>Ga0209510_1003003_pt1 | contig 16449 bp, 12 predicted proteins | sample BiotimSIPDNA_FD_185749 | JGI IMG/M metagenome (GOLD analysis project Ga0209510, IMG submission 185749) | Anaerobic biogas reactor microbial communites from Washington, USA - Biogas_R1 time_0 SIP DNA (SPAdes) (version 2) | ecosystem: Engineered > Bioreactor > Anaerobic > Unclassified | place... | reverse complement strand
GAATCTGCTCCAAGCTCCTAACAGAAAACACCCTTGGAAGGGTTCTCTATCAGCTCATATTTTGATACAATAACCATACTTGGTGTGGACGTCTCTGGTGCTTCTGTTGGTCGCATTAGCACATTTATACAGAGGCGTCTTTCCTTTCTGTATAATATGGTCATTATATCCAGCTATTTTTGGTCAGGCAATCCTGTCAGCTTTTGGACGGGTTAGATTGGCTTTAACAGATGAGTACCGGAGACGCCAGCAGAGAAAGAGAGGTATAAAGATGTTCAGATTCCTCTATGGTCGATGAGTACTTGCAATGGGATATAGTCAGGGTGCATATTCCTCAGTTCAGATTCCTCTATGGTCGATGAGTACTCGTCAGCTGAAATATACGAGCTAAAGGAGAATGGTTCAGATTCCTCTATGGTCGATGAGTACACAGTTTAGCCCTCATGAGTAGTCCGTCGGCATCCCGTTCAGATTCCTCTATGGTCGATGAGTACTGGTCAAGGCTGCCACTTTGGTGTTAGCTGTGATGGGTTCAGATTCCTCTATGGTCGATGAGTACTATTGCCGGTGTCCATGAAGCAATTAACCCACAGAGTTCAGATTCCTCTATGGTCGATGAGTACATAATAATGCCTTTCCAACCGTCGCAATAATTCGGGTTCAGATTCCTCTATGGTCGATGAGTACGACAAACCTACGGCGATATGCACCTACTTAACGCAAGTTCAGATTCCTCTATGGTCGATGAGTACTTGGTGACTTCCGGCAGTTAGATGTCCTCTTAGGACGTTCAGATTCCTCTATGGTCGATGAGTACGCAACGCCGCAGCAATTTTGGCAGCCACTTCTGCCGGTTCAGATTCCTCTATGGTCGATGAGTACGGATTTATTTGATCAGTACGATTTTGAGATCGATGAGTTCAGATTCCTCTATGGTCGATGAGTACATCTTGTTGGATAATTTAGCCGCCGTGCTCCCCCGGTTCAGATTCCTCTATGGTCGATGAGTACGAGATGCCTAAAAAGGACATTGACTTTGGAGTTATCGGTTCAGATTCCTCTATGGTCGATGAGTACGAAGGAGAAGCAGCGGAGGCTGGTCAGCCCCAAGCTGGTTCAGATTCCTCTATGGTCGATGAGTACCCGGAATCCTGGGCGGGCTGTATTCAACCTGGTAAAGTTCAGATTCCTCTATGGTCGATGAGTACCGTACTTGAAAACCAATGCTGATAGCTGCCTTCTTAAGTTCAGATTCCTCTATGGTCGATGAGTACATACCTAGAACCTAAGTACGGCAAATTACAGGTGAGTTCAGATTCCTCTATGGTCGATGAGTACAATAGACCGGGATATACAGGCGTATTCTCCGATGGGTTCAGATTCCTCTATGGTCGATGAGTACGCAGGGTATAAGCTAGTCTACCTTAATTTGTTAGCGGTTCAGATTCCTCTATGGTCGATGAGTACTCTCTCTACTGCCAACTCAAGATTACCTTGACTAGGTTCAGATTCCTCTATGGTCGATGAGTACGCAGTAGTCATGGCAATTGCTACCTCCTTGAGCATGTTCAGATTCCTCTATGGTCGATGAGTACTCAAAGGCCAGCCCCCCGCCGGAAGGTATCTTGACTCTGTTCAGATTCCTCTATGGTCGATGAGTACCAGCACTTTTTCATCGACAGTCATCCGTGCTACTAAAGTTCAGATTCCTCTATGGTCGATGAGTACTGGGGCGTGCGCGTTTTCTTTTTCTTCTCGTTGGTCAGTTCAGATTCCTCTATGGTCGATGAGTACGCTTCACATTTTCCCAAGCACCTTGACCAATGAAGTTCAGATTCCTCTATGGTCGATGAGTACAGGCACTTATTAACAGTTTTACTCCACCAATAATTAGTTCAGATTCCTCTATGGTCGATGAGTACTCGTCAGCTGAAATATACGAGCTAAAGGAGAATGGTTCAGATTCCTCTATGGTCGATGAGTACACAGTTTAGCCCTCATGAGTAGTCCGTCGGCATCCCGTTCAGATTCCTCTATGGTCGATGAGTACCACTTCTGTTCTCGGGATGCTATGGACATTGAAGGGAGTTCAGATTCCTCTATGGTCGATGAGTACCCACCATCCTTCCTCCACGGGCATTTGCTGCACTCAGTTCAGATTCCTCTATGGTCGATGAGTACTTGTTTGTCGTCGACCTCCGGGGTTTTTAACGCTATGTTCAGATTCCTCTATGGTCGATGAGTACCTCCGGTTTTTTCGCGGGATTATACTGTGTCGGCCAAGTTCAGATTCCTCTATGGTCGATGAGTACAATTATATTTAATAACACAACATTGATCTTTAACATGGTTCAGATTCCTCTATGGTCGATGAGTACTTAAATACCATCCATTTAGATTCATCTTTTACAAAGTTCAGATTCCTCTATGGTCGATGAGTACCCTATATGTTATGTTTGTTCAACTTATTTTAGATAGTTCAGATTCCTCTATGGTCGATGAATACTATTGGTTATTACCTTGCCAAGCAATTCGCTGACATGTTCAGATTCCTCTATGGTCGATGAATACTGGACTACTAACATATGTAATGAGTAAACCTGACAACGTTCAGATTCCTCTATGGTCGATGAATACTTCTGATCGGGAATAAGCGCTAGCAACCATGGGTATGTTCAGATTCCTCTATGGTCGATGAATACCTGATGTCTAAAACGCCATCGTCAATATACTCTGGGTCTGTTCAGATTCCTCTATGGTCGATGAATACGTTATCCGACTGGATCGTTGATACTTTCTTTGACGCGTTCAGATTCCTCTATGGTCGATGAATACGATCTACCAAGTCCTTCTGTTTTTTCTTAGTGTTTTGTTCAGATTCCTCTATGGTCGATGAATACGTCAATGATTTTACTATTTTTTAGGTGACGGAACATGTTCAGATTCCTCTATGGTCGATGAATACGGTAGTGAACTTTTTTAGGGAATGAGGTAGATACCTGTTCAGATTCCTCTATGGTCGATGAATACATCATAGTCTGGGTCTTGGCCATCTCCGCATTGGGTTCAGATTCCTCTATGGTCGATGAATACGCCAGCAGTTTTGTAATCACCATACGGCACACTCGGGTTCAGATTCCTCTATGGTCGATGAATACTTCTGAGAATACTATCCGCGCCTGGTCCTTCTTGGGTTCAGATTCCTCTATGGTCGATGAATACCCCCTGTCTGCCTGGTACTTGTATGTATCTGTCATGTTCAGATTCCTCTATGGTCGATGAATACTCACCGCCCAGGGCCCAGCAGATAGCATCTAGCACACGTTCAGATTCCTCTATGGTCGATGAATACTGCGGTGCCCCTGGTCGATGTGCTACAATGTAGGGTTCAGATTCCTCTATGGTCGATGAATACACTGCAGGTCGGGCTTCAATTTCCAGCGTCTCAGACTGTTCAGATTCCTCTATGGTCGATGAATACTTCACCGCACCCGGAATATGCACCGGGGTGGCGTAGAGTTCAGATTCCTCTATGGTCGATGAATACGCCAGCGCGGCCAGAACCTTTTCATCAACAGTGTTATGTTCAGATTCCTCTATGGTCGATGAATACGTTAGCGCATCGCGAGTATTATTGGCTTTAGTACTGAGTTCAGATTCCTCTATGGTCGATGAATACGCTCAAGGGACGTAAAAAGAAGATAGGCCCCAATAAAGTTCAGATTCCTCTATGGTCGATGAATACGTTAAGGTAGCAAAAGTATGTCTCATTATATGCGGGGTTCAGATTCCTCTATGGTCGATGAATACCCTCAGAGGCATAGCTAAACTTGACTGTATGTTCCGTTCAGATTCCTCTATGGTCGATGAATACGAGTCTTGATCATAGGGTTGTCCTCCTCTCATATGTTCAGATTCCTCTATGGTCGATGAATACGCTCAGCTCCCCGGGAGACTTCCTCATCTATAAGCCGTTCAGATTCCTCTATGGTCGATGAATACAATAGATGCGGCTTATTGCGCTTTGGTCATCCCCTAAGTTCAGATTCCTCTATGGTCGATGAATACTCTAACTGGGTACACCAAGGCGGGTTTATTTGACGGGGTTCAGATTCCTCTATGGTCGATGAATACCAATTTACCTATTTCGTTTATATGTTCTGGCGTGTAAGTTCAGATTCCTCTATGGTCGATGAATACTTTGTCGGCCAGGTCTCTGAGCATGGCCACCTTAGAGTTCAGATTCCTCTATGGTCGATGAATACGCTTTTGATTGCCGAGCCCCGGGAGTCTTGATTCGCGTTCAGATTCCTCTATGGTCGATGAATACCAGACGGTTTGCATGAAGCAATCCGCGTGATTAAGTTCAGATTCCTCTATGGTCGATGAATACCACTTACCGGTGGGCAGCCTGGGTACCCTTTGAAACGTTCAGATTCCTCTATGGTCGATGAATACTCGCTACCTGAAGCTGTACCGCCTTTGTCAGTGAGTTCAGATTCCTCTATGGTCGATGAATACTTTGTCGACCAAGTCTCTGAGCATGGCCACCTTAGAGTTCAGATTCCTCTATGGTCGATGAATACCCAAGTCTCCGTACTTGGGCGTCCTCTTGGTATCCGGTTCAGATTCCTCTATGGTCGATGAATACCCCGGTACCCAGCCTTACCCTCTTCCTCAAAGGGCGTTCAGATTCCTCTATGGTCGATGAATACTTTCCGGCTCAGTAGTAACGGGGGTTTCCTGTACCTCGTTCAGATTCCTCTATGGTCGATGAATACTTATCACTGGCCAATCAGGAAAAGTAAATAACCTAAGTTCAGATTCCTCTATGGTCGATGAATACCTGGCTAGAAGATGATTGAAACGGGTATCATATGTAGTTCAGATTCCTCTATGGTCGATGAATACTATGAATCTTCTCGAGCGTGACCGACTCGATCATGCGTTCAGATTCCTCTATGGTCGATGAATACCCTGAGATATGTTTTCTTGGGGGAGGTTCATCCAAGTTCAGATTCCTCTATGGTCGATGAATACTGCGTTCTGCACGTGTGTTAGACGTTTGTTCATGATGTTCAGATTCCTCTATGGTCGATGAATACCTCTTAACCAAATCGGTCTCATCCCAAACACTGCCCAGTTCAGATTCCTCTATGGTCGATGAATACTAACCTTAGACACGACACCATAGGAACGCAGACCCTGTTCAGATTCCTCTATGGTCGATGAATACTAAAAAGTAAAAAGGGGATAAGGGAGGGATAACATGTTCAGATTCCTCTATGGTCGATGAATACTTGTCGATATTCACCGCGTCGTTTATCGCCAAATCCGTTCAGATTCCTCTATGGTCGATGAATACAAATATTTGTGCTTAATAATCCCATCTAGTAATTTCGTTCAGATTCCTCTATGGTCGATGAATACTTCCCTGACACTTTGATTGTGCAGGAAAATGCTAAGTTCAGATTCCTCTATGGTCGATGAATACGAAACCGTTCGCATGTAAAAACATCACCGGTGCTGTTCAGATTCCTCTATGGTCGATGAATACGGCGAGATGAGATTTATGACAGGCTGGGGGAAATGTGTTCAGATTCCTCTATGGTCGATGAATACCATCAGTCGGATCGGGAGCAACGGCACCCTGTACCGTTCAGATTCCTCTATGGTCGATGAATACATTCGTCGATTTTGACCACGCCCGCTTGCCTAAAAGGTTCAGATTCCTCTATGGTCGATGAATACGACTACAGTTCTTTCACTTTCCAAAGCCACCGGGGGTTCAGATTCCTCTATGGTCGATGAATACGTTTCCGCCCCGCATTAGTAACGGGTTTTGTCTTTGGTTCAGATTCCTCTATGGTCGATGAATACTCGGTGTAAGTGGATTGAGTTTTCATTTCTACGGGTTCAGATTCCTCTATGGTCGATGAATACGCCGAACATCCCGGCTAGGTCAGTCAGAATAGCTTGTTCAGATTCCTCTATGGTCGATGAATACGTTGCCAAAGCGATCCGACCCACCCCGTTTTGGAACTGTTCAGATTCCTCTATGGTCGATGAATACGAAACTCCGCAACGCCCTCTTCGTCGTAGGTTACGGGTTCAGATTCCTCTATGGTCGATGAATACTTCCTCACCCCCTGGTAACTCCTCTGGCGGAGTCTCGTTCAGATTCCTCTATGGTCGATGAATACGCCTCGACTTCATGCTCAAGGGTCACGGTCAGTTCTGTTCAGATTCCTCTATGGTCGATGAATACTTGCTTATGCTTTTTTAATATTGTGATTAATTCTGGGTTCAGATTCCTCTATGGTCGATGAATACCTTGAGTTTTTGCCCGAACATCTCGATTGTTCAGTAGTTCAGATTCCTCTATGGTCGATGAATACCCATCAAGGCATACCGGGCACGGAAAGCATAGTAGCGTTCAGATTCCTCTATGGTCGATGAATACTCTCCCCCGGATCGGTTCCACCGCTGCCCAAACCGGTTCAGATTCCTCTATGGTCGATGAATACATCACTTCGTCATAAAACAGAACGATCGAGTCATCCGTTCAGATTCCTCTATGGTCGATGAATACGTTGGCGGCAATGACTTTAACTGGTACAGTTGCGGGTTCAGATTCCTCTATGGTCGATGAATACCTTCAGCGTCCAATTCTTCCAGTAAAGCAAAGAGTCGTTCAGATTCCTCTATGGTCGATGAATACTTTCGGTTGAGCTTCTGCATTTCACGGACTTCTTCGCGTTCAGATTCCTCTATGGTCGATGAATACCTGGTGGATCTCGTCGAACCCGGCTAGGCTCTTTTGTTCAGATTCCTCTATGGTCGATGAATACTCTGCGGCGAAAAACTCCCGGCCTAATAGTGGTTCTTGTTCAGATTCCTCTATGGTCGATGAATACTGCAAATGCAAGGCAGGTTTAACCATAGTTTGAAGCATATGCATTACGAATTTTTGCGTCAAACCTCCGGCTCTGCATATCATATAAAATTGTCTGTCGGGTCGGGAGTATTTGTGATGATATCCCTATTCAAAATTTTTCCGTCAGGTAAAGTATACATAATGACAAAATCATGTTCCATGTCAACTGTTCCCTCAAGTTCTTTGCGTAATAACACTGTTTTGCCTTCAGTTAGGTCACCTTCGAACACTGATTTCTGAACATGCGTAAGGTACTTCCGACAAGTTTTCATTGTTTTTACTAAGCGCCTTTTCCCCTCCTTATCTTCGGTGCTTATATCATAGATTACTATTACCCTGATATTACCACCACACTTTCATTGGGGTATACTGACTTTCATCCAGAAGGTGTTTTATAAGCTTATAGAGGTCTAGCCTTACCAAATTTTTATAACGAATATTTCGTTTAAGATTACGATGAAGTATGGTTTTTTCCATAAGCTGTTCAAATTCAGCCACAAATATCTTTCTGCCTTGAGGGGTAAGGTAGGCAAAATTAATATTTCGGTCAAAATGTTGTTCAGTAATCATGTTTAGATTAATAAGCTTGAAAATCAGCCTGTCCACAAAGACAGGCTTAAAAATTTCTGCTATATCCAGGGACAGCGAATATCGCCTCTCAGATGGTTCGTGTAAATAGCTTATGGTCGGATTTAGTGCCGTCTTACGTATTTCCTTAAGAACAGCTGTATAGGTCATCGCGTTGCCGAAAGATATGAGAGCATTAAGGGCATTGGCTGGCGGCCTTTTGCTTCTTGAACCAAACTCCCATCCTGTAATTTCTTCCCACTGGGTGTAATATAATTTCCGCACATGAGCCTCGATGCTCATCACTTCCTGTATGGTAGTGGCATCCTTTAATACTTGTCGGTAAACATCAATTTGCTCACAAGTAGGATTTATAGCTCTTTTTTCAAGGTTACGCCGGATGTTATGCATAGCTCCTTCCACAAAAGTCCTTGCTAACGTCAAACGTTTTTCTTCATTTGCATAGTGCTCTACCTGCTTGACTATTAGATAACCTGACAGTTGTGCTTCCCGGGGAATAAAGCTGCCAGTATAGTTGCCATAATAATCAAAAAAGTGTAATATAATTTGGCTCTGTCCCAAAAAATCTAGGAGTTTACTATTTAGATCTAATTCCGAAAAACAATATATATGGTCGACATCTTCTACGGGGATCATCCGGCGTCCCTCTCCACTTTCAAAAGCAAGGGTATTATCCTTTCGGCGAAGTCGCCCTGAAGTAAAAAGATAATAAGTTCTGCTCATATATCAGCCCTCCCTCAAGCAAAACAAAAATCGAAATAGGCACATTTGGAGCAAAACCTTTTTTTCAAACAAGAAGGAGGCTTAGATCGATCCAATATATTGCGTATCTCCTGGAGTGCTACACCGAGCGCTTGAGAATCCTTTTCAGTAAATTCAACATCTACTTTACGCATGCTATTGGGGTAATGGATCACCCCTGCAGTACATTGAATACCCCTAAGTTGTAACGTATAGATATAATACTTTAACTGCCATATATGAGCTTCTTCAAATTTTTTGCTCTTTTTTATTTCGTGAACAATGACTTCATCACCGTATTTAAGAAAGTCTATTTTGGCGCGATCAAAATCGTATTCCTTATGGGTTTCACGCGTGAAACTACTCTCGTGCAGTATCTTTCCTTTTATTACATCTACGTTTTCCGAAACGTTCTCTAAATCTAATCCCTTTGCATGTAGCCATAACTTGCGGTGGCATATGAAATAATAAGCAACCAGAGTACCGGTAATGGAATCATATTTCGTGTCACTGAGCATGTTATTCTCCTTCAATCAGGCCTTCTCGAGCAGAATAGTTCAGTTCAATCCAATACACTCCACTTAACCAGCGCTTGATTTTTTCCACCTGCTTGGATTCAAGCGGAAAACCGTTTAGCAACTCACCAAAATCTATCGGTTTTGCTGTTTCATTTTTTACATGCCAGAACGGACAGGAAACAGTAAACTGCGGAAGGATATCGGTAGCCAGTTGTAGATAGCTAATGTCTCCTTTACTATCCTCTACCCATTTTCGTAAGCAAGAGACAAAATTTTGCTCCATACTACGCGGTATAACCGTAATATTGCGTACATTGCGGAATAGCTGTTCTGCATCCCTCTTACGGTCAGTACAATAGCCGTGATCAAGTAAATCCAAGGTATCATAGTAAATACTCACATAGCTACCCATATATAGGGGGAAGCGATTTTCATATGATTCCACCAATATCTGATAACACTGTTCGACCCATGCCATTTTCGTAGCTTCATCCAATACAGAACTAATATGCCTATCCTTGAGTAATTGATTAAAGGCCTTCATCCTTTTCACAAGATTATTATCATTACTGTCCGTAGATTTTGATTTCTTCTCATTCGCGGCAGGAAAACAGTCTTTCCATTCTGTTTGAGTTAACAATTCGCTAACGGATTCCAGCTCAAAACAATTGATGTCATTGTGACCAATAGCCATTAGAAGTAAAAGGGTCAGCATAGTCAGATCAAGGTCATATACTGCCTTACTCTCTGGTGAACTGATAATGCCTACTCCAGGAGCTAGTATTTCGCCCTTTTTAGGCAGAGCATTATTGATCATAATAATTACGTTCGGTTCTTCGGGTGCATAGTTTCCAGCCATACGAGCATAACGGCGATATACCCTTCCCATTCTCTGTATTAAACTATCTGCTGGAGCAGCATCAGAAAATAATAGGTCAGCATCCAGATCTAGAGAGGCTTCCACAATCTGAGTACTAACTATTATGCATGGACGATTACTGCATTTTCGTTTGTTTGGCATAAGACTATATACTTGTTCGGTTTTTTCCTGACGATGTTGGTCAGTAAAGCGAGAGTGAAGAAGTACGAGCTCAAACTTGTCTTTGTCTTCCAGTTTTTCACCAATCTTTTTATAAATACTTACAGCCGTCTTTACGGTATTTGAAACAACCAACACTTTTTTGCCCTGTCTTGCCGCAGTTATCATCTCATCAATGCACGTTGCATAATCTCCATCATGTGTTCTAAAGGCAATACGATGCCGGCTAGATTGAGCCCTATCACTAAAATCCGGGGAGTCTAATAAGCGAATAAATCGGTTCCCTTGGGGTTCTATCTCTAAACCTTCACATACGCCATCTCGAATAAAAGCGGGAAGTGTAGCAGTCATTAGCAAAGTCTTGCCACCAAAATAGTGGTTTTGCTTTATAAGGTGGGTAATAATCGCTGCTGCTCTTGGGTCGTACGCTTGTACTTCATCAATGACCAGGCACGAATTCATCAAGGTAGCAAAGATACGTTCATAGCCAGGATATCGTAAAGCTGCAGGCGCTATCTGGTCAGCCGTACAGACGATATAAGGTTGTGAGAGTTGTCGAGCCATATCTATTGCCGGCCGAATCTCTCCTTCTAAATCCAAATCTGTATGCTGATAAAGTTCCAAAGAAGCATCTCCATGTAATAATGCCACATCTTCATTCGAACTGTCCGGCATCTGGCTCCATAGTTCTCGGGTTCGGTTCCACACCCCATTCACGGCTGCTCTCATAGGCAAGGCAAATATGTTTTTCTGACCCACTCCCCAGAGATATGCAAATTCAGTCTTTCCAACTCCAGTAGGGGCAACTAAGATTAAGTTTTCGTCCCTTAAATCCGGATTGCGTTCAAAAAATTCTGCTTGCCATAGATCTTCGGTGTTTAATTTTGTTTTCAGTGCCGTTACGAGGTTAGTATAATCAGGGAATCGGCTAATCTCAACATCACTAAGATCAAACTTGCCCAGATTGTCTTCAACCAGAGAAGCAAAATGATCTGCTCGCATCAGGTTACCACTCAGGAATACGCGTAGTTTTTCATCTTGGCTACGCTGCTCAGCCTTTCGACGGAGTCTGGAAGGTAAAAAACTCAGTGTATAAGGAGGTAGAAGAATTCCGGCATTACCCAAGTTATGATAACTGAGGTACTCTATTAACTCTTTATTCGCTCCGATTACCTCTGGATTCAAACCATATTGAACAGCTATTTTGCTTAATGTTCTTTGCAGACTATTAGTCCTTCGCGCCCAAAAATGCTGATCCCGCATATATCCTTCTGCTTGCTCACTGATCTCTACCGCTCGCCCGCCTAAAAGTAAATCTGGGAAATACTCACGCCAATGATGAAATGCTACTGCAGATAATATAATTTGCCGGATTTCCTGCTTATCCCCAGTAAAAGGTAAATTGTCCGGTCGAATTAAAAAAATGGATAGAATACTGTGGGGAAGTGATTGAGTTATTTTTCTCTCCTCTACTTTTTCCTGAAAACCAGGATCAATTTTACCGAGATCATGAAGTAGAGCTGCATATCTAAGTGCTGTCCACCACTCCTCAGGATATTCCTGTTTATAAATTTTCTGAATTGCTACAACTGCTTGTAGCACATCTGCTATATGATCTTGCAAGGTAGTTCCATTGCTTTTGGCCAGGAATGATAAGTCCATTTTATTCACTCCTTCCCCAAAATATCTGGATCAATTAATGTTAGATAAACGGGGACATGTAGTTCTGGATCGCAGAACAGTTGAGGTAAGCTTAAGTCTTCTAAAAACGGCACTGGACTATTGACTATTCGGGCTGGAATATGGGAAAAATTGCGGATTACAGTTGCTTTCCCGGTATCATTATGATTAGATATTTCTCTCAAAGAATAGATAGAAGTCACCAAGCATACGCTCCCCTGCATTTTCATATATAGCTGAGTATAATCATCTATAATGCTTTCTTGAGAAAAGCAATACTTAGGATCAGGCATCCACTGATAATAACCTTCAGATCTTGATAAGTCGTACGGCCTGTTGCTCACTTTTAGTTCGACCATTTTTGTCTCTTGCGGTATAGCCCAATCTTCGGAACGTCCTAAATGTATATGGTTTAACCAGTTTTCTGACTGTTCCATGTTTGTTAGTAAGGTGTTAAATATATCTTCCTGGGGATGGTGTATATAAACTGTTAATGCTACGTCATTAAGAACTTCCACTACAACAGGACTTTGCCCACCTGGGTGATCAATCATACCTTCCCACTCACGCCTGTCTGCTCTAGCATAGCGTGTTTTATGTGACTTCGAGCTTAAATTCCTTAACCAAGTATATTCCCTAGTAATGTAACCGTAAGAACATAGAATCCCTAGAGCGAATGGGTGCTGTAACATATCCTCAATCTTTTCCCGACAACCCATAATATTGGCAAGTATCCCAATTACTGTAGAATACGGAGGTAGAGGAAAAGTCCTGCGTGGATCTCTACTATGAATGATACGAAAGTGCGCTGACGGGGCGGTGAATGATATTCTGAGTGCTCTAATTTCTTTCAATTTTGATCACCGCCATTACATTAACTTTTCAATGATTGTATTTACCCCAGCCCATTTATGCAGTTTGCTTGCACTTGCCAATTCATCCTCTAAAGGCATTTGGCTATCATACCATGCATCTACAACATAATCATTCTGCAAAGCATTAATGATATTGCTAGTTTCTATATTCCCATCCTTTAGCGTCACAGCAGAATTAAAAACTGGTACTGGAATTTTCAAGGTACCGAGCAAAAAGAAAACAGGTACCATCCCATAATTTTCAGTACTGGAATGAATAATCAAACCATTTTTCAGAACATTTATCACCTGCTCAATGCGCTTTCTTTTTTCAATTTGGCTCGTCTGAAAACGCACCTTCACTAAATTCCGTGCCTCTTGAACTCCCACATAACCCTGTTCTGGTGAGTTTACACTATACCATGTAAATTGGTCGAATTCTTTCCGAATCTTCAACTCCGCAGGTATACTGTCGCGCTCAATAATTTCCAGTTTATTAATCCATTTCCCGAGTCCTTGAGGCATTTTATCGAAATATAAATCATGCTCACCTAATCGAGCCAAGTCTAAAGTAAAGCTTACTTGATAAAAAGTGTAATGCTCTTCTTTTTGGAATGGGTTTGGATTCACTTTCAGTCCTTGTTGCTGCCCTCTACGTACCAGATCATGATTGGCATAGAAGGCCATGTCAGCTTGCCAAGGTTCTAACGAAATTGCCTTGGTTATACCCAAGGGGGCTTTTCGTACAACACTAATGGGGTTAGTGTTCATAAAACCAAACAGGTCCATCTCCTGATAAGAAATAATGTTAGCTTCCGGAAAGGAAAACTGAATTACTGTTTTTGCAGTGGTTAATGGGGCGGCTGGCCAATCATAGAGTTGTACTAATGTATTAAATAAATGATGCCGTATAAATGCTCTGCTCATAAACGAGTAGGTCCCATCCCAACGGCTCAATTTCTTTATCGAAGTTATACTATCACTCAGCTTATCATCACGGTTAACAGCGGAACTCTCAAATATCACTGTAGCAGTAATACCTTTAATCTTCATCATTGACTCCCCCTTCTGTTAATAGCTGAGATTGGTTTTCCTTACTTAACCCAGCTATATAAGCATAGATACCTGTTTTAAATAATTCCTGGTCATTCAATGTAAATAAATTTGCCAAACTAGTTGGAAATACTAAGCCTTTAGCAACGTAGGTTCTCAGTAAAAGATGGTATACCTCCGTTCTTTTATTAAGTCTAGTAAGCTCCAGCAAGCGAAATACCAATCCTTTACCAGCATTATCAGTAATCGATATTGGTGATTCTTCAGCTTCTTTACGGATCTGTCTGAAATCAATGCTAGCCAAACCCTTCCCTCCTTTTTCCTTCTGTTCGGCTTGTCGAATTGCATAAAACAATTCAAGTAAGGTAGTCACCTGAGCCATTTTTTTCCCTGCTCCAACTACGATTTCTGGGTCTTTATTTTTGTTTTCGCCACCACTTAGAAAAAAGTGCAGTTGTTTGTATGCTAAATTCAACAAATAGCTGTAACGCTCCTGAATAACGATGTCCCAGACTAAAGAGTTTGATATTAAACCCAGTAAATTGGCAATCCTAGGTAATAAAAGTAAGTTAGCTAAACGTTCTGATATGGGCTGTACTTTTGCATCATCCCATTCTAGCGAGACCAACTCCATGTTTTGTAAACCCCAACTTCCTAAAGCTCTACGCATTTGCGTGTCATAACGAAGAGCGTCAAGGAGAGCCCTCTGGGATGAGCGTGTAATTTTACTTTTTTCTTGTAAAAGATTGTTAAGGTACCAATTTAGGCTTATTGAGTCGGAGCTTACATAATGACGCCTGCTGTGTATAATATGGAAAAACAATAAATAAGAGCGACATAACGAGCACATTATCATATTTGATTGTGAATCCCAATATATATTGGGGAAGCCATCTAAGTTGCTACCTAAGTGCTTCGAAATAGCACTGCTAAAAAATGCGACTTTTTCTTTTTGGCCTTGGACAGGCTCACAAGGTCCATCACAAAAACTACACTTTAAATTACCTTCTGTAGTTAAAGTAAACCAATTGTTTAGAAACTTATTGGTAGGTGTTTTTTCGTTATGAGGCAACAAATTTGGATAAAAAGTTTTATTAGACCCAAACATACTCAATCTAGTTGATTGGATCATATTGTTTGGATTTTTATCTTCTGTTTTATTAGATTTTTCCACCCACCACCAGGCAATTCTCTTTAAATCCTTTACATCATCGGGTACTTCTCTGAATGTGTATCCTGCCGGGGCTGGTACATCTATGGTACTGAATACAGCTTCCATCAGTTCACCTGGAATACGTACACTTCCATCATCTTGCAAGAACTGTTCTTCGACTATATCTCTGCCTTTGTCCCCCAGTCCCCAGGCCAGGACCTCTAAAAACCCGTGCACACAGGCGTTGTAGTACCAGGAAGATGGGTAGATTTCTACATCTTTCATATTTGTCTCACCACCTCCAGCAAGCCAAAACCCTGTCCTGAGCGGACCCCGATACCAAAGTCATATAAAAATTGCATACTCTTTGGATCAGCCTGTAAATGCATTCGTCCTTGTAAGGTTGTCAAAGGGCCTCCGTAGTGATGGCAAACTCCCTTTCTATAATTAGAATTATCCAAAACACGGACAGGACTTAAACTGTATTCTTCTTGCATGGTTAGCGGTAAGTCATGGAAGAACAAAAACTTATTAATCATATGCTGATTAATCGACTCTTCAAGTAATTGCACATCAGACCCATCCAGGTATTCTTCAGTGCCGCGAAACACCGCATGCCCGCATATACGGAATTCTGCCTCTGGAGCACGAGTTCTCTTCATCGGCAGCATTTCTACGCGCTGAATTTTCAAACCCAGTATCACAGGTTTATCGCGCATTTTGATGGCTGCATTAATTATTTCTGTTATTACTTCGTAAAAGCCGGAAGAAATAGTCATATAAATAGGTGGCTGAATGTTCATTTTCCCTTCATCAACATCAATAGCTATTATCTTGTTGAAGCCAGTGGAAAAAACATATGGGCTGTAACCTGGTTGCCTAGATGTAAAGTGGGAATAGATAGGAGAATCTTGCAAGAATGTTTTCATTAATGAAATAAAGTGCCTGCGAAAGTCCAAAGGTATGACCATGGACGCTTGTCCAATCTGTTTAGGTACAAACGCTATACGTACTCTCAAATAACCCCCTCCATTCGATATTTAGTCAATATGACTATTAGTAAACAACACCTCCCAACGAAATCATGGTTGTTTAGACTTCTTATATATAAAAATACCACAAATATCTAATTAAACCTTTTTTGTAAATTATATGTTTAACTCTAACTAAAACAGAGATTGACCCGAGATATCTTTGTTGGTATTTTTGTTACTTTTGCACCTGAATCACTCATTGTCTGGACATTTAATCTCAGAGAGCAAAAAAAACTAAGGGGCGAACACCTGGTTCGCCCCTACAGTGGTTATTCAGTCTATTGATAGTGGACTAGAGTAGTTTGGCAATGATCGCCGCTGCTTCGGCGCGGGTCGTATTGCCCTGGGGTCGGAAGCTGTTATCGGGGTAACCGCTCAGGTAGGATTTGCTTACCGCAGCGGTTACGCTGGGCAAGGCCCAGGGTGCAATCTGTTGGGTATCGGTAAAGTTAATAGATTGGTCTTCCGCTTCCAGTTGAGCGGCCCGGGCTAAGATCACGGCAGCCTGTTCTCGCGTGATGAGGTGGTCGGGGCGGAAAGTATTCTGATCATAGCCGCTGATTAAGCCGTGAGCGGCGGCGGTGCTGACACTTTCTCTGGCCCAGTGGGCAGCGGTGTCCTTAAAATCTGAGTCGGCTTTGGGTTCCAGCTGTAAGGCTTTGACCAGCATTACAGTAAACTCTGCCCGGCTGATGGTTTTATCGGGTTGGAAGCTGCCGTCGGGGTAGCCGCTGATTACTCTGGCATTTATCAATTTAGCAATGCTGTCTTTAGCCCAGTGTCCGGCCAGATCGGTTGGCAGCTCAGGTTCCGGCTGCGGAGCTGGGGGTAGGGGCGGTTCTTCTTTTTCGC
>Ga0209510_1003001_pt1 | contig 16452 bp, 15 predicted proteins | sample BiotimSIPDNA_FD_185749 | JGI IMG/M metagenome (GOLD analysis project Ga0209510, IMG submission 185749) | Anaerobic biogas reactor microbial communites from Washington, USA - Biogas_R1 time_0 SIP DNA (SPAdes) (version 2) | ecosystem: Engineered > Bioreactor > Anaerobic > Unclassified | place... | reverse complement strand
TGAAAGAAAGGGGGTTAACCTGCTCATTTTTAGATAAATCCAGTAACCTTGTTGATGTTAAAGGCAGTATTAACCAAAATTTAACTGGTTAGTATGCTCTGCTACTATATTGTAGTTTCAAAGAACCCGATTTTTGCTATTATGCAAAAGTCTCAATTAAATGTGCCCCCTATCCTTATATATAAAATTACGGAGAGTGATTAATTTACAGAGTTCAGATCCTTAGGCTATATCTCTCTCTTATATACGCTCTTGTCGATGCCTTCCAGATATTTTACTACATTTTCCAGGGGCTCGACGTCGCAGAACTTGGCATCCATGTCAAACAGGTTCCAGGCAATAACTCCTGGTATTCTATCTCCGATAGTGCCTTCTGGAATTATGGTTTTAAATCCATATCCGGTGGAATCCATAACGGTGTGTCTAACACATGCGCAGGAAGTGGCGCCCATTACTATTACGGTGTCAACTCCCAGATGATACAGGGTTTCAGCTAAATGAGTGCCGAAGAAGTTGCTGGCATATTTCTTGTGGATAACGGGTTCTTCCGGTAGGGGTTTTAGTTTGGGGTCAATTTGCATCCATTCAGAGTTGATGTCCAGGGTACGCATAGGAATCTTCTCATCCCATTTGCACAGGTCGAGCTGTCTCTTTCCGGTATATCCGGTAGTGGTGTGGAAAATGGGAACTCCAGTTTTTCTGGCTGCTTCCAATACCTTAAGAGCATTGGCACAAATTTCTACATTATTTTCACAGGTAAAGGGGTGCCCATCGGACATCCAAGCTCTGGCCATATCTACTGTTGTAACAGCCGGGGCTTTTCCGTAACCCATCCTTCTCTGGAATCCTCTTTCTTTGTAGATCTTTTTGGCTGCTTCAAAAGCCCGGTTTAGCACTTCCTCATCAAAACCATAATTTCCGCCGGAGTCTGTAAACTTATCCCAGTTTTCTTTTTTCTCCCAGTTCTCTTTGTTTGCCATTTCGATATCCACCCTTTCATTTTTAAAAAATTTTTTGATTGGAGAAATTGTTACTAATCACGTTGCTACATCGTCTAAGTTATTGGGTTTTATTCCTCCTCTATTAAGCTAACGGCCGTTAATTAACTTATGACTATATTAATAGCAATAACCGTGCCAACTTGTAAAAGGCCAGAATTTAGCCATATGCAAAAAATTTCCGATTACAAAATGTGTTGCATTTTTGCAATCGGAAATTTAAATTTACTCTAAAGTTTCGGGCGTAACAGTTATGACAAATTTGCCTACACTTCTCCGGCAATTGCAAATTTGCAACAATAACATATTTCCTTACTATATCATAAATAAATACTTTGTGTATATTATAAGAATACAATAGATTTTCCAGAAAAGCAATGGGGTTTTATATAAAATTCTTTTTGTAACTAAAAAAAGAGTTCAGATCTTAAAAGAGCTGAACTCAAACCCGGCAAATCCATAGCTTACGGCTCCACTTACCACAACGTTAAGTCAAATCACAAACGTTTCTAGCGGAATTGAAATCAAGTTTCGATTCTATACTTTTTCATTTTGCGAGATAAGGTTGAAACATTAATCCCCAGATCAGTAGCCGCCTGGCGCATTGATGAGTGATTTTTTAGGGTAGCAATAATAATGTTTTTTTCGAAATTGTCCAGTAAAATGGTACCCTGGTTGGCTAGCTCCAACATACCAGGTTTTCCTTGTCGATTGGCGCCAGTAAAAGAACCGGGCTCATAACCGAATAACTCGGATTCAAACAACTCATCCGGAATGGCAGCACAGTTTAATTTTATGAAAGGCCCTTCTCTTCTAGGGCTTTGCTGGTGGATGAATTTGGCCAGAACTTCTTTACCAGAGCCTGACTCCCCATAAATTAAAACCGTACTATCATAATGTGCTGCTTTTGAGGCTAATTCTAATACTTGCATCATTATTTTGCTTTTGAAAACAAAGCCCTGGCTTAACATCTGCTGTTGAATGATATCCTGAGATTTATTGAAGTAATGTAGGGGGATATGATTATTAGTTCCCACCAATTCATTTCGTAACATGGCCAGGCCCGAGATATTGCGAGTATTATTAAATACCCCAATAATTTCTCCCTGTTCATTGTAAATGGGGCTGGCGGTAGTCAGGGCATTTTTGCCGGTAATATACTTATGCATGATCGAAACTGGGTTCCCATCCTTTAAAACTATTAACGATGCGGCTATGTTAAACAGTTTCTCGTCAAGCAGTTTTTGGAGGTTCTGCCCTATCATTTGCTCTTTTTTTAAACCGGTAATCTGCTCATAGGCACTATTAACGTAAGTAATATTGCCCTGGTTATCAGAAATTAAAACACCATCCGATGAAGCCTCCAGGATTGGATTTAATACGTTGCTATCATTCGCCAATGGTATATCCTGGTTGTTTTCTATATGGGTCATTTCTATTTGTTCTTCAACCAAGGTTTTAACCGGTGTATTAGGGTCGACATTATTAGCCAGAGCCAGAATAAGACTTCGAGAAGTTATTTTACCTACTACCTTACCTTCACCGTCGACAATATTTAAGCCTCCTTCTGCGCTTTCCAAAAACTTTTCAGCAACTTGACGTAAGCTCTCATTTTCATGAGCTTGAGGAATACTACTATCGGAGTTTGGCATATTTTATTCCCCCTTGTAGTTATGCACTAGATAAAGCTAGTAACTCCTTATCCTCCATCCGATTACATCAACGTTAGAAACAATTGGAAGACACAATGTTCTTTAGTGAAATAAAAAGTTTTCGTACCTATAATTATAGACCACATTTATTAAGACACGAAATATTTTTCCCTATTTTTCTTCAAATTACTAAATAAAAAACCTGTCTATAGGTATTTTAAAAGGGGAGAAATTTTAAAATTTCTCCCCAAATTTGACAAACATATATACGACGAGCTGTTAAAAGAATTCTTGCTTTATCCGTTCCACAAATATATCTGTATGATATTTAGCATACTTACTTGCATGCTCGCTATTCCCTGATTTTAGGGCTTTAACAATATCGGGCATAGTATTAAGAAATAAATTAATTTCTCCTATCTCTGGTTTGGCGTAAATCCACATCCTTTCGGTATGCATCTGCAAACTATAAAGAATATCTCTCAGACAAGGATTGGCTGCACTTTCAAAGATAATTTCATGGAAGTTTTGATCCTGTATAATGATTTCAGTATAATCTTTTTCAATATCATAGTTTTTGATTTTCTCTACAATAGCTTCCAGTTTCTCGATTTTTTCTGTGGTTATTTTTTTTGCCGCTAAACTGGCAGCAAACCCATCAAGTTCCCTTACTACTTCAAATACCGACTTCATGTACATAAAATCAATTGGTGCCACTTGAGCTCCATATCTAGGAATTATATTCAATAATTTATTATTTTTTAACTGTTCAAATACCTTTCTAATAGGTGTACGGCTTACGTTAAACTCCTCCGCAACATCTTTTTCATTAAGTATTTGCCCAGGCTCATAATCTAACTGAATTATTCTGTTTTTTAATATTTCATATATTTCTTCGCTGGTATAAGTTATAGCCTCCACTGGTTAATCTCCCTTTATAAAAAATATTTATTAAAACCCATTTAGATTATAATACTACAAAAACACCAGTTGTTCTACAGCTAATATTCATTAAGTTTTCGAAAATAGCAGGGGGCATATACCCACAGTTTATTAATTACCTTCGTTTTTTCTCCAAAGTTTATTCAACCGTATATCTTGTGGCCGCCACCAAGCGTTGCTCCTGTTTTACGGGAGGGCAAGAAAAATGCTTGAGGAAAAGTCTCATTTTTCGTCTACTCCAGGGCTAATCTGTCCCTATTAGCTTTTACAAAATATTAAGGGGCTTCAGATTATTATCCGAAACCCCTTGTAATTTCTTTAATGGCACCCTGCGGGCACACAGATGTTTACTTCGTTAACTAATAAAGTAGTAGAGCGTGCAAAATACGTACCCTGGGAAATTATTGGGTTGTTACTCTCCCCTGAATTTTCTGCCCGAGATCAACCAGGGAGCTGGAAATGGTTCCACCATTTTTTTGCTATTAACTCGCGATACCGCTATATGGATGGCTTCCGTGCGCTCCAGGCCGTTTTCCCGAAACAAAGCAGGAATAGAATTTAGAATTTCGAAGTCCAGGGTGTAGATCACAAAATCCATGAGGGGATTAATAGCCAAAAGACTCTTTATTTCACTATCAATCCGGGGAGAAGCCACTATAAACGCCAGGTCCGGCACCGGCAGTTTATCCAGGATATCATCTTCCAGAGACTCAACGATTATCACGTTTTTAAGGCCAAATTTCTCAACATTCTCTTTCATGGTTTTCCGATCCCGGGGGTCATATTCCACAGCTATGACACTGCCCTCTGCCGCAATCATGGCGGCCTCCACCGCGATGCTCTCACCTGAGATTATACATATCTTATCCTGGTCCCTTAGATTGAGCTTACTCATTATAATAGCCCGCACTTCCCGGCACACATACTGAACCGAACCGCAGGAGAAACGGCTATTCTCCATGCCAATATGATAATTCGTGGCCGCGTCAGGATTAAGAATCAACATAGCGGCAGAGGCATTGATGCCGCGGTTGATCATGTCTGAAACCTTGTCGTGCTTGATTTCGCCGGATGGATCTGAGCCCTCATTGTACCAGATATCGCAGTTTCCCAGTTCCGCATTCCACATGTCATAGAAAATATCCGGATGCCCGGCGTCGGTAAAGACCAGCACGGCCCGGTTAGTCATAACAGTCGGAATCAGGTTCTTATTCTTCCCGGTAATATCCAACATCTTCAGTTTTGCCAGGTTGATATCAACGTTTTGGGAAAAATACTGAAGCCAGGATAAAATGACCTCCTTAGTAAACATTGTTTGTTCCACAGGCAAAACCCCCTATATTAATTTTGAATTCTTAATTCTTAATTTTGAATTATTGTGGAAATACTTCGTATTTCTCCTTATTTCAATCTTTTGTGAATCTGCGGCCATCTGCGGCCATCTGCGTCCAATTATACAGCCAAATGCATAATCATTACTTTTTGTAGTGTAATCATAATTATAATACCATATTTTGCTTCTGGTGTTAGCAGGGATTTAAGCGCCGGTGCGCTCTAACAAACGCTCCCATTTTTGGTCCACATATGCTTGCGCTTCTTCAATCATCCACTCATTGCCTTTCTGGAACATATGGCGGAATCTGCCCTGAGGGCGCAGAAAATCTTCTACCGGCAGCTTTTTTTTCGGTATATAGGTCAGACGCCACACTCCCTCCTCTACTTCGTAAAGGGGCCAAACGCAGGTATCCACCGCCAGCTGAATTATCTGGGCCAGCCTGGCCATGGGGTAGTCCCATCCGCGAGGACATGGAGCCAATACGTTCAAAAAGCAAGGGCCTTTAGTATAAATAGCATTATAAGCCTTGGTGTGCAGGTCCCTGAAATTGCCCATAGGGGCTGTTTGAGCTATATAGGGGATGTCATGAGCAACCAAAATCTCAGTTAGATCTTTCTTATTCTGTTTCTTACCCTGCTCCACCGAACCTACCGGCGAGGTGGTGGTGCGGGCAAAACGGGGAGTGGACGATGAACGCTGGATTCCGGTATTCATGTAAGCCTCGTTGTCATAACAGACATAGACCATATCATGACCACGTTCCATAGCACCTGACAGGGATTGAAATCCTATATCATAGGTACCGCCGTCACCGGCAAAAGTAATGAATTTAACCGTACCTTCCACTTTGCCCCGGCGTTGCAGGGCATTATAAGCTGCTTCCACTCCAGCACAGGTAGCCGCGGAGTTTTCAAAAGCAGAATGAATATAGCTGTCCATATAGGCAGTGTAAGGATACATAAAGGTGGAGACCTGCAGACAACTGGTGGCATTAACCACTACGGCCCGGTCCTCTTTATTGAGAGCACGCAGAACCCCGGACACAACTACCCCGGCACCGCAACCGGCACAGAGTCGATGCCCCCCGGTAAGCCGTACCGGTTTTTCCGCTTCTCGTTTTAGGTTATATACCGTACTCATGCTATTTCCTCCTTTGACCTCTGTCCCATATGGGTATATAGCGGTCCAATCTCGCCAGTCACAGCAATATCAGCCAGCCGGCCAAACACTTTTTCAATATCCTCGACCTTTACGTCACGCCCACCCAGACCGTAAACAATATCAATCAGATAGGCACGTTCCTTCAGATCATACAAAGCACTACGGGTCTCGGCAAATAAAGGACCTCCATTTGCGGAAAAGCCCTCGGATTTATCCATGACGGCTACGGCCCTGGTGCCCGCTAACGCCCGGGCCAGTTCCTCGCCCGGGAAAGGACGGAATACCCTTATTTTAACCAGCCCGGCCTTTACTCCTTCCTCCCGCAGTTTGTCAACAGCGGCTTTGGCAGTTCCGGCAGTGGAACCCATTAGAACTAGAGCCAGCTCTGCATCCTCCATCCTATATTCTTCAAACAATCCATAGCGTCGGCCGGAAATCTTTTCAAATTCTGCGGCTACCTCCAGAATGCGGGTCTTGGCTGCTTTCATTGCCTCAGCCTGCAAGACCTTGTGTTCCATGTAATAGGGACTCAAATCATAAGGTCCTACCGCTAGCGGATTTTCTTTTTTCAACAGATAGTGTTCCGGGTTATATTCTCCTATAAATCGGCGCACGACATCCGTCTCCAAAAGCTCTATATTTTCTACCGCATGACTGGTAATGAAGCCATCCATACAGGTCATCACCGGCAAGCGTACACTCGGGGTCTCGCCAATGGGCATGGCCATAATAAAATTATCGTAGGCCTCCTGGTTATTTTCGGCATAGATTTGAATCCAACCGGAATCACGGCCTCCCATAGAATCAGAGTAATCGTGGTTTATGTTAATCGGCCCGGAAAGGGCCCGGTTGACACAGGCCAGGGTAATAGGCAGACGGCATGAAGCCGCCACGTACAAAAGCTCATACATCAGTGCCAGTCCGCAGGATGAAGTAGCACAGACGGCTCTGGCCCCTGCAGCTTGTGCCGCAATGCATACCGACATGGAACTGTGCTCCGACTCCACGGCTACGTATTCGGTGTTTACCTCGCCATCGGCCACATACTGGGCGAAGTATTCCGGAATTTCGGTGGAGGGAGTGATAGGGAACGCTCCCATTACATCGGGATTTATCTGCTTCATGGCATAAGCTACAGCCTCGTTGCCGGAAAGACGGTGGCTCATCTAACTGCACCTCCAGATACCATGGTAATCGCGGGGAAGGGACATACGTCCTCACAGATGCCGCAACCCTTGCAGTGCATATAATCGAAGTCCAGACGTTTCCCGTCCTTCACCGGAATAGCGCTGTCCGGGCAGAATGGAACACACAGCATACAGTGTTTACATGCTTCCTCGTGAAAAATGGGCGTATTGGTTCGCCAGCTACCAGTATTAAAGAGCCGTGCGGTTCCTGGTTCGTAGATCTCCCCTCCGGGGGTCAGATCCTGCCAGGGAGTATTTTCGTTGATATCCTTCGCATAAATCATCCGATCTGCACCTCCTCCAAAGATTTTTTCAGGGTTGCCATGTTCCCCTCGAAAAGCCGAGGTTTGGATGCGAATTTACTTTTAAAAGATTCTTCTATATCCGCTAAAAAACGCTCTGTATCCAATACGCCACTCACCTTGACCACAGCGCCCAGCATGGGAGTATTAGGGAAGTTACTACCCAGAATCTCTTCCGAAATACGGCGGGCATCTATGGTACAGACTTTTCCGGTCCATCCCGGCAGCCTGGGACGCATCTCCTGGGGGGAGCCGGGCGTGTTAATGATTATGGCACCGCCCTCTTTCAGTCCTCCGGTAACATCGACGCTATCCAGCAGAGTTTCATCTACCACCACCACATAGTTCGGATTATAGATAAAAGAATGGATGTTACAGCGTTTTTCACTGATACGGTTATAAGCCGTTATCGGAGCCCCCATCCGTTCTGGGCCATACTCTGGGAATCCCTGCACAAATTTCCCTTGCAAACCAGCCACATCCGCCAGCAACATGCAGGCCGTCTTGGCTCCCTGTCCGCCCCGGCCATGCCAACGAATTTCTACCATGTTGTTGGTTGCCATGCTTTTTCCTCCTGTCATTGTCATTGATAAAATAAAAAGGCCTTCGCCCCATAAAGGGACGAAAGCCTGAAAAGACATTCGCTATACCACCCATTAGTACGACATACCATCATATGCGTTCCCGGTGACGGGGGAAATCCGTCGGAGCCTACTGGATTAACTCGTTCGGTCCGCAGCTCAGGAGTGATTTTCGGTTTCAAACTACTGGTACCGGGCTTGCACCATCCCCGGCTCGCTAAGACGTTTGGCTGAAACGTACTCTCTCCGTCAATGCCTTTGCAATATCAAATTATAAATAAATATAACCACTTAACCATGTTTTGTCAACAACTTATCTGATTTTCAAGTTATTTACAAAATCTAAAGTTGCATCAATTATAAAAAATATCAAAAGGGGTTCAGTACTAACTGAAACCCCTTACTAATTCATTATTGGCGCCTTTTGGGCACACTGTTTTTAACGTTATATCTTATTACTCTTACTCCAAATTTTCATTTTTTGGGCTTCCTTAATTAGCCCATCCCTCAGGTCAGGGTGGGCGATATTGATAATGCGTTCAGCCCGCTCCCAGGTACTGCGGCCGGCCAGGTCGCATTTGCCATATTCGGTAATGATAATGTGGGCCTGGGTACGGGGAACGCTAACTATTGAGCCCTGGGGAAGCATGGGCACCACCCGCGACTGCAGGTTGCCCTGTTTTTCCTGATAGCTGGAGGTACAGCAAATAATGGCTTTCCCCCCTCTGGAACTATACGCACCGGTAACGAAATCCAATTGTCCCCCCGTGCCACTGATTTGACGAGTACCCGAAGACTCTGAGGAAATCTGTCCATATAAATCTACTTCTACGCAGCTATTTATGGACACAACGTTATCATTCATAGCAATAATATGGGGATCGTTGGTATAGGTAGTAGGATAGGCAGCCAGACTGGGATTATTGTCTATCCAATCATAGAGAAATTGACTTCCGGCGGCAAAGGCGTAAGTCGTCTTGCCGGTATCGATGGACTTGCGCTTATTAGTTAATTTCCCTGCTTCAAACAAATGAAAAAAGGCATCACATAACATTTCGGAATGACAGCCTAAGTCCTTAAGATCGGATTCGGCCAACAACGTACCTACAACATTGGGCATCCCGCCAATTCCCAACTGTAGACAAGCTCCATCAACCATCTCTTTCATCACATGTTCAGCTATTTTTTTATCGGTTGCAGTGGCTGGAGGGGCTGGTATTTCCACCACCGGTGAATCAGCTTCCACAATGTAATCCACCTCAGATATATGCAGCAATTCTTCACGCCCACCGCAGGCCCAGGGTAATCCCGGACAAACCTCTACTATGATCTTCTTGGCCACATCACATATGGCGCGAAGGACGGCTACACTGCAGCCAAAATTAAAATAACCGTGTTTGTTCATCGGTGGAACTCTAAACATAGCTACGTCAACATCGTCATATAGGCTCTTTCTATAGAAGAGAGGATTATTACGGTAAAGGTTGGGAATATGATAGGCATTTCCCTTGTCATGCTGGGCTCTATCAGCTCCGCCAAAATGCCAGTTGTTCATGTGGAAGGTTTCGCCTTCCGGATCAACTTTCCAGATTTCGTGCATTTTTGCACTCATAACCAGACGTATCTTGATATCATCAAGCTCATCCTTGCGGGCCGCCAATGCTGCATCCAATGCATAGGGATTCGATAAAATTTGACCCCAATCAAGCCAATCTCCACTTTTGACAACCTTTACGGCTTCTTCGGCACTGACCAATTTGGAACGATATTCATCAGCATAAGACAAGCTGCTCACTCCTCGTATGTTTTTAGATAATAACGGGTGCTGAATTCGAGACTGTATTGATTTAATTAGAAAATAGACTTTTTTGACGCGGAAGGACGCGGACCCTTCGGGCACAGATTAACGCTGATAATAATTATGGAAAATGAAATCTGCGTAAATCATAATAATCTGTGTAAATCTGCGTCAAAAATAAACTTAAGCATTTTCATCCGTGGTTGCCGTGTGCCCTTTAGGGTATGGCCTCTGGCCATGGGGGGTTAGTATGAAATGCAGGTTTACAAGTATTTTAATTCCTGCCTATGCGAACCATGAACATAAAACAACTTCTGTATCACTTACCATCGGTGTCATGACTATGAAAGGCCAGTAAACACGGTAACGATTGCCGGCGTGCCGCTGAACAGCCGATGGAAAGTACTAGCATCGTGAAAACTAAATCGTAATCTTCGCCCGTTCCCGCATAAAAGCAATCTCGCGATCGATGTCGCCTTGAATTTCGGCGATGCGCTGGGCAGCGTCAGAACCTTTAAGCAGGCGGCTGAACCGACCCTGCTTCATTAAGTATTCATCCACCGGTTCAGCCTTCTTTTTACCGCTGATGATATGCGCGCTGGGGTTATTAAAGCTGATCTTGCCATTTTCCGCTTCCCATAACAGCCAGGAACCGCTGCGCACAGCCTTACGGCTCATCTGCACGGTTTCAGGCATATTGAACTGCCAGCCTAAATAGCAGGGGGCTAGAATTTCGATGTATTTCATACCCGGGGTGTTTTTGGCTTTTACCACCTTGTCGTACAGGTCACCGGGGTAAGCCACGGTAGCAGTAGCCACGTAGGGAATATTGTGCTCCAACATCAGCAAGGCCATGTTTTTCTTGGGCTGGCGCTTGCCGGTGGGGGTAGTGGTAGTGAAGCTGCCGCGCGGGGTAGCCCCGCTGCGTTGCACACCGGTGTTGCTGTAGGCTTCGTTATTGTAGCAAAAGAAAATCATATTATCATTGCGCTCGGCTGCGGCTGAAAGCGCCTGGAAGCCGATGTCATAGGTACCGCCATCGCCCGCCCAACAGAATACGGTGGGCAGCTCGCCTTGCAGACGGCCCTTTTCCTGCATTATTTCAAGCGCGTGGCTAATACCGGAAGCCGAAGAGCCAGCGGTGGCAAAGCAAATATTTATGCAGGGCCAGTTGTAGCCTAGCTTAGGGGTCATGCCCATGCTGGCTACCGAACAGGATGGGGTCAGAAGCATGATGGCGTTTGAACCCAAAGCCTTGCCTACAATGCGCAAGGCCATAGTTGCGGGGCAGCCGCCGCAGGCCCCGTTGCCGCTTAAAACCTGCTCAATATCCGGTAATTGTTTAATACTGGTAGTCATATCTCATCCATTCCTTTCATGGTCTATGCTTTTTATTCATCCATCATGGCGCGAATCTCGGCGGCCATGAAGCGGCGGGTCAGATCGATGCCACCAATGCCTATTACCCGGTTTTTAACCGTGATGTCGTTGCGTCGGCCAAAGAGTACGCTTTTCAGCTCTGAAGCTAAAATGCCGCCGGGGTGCCCGAAGTTATAGTTACGATCCAGTACCATCACCTGCGCATTTTGCGGCAGTGCGCTGATGATATCCTCAGTCGGGAAGGGCAGATACAGGCGCGGTCTGAGCAGACCAGCTTTGATGCCCTGCTCACGAAGGATATCAATGGAAAGTCTTAATTCTGCCGCCATACTGTTGACCGCAAAGGCTACCACTTCGGCGTCTTCCAGCCGATAGGTGTCGATGGTGTCGCCATCCCACATGCCGGTGATATCCTTATATTCCTGCGCCGCCTGCTTTACCAGCGGGATGGCCGCTATGATATCGTCGGACAGCATCTGGCGGAAGGGTGCGTATTCGGGCGCATTGGTCACATTGCTGAAGGAAGAGGGCTGCGCCGGGTCGAGCCGCCATTCCGGTTCATGCGGAGGCAGGAAACGGTCGATATCCTCCTGTGGCGGCAGGGTAAGGGGCATAAGGCAATGGGAGATAGCAAAACCGTCAAAGTTGACCATCACAGGAATATTGATCTGTTCGGCTACGCGGAAGGCCTGCAAAATGGTGTTGAACACCTCCTGATTGGAGGAACAGTGATATTGAATCCAGCCGGTATCGCGCTGAGAAAATGAGTCCTGATGGTCGGCCCACAGGGTCCAGGGAGCAAATATGCCGCGGTTGACGTTGCACATTACCACCGGCAAACGTCCACCGGAAGCCATATGCAAAACTTCGTGCATATACAGCAGGCCGTTGGCCGAAGTGGCTGTGAAAACGCGGGCGCCGGCAGCGGATGCGGCCACAGCCGCAGCCATGGAACTATGTTCGCCTTCCACCGGAATGAAACGGGCATGCAATTCGCCATTTTCAACCATAGCGGACAATGCTTCCATAATGCTGGTCTGGGGTGTGATAGGGTAGCCAGGTATAACGTCCACCCGAGCGCTTTTAACAGCCAGCGCGGCGGCATGGGCACCGGTATCCATTATAACTTGCGCTGATTTCATACAGCTACTCCTCCTTTTCCATGCTGATTGCACCGGTAGGGCATTCTGTGGCACATACGCCGCAGCCCTTGCAGTAGCGGTAATCAATCGTTATTTCCTTGCGGTCAATGACCGCTTCCGGGCAATAAACCCAGCAGATCTGGCATTTGCTACATATCTTAGGGTCAACCACCGGACGGTGCACTCGCCAGGAACCGGTGTCGCCGCCGGCCCCCTTCATGGGCCAGGAAATGGGCCGGTAGGCTTTTGTAACTGATTTCATTTATTTCCATTCCTTTCGCTAAACCAAATATAAATTACGCTATCCTCTAATCTGCGTTACCGTATTATAAGCCTTACCAGCAGCACCCAGATTACGCTCGCCGTTATTACCCGGCCATTTATTCAGGATGGTTTGTTCCATAATATTTTGCGGGATGTTTAGCACCCGGCACACCGCGCCAAACAGCGGAATATTGATAAAAGGTCCGTCGGCCGAAAATAATCCGGCTTCGCGGGCGATAGCGTCTGCGTCCACCTGCCAGGTAGGATGATTCTCTACGGCTACGGCTTGGGGAGCGTTAATAATAACGGTGCCGAACTTAGTAATGCCTTCATTGACCGCCTCTTTGGTCAGTTTTTCGCTCATAACTACCACGTAATCCGGCAGCTCGCATTGACTGTGCGCGTGAATAGTGGTAGGGGACATGCGTACTGCTGCCCGCACCGGCGCTCCACGGCGTTCCACCCCAAAGAAGGGCAAAGCCTGTCCCTGCTCGCCTTTTTCCAGCGCCGCCTGTGCTAACAAGTGTGCCAGGGTAACGGAGCCCTGCCCGCCAAACCCGTTAATTCGTAATTCTAACATAATTAATCCTCCACTCTCCCATTATAAAAAAAAATAAACCCTTCGCTCAGAACTCTGAGACGAAGGGATTAACTCCGCGGTACCACTCAATTTAACAGCTAATGCCGTTCACTCCATTAGAATACGGGATCTTAAGACCCAATATCCCCTTCCTTTTAACGGCGGAAGTTCCGTCCGAGCCTACTTTCTAAATGATTTCGGTCGGCAACTCCAAGGTGAGTTCTGCTTGCCTCTTCGACCGCCTCACACCAAACAGCGGTTCTCTACAGCCTGAGGATCAGCTTACTATTCCCTGTCATCGTCATTTTAGTATATTGCATCTATTATAATGACCTGCTATTTTTCTGTCAACATTTTTTGCTATTTCGCAAGTGATGACCTTGCAACTATAATGGCCTACATAGATTAATGCTATCTGGTTTTAGGTAATATCTTCATTTAAAGGCGAATTTTTGCAGGATTTATCTTTTTTATATGGAATTTTTAATATTAGAATATTCAGTTGATTCTCGGATAATTACGCTCTTTGCTAAACACTATGGGTTTAGCAACACACTTAACTTAGCTAATACGAAAGGGTTGATGATTAGTGAAAAGATTAGCAGTATTTCTTTTAATTATTGTTATGATGCTATCTGCTGGTTGTGGTGGGATAAATTATAAACAAATTACGTTGAATGATCTCCAACAATTTGCAGATAAAAAGGAAAAAGACAAGTTGCTAGCTTACATAGATCATTATTATGGGGATAAGGAAAAACAGGAATTAGTACAAAATGCGATCAAGCTGATTTTAGATAATGATATTAAAGGTGGAAAAGAAGATTTATCCAAAATGTATATTGATAAATTAAAACCCTCTTTAATTGATAACAAACACGAAGAAGTTATCATTTTTACACAATCATATAGCAATGCCGGAGGAATGGATAAGAATAAAGCAAATACTATAATTAACCTGGCTACTGAAAGCATTGATTTAAAAGCTCAGTGTGACCAGGAACAAAAAAAGATTAACAACTTAACAACTCAATTATCCGAATTAAAGAAGGCATTACCTTCACAAGAAATTATCACTTTAGAGGGGTATATGATTAAGTTCCGTGGTAATGACGAATATGAATTTGCTTTTCCGGAGTATGATAATTATTGGGGCCGACTTCCATCTGATAAACATGCACTATTACAGGCAACGGAAACAAAATTTAAATCTAAGGGATGGTTTGATATTAATGCTATAGAATTAGAAAGCACAGAAGTCATTTTGACCGAAGAAGCAGGGAGTTTCGAAACTTCGATCCGGGTTTTTAAAGAAGTTCCCGAAAGCGCAGTCAATAAATATCATACCTACATTGAAAAAAAAGAAAGCTTGCAACCATTACAGGATAGTTTCTCAGAATTGATTGATAGAAAAACCCATGCAGACGTTGCCATATTAAAACTCCTAAAACCAGCCGATAATAAAAATCAGAGTTTTATGGGTAAATGGACGGATAATAATGGCAAAGAATTAGAGATTGAGGATATAAGTGCTGATTTTATTGTAGGAACAATGATTGGTACAAGTAATACGTCTGATAGAATAGCTGGTATCAGTTTTCAGGGACTGTTGTTTGATAACCGGCTTGATTTTCCGGTAACCAATGATGGGTGGAATAATACAGGCACCGGTGCTCTCAAGTTAACAGATAATACGATAACTATTAATTTGAAACTAGTTGAAAATGCAGATGCTAACTGGTCTATGGGTAGCGGTGAATTCATTTTCCATAAAGACAAAGAACAAACCAGTTCCAAAACCGGAACCAGTGTACAGGAAGAAATAATCTATGCCGTAGAAACAGGGGACGAGCGGTTGTCGCCGCAACAGGTAGACCCGGTACCAGGAGGCTACTGTTATGAATGGGATCGGGTAACTGCATCATCAACTCTACCAGCTAGTAAAAACAACACCTATTTCCCTTCTAACGCAGTTGATGTAAATAGTAATACGGCTTGGGTTGAGGGGGCGCCCGATGCTGGTATTGGCGAATGGATTAGTTTTGAGAATAATGTTGCGAAAGAAATATCATATATTCAGATTAAGAATGGATATACCAAAAATGAAGAAGTGTTTTGGGCCAATAACAGATTAAAAAAGATTAGAATTGAATTTTCTAATGACGACCCAATAATAGTCATCCTTAAGGATGGATATGAACGTGGTAATAATGTTTACTTGAATAAAACAGTTAAAACAACTTCTCTTAAAATTACAATACTTGATGTTTATAAAGGACAGAAATATGATGACACCTGCATTTCTGAAATATGGGTATTTTAGTTGCTAAACCAAAACTCTTACAAAACATTTTTAGAATTGTACGGTGAATAAAAGTCCTTCGCTACAGGGACACATTGAAGCCTTGGAAAACCATTTTTACGCACAAAGCCCGTAGTTAGGTTTCGTTAGGGATGAGTAATCTTAGAGACCGTTTTTTAGCGGAAAAAGATCGCTTAAAAGAGCTGCAAAAAGGCTATCGCAACCAAAGCTGGTGGATTAAACCATGAAAGCTTATGAAGCCGGATTTAAAGAAAGGATCGAACGCTTATTGGAAATAATCAGGGACGATCCTTTTTCCGCTTATCCGCCTTATGAAAAACTGATTGGAGATCTTCTCGGAGCATATTCAAGGCGGATAAACCGTCAGCATAGATTAGTCTATTCAGTACATAAAGAAGAAAGAACCATTAAGATTATCAGTATGCGGGAACATTACGAGTAGGCAGGTTTCCCCATCTGGTCACTATAGGTAGTTGGCATAGGTATACTTTTCCTGGCGGTTTTCAGAAGGAATGTTCACGCTAATCGCCTCCCATACCTCAAGAATCGGCAATTCTTTTTAGAGGTCATAATTTATCTTCCCACCAGCCAAAGGCAATTTTAGCAGTTACCAGACCTGAACTTGTTTTCTCCAAAAATAAAACAAAAGATCCTCCTGGTGAGAATATATATTTACCATCTTCGTCGCCAACAATAGTGCTGTAAGCGGTCAAGTATTTTGGAGAAATTTTGGCCAATAATTTTCCATAGGACTACGGTCTTAGTATAGAATCTCGATGTTTAAGGCGGTAACTGTCGCCGGTCAG
>Ga0209510_1003000_pt1 | contig 16453 bp, 7 predicted proteins | sample BiotimSIPDNA_FD_185749 | JGI IMG/M metagenome (GOLD analysis project Ga0209510, IMG submission 185749) | Anaerobic biogas reactor microbial communites from Washington, USA - Biogas_R1 time_0 SIP DNA (SPAdes) (version 2) | ecosystem: Engineered > Bioreactor > Anaerobic > Unclassified | place... | reverse complement strand
GGAGAAGTTGTCGTGACGGTGCCAGATAGACTGAACGGACTTTTTTCCCGTCGCAACGCAGCTGTATCTCGACATCTCGGAGCAGGATACGGTCTTCAATCAATGCAAAATTCCCGCGCTTTTCCTGCGCATAGGCGACGATATGCACCATTTCATAGCGGTCTTTACGCTGCACTATCGCCCGGGCGCAACCTGGCAGGCCAGATACTCGCAGTTGCGGGCGTGGAACCAGGTCGTTTAGCACATTGCCCAGCAATTGGCGCAGATGCAGGGAAGCCCGCGTCCAGTAGCCCTGGAAGATTTCGCCGGCGATGTAAACGATATTGCCCTTGACCGCCAGGAACGGTTCGTCAGTCGCGGCCTGCGGCGGGGTGTAATAGTTGCCTCGAAGGCCATCCCAGCCGAAATTCACGTAGGGCTTGACGCAGCGCATCTCTACCTTCGCTCCGGAAGCGGCGGCAGTGGAGCAGCCCGAGGCGTAAACTGACAAGGCCATCCCCTCGGCTAAACCGGCGGCAAAGGCGCCCTCGGACTGGAAATACAGCGGGTCGTAGGCAATTTTTCCTTGATAACTCACCGGCCAATCCGTTGACAGAGCAAAGGCCGAGCCAGCCGAATCAAGACCGGAAGCAGCGGAGGCAAGGATTTTGCCGCCCTTGGCCAGATGTCGGCGCACCCTTGCGACTATTTCGTCCGTGAACGTCACCTTGTCAGGGAAAATCAGCAGCTGATACTTGTCCCAGGAAGCGAATTCGCTGACCACGTCAAACTGATATTTAAGTTCATCCAGCATGCGTACCGCTCCTTGTGCAGACGGCTTTGGAGCATAGAGTTCGCGCATGGCGGCGCTGTTGCAGACAATCGCGATTTCGTTGTCATTGACGGCATCCAGCGACCATTCGTCATACTGCTGCATATTGGCATAGACATTCTTGATCAAGTCAAATATCGGCTGTTCGAGGTCGCCGCGGGGGTGCAGATGTCCGCCGACATCTGGGCGCATTCCATTGGCAACTCCATAGAACATATCCGCTTCCAGGCTGATTTCGTCTCTGACGCAGCCGAAGTCTCCCCAGTCATCAAAACGTCCGTTCATGTTCAAGACGCTCTTATTTGTGCCGGCCAGCGTCCGCAGGTAATGTGCTGGCAGCATATAATGGTCTATTCCCCAGGCTGATACGCTTTCCGCTTCCAGGTGGCTGAGATGTTCGATGTAGTGTTCCACTGGGCGGCCGTTGAAGAATAGCAGGGCATCCGGCTTAACCGCCTTGATGCCATCTATCAGTTTGCTGCACATCCGATTGCAGGAGAAATTACTGAAACTGCGTACTTGTTCGAGGCTTTTCCAGTCTATTCCTTTTTCCTTCATTTCCGTGATGCAGCGCTGGCAGACGCAATCAGAGGCGCCCAGGCAATCGAAAAAGAAGCCATCTACCTTGTAGTTATCCAGCAATTCCAAGGCCATTTTCAGCAGATGGTCCCCAAAGCCGGAATTATAGCAGATTTGGCGGAAGAATGGGCTGTCCTTGCATTTTAAGCGCTGTTCCATTTGAAACGGGACATCGGCCCATTCCAGGTGCGCCAGCATTTCTTCTTCACTGAGATGCGCGTTGAAATACAAGCTCAACGTGATGTTTTTCCGCCAGCAGGCTTCTGACAACTCCCGAATCAAATCGAATTTCAGGGAAGGATGCCGCGTTCCGATCTTAGTGTTGTAGTAGGCATTGCCCTGGTTGCAGCGGGCATGGAAGGTCAGAAAATCAACGCCGCAGGAGCTTATCTGATCCGTAAAAGCCTCGGCATCAAAATTCACTCCGACTTCCGGATTGGTGGCCATAGTATGGAAATCATAAAAAAGCGCATACTTGAATTTCGCCATGGGCCGAGACCTTTTTCGTTGGGGTGTTGATGTTGCGGCTATAGACCAGACGAAAAATTCGACTGAATCATTGATTGCGGCGCCTTAGGTTTGAATTGCAATTCCGGGTGGAAAAGTCGCCCCCGTAATTGCAAAACATCAAATCCAGGTTAACTTTATTTTGCTTCTGCCCCTCCTTGTTTTGTATGGATGGGGTTACTCCCTATAAAATAAGGGTTCTTATACACCTTGTCAAACATCTATTCCCAGGTGAATACCATGCCAGATAAAAACCATCCTTACGATAAACTTTCCGGAAAAGTGGTTACTCCCCATATAAAATGGGCGATTCCATACTGTCAGGGAAGGACAAGGGCTTTGGTCATCGCTCCTGTTTTAGGACAACGCGAGACAGTTGAATTAGCCCAGAGGTTAAGCCTTGACTACACCGCGCTGATGACGCATGGTTATCATGAAATGTATCAGGATCGCAAATGGCTGCCTCATGCAGTTCCCGTCGCAGAAGTTGACAAAATTGTCCAGAAAAAGCTAAAGAAGTTTTATGATGTGATTTTGATTGGAAAAGTATCGTGGGAAATCCTCCCGGACTATGTGCAGGCGTGGATTAAGGAACAAGTTCTCCAAGGAACTGGCCTGGTTTATGTATGCCCATATAACAGCAGAAAAATAGACTCTTTGTTTACCAGTCAAAAGGCGGCTGATGATGAACCATTTATTACGGACTGCGTTCCCTTGAAATCATTGCCAGTTCTCCAAGACTTGGATGAGAAAGAGATCTTTGGGTTCAGTTTGTCGGGCAAGGGCAGGGTGGCAAAAATAAATTATGGCGAACAACAATGGGGCGAGCTGCACAGTCTTACTCCAGCAGGAGCGTATGCAGACTGGTCGCTGAATTATGACTATTATCACAGCCTCTTAGCTAAGGCCGTGCTTTGGGCAGCCCGTAAGGAATCTGATGTCGGCATACGCGACATGAAGAATATTGGCGGTGCGTTGACCATGAAAATCATGAATGGAGGCGCACAGCGCAAACAAGTTCAATTTGAGCTAGTTATCAGGGACAGGGACAACAATATCGAAAACAGGCAGGAGAGCCAGGTCAAATTAGCCCAGGGCGAACAAGAGTTTTCCTTTCGTCTTCCAGTATTGAAAGGAGGATTGCATTTTCTGGATGTATGGGTGAAGGAGGAAGGCAAGACACTGAACTGGAAGTCAACATCGGTGACGATTGCCCCAGAATGCAGCATTGAGAAGATTATCCTGGACAAGGTGAGCTATCAAGCGGAAGACATAGTGAAGGGAAGGATTGTCTTGAGCCAGATGCCGGGAAAGGAATCATGGCTGGCAATCCGGATGCTTGACCATTTCGGAAGAGTCATGGCCGATGAACAATCAGCGCCTGTCAAGAAAGAGGTGAATTTTTCCTTTGAAATCAAAGAGCCTTTGTCATTATTGCTGACCATTGAAGCTGAACTTTTGGACGGCAACCTAATAATCAGCGTGCTGAAAAAAGAGTTCCCGGTTGTGCGAAAAAAGATAGACGACTATTTTTTCGCAATGTGGGTTGAGGTTTGTGACAACCACTTAGGCTACTTAGCGCTTCAGCAATTCCAGGCACTGGGAGTGGATTTTGATTATGCGCAGCCATCCCCTGAACTCTACCATAAAGCCGCAAAGGCAAATTTAGGGATCATTCCATATTTTTCAAGAAGTTTCTTCCCTGGTTATGGTTACAGGGAAATGGACCAGGACACCTTGGTAAGAACACCTTGCTTCACAAATACGGCATTTCGCGCAAACTTGAAAAAGAGCTTGCAGCAGAATGCTCAACTCAATAAAGCGTACAGTCCCTATTACAGTTTGAGCATCAATGGCGGGTTGTCACCTCTCCGCTGCATTACGCCGCTCGATCTTTGCTTTTCTCCGACATGCCAAAAACATTTTCAGGAATATCTGAAAAAAGAATATCAAGACCTGAATGCATTGAATAAAGAATGGGAAACAGATTTTCAATCATGGGATGACGTGCAGGCAATGACCTTTGTCCAGGCGAAAAGGCGCGCCAATTTTGCGCCTTGGGCCGATCACCGGATGCATAAGGAACAAGTTTTTACTGAAATAAACTGTTTTTCCCGGGATGCTATCCTGGAGATTGACCCTGACGCAGTCATTGGGCTTGATGAACCCAATGCTACCAGCAGCTACAATGGCTATGACTGGTGGTGCCTGATGAGAGAGCTTGATTTCTGCAATCCGTATTTCGGCAAGTGGCATTGGCGAGACGACCAAATAGAATTGGCGAGATGTTTTATAAAAAACAAAAACGCACCAAGAGGAATATGGTTTGGCTCGTATTGGCGAAAGGAAAATTTCAACCGGTTCATTCCGTGGCAATCTTTGTTTAATGGCATGAATGGCGTTTATTGGTGGGTAGGAATCGCTTCCAGGAATTCTTCTATCGGAGCTCTTACACCAGATTTCGAGCCGCTGCCTTATTTTTCACAGGCCTTGGAAGAAATCAATGAAATCAAAAGCGGCATTGGAAAGCTGCTGATGAACAGCGTAAGAGAGCATGACAAAATAGCGATTTATTATTCGCCTTATTCTGTCCACGCAGCAACTGTCGATGCCAATGCGCAGCTGCCGCCGGAAAAGTTTCCGGAAGAAGGAATCATCGCAGATTGCCTGTCATTGCCGGACACGCCAACGCAGTTCGGTTCAAGCTACCCGCTGTATCGGTCGCAACAGGCGCTGATGACGGTTCTTGAGGATATCGGACTGCAATATGACTTTGTCGCGCATGAACAGATAGAGTCTGGTGAGTTCAACGAAAGCGAGTATAAAGTTTTGATTTTGCCATATACTCAAGCGCTATCCAAGAAGGAATCAAAAGAAATAAAAGCATTTGTTCATCATGGAGGCATGGTTATTGCTGACCGCATCCCAGGAGTCATGGACGAACATTGTAAAAGCCTGCCATGCTCGTCGCTGCAAGAGATGTTCAGCGATGTTGGCACAAGGCCGAAAGTCAACAAGTACGGCCAAGGAAAAGCTGTCTGCCTGCATGATTTTCTCGATGACTATGTGTTCTCGCTCAGGATGAAAGGGCAAGAAAAAGAAAAAAGAGAGAAAATAAGGGAAATCCTGGAATCAGCAGGCGTCAAGCCCAAATTGAGAATTCTCGATTCCAACAACTGTGATCTGGGGAGTACGGAAGTCATTTTCTTTAAAAATGGCGAAATTGAATACGCCTGCCTTTTACGAGATTACCTGCCTGAAGACAACTCCGAAAAAGAAGCAACGGTTATTTTCCCGCATGAAGCTCACATCTATGACGTCAGAAACAGCCGATACTGCGGCTTGGGCAAACAAGTTTCCTTCAGGCTGGCTGGAGGACAGGCCAAGGTTTTTGCTCTTTCTCCTTACAGAGTGACAGGAGTTGAGGTTTCCTTGGACAAGGAAAAATACCGCCAGGGAGATGCAGTTTCATATAAACTGAATGTTATAGCAGATTCCAAGCCCCTTTCTACGCATGCATTCAGGATTGAACTTGTGAGTCCTGAAAATAAAACCGTAACGCACTACAGCCAAAATCTTTTGGCGGAAAAAGGGAGCTGTTCAGCGACTATGCTGCTCTGCTTGAATGAACAACAAGGAAAATGGCGCATACAGGCAAAAGATGTAATCTCAGGGATAATTACTGAAAAGATTTTTTGGGTGGAGTAGGGGGGCTTTAGTGGACAGTGGACAATGGACGTCAGTGGACTTTTATGGACGTCAGTAGGCGATGGACTGTGGACGTCAGTGGACATTAGTGGCAGTGGACTGTGGACAATAGTGGACGTTAGTGGCATGATGGAGCAGTGGGGGGGAGCGCCAGCTCGGGCAGCGCTGGAGTAAAAGCAACAAGCCCGGACTAGGAGGGAGTCCGGGCTTGCTTCGGGGGCGTTTTGATGTCATTTTTATCAGTTGGGCGGCGGGTAGGCCTGGATGGCCGGGTCGTCTAGTGTCACTCTGCGGCCCTGGTCATTGGAGACGTAGGTAGCCAGAACCATGCGCAAGACATCGCGCCCTTCTTCGGCTGTGGCAATGGGTGGGCGCCGGCCATGCAGGAAGTCGGCCAGAGGCTGGGCCAGGCCGGCAATGCGCACGCCTTGCGCATTTGGGGACGGAATGCCGCAGTCAGTCCAGGCTTTCTCTGCGCGCAGGTAGTATTTCATGCCGACTGCCTGTGGGTCGCGCGGCATGGCAGCACTGACAGCGTCGCCGTAGGATTGCGTCAAAAAGCCCTTGTCGCCCCAAATTTCCATCGTGGTTTCGGCACCGACGCTGACGAATGAACAATGTACTTCGACCAGGGGGCCGCCAGGATAGCGGAAAATGGCGATGCCGTTGTCGTTTGGCATGTCAGGGTCAAACAGCGACTCAATTTCCGCTGTGACCGATTCCGGGAGGCCGAACAGCCAGTAAATCAAGTCGATCGGGTGGGCCGCGTCGTCAGCCCAGATGTCGCGGTTCATGCTTGAACTGACATGCCATGACTTGGCAAACTCATGATTCAGGCAAACACCCAGGCCATGGCGACGGCGGAACTGGAAAATCTGTCCGAGACGGCCTTGGGCGAGCATATCCTTGACGTACAGATTCTGCGGGTCGACGCGCATTTGCCAGGCGACGGTGCAAGGCACGCGGTTGCGGTTGACGGCGGCGACGATTTGGTCCGCCTGGGTCATGGTCAAGGCCATGGGCTTCTGGATGACGATAGCCTTGCCTGCGTCAGCAGCAGCGACGGCCAGTTCGGCATGGCGCGCCGTTTCGGCGGCGATCACCACGGCTTTGATGTCCTGGTCCGCCAGAATTCCCGCAACGTCAGCGCATGGCGTTAAGCCGTATGCCTGAGCAGCGGCCGTGAGCCGAGTCTGGTCATGATCCCAGCCCTTGACGACTTGAATGTCCATGCCAGGGTCATCCCGCCATCGGACGCAATACGAATTGACGTGACCATGCGCAAAACCCAACACCGCGATTTTCATTCGAACATCCTTTTTAGAAACTTCAATGTGGCGCCAGCTGCACGAGTGGCCAGGCGTCCTTCAAAGAAAAAGCGGGAATGGGAAACGATGGATTTCCTGGTTCCCGCTTTTCAGCCTGGCTCAGGCAGCTGGCGATGGAGTTGACGATAACTTCGGCTGATTATTCGAGGCCGGCTTTCCTGCGGGCATTGGCCAGGTATTTGGCCATGGCTTCGGAATCATCAGCAGTCTTCTTGTAATAGGAGGTGTTTTTCAGCTTGCTGGCTGCGGCTTCGTCGATGACGACAGTCACATCGGGATGGAGCTGCAAGGCGGAGGCGGTGCACATGGAGGTCACGGGGCCTTCCAGCGTGGCTGCGATGGCATCGGCCTTGTTGGCGCCAGTGGCCAGCAAGAGCAGTTCGCGGGCATCAAGGATGGTGCCGACGCCCATGGACAGAGCCCAGCGGGGCACGTCTTCGTCCTCGGCAAAGAATCGCTTGTTGTCAGCGATCGTTCCCTCGGTCAAGGTGACGTAGCCTGTGCGCGAATTAAGGGAGGTTCCCGGCTCGTTAAAGCCGATGTGGCCGTCACGGCCGATGCCGAGAATCTGCAGCTTGATGCCGCCGAGTTCGTCCATCTGGGCCTCGTAGTCTTCGCATTCGGCGCCGATGTCATCGGTCATGCCATCCAGGAAGTGGATGTTTTCGGATTTCAGGTTAATAAACTGAAACAGATTCTCTTCCATGAAGTAGCGGTAGCTCTGGGGGTGATCCTCGGGAAGGCCGAGATACTCGTCCAAATTAAAGGTGTGGACATCGGAGAAGTCGATTTCGCCGCGCTTGAAGCCTTCGGCAATCCTGGCATATAGTTTCAGCGGGGTGCTGCCGGTAGGGAGGCCCAGGACCTTGGCCTGTTCGTGGATGATACGATCCCGAACCAGATCGTAGGCGTAGAGGGCGACTTCGTCTTCATTGGCTCGAATGACAACATTCATCTTGCATCTCCTGGAAGAAAGAACTCTGAACAAAAAAGGCGGCGGTTGCTGCCGCCAATGGATGGAAGGACAAAGCAAAGACGTGCGTCTGCCAGAGGGCTTCTGGTCGGCGTCTCTGTCTCTAATCATTGTAACTTGTCATTGTCAAAAATCAACCTTGTCGGCTGCAATCTGCTGTTGCGCCGGTTTATTTCAGGGTGATATTGACGCCTTTGCCGGCTTTGGCCTGGCCGATGACGGCGGTGGCGATGCCGTGTTTGGCGCAGCATTCTTGCGCCTGGTCAGCAGCGGCGGGCGGGACGAACCAGACCATGCCGACGCCCATGTTGAACACCCGGTACATTTCATGCTGGTCAATGTCGCCGGCGCGCTGAATGACGCCAAACACCGGCGGCGGCGGCAGCGCGGACGGCTGGAAGTCAACGCCGACGCCGTCGGGAAGGACCCTGGGGACATTATCGTACAGGCCTCCGCCGGTGATATGGGCGATGCCGTTGAGCGGGAGTCTGGCTGCCAGGGCGTCGCGAATGGCCGGCCAATAGCAGCGGTGAGGCTCCAGGAGGGCGTCGCCCAGTGTGCCGCCGCCGAGTTCTGGGAGGGTGGTGTCAACCGTGTAGCCGGCTTGCTGGAAAAGCACTTTGCGAGCCAGGGAGTAGCCGTTGGTGTGGAGGCCGCTGGACGCCATGCCGACGGCGATGTCGCCGGGTCGTATGTTGTCGCCGGTGATGATGGCGTCACGCTCCACGATGCCGGTGATGCAGCCGACCAAGTCGAAGTCGTCGCCGTACATCCCGGGCATTTCCGCTGTCTCGCCGCCAAGCAGGGTGACGTTCATGGCTAGGCAGGCATCGGCAATGCCGATGAGGACGTCTTCATACAGGGGCGAACGCAGCTTCCCGATGCCGATGTAGTCCATGAAATAGACCGGCTCAGCGCCTTGGACTGCGATGTCGTTGATGCAGTGGTTGACGATGTCATAGCCGACGGTGGTGTATTTCTCCATCATGGCGGCGATCATCAGCTTGGTGCCGACGCCGTCAATGCTGGTGACCATGACGGGCTGGCGCCATTGGGTCAAGTCAATCTGGAACAGGCCGCCAAAGCCGCCAATAGGCGCCAGAGCCTCAGGGCGGCGGGTGGCCGAGATTCTGTTTTTCACGCTTTGCAGCAACGAAGTGGCAAGGTCAATGTCAACTCCGGCGGCACGATAGGCTTCAGATTTTCCAGCTTTGTTCATGGAGTTATGCGGTCTAAGAGGGTTAATAGGGTGCGGGGGAAACAGCCGTTGCGGGGAGGCGTTGCCTTGGCGCACACTACGCGCCCAGGCGTATGTTTACTGTAGGAAGAAGCCGTGGAAAAGCAAGTCCGCACGTCGAAAATGACGCCCGCCGCCTCGCCTGGGCTGAAGAAACAGGCCGTCGCACGGGCGCTTTTCGCGTCAAAGCTTTTTTCTGCGCACCCTGCCAGCCGAAATCTGCCTTTCCGGCTTGATAAGTCAGCGAATGTCATTATCATAATATAGTCGCAAAATAGCTCCGCAATGGTCAAGAGGTCTGAAAACCAACTCAAGAGGATTGAGCTGCGATGCGCATTGAGGAAATCGACCGGAATTTCATCAGTCAACATATCAACGGCCTTGATTTGGCGTTTTTGGAGGCCGGCTTAGTTCCGGAAGGTCTTTCCGGCCTGGCTTTTTACCGCCAGGAGGGCCGTTACTGCCGTCTGCCGCAAGCGTCGCTGCCGGCGCAGAATGCCGACGTCCAGGAGCTGGCCTGGCATACGGCTGGCGTCCAGGTGCGTTTCCGTACCGCCTCGCCGGTCATCGCATTGCAGGTGGAATTGCGCAACAACGCCGCCATGAACCACATGCCAAGCTCAGGCCAATCCGGCTTTGACCTCTACCTCGGAACCGGCTGCGGCAAGCGCTACGTCAAAACGCTCATTCCGCCCGTAGGCCAGAAAGAGCATGCCGGCGTGCTTTTGCAGGCCGGCGCCGCGCCAGGCGAAGTCCGCGAGGCCACCATCAATTTTCCGCTTTACAATGGGGTCAACGTCGTCAGAATCGGTTTGCTTCCCGGAGCGGACGTGTTGCCGCCGACGCCGTTTGCCGTGGCCAAGCCCATCCTGTTCTACGGCTCTTCCATCACCCAGGGCGGATGCGCCTCCCGGCCTGGAAATGCCTATTGCCAGATGGTCTCACGACGCTTTGACGCGGAATGCCTCAACTTCGGCTTCAGCGGGAGCGCACGCGCAGAACTTGCCATGGCGGAAGTCCTGGCCAGCTTGGACCCGGCTGTTTTCGTCCTCGACTATGACCATAATGCGCCTAATGTCGAACACCTGGAAAAGACGCACGCCGTCTTTTTCAAGTATATCCGCGAACGAAAGCCGGAGCTGCCTATTGTACTGGTCAGCCGGCCTGACGTCGACGCCAATCCGGTTGACAGCGACCGGCGCAAGGCCATCATCCGGCGGACATACAATGAAGCGCTTGCGGCTGGCGACCGCCGCGTCTATTTCGTCGACGGACTCCTGCTGTTCGGCTCAGTCGACCGGGACGCCTGCACTGTGGACGGCTGCCACCCCAATGACCTCGGCTTTTACCGGATGGCCCAGGCGATCGCACCAGTCGTGGAGAAGGCGCTGGCTGACAGCGGCCAGCTGGGGCGGCGGTGACCAATCATAACCAGCACCTATCATCCCGCCGCCAGCGGCAAAGGGACTGCGGCAGCGGGCAGCATAGCAGCGATATAGAGGGGAAAAACAGATCATGCATCCATTGCGTTTTCGTCAAATCCATCTTGACTTCCACACCTCGCCGGCCATTCCAGGCATTGGGCTGTCCTTTGACAAGGACGAGTGGCAGGCCACTCTGCGAACGGCGCATGTCAATTCCATCACCTTGTTCGCCAAATGCCATCACGGCTGGCATTACCATTTCACCCAGAAGGGCTTGCTGCATCCAAACCTGAGCTTTGACCTTCTGCGCAGCCAGTTTGACGCCTGCAAGGAAATCGACATCAATGTCCCCATCTACATTTCCGCTGGGCTTGATTCGGCTGTCCTAACCGAACACCCGGAATGGGAGTGGGTCGCCATTGACCCGGCGACGCTGAACACCAGCATCCCCAGCACTATCAGGCCCGGATTCCGGCGCGCCTGCTTCAATTCCCCCTACACTGAATACCTGGCCGAACAAATCACGGAGACCTTGGAGCTGTTTCCGAATTGCGACGGCATTTTCCTTGACATCGTGCACCAGTACCCCTGCGGCTGCGTTCACTGCCTCAAGGTCATGCGAGAAAACGGACTCAACCCACTCAGCGCGGAAGACCGCGACAAGTGCGCGCATATAGGGCTGGAAAGATACTACCAGCTCACCACGCAGGCGATCACTAACATCAACGCCGAAATGCCGGTGTTCCACAACTCCGGCCATCTCACCCCTGGCAAACGCGACGTGCTGAAAAAGTACTTCTCGCACTTGGAGTTGGAGTCCTTGCCGACCGGCGGCTGGGGCTACGACCACTTCCCGCTGTCTGCCAAGTATGCGCAGACTTTGGACCTCGACTTTCTCGGCATGACCGGCAAATTCCATACTACCTGGGGTGAGTTCGGCGGCTACAAGCACCGCAACGCATTGCGTTACGAGTGCGCGGCCATGCTGGCTTTCGGCGCCAAGTGCAGTGTCGGCGACCAGCTTCATCCCTGCGGCAAGCTGGATGAGAGCACCTACGACCTGATTGCGCCGGCGTACGCCGAAGTAGCGGCCAAGGAGCCGTGGTGCGACCAGGTCACCAATGTCGCGGAAATCGGCCTGCTGACCAAGGCCGCTGTCGAAGCATCCTCGGTGCGCGACATTCCCGGCGACATTGGAGCTGGCCGGGTGCTGCTGGAAGGCCATTTCCTGTTTGACGTGATTGACCAGGAAGCCGACTTCAACCAGTACCGGCTCCTGATTCTACCCGACGACATCGCCATCCCCGCCAAGTTGAAAAAACGCTTGGACACCTACCTGAACAAGGGCGGCAAGCTCCTCCTGACCGGGAAAAGCGGCCTGGGGCCGGATGGCAAATTCCTCTTTGACCTGGGCGCGGAATGCCAAGGGCCGAGTCCTTACCGGCCTGACTTCGTGATGTTCAGCAATGGCTTGCAGCCCGCTGGAATCAGGGCGCCGATGGTGATGTACCTGACCAGCCAGCGCATCCAGGTCAAAAATGGCAACAGCCTGGGCGATGTCTATGACCCGTACTTCAACCGCACCAGCTATCTGCATTTCTGCAGCCACCAGCATACGCCCTGGCAGCTGGAGCCGTCCGGCTACGCGGCTGGCGTGCAAAAAGGGCCGATCATGTACTTTGCGCATCCGGTGTTCAGCATCTACCGCGGCTGGGGCAATGTGCAGATGGCCAACTTCCTGCGCAAGGCAGTGCGCATGGCCTTGGGAGACCCGGAAATCAGGACGAATCTGCCGTCGACCGCACGGCTTTCGCTGATGGACCAGAAGCCTTTCCGGCGCACCATCCTGCATCTGCTATACGCCAATACCGTCACCCGCGGCGGCCATTTGCAGGTTGACGGCGTCAGCAGCCGCGGCCCCATCGAGGTGATTGAAGAACTGGTCCCGCTGAACAATGTGCGCATCAGCCTCAAACCGCGTCACCAAATCAAACGGATCACCCTAGAGCCGCAGGGCGGGACGCTTCTGTATGAAACAGATGAATCAGGACGGCTTTGCCTCCGGATCGACAACCTGACTTGCCACCAAATGGTCGTCCTACACTGGTGACCTGGGAAAATTTTCCAGGCCCGCCGAAAAAGCCAAGCACTATCCGTTGATTCACAGCCATAAACAAACGAACAGCCGGCTCGGAAACACTTTTCCGAGTCGGCTGCTTCATGTCTTGGCTGCATGTATCTATGGCCCGTAAACATAGCGATTCCCAATCCTGAAAACCAGCGGCCATCTGCGTAATCTGCGGACAAAATCCGCTTGCGCCTTTCGGATGGGGCTATTTCAAGCAACTCTCAAAGCTTATCCATGACCGTATGCAGGATGGCAGGCGTCTCGCGGTATTTTTTCTGGAATTCGCTCGGTGTCATGCCGGTCTGGTTTCGGAATTGCCGTGCAAAGTAATTGCTGTCCTGGAATCCGACTTGTTCCGCTACCCGACTGATGGACGCCGGTGAACACAACAAAAGCAAGGCTTTTCTGATCCTGAGCTTAATCAGAAAATTGCCGGGTGAGAGTCCAGTGACGGCGGTGAAATGGTGCCGGAAACTGCTGACGGACATGTGCACTCCCCGGGCGAGTTTCTCCAAAGTGTAGGGCTTCCTGCTGTCTTCCTCAAGCATTCGGATGATTTTTCCGATTTTCTGAATCGTGGCGTTCGGACGCAGATTTCGTGGAGTGCAGTTTCGCAGCAGGTAGGCAAGAAAATATAGGAAGCCGAAGTAGGCTGCTGCTTGCCAGCCGGGAGCATGCAAGGCCAACTCGTTGCGAATCTGCTCAATCTGTGCGATCAGATGCGCCAGAACGCCTTCATCGACCGATAGTAGTTGGGAACAGGCGGCTTCTGGTGTTGACGGTGGCATCTGGAACAGCATGCGATAGCCGGGCAATTGCTTCAGCATCGGCAGATTGGGTGTCAGCAAGGCGGGGTCAAAGAGCACATTATAGTGCCAGAACTGGTGAATTTCTCGGTAGCGGTGCACAGAGCCGGCGGGAAGCAGGAACACATTTCCAGCCTGAACCATCGTGGATGAGACTTTATTTTCGTTACGGGCATGCCCGCTGCAGATGACCACCAGTTCATAAAAATCCAAGTGCCGGTGCCAGCGGTCCGTGCGGGTTTTGTATTCATGCATGAGGATTTCAAGCGGGAAGTCCTTGTTATGAAAAATTTTCTGTCTTCGTAACTCACTGAACACTGTGTTCGGCATGATTCAACTCCGGCTGAAGATTTATACGACGCAGAGAGCAGGGCGCAATGACTATTTAGACAGATTGTGCTAATTTGCTGGCAAATGATTATGGATTTGAGATTGTTTAATATGTATAATATACAACAGTATAATAAATAGCGTAGCAATTGCAGATGTGGAATTAAAACCGAACTGGATTCAAAAATGTCATTGACAGATATTGCTAATATACCAGAAGTTTACGGCCTGCGTGTGGAAAGCCTGCTGAGCGGTCCCGCCGCGATCATGAATGCACGCCCCGCCTTGTCCTGGAAATTGCGTGGCGGGCAAGGCTGTCGACAGACTGCATATCAGATTCAGGCTGCCTCAAGTCTGGAGCGTTTGTTATCGACGCCGGACTTATGGGATTCCGGTCGGCAGAATTCTGCTCAATCGCTGTATGTGCCTTGGGGTGGAGCGCCTTTGAGCGCCCGTCAGCGAGTTTTCTGGCGTGTGCGCGTTTGGGATCAGGATGACCGTGAGAGCAGTTACAGCGAAGCGGCCTGTTTCAGCATCGGGCTGATGCAGAATGCCGACTGGCAGGCATCCTGGATTCATTTTGATGGGAACAACCCCAGCTGTTCCGCGCCTTGTCCCTATTTTCGCCGTGAATTCCAGGTTCGTTCGGGCCTGTCCCGCGCTACGCTTTATATCAGTGCAAGGGGACTCTTTTCAGCGCGCCTGAACGGAAACAAAATCTCCAATGATGAATTCGTTCCTGGCTGGACGGATTATCATCAGCAGTTGCAATATCTGAGCTACGATTTGACGGATTCTTTGCAGTGCGGCGCCAATGTCCTGGGAGTTATTCTGGGCGATGGCTGGTATTGCGGATATCTGAGCGGTCGCCGACGCAATATTTACGGAAAATACCCTGAGCTTCTTTTGCAGCTGGAACTCGAATATGCGGATGGCACACGCGAAGAACTGCTTTCCGACGGCAGCTGGAAATGTACGACCGGCCCGATTCTCTATTCCGATATTTACGATGGCGAAATGTATGATGAACGGCTGGAACTGCCCGGCTGGGACCTGCCTGGTTACGATGATTCCGCCTGGCGAGCGGCAGTGGCAGGGGAAACGGGCGCTGCGACCAAAGCAGCGTTGGTGGCAAAGCCTTGTCCGCCCGTGCGAAAAATCCAGGAACTCAAGCCAGTGGCTCGGCTGAATCCCCGCAAGGATGTCTATATCTGGGATTTCGGGCAGAATTTGTCCGGATGGGTGCGCATCCGCTTGAAAGGCTATCCCGGGCGTCTGTACACCTGTCAATTTGGCGAGATGCTGTATCCGGATGGAACGCTTTACAACCTGAATTATCGCAGCGCCCGCTGCACCAATTATTTCACTTGCGCCGGGCCGCTGGAAAAAGTCAGTGTGTGGGAGCCGCTCTTCACCTGGCAGGGTTTTCGTTATGTGCAGCTGGATGGATTCCAGTTTGCCGGAGCAAGCCTGGATGATATTGAGATGACTGTCATCGTCCTGCATTCCGATCTCGAAGAAACCAGCCACTTCCAATGCGGACACCCACTGCTGGAAAGACTGTTTCAAAATATACGCTGGGGACAGAAAAGCAATTTTCTGGAAATCCCGACAGACTGCCCGCAACGCGATGAGCGTCTGGGCTGGACTGGCGATGCGCATGTGTTTTGCGCAGCGGCAACCATCAACATGAATGTCGCTTCTTTTTTCCATAAATGGCTGCGGGATGTCCGTGAAGCGCAATGCGAAGATGGAGCGATTTCCTGTATTGCGCCGGATATCTTGAATAGGTCGTTTGGCGCTGCGGTCTGGGCCGATGCCATAATCGCTTGCCCTTGGATTATCTACCGACGATCCGGCGATGTGAAAATTCTTGAGGAATGTTATCCGGCCATGCAGCGCTGGGTTCAGTATCAGCTGGATACTGCTGAGGATTTCATCCGTCCGACAACTCCTTTCGGCGACTGGCTCGCGCCTGACCCAGTTGAAACTCCTTCAGCGCTGATTGGCACGGCTATGCTGGCATACGGATGCCAGACCCTAAGCCGTTGCGCAGAAATTTTGCAGCGCGGTGACGCAGAAGTTCAAAAGTATCGGGGATATCGCGAGCAGGTCTGTGCAGCTTTCCGGCGCACCTTTGTCGGGCCGGATCAACTGCTGACGGTGCGCAATCAGACTTCTTGCGTCCTGGCTTTGCATTTCGGCTTGCTGACTGAGGAGCAGGTGCTGGCCAACCGGAAACTGCTGGCCGAACTGATCCGTGAAAATGGTTGCCGTTTGAGCACGGGATTTGTCGGCACAGCATGGCTGTTGCAAACGCTTAGCGAGCAGGGGCACAGCGATTTGGCCTGGGAGCTGCTCTTGCAGGAAGAATGGCCCTCCTGGCTGTTTTCAGTCAAGCAGGGGGCGACGACTATCTGGGAACGCTGGGACTCCTACACCCTGGAAAAAGGCTTTGGCAACGTCAATATGAATTCTTTCAACCACTATGCTTATGGCGCGGTGCTAGAGTGGATCGCCGCCAAGGCGGGGGGAATTGATTACGACGAAGCCGCACCAGGAGGAAGCAAGCTGCTCTTTGCCGTAGAACCAGACCAGCGCCTGCACTGGGTCGATTTTGCC
>Ga0209510_1002995_pt1 | contig 16462 bp, 13 predicted proteins | sample BiotimSIPDNA_FD_185749 | JGI IMG/M metagenome (GOLD analysis project Ga0209510, IMG submission 185749) | Anaerobic biogas reactor microbial communites from Washington, USA - Biogas_R1 time_0 SIP DNA (SPAdes) (version 2) | ecosystem: Engineered > Bioreactor > Anaerobic > Unclassified | place... | reverse complement strand
CGCGCCATCCCGCCACACGAGGTCGGGTCCGATGATGACGCCGGCGAAGTCGTACTCGAAGCCTTGAGCCGTGTACACACAGCCCACCTGCCACGACCCAGCCGGGTCGGTAGCCCAGAGCGGCGCAGGCGGAGCCCCGCCGAGGGCTCGGTCCCCCTTGAGGTTCCAGGGCCGCGACCAGTCTCCAATCGCGACATCGTGGACCAGTGTCCCGTCGGCGCGTGGATCGCTCCACGGCCAGCAGAATCCCGCCGTCAGCCGGGCGCCGTAACCCTCAGCCTCGCGAGCAGCACGCCAGGCGTCGAGTTCGTGAGGTGATTGCATGACGGACGCAGAGAAGTCGTCATCACCTGTCCACGGGGTTGGACCACCTGGTCGCAGTCCCAGGAGCCGTTCCACCCACGCGACGTAGGCAAGCGACCCTCCGCAACGGAACTGGTCGTCCAAGGTGAGGCTGAGGACGTCGATTCCACGCTCCCTGGCTGCGGCCTCGATATCAGCTACGGTTCCCAGCTCCCCTGGTCGGACGACCTGGTTCTGATCGAGGAGGAAGACCGGGGTCCGCGCTGCCGAGAGCAACTCGTCGATCTGTGGCCGACCTGTCCGGAGCGCAGCCCTGGTGTACCTGTTGGCGGACGTCTCGCGGATGCGATGCGCCTCGTCGAGGATGAGGACGTCCAGCTCGTTGGGTTCTGAGCCCATGAACGAGTTGAAGTACTGGAACGCCTTCCGTATCCGCGTCGATCCTCGGGCCGCCACCTTCCTAAGCGTCTGAGTGAAGGATTGGGAGCCGGTTGCGTGGACGACCGTTCTGCCCTCTCGGGCGAGGTGCCCTAGCAAGGACAGGGCGATGACGCTCTTGCCGGAGCCTGGCCCGCCAGCCACGATGACGGCGGTCTTGGTGTTCCGCCGACGAGCGGCATCGACGGCATGGCGAACGTACTCGAACGCCTCGCGCTGCTCGTCGAGCAGCACGAACATCTCGCGACGCTGGACCTCCTCAGCCGCCAAGGCCATCAACTGCTTCGACGGCGCGATCTTGCTGCCGAGCAGCAGGTCGGCAGCTTCCGCACCCGACTCCGGCGCGAAGACCGATCGGAGGTACTCCTGGAAGGCGCCGCGCCGCTGACCCGTGAAGACCCGGCCGGCAGCAGCAGGGTGATCAAGGAGGTCTGCGACACCGAAATCTGTGGCGTTGTGGAGATACGCGACACCGGAGATGCGGTCCGGATGATCTTCGAGGACAGCGGTGAAGTCCTGGATGTACTCCCCGTAGGCGCGGACCTGCTCAAGGGGATGAAGGACTGGCCTGGGGTACCCGCTGACAGACACCAGCGTGTCGCTGTCCTCGAACCGATGGGCCTCGCTCCACTGCTTCAGCTCAACGACCAGATAACGCGGCTCACCGGCGCGAGTCACTCCTGCAAGAACGACGTCCGCCCGCTTGCTCGACAGAGGGAGTCGGTACTCGAAGAGCATTTCCACCCCACCGAGCCCAGCATCTCGCAAGTCTCCGGCCAGGATAGGTAGGCTCCGCCTCCAGGATCTGACCTCGGCCCTGCCGGGCCTGTATCCGACCGTGAGTACCATCTGCTCGGCGAGCCTCTCGGCGAGATCGTGCTCAAGGCGCGAGACATTGTCCGCAGAGTTGCGAAGCAACGACGACAAGAGTGGACTCCCGAGCAGCACGACATGGCGTGCGGGGGAGCATGTCCGAGTACGGAAGCTCGTCGATCCGCGTGAGCCACCACCCTATCCCTGCCGCGGCGTATGGGAGTGGCTAGGATCGTCGCCCATGACTGTGTCCGGTGACGAGGACGAATCCCCCTCAATCCCCTACGGCCTCGGTGAGCTGCAAGAGGAGCTCCGCGCCTTCCGGGACGAGCGGGACTGGGCCAAGTTCCATGACCCCAAGTCCTTGATCCTCGCCCTGGTCGGTGAGCTCGGTGAGCTTGCAGAGCTGTTCCAGTGGATCCCTTCGGACGAGGCAGCGGCGATCTTCCGAGAGGGTCCCAGGAAGCAGCGTGCAGCGGAGGAGATGAGTGACGTCCTGATCTACCTTCTTGGGCTCGCGGACATCCTTGAGGTGGATCTCCTCACCGCCGCTCGAGAGAAGCTCGCTCAGTCGCGCGACCGATTCCCCGCCGCGAGGCTCCGGGGCGTCGCGCCGGAGAAGGGCTGAGGACGACAGCGGCGCCCCGAGAGGCGCGTCGATCGGGGCGCCGCCGAGTCCGTGGTCCGACTCCCGCGGTTTGAGACCCGGAGTGATCAGGTCTTGGCGCGTGTGATTGAGCGTGCCTCGACCTCGTACCGGCTCGCGGCTCCCCCACCGGTGCGGAAGAAGCGGCGGCGGAGGGCACCCTGCACCTGGACGACCGTGTCGGGCTCGAGCCGGAGTGCAGCTCTCCTGCTCCGGGCGCTCCAGCAGGCGATGTCGATGACGTCGACCTTGGTTCGTTGAGCGGAGTCGGCATCCTTGCGGCCCGGTGGACGGGCGACGATGAGGCGGAAGGTGACGAGCTCGTCCTCGCTGGGGAGCTCGCGGACCTCCGGCGCGGCGCTCACGCGGCCCACGAGGGTCACCGAGTTGACAGTCTCTGAAGCGGTCGGGGCCTGCGAGTTCCGTTGTGCCATGACGGAACTCTTCCGGAGTCACCGGCTGAGGGCCGCCTGCAATCGGCGTGTGTGGACGACACTCCCGACCGAGGAGTCCGATGTGGACGTTCGGTCCCAGTGGTCGTCCGGATGCTTGCCAGACACGGCCCTCCCGCTCCATGCTTTGGCGATATGGCCGGAGGGGCATCGCTGTCGAGGTGGACCTCACTCCGTGACGCCCTTGCTAACCGCGACCTTCGCCGGCTCCTGTTCGCGGTGGCCTCGTGGACCGGTACCGAGGCGGCCTTCCTTCTGGCCGCGTCGATCCTCGCCCTGGACCTAGGTGGTCCCGCCGCGGTGGGCGTCGTCGGCGCACTGCGGGTGCTGCCCGCGGCAGTCGGCGCCAGCCTGATAAGTGGGGTCGCGGACCGGGTGTCGCGGGTCGCCATCGTCACGGGAGTCAACGCAGCCTTCGTCGGCGTCTCGCTCGCCATGGCGGTCACGATCTGGTCGAACGCTCCCCTCGCTGTCGTCTACCTCGTCGTGGGCGTCGGATCCGTCGTGTCCGCACTGCTCAAGCCGGGCATGCAGGCGATACTCCCCCAGCTCGTGCGCACACCGGCGCAGCTCCTCACTGCCCAGACCGGCTGGAGCATCGCCAACGGACTCGGTGCTGTCGCCGGGCCGGCCGCCGCCGCACTTCTGCTCTCGTTGTTCGGGATCGACGCGGTGTTCATCGCGCTGGCCGGGGCCCACGCCCTCACCGCACTCGTCGCCCGAGCGATCCACACCGAGTTCCAGCCTCCACGGATCGTTCTTGCCGAACGAACGGACAGGTGGCTGGCGCCGTTGCACGGCGTCGCACTGTTCGCCCGCCCAGGGGCCCGTACAGCATTCACGCTCCTGATGCTCGGCCGGCTGCTCAGCGGATTCCTCTCCGTCGCGATCATCCTGCAAGCGACGGAGCTCCTGGGAAGCGGAGAGGCCGCTCAGGTGCTGGCAGGCACGCTCATGACCGCGTTCGGCATCGGCGGGTTCATCGGATCGACGTTGGCTTTCGGCGCTCTGGCCCATCACGGGAGCTGGTGGTTCGGGGTCGGCACCATCGCATACGGACTCGGTGTCGCCGTCATCGGTCTGGTCGACGGAGCGACCTGGTCGGCGGTCCTGCTCGCTGCCGCCGGTGCGGGCAATGCGATGTGGTGGACGTTCGGCGCCGACCTGGTCAGCCGCCTGCTCCCCGATCACGTCGCCGGTCGAGGCTGGGGAGCGGTCCATGGGATCGGCGCCGGCGCATACGCCCTCGGTGCGATGCTCGCCCCACCCCTCGCCGGTCAGCTCGGCCTGGACCGCGCGCTCCTCGTCGTGGGTCTCGTCCTCGTCGTCGTCCCTCTGTTGAGCTGGCACGGGCTCGGTGTGCTCACCGACCTGACCACCCCTGCGGCCGTTGACCTGGAACTGCTGGACGCCGTGCCGGTCCTGTCCGCCCTGCCGGGCGTGACGGTGGCCCGCATCGCGTGTGCCGTCGAGCCCAGGGTCCTGGCCGCTGGGACGACGGTCGTCAGAGAAGGCGAGCCTGGTGATGAGTTCTTCGTGGTGCGCTCCGGCGACCTGATCGTCTATCAGGGTGAGCAGGAGGTGCGACGGCTCGGACCCGGCGACTCGTTCGGCGAGATCGCCCTGCTGCGAAGCGTCCCGCGTACGGCCACCGTTGTGGCGGTCACCGACGTCGAGCTGGTCTGTGTCGGACACGAGCTCTTCGTCGCCTCCGTCACCGGCCATCGCTCCAGTGACGCCGGCGCCTCGGCACGGGTGAGCGCCCTCCTCGACGAGGACCGGCGCCGCTCTCAACCTGATCCCTACTGACCCGATCGGGCCTCCGGGGCGTTGGTACTAGTCCTTTCCTGAGCATGACACGGCGCCTTCCTGAGCATGACAACGGCGCCCCGAGAGGCAGGTCGATCGGGGCGCCGTTGGCTCAGGGGCCGGCGGCGGACCGGGGGTCCGCCGCCGGGAGGGATCAGCTGCAGCCGGAGGTGCTTCCACATCCTTCGCAGACGTAGCACGACCCGGCAGGCCGCATCTTCGTCCCGCAGGTCAAGCAGATCGGGGCATCCGCGGCCTTGTTGTCGCCGAACTTGGCGAGCAGGTCGGCCGAGGAGTGGATGTCCGAGGAGACCTCGCGGGCCGATGCGGCACCGGCGCCGGAGTGCACCTGGGAGGCGTCGAGCCTGTGTCCCTCACCCGAGTCGTCCTCGTCGTCGCGGTGCTTGAGGGAGGCGCCGACACCCTGGCTGTAGGCCTCGATCTCGTCCTCGATGGCCTCCTCGTCCTCGTCGATCGAGGGCGCGTAGGAGCCGGTCTCGAGCTGACGGGCCCGCTCCTGCGCGGTGTAGATGCCCATGAACGAGCGCGTCTCGAAGTCGAGGTGGTCCAGCGCCAGGCGACGGAAGACGTAGTCCATCAGGGACTGGGCCATCCGCACATCCGGGTCGTCCGTCATACCGGCCGGCTCGAAGCGCATGTTGGTGAACTTCTCGACGTAGGTCTCCAGCGGCACGCCGTACTGCAGCGCGACGGAGATCGCGATCGAGAAGGCGTCCATCACGCCGGCCAGGGTCGAGCCCTGCTTGCCGAACTTCAGGAAGATCTCGCCGAGGCGACCGTCGTCGTAGGTGCCGGCAGTGAGGTAACCCTCGGCGCCACCGACCGCGAAGGACGTGGTCTGGCTGCTGCGCCGCTTCGGGAGGCGCTCACGGGTCGGCCGGTAGACGACCTTCTCGACGACCTCCGGCTCGGCAGCCGCAGCCTTGGCGTCCTTGGCGGTCGAGCCGCCATCGGAGAGCGGCTGGCCGACCTTGCAGTTGTCGCGGTACACCGCGAGCGCCTTCAGGCCCATCTTCCAGCCCTGGATGTAGACCTCCTCGATCTCCTCGACCGTGGCTGTCTCTGGCAGGTTGACCGTCTTGGAGATGGCGCCGGAGAGGAACGGCTGGACCGCGGCCATCATCCGCACGTGACCCATCGCCGAGATCGCCCGGGCACCCATGGCGGTGTCGAAGACCTCGTAGTGCTCCGGCTTCAGACCCGGGGCGTCGATGACGTGACCCTTGTCGGCGATGTACTCGACGATCGCCTCGATGGTCTCCTCCGCATACCCGAGCTTGCGCAGTGCGCGCGGGATGGTGAGGTTGACGATCTGCATCGACCCGCCGCCGACGAGCTTCTTGAACTTCACGAGGGAGAAGTCCGGCTCGATTCCGGTGGTGTCGCAGTCCATCATGAAGCCGATGGTGCCGGTCGGTGCGAGGAGGCTGGCCTGCGCGTTGCGGAAGCCGTTCTTCTCACCGATCTTCACAACGTCGTCCCACGCCTTCGTCGCGTGGCGGTGGATGTCCTTGTCCATCGTGTGCAGCGTGCGAAGGGTGTCGTTGGCAGCCTGGTGCTTGCGCATGACGCGCTTGTGCGCGTCGGCGTTGCGCGCATACCCGGCGTACGGACCGACGACCCCGGCCAGCTCGGCCGAGCGCTTGTAGGCGGCGCCGGTGAGGAGCGAGGTGATCGCAGCGGCCAGGGCGCGGCCACCCTCGCTGTCGTAGCCGTGGCCGGTGGCCATGAGCAGGGCACCGAGGTTGGCGTAGCCGATGCCGAGCTGACGGTAGTCACGCGTGGTCTGGGTGATCGCCTCGGTCGGGAAGTCGGCGAAGCAGATCGAGATGTCCATCGCGGTGATGACGAGCTCGACGACCTTCTCGAAGGTCTCGGAGTCGAAGGTGTCGTCGTCCCTGAGGAACTTCAGCAGGTTCAGTGAGGCCAGGTTGCACGAGGAGTTGTCGAGCGACATGTACTCCGAGCAGGGGTTGGACGCAGTGATCCGGCCGGTCTCGGGGTTGGTGTGCCAGTCGTTGATCGTGCTGTCGTACTGAACGCCGGGGTCGGCGCACTCCCACGCAGCCTGGGCGATCTTGCGCATGAGCGAGCGGGCGTCGACGGTCTCGATGACCTCGCCGGTCATCCGCGCCCGCAGGCCGAACTCGGTGCCCTCCTCGACCGCACGCATGAACTCGTCCGAGACCCGGACGCTGTTGTTCGCGTTCTGGTACTGGACGCTGACGATGTCCTTGCCGCCGAGGTCCATGTCGAAGCCGGCGTCACGCAGCGCACGGATCTTGTCCTCCTCGCGCGCCTTGGTCTCGACGAACTCCTCGATGTCGGGGTGGTCGACGTCGAGGACGACCATCTTCGCCGCACGACGGGTGGCGCCACCGGACTTGATGGTCCCCGCGGAGGCGTCGGCACCACGCATGAAGCTGACCGGCCCGCTCGCCGTCCCACCGGAGGAGAGCAGCTCCTTCGACGACCGGATCCGGGAGAGGTTGAGGCCGGCACCGGAGCCGCCCTTGAAGATGAACCCCTCCTCCTTGTACCAGTTCAGGATCGAGTCCATCGAGTCATCGACGGAGAGGATGAAGCACGCCGACACCTGCTGCGGGCTCTTGGTGCCCACGTTGAACCACACCGGGGAGTTGAAGCTGAAGATCTGGTGGAGCAGCGCATACGTCAGCTCGTGCTCGAAGATCTCGGCGTCCTCAGGGCTGCCGAAGTAGCCGTACTCCTTGCCGGCTGCGGTGTAGGTCAGCACGACCCGGTCGATGAGCTGCTTGAGGCTGCGCTCACGCTGCTCGGTCCCCACGGCCCCACGGAAGTACTTCGTCGTGACGATGGTGCTCGCGTTGACGCTCCAGAACTCCGGGAACTCGACACCGCGCTGCTCGAAGATGGTCTCCCCCGTCTTCCAGTTCTGCTGGACGACGTCACGCAGCTCCCAGGTCACCTCGTCGTAGGGGTGCACTCCAGGGGTCGTGTAGATGCGCTCGACGCGCACCCCCTTGCCCTTCTTGGCACCTGCGCGGGACCTGGCGGTCTCTGTCATGTCTTGCTCCTTCTGCACTCGTGTGGTGTGGGTCGTGCTGTGCGGGATGAGGTCTGTCCCCGGGGTACTGCGTGTCCTGCTGGGTGTTCGTCGTCGTTGTTGTTGGCTGCGCTGTTTCTTGATGGATCAGTGCCTGGTCTGTTGAGTCAGTGCAGTGAGGCCTGTCGTTTCCAGGCTGTCACGCAGGACCGACAGAGGTATGCGGCTCGTCCGGCTGCTGCAGAGCCGCCGGCTCAACGCCGGTCGCCTCCCGCTCGGCCCGGAGGAGCGTGATCGCGGACTCGAAGTCCTCGAGGCTGTCGAAGCCCTGGTAGACGCTGGCGAAGCGCAGGTAGGCGACCTCGTCGAGCTGGCGCAGCGGCTCCAGGACCGCCATGCCGACCTCGTGCGCGTCGACCTCTGCGGCTCCCATCGACCGGATCGTCTCCTCGACCTGCTGAGCGAGGAGTGCGAGCTGGTCCTCGGTGACCGGTCGACCCTGGCAGGCCTTGCGGACCCCGACGAGGACCTTGGCGCGGCTGAAGGGCTCGGAAGCGCCGGAACGCTTGAGCACCGACAGGCTGGTCGTCTCGGTGGTCGTGAACCGGCGGTTGCACCCCGGGCACTGACGGCGGCGGCGGATGCTCGTGCCGTCGTCGGCCGTGCGGGAGTCGATCACGCGTGAGTCGGTGTTGCGGCAGTACGGACAGTGCATGACTGGCGAACCTCCTCAAACGTCGCTGGTCTCGGACGGGTGCGTAGCGGGGTGATGGTGCGGGAAGTGTGGATAACGTCGTGATGACCTGTGGGTAGTCCGAGTCACAGTGTGGGCAACTAGTGCACAACATGTGGGCGAACTACATTGGTGTAACCACTAGATGTAGGAATCTAGTCCCGTGCGAGCGCGGCGGTCAAGAGACACGCGGAAGGGCGTGTCCGATCGGCTGGATTGGTGCGTCGAGGTGTGTCGAGCGCGGGAATTGTGCCGCGAACGGCACATGGCTGGGGTGATCCGGCGGACCCGTGTGCCGCGCGCGTCGAGGACCACGCGGATGACACATCGCTGGGCGCTCCCGCGGACCCGTGTGCCACCCGCGGCAAATCCCGCGCGGATGACACATCCCTGGGGCGATCCGGCGGACCCGTGTGCCACCCGCGGCAATTCCCCCGCGGATGACACATCGCTGGGCGATCCGGCGGACCCGCGAGCATCAAAGAAAACGGCGCCGCCGTCACGGGAGGAGACGGCGGCGCCGAGCCCTGCAAGAGGTGTGGTGCAAGGCAGCCTGAGTGGGGTCGAGGCACTCAGGAGTTCGGGAGCGGGATCAGTAGCCCGGGATGACGAGGACCTGACCGGCGGTGACCTGGCTCGAAGGCAGGTTATTGGCGAGCTGGATGCGGGCGACTGCCTCGGCCGTGGGCAGACCCGGCATCTCCGCGCGAGCGATCTCACTCAGGGTCTGACCGGGTCGGACCTGGACCTCGCCCAGAGGAGCGGATGCCGCCCCCGCGCCACCGACTCCCAGCACCAAGCTCAGCGCAATCGCGGCCACCGAAAGGGTCAGTGCAAGGCGGACCCAGCGCGGAAGGCTGAGCACCATTGCGCCGAGGCTTCGAGGCGCATCCTCCCCTGCGCCGGCCTGGGCGCCACCCTCGATGACGACGAGCTGCGGTCGGCGCGCGGGCGCCTGGAGCGGAAGAGTGTCCCAAGCTGCTGCAGTGGTCATCGCGAGGCTCCTCGATGGGCGGTCCGGATAGAGTGATCGGACATACGTTCGATCGAACGCATGTTCCATGTGTAGCACGTGTGTTCGAACAATGGCAAGACACGCTCGAACATATGTTTGGCACAGGTGTTCGTCTGCGGGTACCTTGTTGTCACATCACAGAGCCAAACAGGGCCCACTGACAGACCTTCACCCCAGACCTTGACCGCCAGCCTCCAAGGCCACCCACCTGGCCTTGATGGGACGCAGGCAGGGTCACCAGCGAGGTTCGAAAGGACGGGAGAATGAGCACCTCACGCCGAGGCAGTCGAGGCGCGGGTCGACCGACCGAGGACGTGGTGCGCACGCAGCTGCGCCGGGCCTCCCGGGCTGCGGCGGATGGCCCGACGGCCGACACGCCGGCCCGCGGCGAAGAGCGCGCCTCCGTCCATGAGTTCCCCGACGTCGAAGGTGAGGGCGGCCTGACCGCCCGGCAGCGACGCATACTCGAGGTCATCCGCAACTCCATCGACCGGCGCGGGTACCCGCCGGCGGTCCGGGAGATCGGCGAGGCAGTCGGCCTGAACTCCCCCAGCTCCGTCGCCCACCAGCTCTCCCAGCTCGAGCGCAAGGGATACATCCGTCGCGACCCGATGCGCCCGCGGGCCCTCGAGGTCATCGACCCCACGGACCCCGAGTCCGGTGGATACCGCGGGAGCGACCCGCACCGCCAGAGCGTCTCCAACGCCGACCCCGACCTCACCCACGACGAGACGGGGATGGGCGACGAGCGTCCCGAGGCGACCTACGTCCCCGTCCTCGGGAGGATTGCGGCCGGTGCGCCGATCACCGCCGAGGAGCTGGTCGAGGACGTCTTCCCACTCCCCCGCCAGATCGTCGGCGAGGGCTCGCTCTTCCTCCTCCAGGTCCAGGGCGACTCGATGATCGACGCCGCGATCTGCGAGGGTGACTGGGTCGTGGTGCGTCAGCAGTCGACCGCCGAGAACGGCGACATCGTCGCGGCCATGCTCGACAACGAGGCCACGGTCAAGACCTTCAAGCGCCGCGACGGCAAGGTCTGGCTCATGCCGCACAACCCGCAGTACGAGCCGATCGACGGCGACCACGCGACGATCCTCGGCCGGGTCACCGCTGTCCTGCGTCGGGTCTGAGCGACTCGTCGAGGAATCCGAGGACCTCCTCGCGCCAGCCTTGGGGGTCGGTGCTCAGCCCACCCGTGTGGCCCGCGCCAGGCACCGTCCAGGTCTCCACGTTCTCCGGCGCTGCTCGCTGGATGTCATCGGCGGTGTGCTGCTCATCGGGACGCTCACCGGCGACGACGAGCAGGATCGGCCGTGGGGACGCGTCGGCCGCTGACTCCCGCAGCGGTGGGGGCTGGTCCGCAGGGGTGAGCAGGTCGGCGATGCGCGTCTGGACCCAGTGCACTCCCTCGGTCAGCGAACCCCGCCATCCGTACACATCGGAGAGCCAGTGCAGGTCGGCGGCGCTGCGGCCGGTCACGCCTTCAGCAACAACAGCCTGTATGCGCGGGTCGGCTCCCGCAGCCCCGATCGCCTCCTCGCCGCCCATGGAGAGGCCGACGGCTCCGATCGCGTCCGGGTCGACATCCTCCTGGTTCTCGAGAAACGTCACCGCCGCGGCGATATCGACCTCACCGAACCAGCCGAAGTCCATCGCTCGCCCAGGACTCTCACCGTGTCCTCGAGGATCGATCGCCAGTACCCCGTAGCCACCCTCGACGAGCGCCTCGACATGGCGGGTGAGCGCCGCCCGGGAGCTCCCCGAGCCTGGCAGGAGGACCACTGCAGCTCCGTTGGTGGACGGCACGTACCAGCCGGCCAGCTCCTCCCCGTCAGTGGTCGGGACGACGACCTCGCTCGCCGTGACCGCCGCGGGCAACGCGGACGGCGCCGATGCGCGAGCCGGGAAGGTCGCCGCCAGGGGCACGGCCAGGAGGTAGACGCCCAGGAGCGTCGTCACCAGGAGCAGTGCCAGCAGCGCGAGTCGGCGCCAGCCGGACGCAAGTCGGACCAGTGCCCTCCCGCTGGCGATCAGCGCGACGAAGCCGAGAAGGAGGGCCGTCATACCGAGCACCGTGGTCGCGCTCAATCCCGACTTTGCCAGGTGTGGCAGGCCGATGCCGGCACCGATGCCGCTGAGAACCGAGGCGGCAATGAACACGCCCGTGAGGTAGAGGATTCGCCGCAGCATGGATCGCCGCCCCCCGACTCTGCGTGTGACGGAGCCAGGTGGTGCGACTCGAGCTGAGCGACCGCTCTGGCTCACACGCCCATCGTCCGCCCTGCGCGCTGGACACTACGCGTGAACGTCGGCCTCGTCACAGTGCGGCGAGTCTGCGCCGTCGGTGCAGACTGCGGTACTCCCGCTCCGCCCGCTGACCCGCTTGAGCAGCCGTGACCGGGTTGCGCGGCGATGACCGGGTTGCGCAGCGATGACCGCGCAATTTCACGGGCGGCGCTGCGCAAGCCGGGCTCCCCAGCACAACCGGGGCATGCCCGCACAATCGGGTCATGGATCGGCGCGGTGACCCGCTTGCGCAGCCGTGACCGGGTTGCGGGGCGATGACCGCGCAATTTCACGGGCGGCGCTGCGCAAGCCGGGCTCCCCAGCACAACCGGGGCATGCCCGCACAACCCGGCCCGCCGGGGCAGCAGGTGACGGGCAATCGGGAGCCGGCCCGCGCATACCTGGACCTGGTCAGCCGACACCGGCGCCGGCCGGTCCGCTCCCTCAGCCCTTCACCACTCCCAGAGGGCGAAGCCGGGCCACCCGGGCTGCGAGACCCGCCTTCTCGCAGACCTCGGCGACGACGTCGACATCCTTGTATGCGTACGGCGCCTCCTCCGAGAGCAGACCCACCGAGAGTGGGCGCACCGAGATACCGGCCCGCTCGAGCTCCGCCCGGACCTCGCGGCCCCCGGCCTGCCGGCTGGCCCGCTTGCGACTCATGAGCCGGCCGGCGCCGTGGGCGGCCGAGGCGAACGCCGGGTTGTCCGCGATGCCCCGCAGCACCCACGACGCGGTCCCCATCGAGCCCGGGACGAGGACCGGCTGGCCGCACTGCTTCAGGTCATCGGGCAGGTCGGAGTGGCCAGGGCCGAAGGCACGGGTCGCGCCCTTCCGGTGGACGCAGACCTCGGTCGGGACGCCGTCGACCTCGTGGGTCTCGATCTTGGCCAGGTTGTGCGCGACGTCGAAGACCACGTGCATCCCGGTGTCCCGGTCGCTCACACCGAATGCTGTCGCGAACGCCTGACGTGCCTCGTGGGCGAGGATGTGGCGGTTGGCCCAGGCGAAGTTCGATGCCGCGGCCATGGCTCCCAGGTAGGAGGCGCCCTCGTCGGACCGGATGGGCACACACGCCAGCTGACGGTCCGGAACCGTGATCCCGTGGCGGCGCATCGCCTCGCCCATGAGGCGGACGTGATCGGTGCAGGTCTGGTGCCCGAGGCCCCGGGAGCCGCAGTGGATCATGACGACGACCATGCCCTCGGCGAGGCCGAACGTCTCGGCCACCGCCGCGTCGATGACCTTGTCGACCACCTGGACCTCGAGGAAGTGGTTCCCGGACCCGAGCGACCCGAGCTGGTCCTTGCCCCGCGTCAGGGCCTTGTCGCTGATCCCGTCCGGCTTGGCCGCCTGGGACGTCCCCCGCTCCTCACAGCGCTCGAGGTCTTCGGGCCATCCGTATCCGTGACGCACCGCGGCCGCGGCGCCGTCGGCGAGCACGTCAGCGAGGATGCTGCCCGGCGCGATGGCGCCCTTGCCGGGCCCACGGGGTATGCGTCGGTCCAGCTCTCCCATGACGGTGTCCCGGCGCGACTCGAACTCGGCCTCGGTGAAGCGCGAGGCGATGAGACGCACGCCGCAGCAGATGTCGAACCCCACCCCACCGGGAGACACCACGCCGTCTGAGACGCGCATCGCCGCCACGCCGCCGATCGGGAAGCCGTAGCCCCAGTGGATGTCCGGCATCGCGAACGAGGCCCGCACGATGCCCGGCAGATGCGCGACGTTCGCGACCTGCTCGACGGACCGGTCCTCGCGGACGACCTCCATCAGCTCGTGCGAGGCGAAGATGCGCCCCGGGACCCACATGCCGCCCGTCCGCGGCACCTCCCAGACGACGTCGGAGACCCTCGTGAGCTCCATGGCCCCAGTCTGTCAGGCGCCGCGGCGAGGTCCAGTCCCGGTTGGGCACCGTGGCGCCCGTTGGCCGTCGGGCGGGAGTGCACGTTCCTGTCTTCGGCGCGGCAACGACGCCACGTCAGACGTCGAAGATGACCCGCCCGAACCAGCCGTCGCCCCGCTCCTCGACCGCCAGGTCGTGGTACGTGACCGCCTTGATCGGTGGACCGACCATGTCCGCGCGCGGCATGGGGACCCCGCGGGCAGTGACGCGGGCGCTCATCGGTCCGACCATGGTGACGTCGAAGTCGGTGAGGATGGCGTCCTCGGCCTCCGACTCGTAGAGCAGGTCGGACAGGATGTCGACAACGAGGTCCTCCACAGTCGTCGCGTCGACCTCGACCTCCACCTCGACGTCCACGGCACCGTCCTGCGCCACGCCGTCCTTCCCCGGCTGCACCGGGGCCATGAGCTCGAACATCCCCGTGGCCAGCACGCCGATCAGCTCGGGCAAGGTGTCGGCCGTCGCCTCGATCCCGCTGTCGGCGGTGTGGGACAACACTTCGTACGGCATGTGCACGAGCCTATGGGGGCGCCTCTCTCAGAAGGGAATCCGCGTGGCGAGCAGACCCACTCCCGGCGCCCTGCCACTGAGCACCCGGCAGAACTCGACGGCGTCGATCGTGATCTGCTCGCCGCCCTCTCCTTCCCCGCCCTGCGCCTCGCCGAACTGCCCGCCGGCCGGGCCGGTCAGTTCGAGGAGATGCGGCTGGCCATGACGCCCGGCCCACTCCCGCGCCACGTCCGCGACGATGACGCCCTCGTGGTCGGGAGCAAGCACAAGCTCGGCTCCGCACGCGCGGGAGATGTCGATCCGGTGCATGAACGGGTCCCGCGTGAGGATGACGTCGAAGAGGTATGCGAAGGTCCAGCGGCCGTCGTAGTCGTCCTGCAGTGCGCGGTTCCGGATCAGCCCCGGAGCCCTCCGGCGGTTTCGGGTCGCCTGCGGCGCCAGCCTGCGCACCTCGTCGATGAGCGCGTCAGTCGTGAGCCCGGCGTTCTTGTCGACCTGCAGCCCGGTGAGTGCATCGATGAGGGGGCCACCGTGCCGCTTGGCGGTCCACGCGGCACGCAGCGGCTGAGCCGTGACCTCACGCAGCGAGGCGAGCATCTGGATCATGCCGAGCATGTGACCGGCCATGGCACGCACGTCCCAGCCGGGGCACTCGGTCGGCGCCCGCCACTGCTCCTCGGTGAGGCTCTCCAGGAGCTCGGCGACCCGCGCATACTCCGTCACCGCGAGGGAGGCCGCGACGTCCCTGTCGAGGGAGGAACGCCGGGCTCCGGACTGCTGTGGGGTGGTCGTGGGCGTGGTGCTCATCGTTGCTCCTTGGGGGAAGGGTCACGGAAGGCCGAAGTTGTCGGCGAGCATGTCGATGGCGCGGTGCACGAGCCGGCTCCACCGCTGTCCGCCCGGGTCGTTGGCGTGCTGGGCGTCGATGAGGCCGCTGATCACGGCGACGTAGAGGTCGAGGTCCTCGTCGGTGAGCCCGTGGCGAAGGAAGAGCTGGTGCGTCTTCTCGAGGACGGCGACGGCAGGGGCGTACGCCTCCGGGCTCGGCTCGAAGCCCGGGATGGTCCGCAGGTTCATCAGCTGGTGCCGCGGCAGGTCGCGCACGGAGAAGTCGACGAAGGAACGCGCCACGGCCTTCAAGGACTCGCGACCGTCGGAGGGTAGCCGGTCCCACAGCTCCTCGTACTGCACGAGGCACTCGCTCCACGCCTGCGCGAACATCGCGTCATAGATGGCGTTCTTGGAGTCGAAGTGGGTGTAGAGCGACGGCGCCCGCATGCCGACCCGCGCGGCGACCTGGCGCAGGGTGAGGCCGGCCAGTCCCTCCTCCCCGGCGATCACCCAGGCGGCGTCAATGATCTCGCGACGGGTTGCCGCACGACGTTCGGCCTGCCTATCTCTGTTAGGCGCAACTAACACAGTTAGCAGTACAGCACCTATCGGCCCGACTGTCGAGGTTCGGGTCGCGTTTGGTTCGTTCCTCGCCAGCTCGGAGCGTTGTAGCGCTCCGAAGTGAGCGCACCGAACCACAGAACGGAGAGGGCAGGCCTGGCTCGCGAGCGGCGCGCGCTAAGCCGGCTCCGCGATCACGACGTAGTTGGCCACGCGGTGGCCGTCGCCACGGAACCCGTATGCGTCGTCGCACGTGACGATGGCCAGTCGCCGGACCGAGGTGTTCACTCCCCAGACGGTCTGGTCCGTCGTGAGGTCGTCCTTGTCGACAACGCCGGCGCGCACGACCTTGAAGACGCGCGCCTCCCCCTTCTCGTCGACGAGCTCAACGCGGTAGCCTACCCGCACGCTCGAGAGCTTGGCGAAAGCGTCTGGACGCCCTTGGGCGACGACGTGCCCGGCGATGACGGACGTCCCCACCTCGCCCGGCTGCACCCGGTCATAGCCGGTGAACCACATGACAGAGCCCGCGGGTGGGTTGATCTTGCCGTTGCGCAGACCCTCGGGGTGGAGCCGGTGCTGCAGCCCGATCCCGGGGATCCGCAGGGTCGGCCCGGACGCCGCCGGCGCGCTGGTCGCCGGCGGAGGCTCAGCGGTGGCGCCGATCGCTCCGGGTGGCAGCGTCCCGTCCGTCGGGCTCGGGGTTGACCCCGGCTGGGCGCTCTGCGGCGCGCCGGAGTCGGTGAGGGTGGACGTGGGCTCCGGACCCGAGGCATCCCTCACGGCGTCGGCGCCGCGCTGGACCCAGAGAAGGATCAGCGCGGCGCCGACGAGTGCGATCAGCGCGCCCACGATGAGTGGGCGACGCTGCATCAGTGTTCGGCCGACTGGCGGCGACGGTTCAGCACAAGGGCGCCAGCAGCGGCAGCGAGGACGCCCGCCGCGGCGACGAGGCCGAGCGAGGCAGCCCCGCCCGAACCGCCGGGACGGTCGGTCTCGATGACCGGGCCGGTGGCCGGCGGGGTCGAGGTCGACACCGGGGTGGTCGACGTGGTCGGCGGCGTGGTGGGCGGCGTGGTCTCGGTGGTGGGCGGCGTGGTCGGGACCTCCTCC
>Ga0209510_1002994_pt1 | contig 16463 bp, 14 predicted proteins | sample BiotimSIPDNA_FD_185749 | JGI IMG/M metagenome (GOLD analysis project Ga0209510, IMG submission 185749) | Anaerobic biogas reactor microbial communites from Washington, USA - Biogas_R1 time_0 SIP DNA (SPAdes) (version 2) | ecosystem: Engineered > Bioreactor > Anaerobic > Unclassified | place... | reverse complement strand
CTTTCGGTAGTCAAAGCTACATTAAAATGCATCAAATCCACAGTACCATATATAAATTATAGTAGAAAATCTTAAGAAAGGAAATGTATACTCGATTTACTATAATTTACTATTTAGAGTATACAAGAGATATTATGGTAATTATGAATGGACGCGAAGTATCAAAATTACGCAATGAAGAATTAAGGCAAAAAATCGATGCTTCAGTTAAAAAAGTAGGGCGTGCCCCTTCTTTAACTGTAATATTAGTGGGAGATGATCCAGCGAGTCATATTTACGTTAATTCTAAAGTTAGACAAGCATCAGAAGTTGGAATTAATTCAACTGATATTAAACTTCCAGAAAATACGACATCAACAGAATTAAAAGCTTTAATTCAAAAATTAAATCAAGATGATAATGTTGATGCGATTTTAATTCAATTACCATTACCAAAACATATTAATGAAGGTGAAATGTTAGACTTAGTAGATCCAGAAAAAGATGTTGATGGATTTAGCGTTTTAAATCAAGGAAAGTTATTCCAAAATAGAGACTCTATTTTATCAGCGACACCAAAAGGAATTATTAATTTAATTGATCACTATCAAATTAAACTTGAAGGGATTAACGCCACCGTTATTGGTCGTAGTTTAATAGTAGGAATGCCGATGGCAAAACTACTTCTTAATCGTAACGCGACCGTTACGACTTGTCATAGATACACTAAAAATTTAATTGAACATACGAAAAATGCTGATTTAATTGTAGTAGCGACCGGCCAAAAACATTTAATTACTAAAGATATGGTTAAAAAAGGTGTCATTATTATTGATGTTGGTATTAATCGTGAAGGTAATAAAATTTATGGTGATGTTGACTTTGATAATGTTAAAGAAGTGGCAAGTTATATTACCCCTGTTCCGGGGGGCGTTGGACCAATGACTATCTCAGCGTTACTTGAGAACGTTTATGAAGTTTTTTTAAAAAAGTTTTCAAAAAAATAACATATTTTTGACTTATATATAATATTTTGATATTATAATTTAGTATAATAATAAGAGATTGGAGCGATATTATGAATATATGGCATGATGTTAGCGAAGAAAGAATTAAGCCTCAAAGATTTCTCGCTGTGATTGAAATTCCAAAAGGCAGTAAGAAAAAATATGAATTAGACAAAGAGACGGGAATGTTAATTCTTGACAGAATTTTATATACGTCAACTCACTATCCAGCTAATTACGGATTTATTCCGAGAACTTATGCTGGCGATAATGACCCACTTGACGTATTAGTATTATGTCAAGAAGACTTAGAACCATTATCAATGCTTGAAGTTTATCCGATTGGAGTTTTAAAAATGATTGATTCGGATGAAGTTGACGAAAAGATTATTGCCATTCCATTTGGAGACCCATCATTAACACAATATAGTGATATTAGTGAACTACCAGGTCACGTCTTAACGGAAATGGGACACTTTTTTGAAGTGTATAAAGCTCTTGAAGGAAAAAGAACTTACATCTTAGATATTGAAGGAGCAAAACCAGCTCAAGAAATAGTTAGACAATCAATGGAAAGATATCAAAGAATATTTGGGGAGAAAAAGAAGAAATAATGGGAAGAGCCTTTGAAGTAAGAAAGTACGCAAAAGAAAAAACTGCAGCCGCTAAAACTAAAGTTTATTCAAAATATGGCAAAGAAATTTATGTGGCAGCTAAAAACGGACAACCTGATCCAGAATTAAACCAAGAATTAAAGCGAGTTATCGAACGAGCTAAAAAAGATCAAGTACCAAATGATATTATTAACCGCGCCATTGAAAAAGCGGCTGGTGGTTCTGAAGAAAACTATACCCAAGTTAGATATGAAGGATTTGGTCCAGGTAATTCAATGATTATCGTTGAATGCTTAACTGATAACGTTAATAGAACTTATAGTGAGGTAAGAAATTGCTTTACTAAGACAAATTCTAAGTTAGGAGTTTCAGGGTCTGTCTTACATATGTTTTCGCATCAAGCGGTATTTGTCGTTAAAGATTTAACGGAAGATGATATTTTACTAATTGCTGTTGAAGATGATTTAGACATCTTAGATTTAGAATTTGAAGGCGATGAAGCCACTATTTATACTGACGTTACTAACTATGCTAAAGTTAAGGCATCGCTTCAAAATTTTAAAGAAGATATTGAATTTGTTATCGATGAAATCACGTGGATTCCATTTACTTATTTAAAATTAAATGCCGAAGATCAAGAAGTCTTTGATAAACTAGCGGCAATGTTAGAAGACTTAGATGATGTTCAATCAATATCGCATAATTTAGAGTAAAAATCAAAAGAGACAATTATACATTGTCTTTTTTCTTTTTCTTAAGTCTTTATGAAGGCATTTATAATAATTTTAAAATGTTTACCACAATTTATGGTATTTAAAGAATATATCATAAGATTATGATATAATTAACTTTGTGAAGTTAAAAGGAGTGTTTTAAAACTATGACAAGAATTAATGAGATAATTTTTGACACCATTGAAAAAGAAGCGAGAAGGCAAGAAGAACACATTGAATTAATTGCTAGTGAAAACTTTGTCTCAGAAGATGTGTTAAAGGCTCAAGGTTCAATTCTGACTAACAAATATGCTGAAGGATATCCAAATAAGAGATATTATGGTGGTTGTGAGTTTGTTGATATCGTAGAAATTGAAGCGATTGAAAGGCTTAAGAAATTGTTTGGTTGTAACTATGCTAATGTGCAACCACACTCAGGTTCTCAAGCGAACGCATCGGTATATCTTGCTTTATTAAAGCCAGGAGATAAAATTTTAGGAATGGATTTAAATGCTGGTGGGCATTTAACTCATGGATATAAAATTTCATCTTCAGGACACTACTATCAAGGTGTTACTTATGGGGTTGATAAAGAAACCGAGTTAATTGATTATGATGAAGTATTAAGAATCGCTAAAGAAGAAAAACCACAATTGATTGTGGCAGGAGCGAGTGCTTATTCTAAAATAATTGATTTTAAAAAGTTTCGAGAAATTGCTGATGAAGTTGGCGCTTACTTACTTGTTGATATGGCCCATATTGCGGGACTTGTAGCTGCTGGATTACATCCATCACCAGTTCCACACGCTCATGTGGTCACTTCAACTACTCATAAAACACTTCGTGGTCCAAGAGGGGGAATTATTTTATCAAATGATTTAGAGATTGCTAAAAAAATTGATAAGGCTGTTTTCCCAGGACATCAAGGCGGACCATTGATGCATGTCATTGCCGCTAAGGCAGTCGCCTTTGGTGAAGCTTTAGAACCAGAGTTTAAAGAATATCAAAAACAAGTTGTTAAAAATTCAAAAGCGATGTGTGATGAATTTTTAAAACTTGGATATAAAGTAATAAGTGGTGGCACCGATAATCATTTATTCATGGTTGATGTTTTTAAAACGTTAGGAATTACTGGTCTAGATGCCGAAACACTACTTGATACGGTAAATATAACTTGTAATAAAAACGGCGTTCCATTTGACCCACAAAGGCCAAAATATGGTAGTGGAATTAGACTTGGAACACCAGCAATGACAACTAGAGGATTAAAAGAAAAAGAAATGATATTAATCGCAAGATTAATTGATCGAGCTTTAAGAAATAGAGATAATAAAGAAGAATTATTAAAAGTTAAAAATGAAGTCTTACAACTTTTAAAAAAATATCCGTTATATGAAAAGAGGTAATTATATATGCAATTAGTTAAGACAAAAATTGTAGACAACAAAAAAAGTTTAATCGAATTACCTACTGAGATTATGCTTGAACCGAAAAAACTATATTATCCAGTCACTAGTGGACGTTGTCCAGTAGGAAGACCATGTGTAGAAGTCGGAGACCGCGTTTTAGTAGGACAACTAATCGGTGTTAGAGTAGGATCATTTTTTGACCAAGAAGTACATTCAACTGTTAGTGGTGTCGTTTTAAAGAACGAAAAGAAAGTTGACCAAAGTGGAAAATTAGTTGATTGTATGGTTGTTGAAAATGATTTCAAGTATGAAGAGTTTGCTCCAGGGTTTGAAAGAAGCGATGAAGAAATTAAACAATTAACTCATAAAGATTTTGTTAGTATCGCTCATGACGCTGGATTAGTTGGATTAGGGGGAGCAGCTTTTCCATCTTATATCAAACTAGATACCGATGAAGAAATTAAAGTTGTTGTGGCTAATGGAGCTGAATGTGAACCATTCTTAATTAGTGATTACAAATTTATGGATGAGTATCCAGAAAAAGTTATCTTAGGATTAAGTTATGTGATGCAAGCGGTTAATGCTCCGGAAGGGGTAATCGCTATTAAGAAAAAACATAAAGCTCTAATTTTAAAGATGGAAGAAGAGTTGTTAAAGTATCCTGATTTAAATATTAGAGTTAAAAAAATAAGAGATTTTTATCCGGCTGGATGGGAAATTCAAACTGTTGAGTTAGCAACAGGAATTAAAGTTCCAATTGGGACAATATTAGCTAAATCAGGAGTGTTAAACTTTAATACGACAACTTTAGGTTCATTTTATGAAGCGGTTAAATATGGTGTTCCACTACTATATCGATATTTTACGATTGCTGGTGATGGTATTAAAAATATGACATTTAAGATTAAACTAGGAACTCCAGTTCGTGAATTAATTGAAAAAGCTGGTGGGTATTTAAAACCAGAAGTTCCTAAAGTCTTAGTCTTAGGTGGCCCAATGATGGGAACTAATACAACTAATGATGATATCGTAATTACTGATACAACAACTAGTTTATTAGTATTTAACCAAGAAGAATTACATGAAGATCCTTGCATTATGTGTTCTAGTTGTATTGAACATTGTCCAACTGGACTTGATCCAGTACTAATTATGAGAGCACAACGCAAGCGTGATAAAGAAGAATTACTAACGTTAGATGTTAATAAATGTATTGAATGTGGATTATGCTCATACATTTGTCCTTCTAAAATACCGCTAACGGAAGAAATTAGAAAGGCCAAAAGGACGATTAAGTAGGTGATTATATATGCAAACAGATGTAAAACTTGTTAGATCTCAAAGTCCATTTATTACTAAAAAATGGAATTCAAGAAGAATTATGTTAGATGTCTTGATTGCCTTAATACCAGTAGTAGTATTTACTATCTACAGATGGGGATTTGCTTCATTTTGTCGAATGTTTACTAGTGTTTTGGTAGCGATGCTAACTGAATTCTTAATCTTCCCACTATCTCAAAAACCAGATAGAAAAGCTGAAGGTAAATGGCAAAGACTTGTTTCAAGATATAAAGATTTTAATTCATTAAATTTATTAACTTCAGCATTAACCGGATTAATTTTCGTTTTAACATTACCAGCCGGAATTAGTTTCTATGTCATCGTCATGGGAGCAATCTTCGGGATTGCGATTGGGAAAATGGTATTTGGTGGTACCGGACATAACGTCTTTAACCCAGCAGCAGTTGGTAGAGTCTTTGTGTCATTAGCATTTGGATCATTTTTCGTTGGAGCTTATCCAAGTCTAGACGTAGTTGCTGGAACGACACCACTGACTTATATCAGACAAGAATCATTTGCTAAGGTATTAGAAAGTTATGAAATGTGGGAACTATTCGTTGGCTGTGTTCCAGGCCCAATGGGTGAAATTAGTAAGGTAGCTATCTTACTAGGTGCAGTTTATCTAATTATTAGAAAAGCCGCTGACTGGAAAATTATGTTAGCGGTAGTTGTTCCAAGTTTCATTTTCGCATTAATTGCTGGATTAGGACTAAATGTTAATGCCTTCCAATTCGCTTTATTCCATCTATTATCAGGAGGATTATTATTTGGGGCTGTCTTTATGGCAACTGACCCAGTATCATCTCCACTTCATACAACTACTAAGTTGTTATATGGATTAATTATTGCGATAGTGACAATGTTAAACAGATTCTTCGGATCAATGCCAGAAGGTGTGGTCTTTGGTATATTATTTGCTAATATGTTTGTTCCATTGTTTGACCGCATTAAAATCTTCAAAAACCGCTTTAACTGGCAATTCTTAGTTACATATGGAGTATCGATGATTGTTATGATTTTAATTATATTCTTTGGTAAAGGAGGGACATTCTAATGAAAAAACAAATGATAAGAAACGTCTTAGTTTTATCCCTTACCGCACTATTAATGGGATTATTAATTGGATTAACTCACTTTGTTACCGCACCGATTATTCAAAAGAATCGCGATAAAAAAATTATTGAAATCGGTGAAGCGGTTTATGCCGAAGGAAAAGAATTCTTCCGCGCAGCTGATATTCCAAATGAGTATAAAAGATCAGGCGCTCAAGCGTTAACTAAAGATGAAGAAGAAAAATTAGCTGATTACATCTTCGCGTTTAACGAAAATAAAGAATATTTAGGATTACTAGCAATTGGTAAAACTAATGGATACGGCGGCGAAATGGAAATTGCGGTAGCAATTAATCGTGGTGATTTAATTGAATCAATTAAAGCCGTCAGCTTTAATGAAACACCAGGAATCGGTGATGCCGCATTAAGAAAGTATGAAGCCGAATATCAAGGGGTACCATTAGATTTTGAAGCTGAAATCTCAGCTGGGGCTACAGTATCAAGTAATGCTTTAAAATCAGTAATTAGTTCAATTGTTGAAAGCTATAAAGCAAATAAACAAACGATTGAAAAAGTTGTCGAATTAAAAGCAATTGTTGTTGATCCAGTTAACATGATCTTTGGTGAAATTACGGAAACATTAGATCCTGAATTTACTGCAGGTACGATAGTACTTGAAAGAAACAACGTTTCAGGTACGAGAGCTAATGGTTATTCATATTTAGCTAAATCAGGAACAACTAAAGTTAAAGTCTTTATTGATTTAGCTGGATTAGTTAAAGTTTCTAAATTAGAAGAAGTAAGTAATGAAGAGTTAAGAGCAAAATTAGAAGCATACTTAAATGCATTTAATGATACTCAAATTAAAGATGTAGAAACAACAATCTCAACTAATTCAGGATTAGTTTCAGATGTTGATCAAGCGGTAGTTACCGCATTAAGTGAAATCTTACTAGCAGTAAGAGATTCTCATAAACAAACTGATCCATTATATAAAGCCTTTGGCGGTGACTATGTTAAAGCTAAAGATACAACATTTACTGCTACAACAACATTACTTGAAAGATATGTTTATACAGTTGATGGTGCTGAAAAAGGATTTAGCTTTATCGGTGATAAACAATATTCATTTGATACGGGATATAGTTTAGTTGATGGTAATGTCAAAATTGAAGTTATTATGAAGAGTGATTTTACAATTATTGGTATTGAAATTTTAGAATATAACCACTCTAAAGGTAACTATCAAACTAAAGTAGAAGCATTCTTAGAAGCATTTATCGGAACCAACGCTAAAGATATCTCAGCAACAATCACTGCTAAGAAGGGCTTATATGCCGGAGCTACAGAAACGGCAGCTAATACTGTTGAGTTAATTTTATTAGCAATTGAAACAGAGGTGAAGAAATAATGGCAAAAGAAAAGAAAGTTAAAGAAACTAAACCTTTAAATCCAGATTCTTTAGGTGCAGTTTTCAGTAAAGGTTTAATTAAAGAAAACCCAATATTTATTTCACTACTAGGTTTATGTCCGGCTCTTGCCGTGACTACTTCATTTGAAGGGGCTTTCGGAATGGCACTCTTAGTAATCATCATTTTAACGATTACTAATATCATCATCTCAGCAATTAGAAATTTTATTCCTGATGAAATAAGAATTCCAGTTTATATTGTTGTAATTGCGACAATAGTTACGGTAATTCAAATGTTAGTTCAAGCATTCGTACCAGCCTTATATTCAACTTTAGGAGTATTTATTGCCTTGATTACCGTTAACTGTATTATTTTAGGTAGAGCTGAAGCGTTTGCTAGTAAAAACGGCGTTGTTAAGTCAATTTTTGATGGTCTTGGTATGGGATTAGGATTTGGACTTGCTATAATGTTAGTTGGATTTATTAGAGAATTCTTTGGTACAGGAACCATTATTATTGGCAAAGTATTTACTTTCATTCCAGAGTTTTCATTAATTCCATATGCTGAAGATTCAAATGTTCCAAGATACTTCATTGGTGTACTTACTACAGCTCCTGGAGCATTCATCGTAATGGGGTTATTACTTGCGTTACTAGTATTTATTCAAGATAAGAGAGGTGCTAAGAAATGACAGACTTTTTAAAATTATTTGTTGATTCAATGTTAATTAATAATATTGTCTTAATGGGGTTTTTGGGAATTTGTTCGTTTTTAGGAGTATCAACTAAAACTAAAAATGCTGTTGGAATGTCAGCAGCAGTTATGGTAGTATTAATTGTTGCAGTTTTAATTACTTGGCCATTATATGAGTTTGTATTAAAACCCGCGGGAATTACCTACATTCAAACAATTGCTTTCATTTTAGTAATTGCATCAATTGTTCAAATTATTGAAATGTTTATTAAAAAAGCAAGTCCTGGATTATATAAAGGACTTGGTATCTTCTTACCATTAATTACAACAAACTGTGTTATTTTAGGTCAAGCTATAAAAGCAACCGAATATTCAAACTTTACTGATGTAATTGCCTCAACTTTAGGTACCGCAGTTGGATATGCAATCGCGATGATTCTATTTAGTGCAATTAGAGAAAGATTAGAACGTTCAAACGTTCCGAAAGCTTTCCAAGGAGTTCCAATTGGACTAATTACCGCAGGATTAATGGCGTTTGCTTTCATGGGATTACAAGGATTGATTTAAGATGGATTTTCTAAAAATCGGAATTATTCTAGCATTAGTTTTGGTATTCATTGGTATCTATATTCTAGTTAGTATTTTGAATAAAAGAACCAAAGTTCCTAAAGGTTGTGAGTTTGCTCACTTAGAAGCGAAATGTGGAACTTGTTTATCAAAAACATGCAAATCAAGAAAAGAAGAGGTGACTTTATCATGACAATTTTATGGCCTATTATCGTATTAACTGCAATGGGGATTTTGCTAGCGGTAGCACTAACCCTAGCTGATAAATTTTTAAAAGTAAAAGAAGATACAAGAATTGATGATGTTGAAGCATTATTACCGGGAGTAAACTGCGGAGCTTGTGGATTCCCAGGTTGTCGTGCTTTTGCTGAAGCGATTGTTAAAGGAAAAGTAAAAAACTTATCACGTTGCCGTCCAGGTAACCCTGATAAAAACTACAATCCAATCATTGCTTATTTAAAAGATCATCCAAATGAAGATGGATCTTTAATTGAAGTTAAGATATAAAATTTAACAAATTAAAAATCTAATAGAAATGCGACTGCGGTCGCATTTTTTATTAGCTAGGAAATTGTATCGTACTTTCAAAAAAGTATTTAAATTTATTATTAAAGTCAAAAAGCCTTATTAATAAGGCTAGGTAAATACTATATTTACTTATTTATTTCTTTTTGAGTTGTATACGTCAATAGGTATAAATCCACCTTTGCCGCATTTTGGACAGTAGATACTAGGATATGGGCTCTTTCTTGACCAAACTTCGTCTATGAATTCCCAGTCATGAATTCCTTCATGACCACACCTCAAACACTTAAGATGAATCTTTTCATCGTATGAGTCTTGCTGTTGTAATCTTTTGAGTTCTGTTTCTGAAATGGGAAATCCGAAAAATTCCATTTCTTCAATATAATCTTTGATTCTTTGTTGTTTTTCTTCTTCAGACACCTTTTGTCTAATGATATTGAATTTGTTCATATCTAGGATCACCTCTTGCTTTTAAATAGGAAAACTCTATATTCTTAACCATTACTGTCCCGCATTTACATAATATTGGATCATATCCATAAGTCTTTAATAAAAGAAGACGCCAGGATAGGTTTGATAACTTTTGTTTTATTTCTTGAATTACTTTTTGATAGTTTTTTGATTTTACTCTTTTTTTACTCCGATTGGAATAAGCTCCATAATATCTTATTAAATGGAACCCTTTATCAGGAATATGGATGATTAAACGTTTAATAAAGTCAAAGATGTTATCCTTTATATATTGTCTTCCTAATTTTAATTCTTCATCCGATACACCATCATCCTCATGTGGATCATAATACCAGTATACGGTGTTATTTTCATAATCGATATCCAAAATTCTTTGCTCGCTTATGGCTGGGTGAGCCGAATATCTAACGATATATTCGGTTACTTCATCAGATGTCATCTCATCGCTTTCATCTTTATTAGTTTTATTTTTAGGACCATAAATATATAATCCTTCATCTTTTTGTTCCTTAGTAATTTGTTCTCTTAACTTATAAAACGCGATTCTATGATTAGGTCTACCTTTTTCTTTAAGGTAATCATATATGTTATTTAATAATGTATACATATATATTTTCTTTAACCTATTAAAAGGAAAGAAATAATGGTTTTTAACTTTTTTATTATTATCAACGGTTGCTTCACTAATTAAGGCGTGAATATGTGGATTTAAAGCTAATGATCTACCATAAGTGTGTAAAAAACACACTATTCCTAGTTCTTTATTATTTCGCCTGCTAGATTTAGTTGATTGAACTAATTTTTTTAGTGACTCGTTAACACTTTGAAATAATATGTCATATAAATCTCGATATAATCTAAAAAAATTACGGATTGTATCAGGAATAGTAAATACGAAGTGTCTGTGAGGCACGTCTAATAACTTTTCTTTAACGGCTAAAGACCTATGTTCACTATATTTTTTATTGCACGATGTGCAAAATCTAGAGTGGCAGGAAAGGCCGGTTAAAGTGAAATTATCACACTTTGGGCATTCATAGAAAATATAACCTTCAGTTAATATATGACAATTCATCATGTTTTCTACATTGTAAATAATAGAAGATCTTAAAGGAGTTTTTAAGGTTTTTAAAAAGTCCGACCAATATTGTCGAAAAATTGTTTGAATTTTCCTACCTTTGTCTTTTCTGTTATATGGTAAATTAGCTAGTAGAAGTAGGTGATTTTTATTTCCCTCAACATTCCAATAAGCCATATATTTGAGATGCTTTCTTGATATTTTTATATCTAATTACAGTATATCATTAAAAAAAGACCGACGCCACAACTAGTGAGATCGGCCAAACGCGACATTAGTCGCTTTTTTTATTTATTTTTCAAAAATAAATAAATGTGATAATTTGTAAAAGGTTATACATCGTATTGAATTTTATAAATTTATATGTTAACATAGACTTGCGGACTATTAAATTTTTATTTAATAGTCAACGACTTAAATTATTAAAATAATATCATATAACTGCAGGAGGTAGAATATGAAGCGAACAAAACTTAGAAATTTTAAATTAGGAGCGCTATTTTTATTAATGGGGCTCTTTTTTGTTTTGTTAACTGGATGCGATACGTTATTACCTGGTAGTACAGCTAAAAATGAAAATGTTGATCTTGCCTTAGAACAAACACAAATCAATTTTACAGCTGGTGATACCAAGACAAGTGTTACCCAAAATTTTCAACTACCAGTAATAGTTCAAGGTGTAAGCGTACAATGGATTTCATCTGATGAAGATGTTATTTCAATTGTTGCCGGAAAAGCAACCGTTACTCGTCAAAATGTCGATGTTACAGTTTACTTAACAGCTAAAATCGGTAGTAAAGGATATTATCTATATAAAACTTTTGAAGTTATCGTTAAAGCCGATGATGACGTACCGCCAGAAGAGGTAAGACATCAAGTCAGATTCTTTGTTGATGGAATTTTATATGGAGAAGTTCAAATGGTATTAGATGGTGATCAAGCGTTACCTCCAATTGATCCATATAAAGAAGATCATCGTTTTATGGGATGGTTTTTAGACGAGGGGTTCACACGTGAATTTGATAAAACTGCTCCGATTACTAAAGATACTGATCTTTACGGAAAATTTGAAGCAGGTGGATATCAAGTCAGATTCTTTGTTGATGGAATCTTATATGGTCCAGTTCAATATATTAAATATGGAGATACGGCAATTGTTCCTGATGATCCAGTAGTTGATGGTAAGTATTTTATCAGCTGGAATCGTAACAGTTTTATTATCTTTAAAAATACTGACATTCACGCAGTGTTAACACCAATTCCAACATATGTTGTTAGATTTGTTGATCATGATGATACAGTGTTAAAAGAACAACAAGTATTTGAAAAGACAGCAGCAACCGCTCCTAATAACCCAACAAGAACGGGTTATACGTTTACCGGTTGGGATCAAGAATTTAATAATGTTACTAATGATATGGATGTTAATGCTGTTTATCGAATAAACGAGTATACCGCTACATTTAAAGTAGATGGTGAAGAAGATAGAGTTTTATCATTTGCTTATAAAGCTACAGTAACGGCGCCACAAATGGCAGCGAAAGCTGGTCACACTTTCGCTTGGACTGATGATATTCCAGCGACAATGCCAGCTGAAAATATCGTTATTAGAGGGTCTTATAAAGTTAATGAATACTCAATTACATATAACTTAAATGGTGGTACCAATCATGCTGATAACCCAACTAAATATAATGTCTTAACACCAACAATTACTTTAAAACCAGCTAGTAAAGCGGGTTATAATTTTGATGGTTGGTTTAATCAAAACAATACCGAAGTTACTGAAATTACTTTAGGTTCAACCGGTGATATTGCTTTAACGGCTAAATTTAGTTTAATCGTTTACAAAGTTACTATTACCGGTGATGGGGTAACGACTAACCCTGAAGTTTTAACAGATTTACTTCCTAACAGTAATGTTGTCTTTACCTTTAATAAGACAGGATATGTTTTAGATAAAGTTAAAGTTGATGACGTAGCAGTTAATGTTACTGAAAATACATATACATTAAAAGTTACTAAAAATCATAGTGTTGTAGTAACTTGGATCAAATTAATTGATGTCACCTTTGATTTAAATCAAGGTGAATTACAAGGGTTAACTTCTCCAGTTGTAGTTCCTAGTGGCACTAAAGTAGCTAATCCAGGAAATCCAACTCGAGAAGGACATAACTTTATCGAATGGCAATTAAATGGTAATAAATATGATTTTGATTCATTAGTAACTGAGCCAATTACTTTGAAGGCTCATTATGAGGAAATACCACCAGAAATGGTAAATGTTACCTTTAATTTAAATGCAGGTGAATTATTAGGATTAACTTCTCCAGTTGAAGTTGAAAAAGGAACTAAAGTCGCTAACCCAGGAAATCCAACTAAAGAAGGTCACATCTTTGTTGAGTGGCAATTAAATGGTGAAGCCTATGATTTTAATACATTAGTAACTGAAGCGATTAGTTTAGACGCATATTATATTGTTCCAATTGAAGGATTACATACTGTTTCAGTTAAGTATGTTGGAGATCCAATTACTACTGAAATTCCTGACGGAAATATTAATAACTATTTAACAATTACTCAAACTACTGGAAATAGTCCAGTTAATGTTTCTTTTGATGGTTCAGGAGCAACAACAAAAACATTATTTAATAACTCGAATAACCAAATTAGACTTTATACTGGTGGGAAATTAAATGTTATAGTTCCTGGTGCCGTAATTACTAAGATTGAATGGACCTCATCAAGAAATGACGGAATTAAAATTAATGACGGGGCTGTAAATAAAACACAAAATGGCTCAGAAGAATTCCAAGATGGTGTTGATGCGGTAACAATTCTAGTTAATGGAGCTCAATTTAGAATGAACGAATTAGTAGTTACTTACCGCGTTGGTGAACCACCAGAAATGGTAAATGTTACCTTTAACTTAAATGAAGGTGAGTTATTAGGATTAACTTCTCCAGTTGCAGTTGAAGTCGGTACTAAAGTTGATAACCCCGGAAATCCAACTAAAGAAGGCCATGACTTTGTTGAGTGGAGATTAAATGGAGTTAAATATAATTTTGATGAATTAGTAACTGAAGCGATTAGTTTAGATGCTTATTATACAATTAAATCATATACAGTTACTTACCAAGTAACAGGTCTAGATGACGAAGTAGATACATATCAATTTGGTGCGCCGATTGTCGTTAGAGATAATTTAGTTAAGGCTGGTTATACATTCTTATGGGATACAACTAATTTACCAGCGAATATGCCAGCTGAAAACTTAGTTGTTAAGGGCGCATTTACTGCGCTACCACTTACAATTACAGCTAGTGGTTCTAAATCAGCAACATTAAAATTAACCTTTAACCAAGACGTTACTTTTACAGCTGATATGGTTAATAAGAAAGAATTCATTAATGCTTTATTTACTCATAATGTTGATTGGACGGGTGTTGATTTTGATAAGATTACCATCGCCTATGACAATGTTAATTTTGAATTAACCTTTACTTTCGCTGATAACGTTATTACTGGTAATGCCTTAGAACATATTGACTATACTAATGGTAATGGAGATGGTATCTTTAGACGCCACTTTGATTTAAAGAACGCTAGCATCATTAGCGCGGCCGCTCACGCTCTAACTAGTGAATCAGTAGTTGAAACATATCGATTAAAACTATGGGTTTCATTTGATGAGATCAACAACAAAGCTAATTACACAGAAGATGTTAAAGCTTTAGTTTATAACGTTGCTGACTGGAATGCAGATAAAGAAAATGATCCGGTTTGTAAGTATGAAGTTATCTTTAAAGTTAACGGATCATCAATTGGTAATCCGGTCGAAGTAATTCATAATGAATTAGTTGGAAAACCAGAAGATCCAATTGTTCCTGAATATATTTTCAAAGGATGGGAAGTTGGTGGATTACCATATAACTTTACTAACAAAGTAACATCTAATTTAGAAATTACCGCCAAGATGAAACATCAAGTAGCTACAGTTACTGATGAAGCTAGTTTAAAGGCGGCAATTGAAGATGTTGAAATTATTCGAATTGAATTTGCCAATGATATTAATGTCTCATTAGCAAATAAAAAATTAGAAGTAAAAAATAATGTAACAATTGATGGTAAGGGATTTGCCTTAATCCAAGAAATAGTTACTACTTGGCAAAGTGCTTACGCTTTCCATGCTTATAAAGTAACCGGAGTTGTAATTAAGAATTTAACCATTAAAAATGGTGATGCCGGTATTTTAGTTAATGGTTCTGAAGTAACCGTTACTAACATCACTCTTTCTAATAATAGAGCCGGCGGTATTGAAGTTTCACAAGGTGGAGGCGTAACTACAGTACCATTATTAACTGTTAGTGGAACCTTTGAGTTTGATTACGCCAACGTTCCACCAATTTGGATTGATGGTAAAACCACCAATGGTGGTTGGGTCGTTCAAGATAAAGGATTAATCGAAGCGACTTATATTCCTGATAACGAAACCAAACAATTATTTTTCGTTGAAGCGACTAATCCAGGAGTCATGACAGTAACATTTGATTATGAAGGTTACGTGCCAGCAAAAGTAGTTTATGGGTCTAGAGTTTTAAGACCGGCAGTTGATCCAGTTCAAGTAGGATTTGACTTTGTTGAATGGCAAAAAGATGGCGCTACTTATGATTTTACTCAACTAGTAAAAGCTCCAATTACATTAACACCATTATTTATTGCTGATTTAGTAATTACCGCCAGTGGTTCAACAACTAACATTCTTACATTAGAATTTAGTGAAGATGTTTATTTTACTGATGGCACTAATCCAATTGATATTAGTGATATCGCAACTAATAATGTAACTAAGAGAACTCTACTTGAAAATATATTCGCTTTTGAAGCGACAGTTAATTTTGATTTATTAGATTTTGATAAAATAACTATCGCTTACGATAATACGTTATTTAAATTATCAATTACATTTGCTGATGGCGTAATGAGTAGCGCGGTCTTCCAAGCTGCTGATTACGGCAATGGTAATGGTGATGGTATTTTAAGATTTAAATTTAATTTAGTTAATGCTAAGGTTAAGACTGTTTCTCATGACGCTACAAGCGAATCAGTTGTTACTGATTATAGGTTAAAACTGTATGTACCATGGGATGAGACAAATAAGAAAGCCGATTATACAAGCCCAGTTTCATCAAAAGTTTATAATAAGGCTGATTATCTAACTGATAAAGAAAATGATCCAACATTCTATCACAATGTTACATTTATGGCAAATGGTGAACAGTATGGTGCCGTTCAAGAAGTTGAACGCCGCAAAAAAGCGACTGCACCTCAAACAGATCCAACTAAGACTGAACACAAATTTATTGAGTGGAGATTAAGTGGTGAAACCTCAGCATATAATTTTAATGATGAAGTATTAGAAAATATTGTTTTAGTTGCTCACTTTGAAATTAATAAATATGTCATTACTTGGAAAGATGGCGATAATGAAGTAATTAAAACTGAAAGGGGCTGTAAAGAAATAAAATAACAGCCTCCTTACAAAAACAAAAAGCCACCCTGGAAATCCGGGGTGGTTTTTTGGTATAATTATGTTATGAAC
>Ga0209510_1002993_pt1 | contig 16463 bp, 16 predicted proteins | sample BiotimSIPDNA_FD_185749 | JGI IMG/M metagenome (GOLD analysis project Ga0209510, IMG submission 185749) | Anaerobic biogas reactor microbial communites from Washington, USA - Biogas_R1 time_0 SIP DNA (SPAdes) (version 2) | ecosystem: Engineered > Bioreactor > Anaerobic > Unclassified | place... | reverse complement strand
CATTCACTCATTATAGAAGTGCTAAAATATCAATGCACCATTCGGGCGGCGACGATGCACCATTTACTCCGGTCACCATGCACCATTCGTGCGGTCAGCGTGCCCAATTCGCGGCGGCATATTCACTATATAAAATCGTTTAGGAACACTTTTAACTTAGCGAGTTTGAGTAATTAAAATTATATATGTAGTATTCAAGATGACAGGTAGTCTATATGATTGCCTGTCGTTTTTTTATTACGTGTATTATTTGTTTTACGCGATTAAAATGCTACTATGTGTTATATTGATGAGCCGTTTGCTTATAATATAGGTTCTTGTCGCGTTCTTGAAAAAACAGGTTTTCAATATGAGGGAACCTTAAGAAATAATGCCGTAAAGAATGGGAAAGTGATTGATATGAAAATGTATTCTCTGTTAAGGGAAGAACAGTAAAATTTCAGTCTTGTGGAGAGATTGAAAGCATGCAAGAATTTGAATTTTACATTGCTTTTGCCAGTAAATTAGGCGGTGCAACTGGACTTAACAGGATTATTAAAGAGCGTTGACAGATTGATTGATATGGTTGGTAGTGTTTTTAGAACAAAAGTAATACGATACTTTCATCAAGTGATACAAGGAGGAAACATTGATGAAGAAAGGTATTATTTATAATCTAAATCCGTTCAACAACGAAACAAATATGTCATCTGCTGAATACATAATAAAGAAATTATTGGCATTCATTCTGATATATGTTTTTTCGGCAGTTTTGGGAGAAGGAGTAATAATTGGGATTTTATATGGCATGGGCTATGACCCTTTGCACGGCATAATGCCAGCAGGAGAAATTAGTGAGTTGTTATTCTACTATGGCTTCCTGGTATTTTCCTTAGTAACCCTATTATATTGCAGATTTGTTGAGAAGAAAAATATTAAATTTGTAGGTTTTTCGGGAAATCCGATAGAGTATTTGGCAGGAGCATTAGTTGCCACGATTCTTTTGTTTATAATATTAGGTATAGGTTGCCTCTGTGGTTCCATTAGCTTTTGTGGATTCAACACAAATGTAAATATTAAGAGTATTTTGTTATGGGTATTGGCATTTGGTATTCAAGGTGCTACAGAAGAAATCATGTGCAGAGGATTTTTGCTCAATTCATTGAAAAATAGAATATCTATACCATTGGCAATTCTAATTAGTTCAACTGCATTTGTTTTTCCACATTTGTCTAGCTTGATTGAAGCGAATTTCGTGTATGCTGTGGTTGGAATTATAAACTTGTATTTGGTTTCGATTACGTTTTCAATACTTGTTTTATGGCGGTGTAATATATGGATTGCTTGTGGGTTACATAGTGCATGGAATTTTATATTATATGTGATTATGGGTTTGTCCTTAAGTGGAAGTGAAAGTGTTTCAAAAGGAGTAGTTCTTTTTAGTGTAAAAGATACTAGTATCCTCAATGGTGCAGATTACGGAATAGAAGCAAGTGTTATTACAACAGCAGTGTTAGGAATGTTGTTATTTGTTATGGTAAAAGGATGGAAAGGTAGGATTGGTAAAGATGGAATTTCATAATAAATTGTATAATCTTCGAAAACAAAAAGGCTTATCACAAGAAGAACTTGCTAATCGTTTGAATGTTTCTCGGCAAACTATCTCAAAATGGGAAATGGGGGACTCGACACCTGATATGGAAAAACTGATTGCTCTTAGTGATATGTTCGAAATTTCTTTGGATGAGCTAGTAATGGATAAAGTACCAACTCAAATAGGGGAAACTTCCTTTAAGTCAGAAATTGCAAGCGAACTAAAGGAAAAAGTATTAACTGATGAAAACAAGAAGAAGGCAAAAAAAGGATTGAAGATTGCTGCAATTATTTTTGGAGTTATTGTTTTGATTGAGGTTATTTCTATGATTGTTTATGTTAGTTTGTATGGTTTTCCACAGTAAGGTGAAAATTTCAGTCTTGCACCTGCTTTTGGATGTAATTAAATAACGATTTTGGTATAATTGTAGTGACAACATTTTGACAACAGATGGTCAGTAAGTCAAAACATATTATGCAAAATAATAAAAAAATGGCAGTTGGAATAATACAAAACTTAAACAAAAAGAGTTAAGTCTGTGACCGACTTGCCGAGTGGGAGTGATGTTCCGCTAGTTAATTTGCTCCCAGGTCCTCGTCGCAATGCTCCTGCGGAAGGTCGCAAATATAATAGCGGAACACGCGAGCCGGGGTAAGTGGTAACGACAGCGGTTTTGCGTATTTAATAGAATAAGTAAAGATGAAATGCCGCCAGGAATCGGGGAGACTCGATTCCTGGCGGTGTTTTTGATGTAAAAACATGATTACGATATACGGCCTTGTATAGAGCAGTTCCAGACGAAATTCCCCTGTATTGCTACTATTGGAGAAGCAAATATCAAACATGGGGGGCGCATATTTAGTTATTCGTCAATGATAACTACCAAAACTCGACGAGCCTTGCGATTTTATACTTCCTCATTGAGCAATAAGCACGTTGTTCGTCAATGATAACCACCAAAATTCAATGGGACTCACAAATTTATACTTCCTCGTTGAGCAAGAATGCAATTCCTTATCAATGATAACCGTCAAAACAGGAGTGAAGGCTGATTTTTATACTACTTCGGGGTGCCGGGGACACTCTTACTTCTTTTGTCAGATCGCCGCATCGCGGCGCGACTACTAATCTGCGCCGGACTCGCCGGCGCTCCTAAAATATAGCGAATCAACCATCCTTCCACACACGACGAATCCGCCCGCTGTTCGCATCGACCACCACATGATCACCTGTCTTGAGCACGGTCGTCGCATTCCCGCAGCCGACGACGGCGGGTATCCCGAGCTCCCGGGCGACGATGATCGCGTGCGAGAGCGGCGCGCCGATATCGGTGATGATTGCGGCCGCTCGCGGGAAGATGGAGATCCAACCGATATTGGCCGCTACCACGACGAGAATCTCGCCGGATAGCAGATCGTCGGCGTCGCGAAGATCCTGCAGTATCCGTACTCGACCCTCTGCTTTGCCTGCGCACCCGATCAGTCCATTGACCTCAATTCCCAACGTAGTACTCGTGGCAGAACCTGGGACTGTCCCCCAGGCGCTGCCTGAAGCAGACTCAGAGGCAGTCGTCGGGGAGGAATTTGAGGCTGTATCCCAGGAGCCATCCATATTTCGGCCGAAAACTGTTATATCCATCCTGCGATTCTTTTCGCGAAGCCAAATCTCGGGTTCGAATCTTCCGACGATCAGGTTGGGAAACTCGGGCATCGCGAGGTTCTTCTCATGGTTCTCACGCCGCGCCGCGATGATCCCCGGATCGGGTCGGATTCCGCGCAGCAATTCGAGGGCCTCGCGGAATGTGTAATAGAAGATGTCTTCACCAACTCCTGACAATGCGGCTATCTTAAGAAGATATTCCCGAATCAGGCAAAACAGGCGAACCGAGTCACTGCGGAGCTTTTCACGTTTGGTGACGGCGCGATTGAAGTCTCGCAAGATCCTGTCGATACGGCGCGACTCTTTGGGATGAGCCGTCTTGAATCGTTGTACGGCGTCGTGATGGCGCTGCTCCTGCGCGTTCTTCTGTCGGGCGGCGGGGAGATTGGAGGTTTGGTACGCTTGGATGAGATCATCCGGGAAGTTCGGATTCTCGTAGGGATACGGACGGGAGACGTCCATCTCGTCGGCGTGGCGATGGCCGTAGAGGCGGCGGTACTCATCACGGGTCATGCGACCGTCGAGAATTTCTCCGATGGCAAGAATCGGACGCAGGCTCTCGAGGGCCCCGACGGATGCGGTGTTGGAACAGAGTTCGTCGGTCAGGATGGGGCCGCAGATCGCTTCGAGCTTCTCCCTCGTACCGAAAAGAGGCTTGATTTGAAGTCCGCTGACGATCGCCTTGAGCACACGCTGCATGTACGGATTGCAGGCATCAAACCAGAGTTTGTACAGATCCTCCGGGTTGTCCGTTCTCCGCACGATCGCAATCAATTCTTCTCCGATCTCATTGATGCGATCCGGAAAGTCGCGGCCGGTCAGTCGGACGAATTTGCTTCGCGGCGCAGGAAGAAACATTGTGAGAAGCTTGCGAAACAAGGGTCTTTTATCAAAGGGATAGATCGGGACCTCAATGCCGGCGGGAAGAGCTCCCACAAGATCTTTGATCTGGGCAAAAGCCTTTTCGCGAGGAATTCCAAAGGACACGAGCATGGAGCAGGCGGCGCTGACATTCATATATAAGCGGCCGTGAATATTGGAGATCAGCGGAATGCCGAGTTCGATGAACATGGACCGGAGGATGCTGTGGGTCATCGGGGGCACCGGTTGCATGAAGATTTCGCCGACATTGGTCTTGGAGAAGAGATACTCTCCGGTGAGAGATTCGTTAATATCGTAAGCATTCTCGTCGCCCGGTGACAGGGTGCTGATCGGTCGAGATTGCAGGAGATGCACACGTCCCCCGGCCACGGCCCACTCGATATCCAGCGGGAGGCCTTCTTCGCGTGCGAGTCGGGCGGCGAGGCGGACGATTCTTCGTGCGGCATTGCGATACCGGGGGTCGCCGGAATATCTTTTCGCGAAAAGTTCATAGGTGAAGATGTATGGATCGGCATCACCGGAGACGAGTCGCTCGCCGAGTCCCTGCACGACATTGCCGGTCATGCGCGAGGCGCTGCCGGTGACGGGATCTGCGGTGAAGAGCACGCCTGCGAATTCTGCCGGGACCATCCGCTGGATAATGACGGCCATCGGACCGACGTCCCGGCCGCGATGCGCTGCGTATTGACGGACGCGGTCGGAATTCGCTGATGCGGCGACGCGAGAAACAGCTTCGGGGATATCCTGCGGCAGGACGTTAAGGACGGTCTCATAGGCCCCCGCGAAGGATGCGTATTTGCCGTCTTCCCCGACGGCAGAGGATCGGACGGCGTAGGTGTGACGCGTCGATAACCGGGGAAGAAGTCGCGCGAGTTCTTTCGCCGCATCGGCTCGCAGCCCCAGACCTTGCTTTTCCCGGGAAAATCCCTCGGCGGCGATAACGTATCCGGGCGGTACGGGCATTCGACGGAGAAGGAGGCGTGAGAGGGATTCCGCTTTGCCGCCGAAATGAAGGTCGACGCCAGAGGGGAGTTCGCGGAGAGAATAGATGTATCTCATGGTTGACTCCGATCGTGCGAGGTGCTTTTCGCGTTGGAGACAAGGGAATCTGGCCTCTCGATGCCGGGAGAGTCCGGAAGGTAGAGATCCATCTGCCGGTCAACAAATTCGATCAGCCCTGCTTCGGTATCCAGCTGAAGGCCGCAGTAAGCGGACAACTCCCCGTGTCGGAGGACGACCAAATGCATTGTGGAGGAGAGCTCGTATGCGATCAGGCGGCATGCGGCATCACTTCGCGAGCCGGCGAAATGCGCGATAACGAAGGGAAGGCTGTTCTGATCTACGGAGAGGTCCCGATGAAGTAGGACATGCCGGAGGATGGCTTCCGAGAAGGAGAAATTATCGAGCATGAACCGGAGAACGGCCAAGTGGAGCGCCTTGAGCTTGGCCTTGGGTGTCGCGTCGCTTCGCAGTATTGCGGAGAGTGTAGCGTCAGAGGCGACAATCTGTGTGTAGAGATCTTGAAATACCGCGAAAAGAAGCGCCTCGCGGGACCCGAAGCTGTAATTGATCATCGCTACGGGAACGCCGGCCTTCTCGGCGATAGCTCGGGAGGTGACTTCGGCAGGGGATGAACAGGCGGAGAGAAGATCATGGGCGGCGCGACGAAGCTTCTCTTTCGTTGTGTCGAGCTTTTGTGATTTTGTCGGCATAAATAACCTCCAGTTATTGCCATGTCAAGACACGGTGGTCTCGCATTCATCTCACTCACGGGTCTTCGGATCTTCGATCCTGCGGAAGTTCGCTCGCCGAATGCTCGCCTACCGTCATACAAAACTTGAAGTGTTATGGCCTCAATAAGAACGGATGTTCAGACCAACGAGAGTCGAATCTCTCTCAGACTTACCCCTTGCGACGAAGGCGCTTGCCGGTAATTTCGTTTACATCCAGACAGAGAACCGCGATGTGTTTAACATCTGCGGGATTGAAGTGATAGGTATCAGCCGCCTCGTATTGTCGCATCAGACTTGTAAGTGCCTCGATCTTCTCGTCTTCCGCGACGACTCGTATCGTGCCGTTGCCGCAAACACTCTCGTACTCCATGGTCGCGTCGCAGGCGTCCTCGCCGCCCGGGATGTAGTTGTGGGATCCGCTCATCGAGAACGCGACGTGTGGTTCCTTGCGAAGGAGGGCCATCTTCGTGCCGGCGTCGGCTCCGTGAAAAAACAGACGAAATCGTCCGTCCGCGAGCTGCACTCCAAAATTCAACGGGACAACATAGGGATATTCATCGGCAAAATAAGCGACGTAACAAACATCACAACCATGCATGATGTCTAGAATCTCTTGGGGATCGGTTACTTGACGGTCAGATCTTCTCATAGGTTGTCTCCTTACATGATGGTGGCATTCTCGATATCCCGGCGCATATTTGCCAGAGGTCTTGGTTCAATTTTACCATAACAATTTATTACAGCCGTCAGCAAACAAGGAAGAAGCGCCGACCGCGGGAGACGGACCGACGCTTCTTATATCAGAGAAAAAGGGGAAATGGGGGCAATGTCACTCGACGTCATTGAGTGGGAATAGTGTTTTTCAAGGGTTAATTCCTCAAACTCCTTGATATCAGGGCGTTTGGGGGATTTTTATTTTTGTGTTTGAAAAAATGATACATTAGAAAGTTCTATTTGATGCTCAAATCAAGTTTACTCCGGCAGAGATAGAATTCCAATTGAACTGGAGAATTCGTGAAGAGTATCAATTCAGTCAGCAAAGGATATCTCCGCTGCGTATACATATTCTTTTTGGTATGCCTTCCAAAGTCTTTCAAGTTGCGGGTCAATCGAAATGGATTGAATGACTTGTTCATAAGGCAGGAGCAAATCCAGGCTCTTTCTGTTGACAGCTGTCATTGTGATAGCCTTCCGCAACGTTTGTATATTGATCTGTGCTGATTTTAATCGATAAAGTACATGCAGATCGTAATAATCACGAATGCGAGTATTCAAAACTGATCTGCGGATAATGGTTTCGTATTTTTCAGCAAGAATGGTTTCTATTGGATAAGCCAAAACAGATATTTCATTTTCTTGAAACATGAGTTGGTACGTAAAATCAATTTCTCGCGGTGTGATCGCATCTCCTGTAGTAATGTCTATTTTCAAAGGGGCGACCAAGGGATACAACCCTAAAAAGCTTGGTAACCACTGCTACAATATCCAGTTTGCCTTCTGTGATGAACTAAAGGCATATGTCACTGGATTTGTGAGAAGTGGCAATGCCTATACTGCAAATGGCGCTTCTGAAATGATAAAAGAAATTACAGCCAACATAAAAACAGATGCTCTTGACATTCTGTTTAGAATGGACAGCGGTTACTTTGACGAGGAAATTATCAAAACGATTGAAACGCTTGGTTGCCAGTATTTGATTAAAGCCAAGGTGTATCCTACACTCGCATCTCAAGTAACAGATCCAGCCGCTTTATTCGTTAAAGGTGATGAAGGCAGAGAAACGACAGAGCTGCTTACGAAGCTAAACACATGGACTAAAGACAGAAGATTTGTCGCGTCTCGTTTATTAAAGCCTGAAAAAGAAAGAGCACAATTATCACTTGTAGAGGGTGCTGAATACGAATACTTCTTCTTTGTGACAAACACCGCTTTGCTTTCAGAAAAAGTTGTCATCTCTTACGAAAAGCGTGGTAATGCTGAAAACTATATCAAAGAAGCCAAATACGATATGGCCGTGGGACATCTTTTGCTAAAATCGTTTTGGGCAAACGAAGCCGTGTTCCAGATGATGATGCTTTCGTATAATCTGTTTTTGCTGTTCAAATTTGATTGCTTGAGCATTTCCGAATACAGACAGCAAATAAAGACCTTTCGTTTGAAGTATGTATTTCTGGCGGCCAAAATAATCAAGACTGCCAGATACGTCATTATGAAGTTATCGGAAAACTATCCGTATAAGGCGGCGTATGAACAATGTCTGATCTGAAAAATTCAGAAAGCAAAAAAGTGTGTTTTAAACCAAGCGTGTTTGTGTACGCAAAAATGAATGCCGCAAGAGAAATGACTCTAAAAAATGATGCAAAGAGAAGTTTTTTCAGAAAAAGGGGGGGGTAATCACGCGAAAAATATTGTATAATACAGCTATATTTGCAAATTTCATTGAGAATTGGTCTACGATTGACAGTGAATTTTAGCAGACGTGGAATCTGGGGTACTACTGACATACTGCGCTCTCCACGTTCATACTCATTTATACATAGTATTTCGAAAAGCCATAAGATTTTTCATATTACCTCTATTTACTTATAATTCTTAGACAGTTATAATCACGGGAGGTAATTTCCGTCTATGGAAATGATGCCAGCAATGAATAACAAATAGCAACGTGGAGGATTAAATGAAGACAAAGAAAATTTTGATTGTAGTGCTTGCTTTATTGCTGTCAATGGGACTTGCATCATGTGATTTCAGCAAGTCATCTGATTCGAACGATGACAGAGCAGAAGATGCAGATCACAAGGACGACGACGAGGACGAAGACGAGGACGAAGACGACAAGGACGAAACCACAGAAGCAACTACGGAAGAAGCCACAGAAGCAACTACGGAAGAAGCCACAGAAGCAACTACAGAAGAAGCCACAGAAGCAACTACAGAAGAAGTTGAAGACAGCACTAGTGTAGAAGAATCAACAGAAACTGAATCGGAAGAACTTAGTAATGTTGAAGGCTTAAGTGAAATATATGCTGATTTGGATAATAGAAGCTTTTCTGTTAATGGAAAAGTGTATACTGTGGGAGTAAGCACTTTACAAGATATGATTGATGATGGGGTGGTTTTTGACGAAGGAGATATTGCTAATGCATCGAATAATCTTAATCCCAATTATCAATCGCAGGGATTTAATATAAATTTGGATGATTATTACTTCGTAAAACTTTATACTAGCAATTTTACTGAAGAAAATCAAACAGCTGCAAGTTGTCCGATCACACAAGTTTACCTTCCTGTAAATTTAGATAAAAATAATGAAATTCTTGTTTTTGCTTTTCCTTTAACTATTACAGAGGAAGAACTTCGTGAAAACTCTGGAGAACCTACAGAATATAGTGAATATATTTCAGATGATGGGAATTATATAAAACATACTCTTGAATATACTAGAGAATCTGATGTTTATTTTGGAGATTCTGGATATACATTTGAATTTACTAATGGAGTATTAGATTATTTTTATATTTCGTTTAAATAGTGAATTGTAGCTGTTTAAAGGGTTGTCGCATATTTGTGATAACCCTTTATTGTATTATCTCATAAAATACAGAAAGCGAGAATATTAAAATTCTGTATTAGAGTAGTTAATGTAACAAAGTATAGTGGACGATTGCAACAATGTATAGTGGCCATTCCCTTGACTAATGTAAATCGATTAGTATATACTAACTCATCTTTGACAGTTGATAGATGTAAAGGGGCTGTCTCAAAAGACTTGTAACAAAGTCGGATGAGGCAGCCTCTTTTGTGTCGAAACGAGTTTTTAAAAGGTTCTAAACACAAAAAACCGCGACAAAGTTCAAGGATGTTATTGTTTATGCGAAAAAAGGGCGCAAGAAACCAGATCAGATTTCATTCTGAACTGGATTTGCACTTTTTTACGCTGCTGTTGAGACGGTGAATAGCGCTTGGCCGATCCGGCCGTTCTGTATTCGGGAATGTAACTTGTTTATGTTGAATCCCAAAGCCAGAAGAAGATACTCCGTTCGAACGTTTGGTTCTCCTCGAGTGAGAAACCGGGTAAACCCGTAATTTTGTTTGGTCACGCCAAAAACGCCTTCGGCCTGAATGGATCGATTGACACGAAGTTTGATTCCTTCTTCCGACGTGATGTTCTTCATGCTCTGCGCGCGGTATAGGTCAAACTGCTCGCCAACTTCCAGCTTCTTCGCGTATTTCCCTTTATAGCATTTCCCCAGATGCGGACATCCATCACAGGATTCACACTGGTATAGCTTTGCCTGCGATCGGTACCCGTTCGTTGACGTTCTTGTTTTCATAGAGTGAAAGGAAAGCGTACGACCTTCCTTACACAAATAGGCATCTTGCTCCGGAGAGTATGTCATCGCCAGTCGGAATTCCATATCCCGCTGAAATTTGCGAGTCTTGGAATATTCGTAATTGGACGGCTTAATGTACGGCGTTATGCCTTGTTCTTCCAGGTAATGGTAGTTTTCTTCGCTTTCGTAACCGGCATCGGCTATGAGATTTTCAAAGTTGCGACCGTAATTCATGCGCATCCGGCCAAGAAATGGTATCAGCGTATGTAGGTCATTTCGTTCGGCCGAGATATCTACACCCACGATATATTCGCTCTCGACCGCCACTTGCACATTGTAGGCCGGTTTCAGCTGGCTGTTTCGCATATGGTCTTCCTTCAAATGCATAAAAGTAGCATCTGGATCGGTCTTGGAGAAACTGTTTCGTTCGCGGAACTGCGTGTTATTGTATTCATATTTGGCCTGGCGTGTCGCAAATCCTTCCAACGTTTCGATGTCTTTTTGCAACTGGCTTTTTTGTTTTCCAATCCCATGCACAAATGTCACATCAGACTTTATGGCCTCTTCGATCCATGCGGATCTGACTTCTTCCATAAACGATGATGATATGTACTCCGGCATGTCCGGATTGCCTAGTTTTTCCAAGAAGAACGCGCGGGTTTTCTCCTGAAGTTTGACTTCATTCTTTTGTGATGCTTTCTTCCAGACAAACGTGTACTTGTTCGCATTTGCCTCGATTTTTGTTCCATCCACAAACAGATTCGTAAAGGGGACTTCACCTAATTTGGAAAGCACCTGCACCAGCTGTGTGAACAAGTCTTCCACGCAGTTGCTGAGTCGTTCCTTGCGAAACCGTGAGATGGTGTTGTGATCCGGGGCTTCCTGGCCCTGAAGAAGCCACCGAAACGCCAAGTTCATTCGGCAAGCGCGTTCTATTTCCCGGCTACCATAGATGCCTTGGGCGTTTGCGTAGACAAGAATTTTAAACAGAGTCTTCGGTGCCACTGCAGGATTTCGTCCATTCGACGAGTAGGCCAGGTACAATTTCTTGTAATCTATCTCCTCCAACACCTGGTCGAGCAGTCTTACCGAGTCATCCACGGGTATAAAACATTCGGTTTCAATCGGTAAACACAGTTGAATGTAGCCCCCGTTTTTGCTATATTCATTCTGTAAGTTAATGTTTTTCACAAGAACAATTTTACCGAATTTTCGGGTTCCTCGGAACCCGTTTTTTCGTTTTTCGGCATAAAAATAGGGCTGTCACTCAACTTTCGTTTTGAGACAGCCCCTTTGATGTTTTTTATTTTTGCGTACTTTATCAGAAGATTGATCTTTGATGTTATTCGGAATTAATCGAGAAGTGACTTTGGGTATACATACACACCAGCCATATCCGGAATTTATTCCTTCATGATTGAATGCGACAACACTCTGTGGATCGAAATTCATGATGCTGACAGTGGATATATTGACGGGCGTTACGGCGGAAGCGGATTAGTTTCACTTGAAGCAGGAGAGCAATATGCCATTATGTTAGGTTCTGCCGACCCTTGCTCGTATCGACTTGTGATAGGTGTTCCGAATGCAATCAGGGACATATCCGGACAAACGACCGCAAGTGATGAGATCCGTTTTGCCGGTCAGAATAACAGGTATACATTTACCCCTTCAGTATCGGGGTGCTTTTCGTTTGATATTGAAAGCGACGGCACAATCTGGATCGAAATTTATGATGCCGACGGTGTTTGTATTGACAGTGATTACGGCGGCAGCAGACCGGTGACTCTTGAAGCAGGAAAGCAATATTCGATTATATTGAGCTCAGCTGATATTTGTTCCTATGTCTTAACAATTGTTAGTTAGTGAATGCGCTAATAATTCTCATAGCGATCGAAAGAGCAAAAACAAAAAGAGATCGCCAACGGTTGCCATCGGATCATATGAAGCAGTATTGAATGCTTTGGGAGGCATGGATAAAGAATTTGTTTATGAAAATTGGAGTGGACCGGTTTCGAACAAAATCGGATTTTTATTTAGATGGCGGTAGAGGCAAGGAAGTTATTTCGTTCGAGGATGCCCGAACATCAAAGAGGGGCTCATTCTCCCCTCTTTGTCTTTGCTATAATACTCCGCTTTGTTCGCAGTTTGCGATAGGGTTAGTCCTTCTCATCATAGACCGCGAGGTTTGCGGTATTCATGTTGACCAGAGTCAGTGACCTTTCGTCATCCTCATCAGACATAAATCCATAATACGGCGTATCGTAAGGCTCGTCGACGGTCTCTTCACCGTCTACGATGCAGGATTCGTTGTGCAGTACCAGACAAACAAAGTTTTCCAGAGGCTGTTCATCGTCGATAAAGCGATCGATTTCCTTTTCGGTGAGGCCGTAGTCTTCCAGGTCATCCGTGATGTACTCCACTGCGTCATCGCCCGTATAAAAATCGTATTCACCTTCGAAATAATTATCATCGCGAACGTCGTCGTCCCGATAGAAGCGAAAATTGTGTTTATCTTCAAATACAAGGACAGAAGGATCCGGACTGGTGATCCATTCGGTGTCCTTTAATTGGAAATTTATCTCCTTCTTTTGGTTCGGCGATAAGCGAATACAGCCGGACAGCAGGACTCCGAGGACGAGAATGGCGGAAAGCGAAGCGGCTAGTCTTTTATTCATTGTCTCAAACACTCCTCATGCATATATTCGGCCCCCCCAAAAGCTCCGTCTGATCGGCAGCATGCCGGTAAACCATATCAATATCATACTTTTTTAAAGAAAGTAAGTCAAGAAGAGACGCATAATATAAAAACCCGATATGGTAAAAATAGGATATAGTATAATATTAATTCAAAGATGTAATTTCAAGACCGGAGGATCACCGTGAGAAAGAAGATGAAAATAGTAAGTCTGAATATCAACAACTTCGGTGGTTTCAAATGCAAGAAAAATTGCGGGTATGAATATTGGAAGAAACTTGATAAGACAGAGGAAGCCACTGAAATCTTGGGGTATATACAATTTGAGAAGCCAGATATTTCAGTACTTCATGAATTCGAACTAAATGCAGAAATTGCAAAAGAGTTTATAAAGAGTATGAATCTACTTGGGTATGAAATAGTCCCAATAGAACAACATAATTATAAATATCCCAGTATAACGATTATGTTTGTTAGGAAAGAGTTGCTATTTAACAAACTTGAAAATCCCCATAAGGAAAAATCTTTGAGAGCGAGTGTTATTAAAGCAGGAGAATTTATTGTATATGGGCTTCATATTCCACCCGTTTTTGATATATCTTTTTGGGACGAGATGATTGATTTTTATAAACAACATGATGCAGAAAAGCTTGTCATCATTGGTGACTATAATGTTTACGATATTGGGACGGAGCAAAAGCAGAAATTTTTGGAGCTATTGTCGCTAAATGCAAAGGATGCTTGGCTGGAAAAAGGCAACGCGAACTCTACCAGGACTCATATTAAAGGCAGAAGACTTGATTATGCAGTCATGACCCCTTCTTTGTTTGAGTGTCTTATCGATATTCGCATCGATCCTTTATTACTGAACAATGGAAAAACGGATCATGCTGCCTTAATTATCGAAATTTAGCTCGTGCTTCGTGTTACTGCATATATGTTATTATTAACTCAACAGCGTGTTAAGGAGATCGAAAATGGTATCCAGAAAACAAGCGTTTATGTTCTTTCTCGGCGAGTTGCTCTCAATCTACGGATTGCATACGCTCATCAGGGGAGGATATCATGTGCTTTCATATGTCATTGTGTTTGGGTTGGGAGGATTGTTTCTCGTATTGGGCAGACAGGTGTTTTTCGAGCGAAAAGCGATCTTTGCCCGTCACTGGGGGGAAATCATCGTTTCATCGATTTCGGCCGGTATAATTATTCTCCTGTCACTTTTCATGGTGTATATTGACCATAAGGTTTATCCGGCTTCTGTATATATGGCGGGATTAGGTGAAACTCTTTTGGCTCTTTTCTTAATTTATCTGATTCTGGGGATTAATATCATCATGTGGTTAATTGTCCTGATCATGTCCTGGAGAGCCGGGCGGTCTTCGGGGAAGCCGGAGAATCGGGACGGAAATTAATGATAAAAGTTCGATTTTCCATTCAAGTCCCGAGAATAGAGCAGTGAATTGCGCAAACGCGAGTTTATATGAAACCGGAGAGGATTTTCATATGCGAAAAAACACCCTCACAATCTTCCTAGTTATGATCATTGCCTTGGCCTCGACAGCAACCGGCTGCACAAAGGAGACGAAGCAATTGTCTCCATATACCGGCGAAACCATTTATTTGTCTCTGTCTTCCGGCGAATCCATTCAGATGTTTTTATGCCGGAGGCAAAAGTGATCTGCAAATGTGAGAGTGGAAAGAAAAAAAGAAGATAATCGAATGGATCCTTTGTGGAGTGTCATTGCTTTTTTTATGCAGTGTTGTGTCATATATGTTTATCAATGAACACCTTGCGCTGACAAGGGTAGACAGTGAACTTTCCGAAAAGATAGATGATAAAATCATGTCGGCAAACATTATTTTTATTCCGGCATATGTGAATGAAAACCAAACCGAATACGGGATTTCCGCAAGCGGAGTGATATTCCAAAAAGAAGGTAATACCTATTACATTCTTACGGCAAACCATACCCTGGAAGCAACAAAAGGCGCTACATATTACATTCTGGACTATACACAAAAGGCGCCTAACGAAGAATTTCCGGGATATGGATTAACGGAATATTTCAAAAAACTTCCGACAGCCCGAATTGAATATCAAAACGATGATTATGATATTGCAATTCTCAGTTTCGAATCAGAGGCCGACTTGACGCCACTGGAAATAGCGACAGAGAATGCGCAGTCAGGTGACAGGATTGCCGTAATCAGTTCTCCGGAAGGGTATGGCAGAAATAGGATTACGTATGGAAAGGTATTGAAAAATAGTAATGTTCAAGTTGAAGGAGCAAAGCGCGAGGTCTTTTCACACACCGCATTTATTTATGACGGGAGCAGTGGTTCGGTTGTTTTAAACGAAGACATGAAGATCGTGGGCATAAATATTGCAAGTTCAGAATTCCCGCTATTTGGGAAATTCAGAAATAGTATTGCTGTACCGGCAGAGCGTTTAAGAGATATTGTTAAAGAGATCACATATAGTGAAGAATAAACTGCGCAGAAGTAATCAATAACGGAAGGACTTGGTTATGATACGACGAATCAAAAAAGAAGAAATTCCCGAATGTGTGCGGATGATCCGTGAGAGTTTTCAGACCGTTGCGAATGAGTTTAACCTGACAGAGGAGAACGCGCCCCGCCACAGCGCTTTTGCGACCGATGAATCTCGATTGAAGCGGCTTTTCGAGAGCGGGTTTCCGATTGAGTAATCCGTGTCATTTTGAGCCATAGTTCCGGTGAGTGAGAGCCACGAGTCCGGCAACCAAGAGCCACCCTTCCGGATAGGAAAGCCAAACTTGAAGATTTCCTATAAAGTGTCAGTATGCACGCAAGTGCAAATAATACTTTTAGGAGGTCATAAGAATGACCCAATACACCGAAATCCTGCGCCTAAGTAGCCAGGGAATCAGTCAACGCAGCATTGCCTTAAGCTGCGAGTGCTCGCGTAACACTGTCGCCAAGGTGCTTATCCGAGCCGAAGAACTTCAACTAAGGTGGCCGTTCAAGAACGACATCACCGATGGCGAACTCGAGAAGCAACTGTTCCCGGAAGTCATTCCCACTAAACCGAACCATCAACCACCCGATCTGGAATACATCCACAAGGAGATGGCTAAAAACGGCGTTAGCCTCAAATTACTCTGGAATGAGTACTGTGAGTCGTGCCGAACCGCAAATGAGCTGCCACTTATGTATTCGCAGTTCTGCTTTCATTATTGAGTGGGAATAGTGTTTTTTTAGGATTAATCCCTCAAACCCCTTGATATCAGGGGGTTTGGGGGATTTTTATTTTTGTGTTGACCACAAAATGACCACAGTTTCCATTTAAAGGGTCTTATTTAAACAATAAAAATAAAAAACAAGCGGAATTACCTCCTTAATTATTTCATGTCAATAGTGTCTTGTAAAGATTCAAGAATGTCTCTCAAGAAAAGAGAGGATATCATACAACACAGATGGCTCTTTATCTAATTCCGTGAAAGAGGGAGTATAATTTGTTCATCTAGACGGAGGGTGAGCAAAATGGAAGCGATATTTAACTTCGTAGAAATGTTTGAAAAATCGATTGGTTTGAAAGAACCCTG
>Ga0209510_1002988_pt1 | contig 16502 bp, 12 predicted proteins | sample BiotimSIPDNA_FD_185749 | JGI IMG/M metagenome (GOLD analysis project Ga0209510, IMG submission 185749) | Anaerobic biogas reactor microbial communites from Washington, USA - Biogas_R1 time_0 SIP DNA (SPAdes) (version 2) | ecosystem: Engineered > Bioreactor > Anaerobic > Unclassified | place... | reverse complement strand
ACACGAAGCCTGCAACGCTTGTGAATCGTGCGTAGCCTTCAACGAGCAGCGCTCCTACAACATACACGAACTGGATGCTGCCTCCAACAACGGTGTGGAAGACATCCGCTTGCTGATTGACCAGGTACGCATCCCTCCCCAGATTGGACGGTACAAGGTATACATCATCGATGAGGTGCACATGCTCTCCGCTTCAGCTTTCAACTCTTTCCTCAAAACGTTGGAAGAACCACCGGCGCATGCCATCTTTATTCTGGCCACCACGGAGAAACACAAGATCATACCAACCATCCTCTCCCGCTGCCAGGTTTACGACTTCAACCGCATCAGTATCGGGGATATCGTAGATCATCTGCAACATGTGGCAACACAGGAAGATGTAACCGCCGAGGTAGAAGCACTTAATATCATCGCTCAGAAGGCAGACGGGGGAATGCGTGATGCGCTCTCGATCTTCGATCAGACGGTGAGCTACACGGGCGGAAAAATCACCTACAAATCGGTGATTGAAAATCTGAACGTGTTGGATTACGAATATTACTTCAATCTTACGGAGGCAATCCTTGAAGGGAACGTATCTGATGCTCTTCTTATTTTGAATGACATTCTCAATAGGGGTTTTGAAGGGCAGTACATCATCAGCGGCATTGCCTCACATTTCCGTGATCTTCTGGTTAGCAGGGATCCTATAACGGCAGAGTTGTTCCAGGTGGGTGCTTCTATCCGCGATCGTTATACCGGGATGGCAAAAAGATGCAATAACGCATTTCTCTATGAAGCAATAGCTATTGCCAACGATTGTGACCTCAACTACCGTATCAGCAAAAACAAGCGTTTGATGTTGGAGCTGATGCTGATCAAGTTGTGCCAGCTCAATGAAAAAGGCACGGTGGCGAAGGACGAAAAAAAAAAGAGTCTGAAACCGATTGAGACAGGACTCAAAAGCAGCAACAACCAAGAAGAAACAAAAGCAACAAGCAAACCTGTCAACGAGTCAACAGAGCATATCACCACAGCAGAGAAACAACAAGAGGCAATAGAGCACACCTCTCAACGGTCGGAAGTGGCTGATTCAGAAGGTGAGTCCTATGCTCCTGCCCCCCCTCCCGGAAAGAGTAGTACACAGAAAAAAAAATACACCTCGGTATACGGTATGGGTGTATCACTCAGTTCACTCTCCGAAAATAAAGTGAATGAACCCGAATCAACCGGTGAGGTGAAAGAGGTCTCCGGATCGCGTCAATTCAGCGAGGAGGAACTGTTGGCAGCCTGGAAAGAATTTGCAGAGCAGCTCACTGAAGAAAAATTGTTGAAAAACACAATGACACTTTATCTGCCACGATTGATCGGCGAAGAGCTCTTCGAGGTGGAAGTAAACACGGAGTTGAACAGTCAATATCTCAATGACTACAGCTACTCCATTCTCTCTTTTCTACGTGAGAAGTTAGACAATGGAGAGATCACCATGTCAATCAGGATTGCAGAGGGGAATGCCATCCGCAAGGCACTCACCTCGCGTGAAATCTTTGAAGAGATGACAAAACAGAACTCTTCTCTCCAAAAACTTTCTGATGAGTTTGGACTCGAACTGAGTTAAATTGTTTTCTATCGGGTGTGACTACACCCAAACCTCACTATCACATTGATCATTCACCCCTTGCGAATCACATTTCAAGTCTTATTCATACTGTTTCTCATAAATGCCTGTAGCGGGCCAGTGAAAAAAGAGCCAACTCAGGCAGCTGAACAGCAAACATCAGCGGTTGAGACAACACTTCATTCGGCAGACACCATCGTCGATGCCAATTACAGTTTTGAAGAAGCCATCGCGGGAACAATGGCACCCGACAAGATCATTGATCAACTGGAATTGCTGGAAGTCCACTATCTCTCTGTGGATGGAGCGATCCATAGGGGGCAGATACTGTGCAACAGGAAAATCTCAGCCGATATAAGGGATCTGTTCACCTTTATGCTGAATGAAGGTTTTGTTATTGAGAAGGCTATTCCGGTGGTGAGGTACAATTGGAGTGACAGCCTATCGATGGCAGACAACAACAGTTACAGTTTTTGCTACCGTAACATCACCTATTCAAAGCATGCGCATGGCATGGCAATTGATATCAATCCACGTTTCAATCCCTTACGCTGGAAAAGGGGAGATCGTCCCAACGAACCTTTGGGGGCACTCTCGGACACCACCATCAACGGCACACTCTTCCCTAGTCATCCAGTTGTGAAGGCTTTTACCGAGAGAGGCTTCCGCTGGGGTCACAACTTCTCGAAATATTACGATGATCATCACTTCGAAAAGCGATAAACGCTAATAACCAACCCAGGATCCTCTGTCGAGACTGCGGTAACTGATGGCTTCCGCCAGGTGCCCTGACCTGACCGACTCACTGCCCGCCAGATCGGCAATGGTCCGTGCCACTTTCAGAATGCGACTGTAGGCGCGAGCTGAAAGTGACAATTGCTCCATGGCTACCTTCAACAGTCTCAGCCCCGTTTCATCCGGTTGTGCATATCGATGAAGCATCTTGTTACTCATCTGTGCGTTGCAATATACACCACTTATATTCTTGAATCGTTCTCGTTGTATCTCACGGCCTCGTATTACTCTCTGGCGAATTGTCTCACTCTTCTCGGCCTCTCCGGTAGCAGCCATTTTCTCGAATGGTACCGGCACAATCTCAATCTGCATGTCGATACGGTCGAGCAAGGGTCCCGAAATCCTGTTGAGGTAACGTTGTATGGTACCGGGATTGCACACACACTCCTTTTCAGGATGATTGTGATAACCACATGGGCAGGGGTTCATAGCTGCCACTAGCATGAAGTTGGCCGGATACTCCACACATGAACGGGCTCGTGAAATGATTATATTGCGATCCTCCAACGGTTGACGCATTACCTCCAGCACGTTACGGTTAAACTCGGGTAGTTCATCCAGAAAAAGTACGCCGTTGTGGGCCAGACTGATCTCTCCCGGTTGTGGCCAGGAACCACCTCCCACCATCGCCACATCGGATATAGTGTGATGTGGGGAGCGAAAAGGGCGTCGGGCCATCAGCGCCAGGTGTTGTCCCATTTTACCGGCCACGCTGTGTATCTTGGTTGTTTCTAGTGCCTCCTCCAGGACGAAAGGAGGCAGAATGGAGGGTAGCCTGCGGGCCATCATAGATTTACCTGAGCCGGGGGGACCTATCATGATCAGGTTGTGTCCACCAGTTGCAGCCACTTCCAAAGCTCGTTTCACACTCTCCTGACCTTTCACGTCAGAGAAATCATACTCAAAGGAGAGTCGTTCTTCCAGAAACAGATGCTCCAGGTCAACCTTGACAGGTTGCATACTGCTCTCATCGCTGAAGAATGATACCACTTGAAGAATGTTCTCCACACCGTAGACAGATATGCCCTCCACTACCGCGGCCTCTCTGGCATTGGATGCCGGAAGTATCAGATTGCTGTAACCCTGCTCTTTTGCCATCACGGCAATGGAGAGGGCACCTTTCAGGGGGAGGATGTTCCCGTCGAGCGACAATTCGCCCATCATCAATGAGTCTGCAAGGCGATCGGTACTGATCGCACCGGAAGCAGCAAGCACTCCCACGGCCAGGGGAAGGTCGTATGCCGACCCCTCCTTGCGGATATCGGCCGGCGACATGTTTATGACAACTTGTTGACGGGGAAAACGAAGGCCATTCACCTCCAGTGCAGATACAATTCTTTCGTGGCTCTCCTTGACCGATGCATCGGGCAGTCCCACCAGGAAAAAGCGGATGCCGCGTGAGACATTCACCTCGATGGTGATGAGTGTGGCGTGAATACCTTGTACAGCTGCTCCAAAAACCTTGACCAGCATGTAACCCTCTTTTGAATGAAACTTAATCTTCGGAAGCTTCCGCGATTACTTCCGCAATACCATGAGCAGGGATGTTACGCGCATTGATAAACCCGTCGGGGGCAATCAGAATGTTATAAGGTATGTACTGCACGTTGTAACTTTCCACAATCTCTGCTCCCCATCCTTTCTTCTCGGGAATGGAAATCCAGGGAAGAGAGTCACTCTCGCTGTAACCCACCGGATAAACATCGGAATCGATGTAGATGGTGACAAATGCCACCTCTTCCTCATCCATCTGCTCATACTCCTCTTTCAATTGTCGTATCGTCTCACGGGAATCATCCCCGGCAGTAGAGACAAATGACAACAACAGATACTTCCCTCTGAAATCGTTCGAGCGGATCTCCTCACCATCCTCATCTTTCAGCGTGAAGAAGGGCATCCTGGCCCCTTCAGCCGAACGATTTATCATTTCCGAATAAGCTTTAAGTGTCATGGCCAGCTCGCTCTCCATGATTTCGCCCTGCATGTAACCCAGCACACGTTCAAGAACCGTAGGATTGTCACTCTGAACAAAGAAACTGTTGATCAGTATGAGGCTTGACATTTTTGCCGGATTCTCCTTGATGGTCTCTTCTGCCCTCAATGTCAACTCATGATTGAGTACATTCAGTTTCAACAGCTCTTCCTGCCGGGAACGTGAATGGCTGTTACCTGAATCGAGTTCACTGCTTAACCTTAGATTTGCTAGCAGCAACTCTCGTTGTTTGAGCAGATCCTCATTTTCTGATTTGAATAGGGTAAGCGCATCGTTCACTTCGTTGCCCACTACTTTGATCATATCAGGCGATTGTGCATCACCGTTCACCGTGATATGGTCATTGCGATCGGCAAATACGACAACAGCACTTTCATATTGATCGAGATAGAGTGAGTAAGCGGTAAGGGTATCGGGATTGACCACATAACTAAAACGTCCTTTACCGTCAATGGGAATGGTATCTATCACAAGTGAATCGGATGAAAGGTAAGTAGCAAGAATGTAGGTTGAGTCCAGATGCCCAATTTTACCCTTGATAAAGGTTCCCTCACGGCTGCCGCATGAGAGCGCCATCCACAAGGTAACAAGAAAAAAGAGTATGCCTGAACTTTTTGCCATAGATAACCACAGTTCTTCCGAACTGTTATTCCAATAAGATATGCTTTGAGACGTAGCAACAGCCTAATCTTCCAATTAGACAAAGGTAGTGTCTATTTTTAAATATTCAAACATTTTTACATTTATTTTGTTTTATTTTTTATCTCAACCCCGAATCCTCCAAAGTACCATCAGAATATGGATGAAATTCATTAGATTTGCATCACCAAATTGCTGTCAGCCTATGTATTTTTCTATTGTGATCCCCCTTTATAATCGTCCTGATGAATTGGATGAGTTGTTGGAAAGTCTCTGCAAACAGAATTTTGATAATTTTGAAGTGATTGTAGCAGAAGATGGCTCAACACTAAAAGGGGACCAGGTGGTACAGAAATATGCAGATCGGCTCAATATCAACTACTTTGAGAAGAACAACAGCGGACCCGGTCTCACACGCAATGCCGGAGCTGACATTGCCAAGGGCGACTATCTCATTTTTTTCGATTCCGACTGTATCATACCTCCACACTATTTAAGTACGGTTTTTGCATTTCTTGAAACAAATCAAGTAGACGCGTTCGGAGGTCCTGATGCAGCCCTCCCAACCTTCAGCCCAATACAGAAAGCAATCAACTATGCAATGACCTCTTTTTTTACCACGGGAGGCATTCGTGGCGGTAAGCGATCAATGGAAAAATTCCACCCGCGAAGCTTTAACCTTGGGGTATCGAGAGATGTATTCAACCAATTAGGAGGGTATGGCGCCATGCGTTTTGGGGAAGATATCGATTTTAGCCTGCGACTCATAGAAGCAGGGTTTCATACCGCTCTCATCAGGGAGGCCTACGTCTATCACAAGCGGCGTTCCACATTCCGCCAGTTCTTCAAGCAAGTCTACAACTCAGGCATTGCCAGGATAAACCTCCATCTGCTACATCCAGGCTCCCTCAGGCTTGTACATATGCTTCCCGCCCTCTTTGTCACCGGTATGGCGTTGATCCTGATTGCCTCTTTCCTGCTACCGGTACTCATCTTGTTTCCGCTGTTCTACTGCCTGATGGTTTTCATCGATTCAGCACGCACCAACCGTTCGGCAAAGGTGGCACTCTACAGCATCGCTGCCGCCTGGATACAACTCACCGGCTACGGCAGCGGTTTTCTTGTCGCAGTATGGAAACGCTTGATCCTGAAAAGAGGTGAATTCAGGGCGTTTGAAAAGAAATTCTACAATTAGTCCTTCTGACCGTAAGCAAGGTCACCCGCATCACCGATACCCGGCACGATGTAGGAAGAGTCATTCAGTTCGGGGTCTATGGCTGCAGCCCAGATGGTTGTTTTATTTTCAGGGAAATTCTTGATGCAATAGTCTATGGCCTGTTGACTGGCAATGATAGTGGCAATATGAATGTGCGAGGGATTTCCCTTGGTGAGCAATGCCCGATAGGTTAACTCCATGCTGCCCCCCGTGGCCAACATCGGGTCGGTAAGGATGAGCGTCTTTCCCTCTATCGAGGGCGAGGCAATATACTCAATATGGATGTCAAAGGTCTTGTGACCTGTCTCCTTGTATTTCCGGTATGCCGACACGAAAGCATTCTCCGCTCCATCGAAATAGTTGAGTACTCCGTGATGGTAAGGAAGTCCCGCACGCAATATGGTGGCGATTACAACCTTCTCATCCGGCACACTCACCTCCGCCACATCGAGCGGTGTCTTTACCTGAATGGTTTTGTAACGAAGCTCCTTGCTGATCTCGTAGGCCATGATCTCACCCAGCCGTTCAATGTTACGGCGGAAGCGAAGCCTGTCGTTCTGGATGGTGACATCCCTTATCTCACGAACAAATGAATTAAGTAAGGAGTTGGTTTCCGAAAAATTGGTTACTTTCATGCTAGCAGTTCTATTGTGATCAATGATTTTTCGGAAAACAAAGGTAGTGATTTTCGGCTCTATGGTAAACAAATATCCGTTTTTTTTGTTGAAATAGAAGTTTTTCTGCGAAAAAACAGATAATTAAAGAAAATTTTCTTTAATTCCTTTCCTGTTTCAGGTAAAAGCACTATATTTGTATCGTTGTTTTAAGGTTCATCAAAATTGAGTTTATTTCAAACATACATAACAACCCAAAATTTATCAAGATGGCAAATTTAGATTTAAGCAAGTATGGCATTGCGGGAGATTTCGAAATCCTTCACAATCCTTCCTACGAGACACTTTTCCAGGATGAGATGAATCCTGCTAACGAAGGTTTCGAAAAAGCCAAACTTACCAAAACAGGCGCTACGGCAGTTTATACCGGAAAGTTTACCGGTCGTTCACCCAAAGATAAGTTCATTGTTGAAGATGATGTAACAAGAGACACCCTCTGGTGGGATGGTACAATCAACCGTCCCTGCACCACAGATGCATTCAACTATTGCAAGGGTCTTGTCACCAATCAACTTAGCAAAGCTAACAAATTATACGTGGTAGACACTTTTTGTGGCACCAACGAAGATACCCGCATGAAAGTGCGTTTTGTGATGGAAGTAGCATGGCAGGCACACTTTGTGACCAACATGTTCATCCGCCCCTCACACTACGAACTGGCCAACTACGGTGAACCCGATTTCGTATGTCTGAACGGCTCCAAGGTTGTCAACGACAAGTGGCAGGAGCAGGGACTCAACTCCGAGAACTTCACTCTGTTCGATCTGACCCAGCGCATGCAGGTGATCGGTGGTACCTGGTACGGTGGTGAGATGAAGAAGGGTATCTTTGCCCTGATGAACTACTACCTGCCACTGCGCGGTGTGGCCTCCATGCACTGCTCTGCCAATGTGGGCAAGGATGGTGATGTGGCCATCTTCTTCGGTCTGTCCGGAACCGGCAAGACCACTCTTTCTGCCGACCCGAAACGTTTCCTGATCGGTGACGACGAGCACGGCTGGGACGACAACGGTGTCTTCAACTACGAAGGTGGTTGCTATGCCAAGACCGTAAACCTGAGTGAAGCCAACGAACCCGACATCTGGAGGGCTATCCGTCGCGACGCACTCCTGGAGAACGTTGCAGTGGATGATGAAGGCAACATCGACTTTGCCGACATCTCAGCAACCGAAAACACACGTGTATCTTATCCGATCCACCATATCAGCAAGATCGTTCTTCCCTCACGTGCAGGTCACGCCAAGAAGATCATCTACCTTTCTGCCGATGCTTTCGGTGTACTGCCTCCAGTTTCCATTCTGGACGACAACCAGGCACAGTACCATTTCCTCTGCGGATTCACCTCCAAGCTGGCAGGTACCGAGAGAGGTATCACCGAGCCGCAACCCTCATTCTCTCCCGCCTTTGGTGAAGCGTTCCTGACACTCCACCCCACAATGTACGCACAGCGTCTGGTAGAGAAAATGAACCAGCACGGCGCCAAGGCTTACCTGGTGAACACCGGCTGGAACGGTACCGGCAAGCGTATCTCGCTGAAGGACACCCGCGCCATCATCGATGCCATCATCGACGGCACCATCGAGGAAGCAGAAACCATTCACGTGCCAATCATGAACCTGACCGCTCCGGCGAAGCTGAACGGAGTATCCGACATCCTGGATCCCCGCAACACTTACGCCGACAAAAGCGAATGGGAAGCCAAAGCCAAGAAACTGGCCGGTATGTACATCGAGAACTTCAAGCAGTACTGTGACAACGACGCAGCCATTGCATTGATCCCCTCTGGACCGCAGGTTGACTAAGCAGTAGAATCATTCTGATTCCTATTATATGTAGAGAGACCCTCCTTTCAGGAGGGTCTCTCTTTTATCTATTGATCCTAACGAGCACTTGTCAGTAGGAATCTCTAATATCAGTTGCAAGCTCCCCATGTTGGGTGATATCCAGTCCCCTCTCCTCCTGCAACTCGGTCACACGCATCGGCAAGATAAGATTGGTGACCTTATAGAGCAGGTAGGAACCACCAAAGGTGAAAAGGCTCACGATCACCAATGCCAGCAAATGATAGAGCAATAAAGTGGCATCACCATAGATCAGTCCCGACTGCTCTGCAAACACCGCCGTAAGGATCATCCCGACAATACCTCCCAGACCATGACAGGGAAATACATCCAGTGTATCATCTATACTGGTGCGCGATTTCAGCCTTACTGCAAAATAACTGACCATGGAGGCTGAGAAACCGATGAAGATGCTCTGGCCCGCATTGACAAACCCGGCAGCGGGGGTGATCGCCACCAACCCTACCACTGCGGCAATCGCAGCTCCCACCACGGAACGCTTCTTACCCCGAGCACCGTCCATCAACAACCAGGCAACCATGGCAGTTGCAGATGCAAGATTGGTGTTGAGGAATGCGGACACCGCCAACCCGTCGGCGGCAAGTGCCGAACCGGCATTGAAGCCAAACCACCCAAACCACAACAATCCTGCACCAAGAAGGATATAGGGAATATTGGTCGGATTGCCTTCCCCTTCGTTCTTCCGTTTGCCCAGGAACATCGCACCAGCCAATGCAGCAAATCCGGCAGAGATGTGCACTACCGTGCCACCGGCAAAGTCAAGCACCCCCCATTTCCGTAGGAAACCTTCGGGATGCCAGGTCCAATGCGCCAGTGGGGCATAGATAAACAGTGAAAAAAGAATTACGAACAGCAACAGTGATGAAAAACGTATTCTTTCAGCGATGCCACCTGTAATGAGTGCCGGCGTGATGATCGCAAACTTCAACTGAAAAACTGCATAGAGTGCAAATGGAATGGTTGCAGCAAAGGCAGGATTGGGATCGAAGCCCACATTCTTAAACATCAGGAATGTGAGCGGATTCCCGATCAATCCATTGAAACTGTTCCCAAATGCCAGACTGAAACCTACCACAAACCAGACAATCGAGATAATTCCCAACAAAATGAAACTCTGTATCATTGTGGATACCAAGTTCTTGTATCGAACCATACCCCCATAGAAAAAAGCAAGTCCGGGAGTCATCAGGAAGACCAGGGCAGATGCGACCAACATCCAAGCCGTATCTGCGGCATTGATCTCCGATACCGCTCCGCCAGGAGTTGTATAATCTACTGGATTCAATGCCAAGACAGCCACCAAAGCGACCAACACAAACGGTACAATATACCTTCTTTTAGAATTCTTCTCATTCATCGGCTAAGATTGTTTCATTGTAATATTTTTAGATAACCGATGCAAAAATATGATATTTATTTTTATTTCGCAACTTTTGTTCCTTTTTATTCGTTTTATTCCTTTTCTAATTACTTTTTTATTCTTTATTAGACCATTTAGTGTCTTTATGTTTATACAACTCCCCGTTCAGAGACTCATTCCTACTCAGCTCTGAGATACAGCCCAGGATGGTGCGGGGCATAAAAAAGTCCCGCCGAAAAGCGGGACACTATGATGTTGTAAACAGAGAAGCTGTTATTTCAGGATCTGCAACTCCACTTTGCGGAAATCGATGGGATGACTCTCGCTCTGCAGGGAGATGGTTCCCTTATGCAACATCTTGTCGCCCCCGTTGAGATCGATTAGACGGGCATAGGTGGCATCCCGCTCATCCAGCTGCGGCTGGTTGTATTGCAACACGGTATCACCGTTCACCACATGGTAAAGCACCTCATTGCCCCTCACCTCCAGTTCAGCCGTTACCCACTCTTCTCCAAAAAAGAAGCCGGAACTAGAACTGTTGCAGTGCTCCAGAACCAACTCACCATTCATCACGATGTTGGTACCGGGCGTACAGACATTCATGTTGGTTCGTTCCACCAATGAGTCACTGCCCAGCAACTGTACTTCTATCGAAGTGGGGAAATCCTGATCGAGCGTCATCGTCTCCGGTCGCTGACCATGCACCATGATCCCAGAATTGCGGTAAGCCCATCCCTCGCCTCCGGGACATTGCTCACCCACGAAACGATATTCCACCCGCAACTTGTAGTTTGAAAGCTCATCCTGGTAGAATAGATGACCGAACCGGTTGTTGAAAGCATCATACTGATCGTAGCGTACCTTGAGCAATCCATCCTCCACCCGGAAGGTGTTGCCATAGTTGTCACCCACTTCATATCCGGTAATCTTGGGTGTCCAGCCTGTCAGATCCTCACCATTAAAGAGTGAGATCCACTCATTCTGCTCGTTTTTCTGTTGACATGAACCCAGCAACAGTAAAATCATAAATGAGGCTGTCAAAAAAAGAATCTTCTTCATCGTTTCAATATTTAAAGGTATTAATTGTCATAGGCGTTCGGGCAAAGATACAAAACAATCGCAATAAAAAAATCCCGCCTCTGGGTGAAGCGGGGTTCAATCATTCGTTTTTTGATGATTTTTGAAATGTTAAAAAAAGGTCTACACCGTCATTTTTTTCGGATCTCGCTCGGATCTCGCTCGTAACAGGTTCTAATCTCGTTCTAATCTCGTTCTAATATGGTTCTAATATGGTTCTAATAGATTCGAACGAGATTAGAGTGAGATACGACCAAATTAAAAAGAAAATCAATCCCATATAAAGCCTTGTGTTTGGAGAAAAAGTACAAAAAGAGACTTCCCTTCCATCAATCGGTCACTTCTCCCTTGTTTAGGGCCAGGCAGCTCACCCAGGCGGATACGGAGTTGTCTCAGCGGAATAAGCCACCCACGTAATAGGGATGCCCACAGGAGGCCATAGAGAGGTCAGTGCCTTTCTGGTAGACGGTTATTTCTGATCCGTTAGAATGGGAATCAATTCATCGCTGTCCGGGAAATCACATTCGTTGCATTGATGGTGTTTTTCGATTCCGCCAACCAGCTTATAGCAGCGCCGGCAGCGGTACCACTCCTTGTCGAACTGAACGGTGCCCCCCTCAATCGCAATCATCATTCCCTCCACCATCGCCTGGGCAATGGTACGACGGGCTTTCTCATAGATGCGGGTCAGTGTGGGTCTGGAGACATTCATTACCACGGCAGCCTGCTCTTGGGTCATACCTTTGTAGTCAAGCAGTCGGATGGCTTCATACTCTTCAAAAAGCAGTGTGACCGACCGGAGCATCTTTCGGGGAATGCCGAAGGGTTTAAAACCTTGCATCAACGGCGGATGTTCCATTTTCCTATTCTGTTTGGGACGGGGCATAAGTCGTTAAAAATATGGATGATTAGACGATGATTTATTTTCAAAGATAATATTATGAACGTATGATCAATTAACAATGAAAATTATCAACAAATAAATTCATTCAAGTTGTATTTTGATGGTGTATGAGGGTCGGGGCGATTCAATGAAACAGCCGATGAGAAACTCACCGGCTGTTGTCTGCTTGAAGTAGCACGGCAGGGAATCGAACCCTGATCTAAAGTTTAGGAAACTTCTATTCTATCCGTTGAACTACCGCGCCATACGGAACTGCAAAAATAGCTCTTTTTTGATTCCTGACAAAAGAATTGCCATACTCCCTCCCACTTTCAACAAACAATTTCGCGAAAGAGCTGTTTAACATCTGTAAGAATCACAACAAAACAATGCAATAGAATGAATAAAATAGCCATACTTTACGGCAGCTCGGGTGGCAACGCCGAATCGGTTGCCAGGCAGGTACAGGATCTCTTTGAGGGAGAGGCCGATCTCTACAACGTACGGGAGGTGACACTCGATGAGATCAGGGATTATCCCTACTATATCATCGGCACCTCCACGACCGGCATCGGTGATCTGCAGGATGACTGGGAGGGTTTTCTCCCTTCGTTTATCAGGCTGGACCTCTCCGACAAGAAGGTCGCCATCTTCGCACTGGGCGACAGTGCCTCCTACTCTTCCAGCTTCGCTGAGTCGATGAAGGTGGTCTATGACGAGATTGTAGACAGCACCACTATCGTAGGGCAGATGCCCGATGAGGGCTACACATACGACGACTCGATGGCGGTAATCGACGGGATGTTCGTGGGGTTGCCCATTGACGAGGATAACGAGTATGACATGACAGGAGAACGGTTGGCCGCCTGGGTAGAAAAACTAAAAAACGAGTTTGTATAGCTCTTGCTCCTCATTCAGATCGAAATGAAAAAAAGCATACTCTCTTTACCGAGAGTATGCTTTTTTTATATGATTCATATAGATGGAGTCTCCTTAAAGCTCCTTGATCTTGATGTTCTGAAACCAGACCTCATCGCCATGGTCTTGTAACAGGAGCAATCCCTCTTCCGCATTTCCGAAGTTGGGCCAATCCTTATACTTGCTGGTCTGTACCAGCTGGTTCCACTCCTCGTTGTTGCGTTCATATTCAACAATCTTCACCCCGTTGAGCCAGTGCTCCACGTGGTTTCCCTCTACCACCACCATGGCAGTGTTGAAGAAACCGTTGCGGAAAGGCTTGTCGGCCGATGCAGGAATCAGGTCGTAGAGCGATCCAAGGGTACGATTGCCATCCTTACCCGCTTTTGCATCGGGATGACGTCTGTCATCCAGTATCTGGTATTCACAACCGATGGCCGATCCTTGACCCTTGTTCAGATTGGTATCCACAAAATATTTAATGCCGCTGTTGGCTCCCTCGGTGATCCGGAAATCGACCTTCAGCATGAAATTCTTGTAGGGTTTTGTGGTCACAATGTCACCTCCGTTGGTGGACTCTCCCCCATCGCTCTTGTGTACCTTGAGGATGCCCTCCTCCATGGACCATCCCTTTTCAGGGAAGCCATCCAGTTTGGCACCCCGCCAACCTTCGCTGTTGCTGCCATCCCAGAGGAGTTTCCACCCTTCGGCAGCCTCTTTTTCAGAGATGGTGTTGGCAATCTGGTTGATCTGTTTCACTTCGCTGTTTTCCGGCATTTTGTATTGCTCCAGCTCATCGGTAAGGATACGGATGTTGCGCCATGCCACCGTTTTCCCCTCCTGTTCGGCACTTCCTATGGAATGTACCTGCAATGCGATAAAGCCTGAAGCGGTGGTGTTGTCGAGCAGGTCGGTGCAAGGAACGTCGTTTACCCAGGTACGAATGCTGTTACCAATAGCCTCGACACGCGCCTTGTTCCACTCACCGTTTTTGAATGCTTTTTGCCCTTCGGGGTTGTAATTTAACGGGTAGAGCCATCCGCGGCGCGCTTCGTCGTAAACACCACCGGTCCAGGCTCGTTCTGAGGGATCGATCTCGAACTGATAACCGTGTACCCTTCCCTCGTGAAATTCCGGCAGACTGTTGCTGCGAAACTGCACACCTGAGTTGAGGCCATCGTCCACTTTGAATTCAAATTCGAGGATAAAATCGTCATACACTTCATTGGTTGCAAGGAAGGTATTGGGGGTGTTCAGTTGGGAAATGCCCACGATGGCACCATCCTCCACCTTGTATTCGGCGGTACCGTTTAACTTTTCCCATCCTTCCAGGTTCTCTCCGTTAAACAGATCCTGCCATTGCGGCCCCAGCGCACAGGAGGTGAGCAACGCGACAATTGTCAATAGCAGTAAACTTCTCTTTTTCATGTTGCTTATCTTTTTGTTAAAAAAACTCTGTTACAATTTATATGATTCTACCTAATTAATTTCATATCCGGTAGAAATCTTCCCATCCTTTCCTGGGTGGTTCACCCGTCAAAAAGGCATCGGCAAAGGCATCGTTGGTCACCCGCTTGGTTTCCCTGTCGAAGAGAATCTTTCGGTTGAGTCGCTGTGCGGCAACACCCATGCTGAATACCTGGCTAAGTGGAGCCGAGATTTCAAATGGTGAACGGGGTTTCTCCTTACCCTGACAGGCCAGCAGGAAGTTGGCAAAGTGGTTGGAAGGGCTTTGCGGTACCTCCGGTAGATGCTTCTCCATCTCTTTTGCCTTCTCATCGGGAATGATGCTGAGGGTGCTGCCATGTGATCCGCCTTTGAAGGTAAGTTCCTTGCTGTATATCTCCTTGCCGGGGTTCAGCTTCGTGGGTTGAATCGTTCCGCCTGCAACTGAAGGAATGTTGGGATCGATTTCTGAAACACCGTAGCCATCCGGTACAGCAGGGATGTTGTCCAAGCCGTCGTACCAGGTAATCACCAGCGGCGGCATATCACCTCGGGCGGGGAACTTGAACTCGATGGTACTCGACATAGGGAAGAAGAAGTCGTTGTGACCGCTTAGTCGCACGGGGTTGACCTCTTCGGGCAACCCCAGATCGAGAAACTCATGGGCTGTATCGATGATGTGTGCTCCCCAGTCGCCCAGGGCTCCCATGCCAAAATCGTACCAGCAACGCCACTGGCCGTAGTGGAAGTCCTTATTATAATCATGGTGATTGCGAGACATCAGCCAGAGATCCCAGTCGAGTGTTTCGGGGATTGCTTCGGCCGGGGGAAACTGTTTGATGTTGGGATCCCAGCCGTGCCAGCGACGCGGGTTGTTCATATGGGCGGTAATGGCAGTAACATCCTTGATGATTCCAGCCTCCTTCCATGCCTTGAACTGGAAGTAGTTGGCCTCGGAGTGTCCCTGGTTACCCATCTGGGTTACAACGTTGGGATACTTCCTTGTGGCCTTGAGCAGTAGCTTCGACTCATGAAAGGTGCGTGCCAGGGGCTTCTCCACATAGACATGCTTCCCTTCTGCCATCGACATCATCACGGCGGGAAAGTGGGCGAAGTCGGGAGTGGCGATGGCCACCGCCTCAATCTCGTTGCCCATCTTGTCGAACATTTCCCGGAAGTCCTTGAATCGTTTCGCATTGGGGAATTTGGCAAGGGCCTTTTGTGTATGTTCAGCCCCCAAATCCACATCACAGAGAGCCACCACGTTGGCCAGTCCCGTCTTGTCAAAATCGTTGATGATTTCCCATCCCCGGTTTCCGATGCCGATATGGGCCAGGTTCACCTTCTTGTTGGCACCGTGCACCCGGTTGTAACTGGCTGCACTAACTCCCGTGTGAATTCCACCCAGCGCCAGTCCGGCGGAGGCGAGGGCTGCACTTCTCAGAAAATCTCTTCTTGTTGTCATGCAATATAAGATTTATAGTTATTCAATGTCATTATACTCAAACCTATCTTTGTATGCCCATAATCCAAGTGCCGGGCTGGAGATATAATAGATCTCCTCTCCGTCGGGAAGGATATTGAACCCTTCGCTGAGCTGTGAAGGATTGTAGCGTTGCATCATGCGATCGATGTCATCCCACTGAAAACCTACACTTTCAATCTCGTCGCGGGTGAGGTTATCAACTTCTTTCCCGGGACAGTAGGTCACTGAAAAACGACCTTCTGAAGAACCGTGTATAAGGTGGGCAGCTGCTCCCAGGTTATCCCGCAACTCTGCATTCTCCTCCACCGCCTTCAGGGTGTGGGGGGTGCCGAAATAGCCATATTTGCGGATCAATCGATCGATGGTCTTATCCTCACCGAATTCTTTTAATGCAGGAGCCAGGACAATCAGTTCTCCTCCGTCGGCAATAGCCATGCGGGTACGGTAAATCGACTTGTTTCCCAGCCAGGTGCTCTTGAACTCGGTGGGATCGAGCCAGACCACCACTTTATGAAGTGGTTTCTCAACCATTACGAAGTTCACCTCCAAAGAGAGC
>Ga0209510_1002987_pt1 | contig 16504 bp, 16 predicted proteins | sample BiotimSIPDNA_FD_185749 | JGI IMG/M metagenome (GOLD analysis project Ga0209510, IMG submission 185749) | Anaerobic biogas reactor microbial communites from Washington, USA - Biogas_R1 time_0 SIP DNA (SPAdes) (version 2) | ecosystem: Engineered > Bioreactor > Anaerobic > Unclassified | place... | reverse complement strand
TATGGGAATAGATTTAATTATTCTAACCAGAGCCAAAGCAACAAAAATACCAACTCCCAATGCGATAGAAATAATCAGGGTACTTTTACTTATCGTTCCTCCGGTTACCATATCAAATTGCGTTGCTAAAACTCGGACATCCGGTTCTGCTACAGTTACAACAAACCCAACCAAAAATCCGCATAGTATTATTATCCAAAGATTACCGAACAGGGTAATCTTAGTGCCAATATCTTCTCCTATAGCAAGTAAGCCTAAATGAATCCCAAATAAAAATAATATTAGACCTGTGCTTATTAAAATCATCCCGATTGTAAACTGAATAACATCATCTGTGGGAAGAGAGAGGATTGAAAATTGCAAAATATATATTATAAACATAATTGGTAAAACAGAATATATGACTTCTAATACCGTGCGTTTTATCGACTCCATCAAAGACTCCAATCTATACAGTTAAGCTATTTTCACCAGCATAACCACATCCTAGCATAAGCACTACATCAAGTAAAGAGAGGTTATTACTGGGCGGGGCGACATGAGGAGCACATTATAACACTTTTCAAAAATACTGTACTGAATGAAGTTATTAAAGAATTGTTAAACAATATGGGATTATCGATTCGAAAAATTGCTAAATAATTGGACATAAATCGGAAGGAAAAAGAGGAAGCAAAAAGAGGAAGCAAAAAGAATGTCCCTTTGCTTCCCCTTAACCGAATTACATGGGGGAAGATATTTCAGGAGGTTCTATATAATCCTTATTGCGCAGTGCAAAAACAATTATTGGTCCGGGTATGAGAAACAAAATAGAAACTACCGTCAGAATTATAGGGGTGGAATCGGTAGTATATCGGGAAAACAGGAAATAAAGAGCCCCGCCCATCAGTACAGCAGTAGCCAGGGAGAAAATAATTCCCAGGAGAGGTATTAATGATAAGACCCACAGACCTACGGCACCGGCCAGCAGATAAAGACCAGGCTGGTCAACATCGAAGTTAGCAATTTTCACCGGGCCTATTAGTTCACCCATAGTATAAAGCTGTGCAACAGGAATAAAAGCCAACCATGGATTTTCAAGGTTGCGTCTTTTAGCCATGGTATACAAGCCAAAACTAAATAAAAGATAAAGAACAATACCAACCAGAACAAATAATAAAGATAGACCTGCTAAAAATGCCAACCCCATGGCATCTCCCGGGCCTGGTCCATAACCGGATGTTGGATACACAAAAACCGCCTCCTTTAAATTTGTTAATATTTCTTTCTATATATATTCGACATTTTCCTTTATTGGCTATATTTGATGACTGGAAATTATTATATACTTGCTATTTAACCGTTACAGGTGGTATTCTGTAAATGTAGTAAGGTAGGTAAGTATCTGATAAAAAAATGTAGGACGGAAGTATGGTGGGAAAATATAAACCGTGGGTAAACCATTGGTGATATTTCGCCGTGGTTTTTTATTTTTTTCTCACCTCGAATCGCGCGAGAGGAGATTATTGGCATGATTATTGTAATGGAAGCTTTTACTGAGCAGGACCAGATTAATATGGTCAGTGAAAAACTTAAGGAAAAAGGTTTTCAGGTTCATTTGTCTCAGGGAGTGGAACGAACCATTATAGGTGCTATAGGGGAAAAGACTCCTGAAGTAATGGAACTGTTTGAAACCTTGCCGGGGGTGGAAAGGGTGGTACCAATATTGCAACCCTTCAAATTGGCCTCTAAAACATTTCAACCGCAACAAAGTAAGGTTAATGTTGGCACCCAGGTAATTGGTCAGGGAAAAATACAAATAATTGCCGGACCTTGTGCAGTGGAGAGTCGTGAAAAATATCTGGAAATAGCTCAGGCGGTTAAAGAAACTGGGGCTACAATGTTAAGAGGGGGTGCTTTTAAACCCCGCACCTCCCCATATTCTTTTCAGGGTTTGGAAAAAGAAGGCCTGGAGATTTTAGCAGAGGCCCGGGAATTGACCGGTTTGCCGGTTGTTACTGAAATAGTTGACCCACGCATGGTGGATGAAGTTGCTCAATATGTAGATATATTGCAGGTTGGGGCACGTAATATGCAGAATTTTTTTCTGCTTAGAGAATTAGGAAAAATAAATAAGCCGGTGCTGTTAAAACGGGGGCCTTCGGCTACAATAGAAGAATGGATTATGGCAGCTGAATACATTATTTCCGGTGGGAACAAACAGGTTATAATGTGTGAACGGGGTATCCGCAGCTTTGAAACCTATACGCGTAATACCCTTGATTTAAGTGCAGTGCCATTAATTAAACAATTGACTCATTTACCGATCATCGTAGATCCTAGTCACGGAACCGGTAAGTGGAAATTGGTAGAGCCTATGGCTATGGCAGCAATTGGCGCCGGCGCTGACGGTATTATGGTCGAAGTTCATCAGAATCCCAGTGAAGCTTTATCAGATGGACCACAATCACTAACACCAGAGAACTTTGCCCGTCTGGTTACTCGGGTAACAAAAATGGCTGAGGCTCTGCAAGAAAACTAATGAGGCATGATATGAAAACGGATGTTACAATTATTGGTTTGGGGCTTATGGGTGCCTCGTTAGGTCTGGCTCTTAAAAATGCTAATCTGGATGGAACCATTATTGGAGTAGATAATGATGCGCAGGTGGTAGAAAAAGCTATTGCGATTGGGGCTATAGACCGGGGTGATTCATTAGAATCAGCAGTTACTGCAGCCGATATTATCATTATTTGCACCCCCCTAGGTGCTTTCCCGGCAATACTAAAAAAAATTAGTCCGGTGCTAAAGCCGGGCAGTATTGTAACTGATGTGGGCAGTACCAAAGCAGAAGTGATGCGGCTATTTGAGCAGCTTCCACCCGGGGTATGGGCTATAGGCGGACACCCAATGGCCGGAGCAGAGTTAAAAGGTATACGCGGTGCCGACAGCTACCTGTTTGAAAATGCGATTTATGTATTAACACCGGAACAGGATACGCCAGACCATATAGTTAAGCGATTAATTCAAATATTAACCTTAACCGGGGCACGAATTCAAATATTGGATGCTGGCCTGCATGACCAATTGGTTGCTGCAGTAAGTCATGTACCGCATTTAGCAGCAGTTGCCCTGGTGAATTCTACTGAAGGTAATCCTGATACCCTTAGATTAGCTGCTGGAGGATTTAGAGATACTACCCGTATAGCTTCATCCAATCCAGATTTGTGGATAGATATACTGCAATCCAATCGACAAAGTATAGTGGCAGGTTTGGAAGCCCTGACCAGTATGCTGACAGATATGACCATGCAATTGGTCAATAGTGAAGACGACAAATTGCTGGAGGAACTATACCGGGCCCGTAATATAAGAGAAATGATACCCCAGGTCAAAAAAGGATTATTACCAGGTTTTGTTGACGTGGTTTGTATTGTGCCTGACCGACCGGGAATAATAGGAGAGCTGGGAAGAATTCTGGGCGAAGACAATATAAACATAGTTGATATTGAGATTTTAAGGGTTCGTGAAGGTGACGGGGGAACAATACGTTTGGGTGTCCCTAACCCGGCAGATGGAACCAAAGCAGTTGAGGCGCTGCAGAATTATGGAGTAAAAGCCTGGCTGAGATAGGAGAGAAGGATGCAACAAAAAATTAATCCCGCAAAGGCTTTGCGTGGTGATATTGAAGTAAGTGCAGATAAATCTATTTCCCATCGATCTGCAATGTTTGCAGCTTTAGCCCGGGGTGAAAGCCGGATAAAAAACTACCTGTTGGCTGAAGATACCCTCTCTACATGTCGTTGTGTGGAGCAGTTGGGAGTAAAGATTGTACGGGATAACAACAACCTAATAATTAATAGTCCGGGAATTGAAGGATTAATGGAACCGGCTGCAGTACTTGATTGTGGAAATTCAGGCACTACTATGCGTTTAATGTCCGGTTTGCTGGCAGGAAGACCATTTTATTCGGTTTTAAGCGGAGATGAATCACTGAGTAATCGTCCCATGCGCAGGATAGTTGAACCGTTATCATCTATGGGAGCCCGTATTTGGGGTCGTGAGAATAACAGCAAACCCCCGCTGGCTATTCAGGGCAGTAAGTTGCTGGGTGGCAGTTTCAACATGTCAGTAGCCAGTGCTCAGGTAAAATCAGCTTTATTATTGGCAGGATTACAGGCAGATAATCCTGTTGTAATAACTGAACCGCACCGTTCACGTGATCATAGTGAATGCATGTTAAAGGCGATGGGGGCTGATCTCAGCATAGAAGATAATAAGATTACACTGAGTCCAGGTAAACCATTATCTGTGTGTGACTGGTCAGTGCCGGGTGATATTTCTTCCGCAGCTTTTTTTCTGGTTGCAGCCACCATAGTTCCAAACTCAGAATTAAGAATCAGGCAGGTAGGTATAAATCCAACCCGTACCGGTATTATTAAGGCTCTAATGAAGATGGGTGCCAATATAAAGATTGAAAACAGCACCATTATAGCAGGGGAACCAGTTGCTGATTTAATTATTAAAAGTGCACAACTAACTGGAATAACCGCAAATAAAGAAATGATTCCGGAAATGATTGATGAAGTCCCGGTTTTAGCAGTAGCTATGGCTATGGCTCAGGGTGAATCAATAGTTCGGGGAGCCAACGAGCTAAGGGTGAAAGAAACTGATCGTATTCAAGCTATATCTAGCGAACTAAGAAAAATGGGAGTAGATATTACTGAGCTGGAAGATGGATTTATAATACAAGGGAATCCCGAGGGGCTAAAATCTGCTCAGGTATTTTCGTATGGAGACCATCGCATTGCCATGAGTCTGGCAGTAGCTGCTCTGGTCGCTGATGAAACCACGGAAATATTGTCTTCGGAAGCTGTAAATATTTCTTTTCCTGAGTTTTGGTGTATTATGGAAACCATTATTGCATAATATAATATTAGCCCGATATAACAAATTTACTAATAGCCTTTCCCGCGGGAGGGGCTATTAATTTTAGGTTGTTCTTAGCGGTGAAAATGTTTTCCCATCAAGAGCAATATGATAGAATATATAGGAAATTAGCTGGGTGGTACCAAAAATGAAAATTGCTATTGATGGCCCGGCCGGAGCTGGAAAAAGTACCCTGGCCAAGCGTTTAGCTGAGGAACTTAATTATATATATATTGATACCGGAGCAATGTACCGGGCTTTAACTTGGGAAGCTTTACGTAAAGAAATAGACATATATAATGCTGCTGTATTGGCTGAGCTTGCTCACACTACTGACATTCACTTCATAGTCAATTCCCGCTCACAAAGGGTTATATGCAATGGAATAGATGTAACTGAGCAAATTCGTTCTCCGGAAGTAACTGCGGCAGTATCAAACGTAGCTGCGCATCAGGAGGTGCGAAAATTAATGGTAAGCAAGCAACAACAAATGGCACAGGCAATATCAGTAGTAATGGATGGCCGTGATATTGGTGAGTGCGTATTGCCTGATGCTGACTATAAATTCTATATTACTGCCAGTATTAAAGAAAGAACCCGTAGAAGGGCAGCAGAGTTGAAATCCAGTGGATATGAGGTAATTGAACAAAACATTAGCAAGGAAATCCAGGATAGAGATTATAATGATACCCACCGTACAACCGGTGCGTTAAAAGTCCTGGAGGATTCAATTATAATCGATACCAGCAATCTGACAATAGATGAAGCTTTATATACTCTTCTGGAAATTATCGAAAGGTGAAATTATGTTCTATAAAATAATGCGTGCTTTGGTACGAGTGATTTTTTTGATGCTGGGCATGAAGTCAGAAGGGTTGGATAACATACCAAATGAGGGAGCAGTTATAATAGCAGCTAATCATCTCAGCATTTGGGATCCGATAGTAATTGGTGCTGCTGTACAGCGCCCGATTAATTTTATGGCTAAAGCTGAATTATTCAGGAACTCTCTGTTTGCGTTTATACTACGACATTTAAATGCCTTTCCGGTAAAAAGGGGATCGGCTGACCGGTCTGCATTACGAAACTCTTTGGATTTGTTGAACCAGGGTCAGGTATTGGGTATATTCCCGGAAGGTACCAGAAACACAGACGGATTAGCCAAAGTACAGAATGGGACAGCTATGATTGCATTAAAATCAGGTGCTCCAATAGTACCAGTTGCCTGCATCGGAACTGATAAAAAAATCCCCTTTGGCTGGTTCAGACCTTTGGTAGTGAGCATAGGTAACCCAATTTATATGGATGAATATGCCGGGAAAAAAATTAATTCAGCTACTTTGGGAGAGGTGAGTGAGGACATCATGAAGGAAATAAATCGTCTTTTGTGTAAATAAAGAAGGATTTATTAATACTAATACGAAATATATATAAATTTGTGGAGGGTTGACCTTTGCGTGTAATTTTAGCCCGGCAGGCAGGTTTTTGTGCCGGAGTTAAACGGGCCATTGATATTGCTGAGGAGTGCTGTGACCAGGAGCATACTTTCTATTCTCTGGGACCGTTGGTGAACAACGATGAAGTAGTTAGACACCTGGAAAGCAGGGGGATTATACCAATTGATAGTTTGGAACAGGTAAATCCGCCTCATCGTTTAATTATTCGTTCCCACGGAGCTTCCCGCGATCTGCTGCTCGAGGCCCAATCCAAAGGAATAGAAATTATTGATGCTACCTGTCCGCTGGTAAAGCAAGTACATGAACTGGTTGCGTCACTTCGAGGTGAAGGTTATGATATTGTAATATTTGGAGATATTAATCATCCGGAAGTCAAGGGTATACTGGGATGGTGTGATAATAAAGCCTTAGTAATTAAAGATGTAGAACAGGTATCACAAATTAAACCGGGACAAAAAATAGGAATAGTATCACAAACCACGAAAGATGAAAGTAAATTCTATGAACTGGTTGAAGCAATTAAGCTTAAAACCGGGGAAGTAAAAGTTTGCAATACCATATGTGCTGCTACTAAAAAGCGGCAACAAGCTGCCCGTGAGTTAGCTCAGGAAGTTGAGCTTATACTGGTAATAGGTGATAGAAAAAGTTCCAACACAACTACTCTTTTACGAGAGTGCCAAAACACCGGGGTAAAATCACATCAGGTACAAAATGCAGATGAAATTGAACCTGATTGGTTTAAGGGAGTTTCAACGGTAGGAATTACTGCCGGGGCTTCAACTCCGGATTGGATAATTAAGGAGGTAATGGATAGGATGACAACGTCGGAAGAAAACAACAACCAGGAAATTAACGAAGAAATCCAGACTAACGAGGAATCATTTGCCCATATGGAGGCTGAAATGGCTGATTTCACTACTCCTTCCCGAGGAGATATTATAAATGGAAAGGTTATTGAGGTCCGGGATGACGAAGTCATGGTAGACGTAGGTGGTAAATCAGAAGGAATTATTCCTCGCCGGGAATTATCAGTTCAGGAAGTTGAATCAGCCCGTGACCTGGTGGCAGTTGGGGATGAAATTGAAGTAATGGTTCTGAAATGGGATGATGATGGAACCATTCTTTTATCCAAAAAGAAAGTTGACTCACAAAAAGTAATGGATAATCTGGAAAAGACATTTGAATCCGCTGAAACAGTTGAAGGTATAGTAACCGGCAGCGTTAAGGGCGGTTTATTGGTAGATGTTGGAGTAGTAGCATTTTTGCCTGCCTCTCATGTTGAAGACGGTTATGTTAAAAATCTGGATGACTATATTGGCAATAGTTATAAATTTAAGATTATTGAGTTTAATCGCAACAAAAGAAGAGGCTCCCAGGTGGTATTATCCCGAAAAGAATTGGTAGCAGGTGAAAAAGCCAAATTAAAAGAAGCCTTCTGGCAGAATATTGAAGAGGGGCAGACCAGAAAAGGTAAGGTTAAGAGAATAGTTGATTATGGAGTCTTTATTGATCTAGGTGGATATGAAGGCTTATTGCATGTTTCTGAACTGGATCATCACAGAATTGACCATCCCTCCAACGTTGTAAGCGAGGGAGAGGAAATTGATGTATTTATACTGGCTCTTGACAAAGAGAAAGAGAGAGTATCACTTAGCCGCAAACAGTTGATTAAGAGTCCCTGGCAAATTGTTTTGGAGAAGTATAATGAAGGCGATATAATTGAGGGTAAAGTAGTTCGTCTGGCACCCTTTGGCGCTTTTGTAGAAATTGAACCTGGAGTAGATGGATTGGTGCATATTTCTCATTTAGCTAATTACCGGGTAGAAAAACCGGAGGACATTGTACAGCCCGGTCAAACAATTAATGTCAAGATATTAAGTATTGACCCTGAGCAAAAAAGAATTGGACTATCTATCCGGGAAGTTACAGCAGATACTGAACGCAGTGAGGTAGAAGAATATCTGGACAACCAGGAATAGATTACTGTTGAGGTGATCCATAGTGCCAATTTTTGATTTCGAGTGTAAAGATTGTGGCAAGAAGTTTGATTTGATGATTTCCAATGCCGACAAAGACAAAGTGAAATGTCCGCAGTGCGGTGCCGGGAACATAAAGCAACTGATATCGCTGTTCAATAGCAGCAGTGGGGTAAGAAAATCGTCCAATATGCCGCCTGATTGTGCCGGATGCGCTAAACAGGGCGGCTGTGGGGCTGCATTTTAAGCTGCCGGAAGGCAGCTTTTTCCCAAGGGTTGTCAAGGGGGGTGTCAAGGGGGTGTCAAGGGGACGGTTCTTCTGACAACATTTCAATAAAAAGTTGTCAGAAGGGGGTGTCAAGGGGACGGTTCTCATGACAACTTTTCAATAAAAAGTTGTCATGAGAACCGTCCGAGATCACTGAAAAAGTCCCATAAATGTCATCCTGAGGAGCTGCAGGCGACGAAGGATCTCTTTAAAGACCGTAATATTGGGATTAAGCCAATGAGATTCTTCGCTAGCGCTCAGAATGACACGCAAAAGAGGACTTTTTCAGCAGTCTCGAACCGTCCCCTTGACACCCGAGCTACTAAGTTGGAAGGGTGCATCCATTATGAAGGCCAGTGGAGCAATTTTAGCCGGGGGTAAAAGTTCCCGGATGAAGTTCAATAAAGCATTCGCTCAAATTGACCAGCAAAGGTCAATTGAAATAATTATAAATAAATTTACCTCTCTATTTACCGAGACAATTATTATCAGTAATGAGCCGGAGCTCTATCGGGAGTTTAATTTACCCGTATATACCGATGTGTATCCGCGACTGGGACCAGTTAGTGGAATACATGCAGCGTTATACTATGCTTCCTGTGAACCGGTCTTTATTTTAGGATGTGACATGCCGTTCATAAGCACTCAATTAATTCAGGACATGGTTTCCAGAATTGGTAACTATCATGCAGCGGTTCCTTCAATAGACGGGTTTCTGCAGGCAACAGCAGCAGTATACAACAAATCAAGTCTTCCCATATTTGAAAGCTGTTTAAAAGATGAAAAACTAAAACTGACCCGCATTCTGAAAGAAGAATTGAAATCCCTGGTTTTAACTGAAGACGATATGCTCTCATTTGGGGATATAAGTGACATGTTCTTTAACCTTAACGATAATGAAACTTTGGAACAGGCAAGAAAAATTGCAGGGAGGCTGAAAGAATCAGGACTAATCGTAAGACCGAACATATCCGAATAGCCGGCAGTCTTCAGGATGGTCCTGCTACTACCGGCTTTGCCGATTTGCATCTTATAAACCAATCAGTTCCCGGGCTGGACTGGGAAGATATTAATCTGCAAATTGAATTCCTGGGTAAGCAACTGGAATATCCGATTATAATAAATGCTCTGACCGGGGGCACTTCCCAGGCGCAAAGAATTAATCGGGTGCTGGCTCAGATTTCAGCAACTTATGGTATTGCTATGGCAGTGGGTTCTCAAACAGTTGCCCTGGAAGACCCGGGCTTAAGGGATACCTTTACTATCGTACGGGAGGAAAATCCCGATGGAGTAGTATTAGCTAATATAAGTGCTATGAGTACAGTAGAGGATGCCTTAAATGCGATTGACATGATCAGGGCGGACGGATTACAACTACACTTAAATATACCGCAGGAATTAGCAATGGCAGAAGGAGACCGCCAATTTAAAACCATACTGGCTAATGTAAAGGAGATTGCCGGGGCATCACCGGTACCCGTTATAGCTAAAGAAGTAGGTTTCGGGTTGGCCAGAGAGTCAGTATTACTGTTATATAATGCCGGTATAAAAATATTTGATGTTGGGGGTAAAGGCGGAACCAATTTTGTGGCTATCGAAGATCAGCGTGATGGTAAATTCGGACATGAAATTGATGATTGGGGTATTCCCACCGCAGTAAGCCTGGCAGAAATTTATAACCTGGAATTACCGGTTAAGATAATTGCCTCCGGAGGAATCAGGACCGCTCTGGATGGGGCTAAATCAATGGCCCTGGGGGCAGAATTGATTGGCATTGCGGGCCAGTTGTTGCGAATTCTGTTGCATGATGGGGCAGTTGAATTGGATCGGTTTATGGAAGACTATTTGTATCGCCTTAAAGCGATTTATTTAATGGCCGGAGCAGCTAATCCGGCAGCAATTCAAAACCAACCGGTTATTATTCTGGGTGAAACCGCAGAATGGTTAAAAGCTCGTAGAATAGACCCCTTACGCTGGGCGCGTAATTAGTAAAAATATAAAAAGGCCATGGATTATACCATGGCCCGAAACTAGCGGTCATTAAAACGGCTTAATTCAAAATATCATCAATATTTCCTAACAGTTCTTCTATCTCCTCAACGGTGCAATCTGCCATATGGGCTATACGGAAAGTTTTATCCTTCATTTTGCCGTATCCATTGGAAATTTGAAAACCTCTTTGTCCCAGAGCACTGTTTAAAGTAGCTACATCAATTTCTCTGCTATTCTTTATAGTTGTCAGAGTATTGGACAGATATTTTTCATCAGCAAACAGGGCAAAATTATTTCCAGCCCAGTTTCTGACCTTTTCAGCCATTCCAATATGACGGGCAAAGCGGTTATCCAGACCCTCATCAAGAATGCGGTCCAGTTGATAATCCAGAGCAAACATATGCGAGAGGGAGGGAGTGGAAGGATACTGATAATCCTTTTTCTCAATATAATCATACAGAGCCAGTAAGTCCAGATAATAACCCCGATAGGGCACTTCTTTAGCTCTATCTATCGCCTTGCGGGAAAAAGAACAAATAGCCATTCCCGGAGGGAGTCCCAGGGCTTTTTGGGTTGAAGTTATACATATATCTACCCCCAGACGGTCCACCTCAATTTTGCTGCCACCCATGGAACTAACCGCATCCAGGCAAAAAACTACCTCTGGATACTTTTTAACTGCGGCCGCAATTTCATCCATTGGATTCATCAGACCGGTTGAAGTTTCATTATGGGTTACCGTAATCAGGTCATACTTGCCGGTGGAGAGTGCTTCCTCAACTAATGATCCGGTAGTAGGTTGTCCCCATTCAACTTCAAATAAATCTGCGGGTACATTATTAGCTTGAGCCATTTCAAACCACCGTTTACCAAAAGCCCCTACACTAAAGCAGGCTGCCCGCCTGGCAGTACATGACCTGACCGCACCTTCCATCAATCCACTTCCGGAACTGGTAGATAAAAGTATCGGCTGTTCAGTATAAAACAATTGCTGCAACTTCTGAGTAATTCGGCGTTGTAATGCTGAGGCATCCTTACCACGATGGCCAATCATAGGCGTGGACATTTTTTGCAACACCTCCGGTAAAACCTCTACCGGACCGGGAATAAACAATTTCTTATGCACTGCTTACCCTCCATCATATTCAAATTAAAAAGCACTTCCTATTATTCTAACAATCTATCCTGACTGCTACAAGCACCAGTCCGGCGGCAACGAATTTTTCCAGGGATAACAATTCCCATGAAGTTTATAATCATACTTCAAGTATCAGGTTGAGTCAGGAGTAGTCAGGTAAAGCCAGGTTTAAAAGTTAAGGCAATCGATATCATCAATAAGTCAGGAGTAGCGCAAACTATTAGTTTCCGTACGGAATCAAAGCTTCCGCCATCGCTTAAATGTTAAACAATTCATCAGATGCGATAAAAGCCCCATTGTTTCCAGCCCCAATCAGTATACTGTTTACCCAGAAACAAAGCATGACCACAACAATAGAAACTGTAACGCCCTTCCTCAACGGCCAGAAAACTATTGCCTGATAGATTTTTCTGTACCGAAATACTCTTGATGGGCCTGTCCAGAGCAGATGAACACCAGCGTGGAATCATCTTATTATTGCTTATCTGATATAAAAATAAATGACAACTGTATTTAGTATCTTCTTTTCGACCGTTCCAGATTGGTTTATGGCGGCCAAAACTTCCGCGTTTCCATAATACCATAACCAACTCCGGTTCTTTATCTCCAGTTACATCATCCAGAACAAAAGCTTGAATATCCCACTCCGGCGGGGAGCTCCAGTCTATACTGCCCGGTTGCTTAATAGTAAGCTTTCCCCCGGTTAGATGGTATTTCTCCATAATACCATCATTATTCAGATCGTAAACTGTCTGTAGTTCATGCATATCAGAAAAAAACAAGAACCGCACCAGCAGCAGTATTAATACTACTGCCAGTGTGGCAACGACTTTTTTCCATAACGACACCATTAATTAAAACTCCTGGGGCATATTTATGGAAGCAGTTCCTTTTATGCGATAATTTGCTGTCCATTTCGGAACAGCCGGGACCTTATCATTATATACCATCTCCTGCCACTTCTTATCAGTCAATCGGTCAGTGGCCTCCCAGGGGAATTCATAATAGGAATACACCCCGCCTTTGGCTATACGCAAAGTACCATCAACCGGTACTACCGCATAGATATTATCTACATAGCCGGTACCAACTTCCAGAACTTCTGCCGGAGGATTGGTGGCTACATCAGCAATCAGCATAGCCGGAAAATCAGAAATTTGCGAACGGCTTTCCAGGCCGTCTCTACGGTGAACTTCAAACCAGAAGTGTTCCAGCTGTCCGCCAAAAGTACGAATAAGTTCATATTCTTCCCCGGTCAAAGTTTCATCAGCCAATTCTTTTTCAGAAATGACCTTCAGTTGCAATACCAGCTCATAAAGCTGATCCATGTTCTGAATATCCTTTTGTTCGATTAAACCGCGCATTTTCAGTCCATCGCGGGTCATGGCAGTAAGGGAAGCCAACCTCGCATACAGATGAGGATTGGGCTCAACATAACCACGGTCATCAATTTCCTCCATGCCGCCGCCACCCATTTCGGCATAATTTTGTTTGGCATAGAGGATAGTATCATGTTTTAACTCTGACCAGCTGCCCAGGAAAGTTGCCAGTTCTTTATGTTTCCAGGCCTCATTAAGCATAAAAGAAGGATAACCAGTCGGCTTATCAGTGGTAAGCGGCAATAAGGTATACAACCATGACCAGTACAGGTTTTGGTGCCATTCATCAGTAAGTCCGGCAATATGATTTTGCATTTTTGACATATTGGTACGATAATCTTTAAATTCAAATGCACCCTGTTGTTTCAAAATAGTTTCAGCGGTGCTGGACCCCATGGCAGCAGGGACATCCAAACCGCTGGGCAACATACGCCGTTCACCGGTCGGGTTTTCCAGTACTTCACGATAAATTAAATGTTGGAATATCTCCGCGTCCAGCGTATATCTTTGTCCCATAAAGCGAAAACCGGCTATTTCCTTATCCCGATCCGGTTGAATGGAAGCATCAAAAATGGGAATGGAATTAATAACCGGCGGCTCTAAATCCTTGGCCAACTGGCGAAACTTATCAAAACCCTGGCTATCCTCGGCTATCTTAATGGGAGTTAGATTTTTACCGTAAGCCTGTTCCAGCAACTCGGCATACTGGTGGTAACCAATGTCGTCACTCTTGCCTACCATAAAATTGGTAGTAGAATATATTTTTTCCCATTCCCGGGCACCAATACCGTTATGTAAAGCCAGGGTCATGAGAATAGCCGAACGAGTCTCATCAGCATCTTTTAATCTAAAAGTAATCCGTCCGTACCACATCATACTTTGAAAATATTGTTTTAAATCATCAGTTTTAGCATAATGACCACGGGGAATATACTGAGTGTAATCCTCTTTTAAACCTTCTATTATGTCTGGTTTGGTTCCCATATTCATTACTGGTGATAATTCAGTGGAATTATGGTTTTTAATCAAACTGATTTCCTTATTTACCTCGGTCTTAACTGCCGCGGGAATTTTGGTATCTGGACTTAACAGTACACTGCCCACAGCAAAAAAGGCCAGATTCCGGCGGGCGGCATTTTCCCATTCAGTAGCCTTTAAATCCTGGTAATCCTTTTCCGCCTGCTTTAAAAGAATAGTATTTAATTTCTTTAATTCCGGTATCAAGGCCTGCTGCTCAAGATTTTGCAACAAATGGGAATAAAAGAGATGATAATTATGAACCACTGCATCGGTAGTAATAAAATTTGGTACACTATCATAACGGTTAATTTCATAAGTCATAAAGAATTCAAGGCCCATCGCGGGAATTACCACGAAACCGTTTTTGACTAATGATTCGCGAGCATTATCCGAAAAATTAAATCTTTCAGCATTAAATACATTGGATAAATCAGGTGCTGCCTGGTAAGGTTTAACTCTGGCAGTATCCTGCACCGATATTTCCTGATAAGGTGCAAACTCTCCAGCTAAAGCAATTGCACCAGAATCAGAATCCTTGCCTCCGGTTGATGACCCGACCTGGCAGCCGGCCATCATTAACATAGTTACAATTAATAAGCCGCACCATATTTGCTGCCCCAATCCCCGAAGTCTCATTAATATTACCCCCATCCGCTAATACTCTTTCAATCTTATACGATTAATCCGCTATATAGCTTGCATGTTCTAATGGCCCATATTCTTTTACAGCCTCTTGTATCCCTCTCGCAGGAAATTTATGGTTAGGATTGAGAATATCAATATTATACATGATATCCATAATTATGGATGATGTAGCGCAATTTAATAATATGCAGTAATGTAGGGAACGACCCCGGTGTCGTTCCGAATGGTGACGGTAATTTATAAAAGGCTTAATTTTCGGAATGTTTATTTGACTAATAATGCGCAGCCTGTTAGTGATATGCAGTAAAAATCATGTTAATTGTTTAAACTCAATGCCTTTACTTGACCTATTATGACTACAATTGTACAATATATTGTACGGAGGTGATTTTTGTGCTAGCTGTAAATTACTCAACTTTGCGAAGTAACTTAAAAAAATATTGCGATGCTACTAATCAAGATCTCGAAACTATAATAGTTACCAGAAAGAGCGGTGGCAATGTAGTGCTAATTTCCGAGAGTGAATACAATAACCTTTTGGAAAACCTTTATGTCAGAAGTAATCCTGAATACTATAATAAGTTATTGAAGTCGATTGAAGAATTGAAATCAGGAAAGACAGTTAATATGGAGCTTGACAATGAATAAAAATTTTACTAATACGGCCTGGCAAGAATACCTGTATTGGCAAAATGAAAATCGGCAAATCTTAGAACGCATTAATGATTTAATTAAAGACATTGAACGCAACGGTAATATGGGCATTGGAAAACCAGAACCGTTAAAGCATGAATTATCCGGTTTTTGGAGCAGAAGAATCAATAATGAACACAGGCTGATTTATTCTATTGAAGGAAACAATATAAACATTATTTCCTGTCTAGGCCACTATTAAGATAACTGTGTAGCAGCTCCTAGTATTATGTTGATTAGTTAATATAATCTTGCATGTATCACTTCGGGTGCGAATTAGATATAGGCTCTGGCTGCATAGGAGGAACCCTCCGGCGAAGGCCCCATGTCACATGTAATGTGTCATGGGAATGCATGGGGACGGGGTTGTCGACAACATTTTAAAATTCATTAACCTCCGGTTATCACAGCATATTTGATTAATAATGTGCAGCCTGTTAATTATGTGCAGTAAGGAATTCTTACAACAAGGTCATCTTGTTTAATAGGCTTTTATCGCTGTAATAATAGCCAGGATGCAAAATATTGCACCTAAAACCCAACCAGTTAATGGAGCAAAGGTAAAAACTGTTTTGGCTGCTTGCCCAAAAATGAGTGATGCACTCATAAGCAAACAAAATATAACGGTCCATTTTTGATATTTACTCAAATGTAAGGCCTCCAAAATCGTTCACGTAACTGCACAGCCGGTATTTTTAACCAAAAACGGGTATGGCGATATGGTTGTTATGAGTTTTGAAGCCTATAAAAAACTTCAATTTGAAAGTGAAATATATTTTAAACTCAAGGAGGCTGAGATACAAGCCAGGCTAACCAACCAGCGATTCTTCTGATCGATGAGCTGCTGCAGTGCCTCTATATCGCTATCCATAAAGGACCTCGTTTTCGGAATGTTCATCACTAATTATCTCTTAACCGTCCCGGAAAATCCATGAAACAAAAAATTGCTGTTATCTCCGGTTTTTGCAGGAATAAAATGGTTGCGACTAGAAATTTAAGTAATATTATACACTATATTCTTAATTCAG
>Ga0209510_1002986_pt1 | contig 16506 bp, 16 predicted proteins | sample BiotimSIPDNA_FD_185749 | JGI IMG/M metagenome (GOLD analysis project Ga0209510, IMG submission 185749) | Anaerobic biogas reactor microbial communites from Washington, USA - Biogas_R1 time_0 SIP DNA (SPAdes) (version 2) | ecosystem: Engineered > Bioreactor > Anaerobic > Unclassified | place... | reverse complement strand
TCAAACCACTTGATTCGTATTTTTTTCATAAGACGATGGTTTTATCAACTCCTTTACTTCTGGAGTGAGATTTTTCTATATTTTCTCATAAGGAATGGCGACTTCGGGCAGACCGGCTGCGTGGGAGGCAATCTCGCAGGAGGCATGGAAGAAAGAAGCCTCCTGTGGGTGTGAGAGAGAGTCTTTAATTCATCTTGCCAAAATACTCCGTATCTGCCAACTTGAGCAGATACTGACCGTATTGGTTCTTGATCATAGGCTGAGCCAATTCGCGAAGTTTGTTGCTGTCGATCCAGCCCTGACGGTAGGCAATACCTTCGAGGCAAGCGATTTTGAGTCCTGTGCGTTTCTCCAGCACCTCTATATAGGTTGAAGCCTCGGAGAGCGACTCGTGAGTGCCAGTGTCCAACCATGCAAAACCACGACCCAAAAGCTGCACCTTGAGGTTCTTCTCGTTGAGGAACTCCTGATTGACAGTGGTGATTTCAAGTTCGCCACGCGCAGATGGCTTGATGTTCTTGGCCACCTCCACTACTTTATTGGGGTAGAAGTAGAGACCCACCACGGCATAGTTGCTCTTGGGCTGCTTAGGCTTCTCCTCTATGCTGAGACAGTTGCCCTCCTTGTCAAACTCTGCCACGCCATAACGCTCAGGGTCTTGCACCCAGTAGCCAAACACGCTGGCCTTGCCCATCTTGGCGTCTTCCACACATTCCCTCAGCATGCCAGAGAATCCACGGCCGTGGAAGATGTTGTCACCCAAAACGAGACAAACATCGTCATTCCCCACAAACTTCTCGCCAATGATGAATGCCTGTGCCAAACCGTCGGGAGAAGGCTGCTCGGCATATTCGAAGTGCACCCCATAGTCACTGCCATCACCAAGGAGACGCTTGAACCCAGGAAGGTCGTAGGGCGTGGAGATGATAAGGATGTCGCGGATGCCCGCCAACATGAGCACAGAGATGGGGTAATACACCATGGGCTTGTCAAAGATAGGGATGAGTTGCTTGCTCACACCCTTTGTGATGGGGTAAAGCCTCGTACCCGAACCACCTGCTAAAACTATTCCTTTCATTCTTTTAATCAGATATGATGTTTTTTACTTTAGATCCTTAATACTTAATACATGTCAGCCCTCACGGATGAGCAGGCATGAAATGGCACAAAAGCCCTTGCCATCACTCCGAATCGTGCGCATGACCATCCTCGCCCGGATCTTCCATGATGAAACCAACGGCAGGTATCCACTCGCGCACAGACTTAAAGGAACGGAGTGGCATGTCTTCGACAGAGGTGCGAAGGCGGGCAGGATTAACGTGGAAGTTGAGCACGAGCGACTCACGCACAGCCTCGGCACGCTTCCGAGCCAGCTGACGGTGAAACTCCTCATCCTCCTCTGGAATAATGTCTGGGTGGCCTACAATGTTGAGATGAACCAGCGGATGTGCCTGGAGAAACTTCGCCACCTGTTCCACACGCTTGCTGGTAGTTGTGTTGAGATAAGAGAAGCCGGCATAGAATGGTATCTCCGTGTACATGGCATCGCCATATCGGACAGTCTCCTTGAGGTTGCGCGAGTGGTCCACAAGAACTGGATCTACATAAGGCTCGCGCTTGGGCTCACGAAGGCGACGAAGCCCCTGTTTGCCATTTTTGAAATGATAGACAAAATTGACCATGAGGTCAAGATAAAAGTCGAGGTTGTTGCCATTGGAAGCACCATTATATTTATTATCTGTAGCATTGACACGAAGGTCAATACTGAGGTCGCATGGCTCATTGAGGCGCACATCAACCTGAAAGCCCGTATGCCCCATGACATACTTCCCCCCATCGGGATTGACAGGATAGTAAGGATTCTCAGGATTGGGAGTCTTGTTCCACACATAGAGCTGGTCGTCAAAGCCAAAGGTGCGCATCACACCTGCACCAAACACGACATTCCATGTGAGCGGACGATCGGGGTCATAGCCAAAGAAAATGTTCGTAACGCCTATAATACCCGAAAGGGATGCCGTAAGACACTTGAACTGGTAACGCCCATTACCATACACCTCCGGAAGAGCATTGGCTGCCGCCTCGCTGCATCGGGACACCTGCTGATTGACTCCTGCCGTAGCCTTGAAACCAAAGGACGGAGAGAAGTTGTGACCCAGAAGCACATTAAAAGATGGCACCTGACGGAACATGAAATCGGTGGCGTTCGCATTCTCCGCCATAGATTGGCTAAACCCTGCTCCCACACCAACAAACCAATCCCCATGCTTATGCTTTCGCACGGTTTCCTGTGCCAATGCCGGCAAAACCAACATCAACACAAGCATAACACTCATCACTTTTTTCCTCATATCTTTCATTAGATTACTGCTTATCTGATTAGATTTAGATTTCAACCCCTCGCAACCTCGCGCGACGAATCTTATGATTTATATTTGCAAAATTAAAGGAAAATCTAAAATATCGCACAAAAAAGGCACAGAAAATCGATAATACCGATAAAAATCCTTAACTTTGTAGCCGAAATGCAACATTGAGGCTCGGTAGCTCAGTTGAATAGAGCGTCAGATTCCGGTTCTGCAGGTCGTGGGTTTGAGCCCCACCCGAGTCACAACCCAAGCCATGAGAGAGGCAGCCTCCCTGCCTTTCTCTTTCTTTTTTCGCTTCATTCCAAGGATGATAAGGAGTGATGATTCTGATTTTCCCTCTTATTTCCCTGCTTCGCACAAAAGCCAAAGAGGTGGCGGTTCTTTTTTTGAGAACCCTACTGAATCGGCATTATTTAGTTTTGCGAGAACCCTACCGAAATCACACTGTTTAGATCTGGGAGAACCCTACCGAAATCACGGTGTTTTGTTTTGCGAGAACCCTACTGAACTCACGCTGTTTAGATCTGGGAGAACCCTACCGAAATCACGGTGGTTTTTCTCTTCCCAACTGGTTTTTAGCGTGTATTTTGCCTTCATTGCATCAAAAAAATCATCTGCTGTTTTTAGGAAAAGACAGAAAAGATCCTCATAGTCTTACTTGCCTCAATTCCACCAGAAGGACATGCGCACACCCAAATATATATCTGATTGACAAAAAAAACAGACAAAAAACATTTACAAACAAACTATTAATTTATAAATTAAAATAATTATAAGTGTTAAATATAAACTTTTTGTTAATTTTATTAATAAACAATAAAAAAGGAATGAAAGAAAAGATTAAAATGAAAAATGAGGCAAAATGTATTTATTTTGCCCCAAACGTCTCAAAAGTACCATCATCAAAGAAGATACGAACCTCAACGACCTTGCGTATGACCCGCTGCTGCTGGCGTAGAGCCTCTGCCACAGCCTCCTGAACAACTTGTGGATTTGTCATTACCGACATAGGGGTAGCCGCAACAGCGGAAGCAGAGGCTACAGGTGATTTGCGAGAGGCAACAGAAGCAGTAGATGCCGATGCAGCAGAAATGGCAGACTGAGATTGAAGGGAAGTCGTCTGAGGAACTGCAAGAGAGTCATCGGGGAAGAAAAGAGGCAACTGACCATCCTCTATATGAGATTCAGCACCTTTCATCTGATGGAGACTATGATCGTCTTCCAAAAGTTGATTTTCGAGAGTAGGAGAGACTTCATCTTTATACATTTCACCTTCTCCATAAAACAACCATGCGGGGTTGATATCTGGAAAAGCCTGCGCAATGTTGCGAAGAATATTGAGCGTAGGTTCTGTTCTTCCATTACGAATATGGGAGAGTGTGCCGGGAGCAATGCCAACCTCATTACAAAATTGGGTGTTGTTGAGATGCTTTGATTCTATGATTAACTCGATTTTTTCTTTGTCAGACATATTTTTTTGTGATTAAATGAGATTTCTAATTTTTTTACAAAGATAAGGACTATTTTTAATATGTCAAAAAAATAGAAGATGTTTTTGTAAATGGAAAAATATTATTTTAAAAAGGTTTTTTACATTTAGAAATAACTAAGAAGGGTTTTTCTTTGTATATTTTATCATTTTGTAAATATCCGTCCCTACTTCATGCTTTTTTATCACTTTATGTTTCTATTAAAAAATAACTGATTGAATTTCAGTTAGTATAATGATAATAGCATAAAAATGGGAAAAACACACCTTTACGAACTCTAAAATCGGCATTTATACGCTATTTTATTTATCTTTTAGTTTATATAAATCTATTAACTTGCTATATTTTATATATTTATGATTCTTATAAACTTGCTGTATATTTTATCTTTTAAAAGTGGAAAATATTTCAGGCTGTAAATATTTTAAGCTGTAAAGTTTGTCTATGTAAATCACAAAACGCTCGGAAATGTTTTGTTTTTATAATTGTGTTTTACTTCTGTATTGCTTTATTGTTGTAAAATATCAAATGCTGAATACAAATATTTGTTAATGTATATTTTCAGAGAAGCATTTTCGACGAGAAAGAGGTCGCTTTTGCGAGAATCGCACAAGAGTCTTCTCATGAGTTTTTGTAACGAAAAAAGAGCGTCCCAGACCCTGTTTTTTAGACTTAAACAACTGATTTTCCGATAGAAAACCCTATAAATTCTTGTTCGTGTTTTGAAGTGAAAGAGATTTTGTTCGGCTTTTTGGGTATAAAAAAGTGGGATAATTTCTCTGTATTTTTATAAAAACCAACTCTAACATAATGGCATTTCAAAGAATGGAACAAGTTTAATATTTTATTTCATTCTTTTTCTCTGACAAGAAAAAACCACACACAAGAAAAGAAGGATTTTCACGCCAAACGAACAAAAAAAGAGGTGGCTCTTCGACAGAAAAACCACCCCATCTTGGGCATGCAAATCTTCAAAATTTTCAATGTGTGATAAAATAAATAAGTTCGTGCATGATATCCGAGTCTGTCAAATTACCCTTATTGATACCCTTTAATTTTGCATCTGTCTCGCGAATTTTCCCAATAATCTGCATCGTCTTTAGAGCACTGTAATTCTGCATGGATGTTTTCACGTTTCTCAATCGCCAACTATCTCGATAATCCAACTGTGCCATCAACCCCGATTCTGTGCGCTCAGGAGCATACCATGCCAACATGGTTGAAGTGAAAATGCTGAAGAGAGTGGACAAAGTCCTCTGAGGCGGATTGGTCTTGGGATTCTGGTCGAAGTAGAAGATAATCTTATTGGTCTTTTTGAGATCCTTGCGAACAATGGCATCTCTTAACTCATTGAGATTAAATTCTTTAGATATACCCACATGCTCCTCTATCATTTCTGGAGTGATTTGAGTTTGCCCATTCGGAAGCACAAGTGCGAGTTTATCGAGTTCTCCAGCCAGACGATTCAGATCTGAACCTACATTTTCTGCCATCATCAAACAGGCACGACTATCTATTGCAATTTGTTTTCTGCGCAGATAACCAGTTATAAAATCGGGAAGCATTCCCTCTTTCAGCCTGTTACTCTCGAAAACGACACCTGTATTTTCGATAGCAGGTATGATTTTCTTCCGACGATCTATAGACCCGTTCTTATAGCAAATCACTAATATTGTAGTCATTAACGGCTCTTTTACATAAATCAGCAAATCTTCTAATTTTAACAGATTCTGTGCCTCTTTAACAATTACAACTTGGAATTTTGCCATCATCGGATAACGTCGTGCACTATTGATAATGTCAGAGACGGAAGTTTCGCGCGTACAATAAATTATTGTCTGGTTGAAATCCTGCTCCTCCTTGGTCAGTGCCTTACTTGCTATATATTCGGAAATTCTATCTATATAATATGACTCATCTCCCATCAGCAAGTAGATAGGTTTGAATTGCCCTTTCTGAATTTGAGAGATGATCTCTCTATCTGTAATAAGCGATTTTGCCATGTTTTAGATGTTTGATACAAATGTAGCCAAAAATATCGACATAGTAGTCATGCTCCACAAAGAAATTGACGGAAGGTTCAAAAAAAAGCTTGCGACCTTTTTTTAGCGTTCATTTTGTCGTATCTTTGCAATCAGAATCAAATCAGCAGAGAGAGCATGGATGCACTTAATTTGCCTCCCTTTGATGCAAAAATCAAGAAGGTGGACGGCATGATAAAAATCATGGATACACTTCGTCAGAAGTTTGTAGCACTCACTCCAGAGGAATGGGTGAGACAGCATTTTGTACGCTTTCTGATTGACCAGAAGCAGTACTCCCCCACACTGATGGGCAATGAGGTGGCTGTGAACCTGAATGGGATGAGTCGCAGATGCGACACGGTGGTATATCGGCAGGAGGGACTGAAGCCTCTGATGATCATCGAATACAAGGCGTCATCAGTGGAAATTACACAGAAAGTTTTCAATCAGATTTGCCGCTACAACATGGTTCTGGAAGTGGAATATCTGATTGTGAGCAACGGACTAAAGCACTACTGCTGCAAAGTGGATATAAAAAATGGTGGATATACCTTTTTGAAAGATATACCCACCTATGATGATTTGCTGAGAATGTCGGACTAAATTGACATTTGTTGATTTCAAGTCCTTCTTTTCAAAGTTGTTGATTCACCCCTTTGAAAGTATCACTCACCGTCTTTCTTTGTGCGACGTGAACGGCGCCTGCCCTTCTCTTCAACTACTGGAGCATCATTTTTCACACCTGCCAATTCAGGGTCGATGAGGATGCGTCCGCAGTACTCACACACTATAACCTTCTTGCGCATGCGAACGTCGAGCTGGCGCTGTGGTGGAATCTTTGCAAAGCAACCGCCACATGCGTCACGCTGAACATAAACAATGCCCAGACCGTTGCGGCAGTTTTTGCGAATACGCTTGAAGCCCTGCAGCAAACGTGGCTCAATCATTGTCTCAAGGTTCTTAGCCTTCTCACGGAGTTTTTCCTCATCGGCTTTTGTCTCTGCAATAATCTCGTCAAGCTCATTCTTTTTCACCTCAAGGTCAGCCATTCTGCCCTCAAGCTCTTCATTGTTCTTTGCCAACTGCTCTTCTTTGCTTCCCTGCAGAGCCTGTGCCTCGCGGATGCGCTTGTTGCAGAGTTCAACGTCCAATGTCTGGAACTCAATTTCTTTGTTGAGCAGATCATATTCGCGGTTGTTGCGCACATGATCCATCTGTGCCCTGTAGGTAGCCAGCTGAGCGTTATCCTGTTCAATCTTACCATGAAGGTCTCTGATTTTCACACGAATATCGGCAATTTCATTTTCAACATTACCAATACGAGTCTTGAGACCCTCTATTGTATCCTCAAGGTCTTCCACCTCAAGTGGGAGTTCGCCACGGAGGGTGCGGATACGGTCAATCTCTGTAAGGATAGTCTGAAGTTGGAAGAGGTTTTTCAATCTCTCTTCCACAGGCATCTCTGAAGGATTCTCTTTTTTCTTTGCCATGTTTAAAATTATAGATATTTAATTGGATTACTATTCGTTTCGGCTCTGCACACATGAACTGCTGGGGCAAATCGTGTGATGACATCACGCAAGATTTCAAGAGTAAATTGCTCACTTTCATGATGTCCCAATTCAATAAGCATGATTTCATGCTCATAACCAAAGAAGTTGTGATAGCCTATTTCGCCTGTGATGAACACATCGGCTCCTGCTTCCACTGCTTGGGGAATGAGGAACGACCCACTGCCTCCGCAGAGAGCAACGGTCTGCACCATCTTGGGATTGGCTTTATTCACACGAAGCGATTTCAACTGGAACACCTCTTTGACCATCTCCATGAACACACGTTTGGGAAGGGGTTCGGAAAGGCGTGCGATGACCCCTTCTCCAGAAGTGACCGACTTGCCGTCACGCACATACTCCTCTCCTGTCACCAGCCATTTCACATCCTGCAAATCCAATTTCTCCGCCATCTTGAAACTGACACCCTCATAGGCTGAATCCAAATTGGTGTGGATAGAATAGACGGCAATGTCATTCTTGATTGCTTTCAAAACAGCACGTTCCACGTAGTTTCTGCCAGTGAACGACTTGACAGGATGGAACAAGAGGGGATGGTGGCTGACCACAAGATTGCAACCACGCAGAATGGCTTCATCCACCACTTCTTCAGTTACGTCTAAAGACAACAATACCCCTGTAGTTTCTGCGTCCTCTGTTAATCCAATCTGCAATCCTGCATTGTCGTAGCTGGCTTGTAGGGACAGAGGAGCAAACGCTTCAAGGGCATCTAAAATCTCCTTTACTTTCATGATGTCGGAAAATGTGGCATTTGCAGGCGTTTTCAACTTACGTTCTGTCATGCCTGATTCGTCTTCTTCCACATTTCAACTGCAAAGGTACGACAATCTTTCGACAAAGAATGTTAAATTAATGTTAAATATGGCTTGCTTCTCGCTCAATCGTTTGGAAGTTATCATAAAAACGTATTATATTTGCAGTGTACCACAACATTAGTACACCATGCTATTAATCATACAAACTACTCAAAATCTAATAAAATCATGCTAACAATTCAAAATGTGACCTATGGCTACAAAACCAATCACAATGTGCTGGAAAACTTTTCCCTCAACTATGAGGAGCCTGGAATTTATGGACTCTTGGGCAAAAACGGAACTGGCAAGAGCACCCTACTCTATCTGATAATGGGACTGCTCAGGCCACACAGCGGAAAGATTGTTTTTGACGGGAAAAACACCGAGAAACGAATTCCAGAGGCTCTGCAAGACATGTTTATTGTGCCAGAGGAATACAACCTCCCTAACGTGAATCTATCCGATTACGTGAAAGTACTCAAGCCTTTCTATCCAAACTTTGATGAAGAACTCATGATAAAACTTCTCAACATGTTTGAAATGACGAGTATGAATGGTACACAGCCAGACGAAAACGGCATTCCAGAAATCAATTTAGGCAGTCTTTCCATGGGTCAGAAAAAGAAAATCTACATGTGCATCGCATTGGCCACACGCACGAAATTATTGGTGATGGATGAGCCCACCAATGGACTTGACATTCCCAGCAAAAGCCAATTCCGCAAGGTGGTGGCACAGGGAATGAGGGATGACCAGATGATCATCATTTCCACCCATCAGGTGAGAGACGTGGAAACCCTGCTCGACCATGTGACAATCATTGAACAGAATGCAGTGTTACTCAACCAAAAGATGGATATAGACAAGCCTGTCAATCTTGAGGAACTCTTCATTGATGCCCTCAACCGATCAGCCATCGGCGCTCTCTGAACAAGCGTATATAACACATCTTCATTTATCTATCAACCCATATTATATATAAGTAAGAAAATGGACTTCAATAAAACAAGATTTGCAAATTTTGCAAGATACGACCTCTCCATCAATAAGAATTTCTACCGCAACATTGCGATTGTCACTTTGGCTGGTGCGATAGGCATTGCCCTCACGGGGTTTGCTTCAAGGCTTTCCATCTACCGCCAGGCTACGGAATACCCTTTCTATTCTGATTACAATGCAGAGGGTACACTTTCTTTTCAAAGTTACAACTGGACGCTTTTCACAGGGGCTTCCGAATTAGGATTTCTCCTCTTCATCATGGCCGTATCATTGGGATGCTGGGCACACAATCTTCGCAACAAGCAAGGCAGAATCACAGAACTCACTCTTCCTGCCACCAATCTCGAGAAATTCTTGTGGCACGGACTGCTGTCTTCCGTCGGCGCAATGCTGGTCTGCCTGGTCTCCCTACTGATTGCCGACGGCATCAACGCACTCCTCACCCTCTCCTACTTCGGTCTTGACAATGGCATATCCTCGCTCACACTGAACACCTTCAGAACACTTAACATCCAAGAGGTGTTGAAAGAGTTAATGAAAATTTTCCCCGGGGCTACCATAGAGCCTTCCACCAAGGTGTCGCTCCTCTATTTCTCCATCAATTTTCTCATCATCACCACGATTATATTCACTGGTGCGCTCTATTTCCTGAGCAATGGGTTGAAATATAAATACAACATCATATTTACCTACTTGACACTGCAGGTACTTGGCATCATTATCCAAATCACTCCTCTGATTATCTTACCTTTCTTGCCCAGTTCCCCTATCAGCATCAGTAATGAGGATGCGGAGAATCTGATGATCGGGTTATTATTATGTTTTGGAATCATAGAAGTGCTTGCCACCATAGCAAGCGTGTGGTGGAGTTACAAATTATATAAAAGGGCACAAATCACCACTTCTTTTAATAAATAATGTGATATTTATGCGATTCAAAGAGAATAAAGCTATATATTTGCAAATTGCAGACTTAATTTGCAACAACATCCTGCAGGGCAGGCTGTCGGAAGACGAGCGTATTCCAAGCGTGAGAGAATGTGCTGCCACTGTGGAAGTGAATGCCAACACCTGTGCAAGAGCCTACGACTGGCTACAGGGGCAAGATATTATTTTCACAAAAAGAGGGCTTGGCTATTTCGTGTGCAACGGAGCCAAGAATGTCATTCGCAACATCAAAAAGCAGGAGTTCTTCAATGAGATTCTGCCCGAGGTGGCAAACCAGATGCTCAGCCTCAACATCACGATGGAAGACCTCAACAATGAGATCATCAAACATCAAATGAAAAAATAACATGAGTTTCATCCGCAACAATCTCCTATTGCCATTGGTCGTGTGCATGACCTTGGCAGTCATCTCACTATCCTCGTGCCATTTCTCTCAAGAGGAGAAAAGACAAATCGCCCAATCGCAAAAAGGAAAGGAGTTTTTCCGCGACAGCAAGAAATGGGGTAAGGTGGTCACTCAAACACTATCCCTTAGAGAGTTTTCCCTCATTGAGATGGATGGCAATATAGACATCAATCTCATACAGAGCGAAGAAACAAAGATAGAGGTGATGGGCAACGAAAAGGCTATCGCTCTTCATTCCATAGAGGTCGTGAAAAAGGGCGGAAAAGATGTGCTCCTTGTGAAGAAGGCAAAGAAAGACTATCTCAGACAAGTGCCAAGCATTAAACTCCGTATCGCCATGCCCCACTTAGAAGGCATAGAGGTGAATGGCGAGGGAGACCTTGAGATCAAGGACGATGCCTTCTTCATGGGAAACCTCGACATTGTCATCAATGGCGAGGGAGAGGTGGAAGCACGAGACATCAGTTGTGACTCACTCCGTGTTGTCATCAATGGAGAGGGCGACATGAAAGCCAAGAAATTGAACTGCACAGCCACCTCCATCCTCATCAATGGCGATGGCGGAATCAATGCAGACATCAAGGCTCATAACATCAACCTACAACTGGGCGGAAACGGCGAGGCAGAACTCGACGTAAAGTGCGAGATGCTTTATGTGAGCGCAGGAGGTAATAGCGAAGTGAAACTCAAGGGGCGATGTGTGAATCTGTTCAAGCAGGTGGTTGGCAAGGCCAGCCTCGACTCGCGCAGACTGCATGTGAGTGGTGACATCAAACTACAGTGAATGACCACACACGCCACCTGTCATTGACAACACACCATCTGTTCATCACAAAAACAACAAACCAATCAAACAATTCACCAATATATGATGATTCATCTGAAGGATGTCCACAAGACATATAGGGGTGCTCAACCCTTACACGTCTTGAAGGGTATCAATCTTGATATAGAAGAGGGAGAATTTGTCGCTATCATGGGTGCATCAGGATCGGGAAAATCCACTCTTCTCAACATTCTCGGCATTCTGGACGACTATGATGAAGGAGAATACATGCTCAACAATACACTCATCAAAAACCTTAATGAGACCAAGGCTGCGGGCTATCGCAACAGGATGATTGGATTCGTTTTCCAATCGTTCAATCTCATCCCTTACAAAGATGCCATGGAAAATGTGGCACTCCCCCTATTCTATCAGGGCATGAGCCGAAGCAAACGCAACAAGCTCGCACTGGAATATCTGGACAAGGTTGGGCTGAAAGATTGGGCTCACCATCTACCTGGAGAGATGTCGGGCGGACAAAAACAACGCGTAGCCATAGCCAGAGCACTCATCACCCATCCTCAAATCATTTTGGCAGATGAGCCTACAGGAGCACTTGACAGCAAGACCACCATCGAGGTGATGGAACTGTTGAAAGAACTGAACCAACAGGGGCTTACCATCATTGTAGTCACTCACGAGCAGGATGTGGGCGCACAGACAAACCGCATCATCCATATCGTTGATGGACAAATTGTATGACAAATGCTCTTTCTCTTTCAAGAGAAGAGAGCACATGACAGACTTTTCAACATCGTTTAGAGAAAAAGACACATGATGAATTTTGCCATATCTTTTATAGAAATCTTCAAAGAGGCCATCGCCTCACTCCAACGAAACAAACTTCGTTCTTTGGGCACAGGGTTTGCCGTGTCTTGTGGACTATTCCTGCTGATCATCCTCCAAGGAGCCAGCAATGGCATCATCCACACATTTGAGAGATTCAGCGAGGGTTTTTCCTTCGATGTCATTCAGGTCTTCCCTGGTATCACTTCCATTCCCCACAACGGCATAGAGGAAGGGCGTCGCATCCGACTGGACGAGACAGATGGAGAGATGACCGAGCGTGGTTTCCCAGAGGAAATCAGCATGGCTATCCCACAGATCAGCCATACAGCCTCCTTTGCCGCCTACGGAAAGAACCACCTGAGCAGCGTGTCGATTGAGGGCGCACACCCATCCACCAAAGAGATGAATGCCATCCAGCTGGCAGAGGGACGCTTCATCAATTCCATTGATTTACAAGAGCGACGCAAGGTTATTGTCATCAGCGACAAAGCCTGCAAGAATCTTTTCAAGCAAGGAGAGAAAGCCATCCAGCAACAAATCCGCTTAGACGGAATCAACTTCTCCGTGGTTGGTGTCTATATAGACGACGGAATGAGCAGCAGCAATGAGTTTTACGCTCCTTACTCCACCCTCAAAACCATCTACAGCAAAGGAGTGGAAGTGGATCAGCTGAATCTGAAATCGAAGAACCTCGACACACCAGAGAAGAATGATGCCTTCGACAAGGCTTTCCGCACGGCCATGAGCAAAAAGCATGAGTTTTCTGCCAACGACAGACGAGCACTCTGGATATGGAACTCTGCCAGCGACAATGCAGACATGATTCAAGCCGAAAACATCCTTCACTCCTCCTTCTGGATTTTAGGGCTACTTACCCTACTGAGCGGAATCGTGGGAGTGAGCAACATTATGCTCATCTCCGTGAAGGAGCGCACCCATGAGTTTGGCATTCGCAAAGCCATAGGAGCCACCCCCTGGAATATCATCAGTCTTGTGGTACTGGAGAGCATCGTTATCACAACCATCTTCGGATATATCGGAATGCTGCTCGGAGTCTTCTTCTGCGAATATATGGATGCAACATGGGGCAGTCAAACACTGGGGCAAGGCCCTTCCCAAGTATCGGTCTTTGTAAACCCCACTGTGGATATAAGCACCTGTCTGCATGCCACCATTGTAATGATCATAGCCGGAGCACTGGCAGGATTCTTTCCCGCCAGCAAAGCGGCCCAAGTAAAACCTATTGAAGCCTTGAGAGGATGAACATAAGAATTGACAGCGACCAATGGGTGGAGATATTCAGTGCGCTGACACGCAATAAAACCCGCACCTTCCTCACAGCCTTCGGCGTATTCTGGGGTGTCTTCATGCTCCTGCTCCTGATGGGTGGCGGACGAGGGCTGGAATCTATGCTTGCCACCAACTTTGCAGGCTTTGCCAACAATTCAGGCTTTGTATTGGCATCACCCACAAGCGAAGCCTACAAAGGCTTCAGCAAAGGGCGGAATTGGTCTATTGAGACACGAGACGTGGGGCTCATTCGTGCATCTGTGCCCGAATTGGAGATTGTATCTCCCTGCCTCTCCAACTGGCGAGGAAGTGCAGCCTATGACACCAAGAAACTAAGCGTTTCCGTGATGGGAGAATACCCTGAGGTAAATAATATCGAGGACCGCAAGATACGCTTTGGAAGAGGACTCAACGATGTAGATGTAAACAAAACACGCAAGGTGTGCACCATTGGCAGCCGCATTGTGGAAGAACTCTTCCAGACAGACCAAAACGCCTTGGGACAATTCATCCTTGTAGATGGCATTCACTACCAAGTAGTGGGCATCAGCGGAAAAGAAGAGGGTGGCATCAGCATAGGAGGCAACTCCACCACAACTGTACACATCCCCTACACCACCATGCAGAACGCCTACAATCGGGGTAACGAGGTAGATATACTATGCCTCACCGCCCGAGGAGGATATAAAATGTCAGACCTTCAGAAGAAGGTGGAAGGGGTTATCAAACGCATCCACACCATTCATCCAGAAGACACCCAAGCCGTGCTGACCGTGAATGCAGAGACCATCTTCTCCATGATAGACACGCTCTTTTCGGGCATCGGCATCCTCGTATGGATGATTGGTCTGGGCACGCTCTTTTCGGGTGCTATCGGCGTGAGCAACATCATGGTGGTGACTGTCAAAGAACGCACCACAGAGATTGGTATCAGAAGAGCGATTGGGGCCACGCCAACCGACATTCTCACCATGATCATGAGCGAGAGCATCGTGCTAACCCTTGTGGCAGGCATGAGCGGACTAACCTTCTCGGTCTTTATCCTTCAGATTGTGGAGAACCTCGTGCAAGACACCACACCTGGGGCCGTCTTTCAAATATCGTTCAGCATTGCGGTAGGAGCAGCCACCCTATTGGCCCTATTGGGCATTTTGGCAGGATTAGCACCCACCATCCGAGCCATGTCCATCAAACCCGTAGATGCCATCAGAGACGAATAGAATAGAATAGAAAGGCAAAACATTTCTCCACACAGATAAATCTCAACCTATAATCCATGTCAATACAATCAACGAACAAAACAACACTTAAGATATGAAAAAGTTTTTCAAATGGGCAGGCATTACCCTTGCAGCCCTCATCTTTATCGGGACATTCATTTTCCTTTATCAAAAATCCATTCCCAAAGCGACCGCCTATGAAATCAATCAGGCGACCCTACAGGATCTCAAGAAGACCACCATCATCACTGGCAAGATAGAACCCAGAGACGAGGTGAGCATCAAGCCACAGATTTCGGGTATCATCGTGGAACTCTACAAAGAGGCTGGCGACATGGTGAAGAAAGACGAGGTGATTGCCAAGGTCAAGGTAATTCCTGACATGTCCAGTCTCAGCAGTGCAGAAAATCGTGTGAAACTGGCTCAAGTCTCTCTCAAGCAAGCACAGACAGACTTCGACCGAATGAAAAATCTCTACGGAGAGAAAGTGGTAAGTGCAGAAGACTACGAAAAAGCAGAAAACACACTGAACAATGCCAAGATAGAGATGAACAATGCCAAAGACGCCCTCACCATTGTCAGAGACGGCATCTCACTGAGCAACGCACAAATGAGCACCACACTCATCCGCTCCACCATAGACGGAATTGTGCTCGACGTGCCTGTCAAAATAGGCAACTCCGTGATACTCAGCAACTCCTTCAACGATGGAACAACAATTGCCACAGTGGCAAACATGCAGGACCTCATCTTCAGAGGGAAAATAGACGAGACAGAAGTAGGCCGCGTCTTAAGTGGCATGCCCGTGAAAATCTCTGTAGGAGCAATTCAAGACTTGCTGCTCAATGCCACCCTCGAATACATCTCTCCAAAAGCCGTGGAGGAAAACGGAGCCAATCTCTTTGAAATCAAGGCAGCCATTCAGTTGCCAGAAGGAGTCAATATCAGAGCGGGCTATAGCGCCAACGCCGAGATTGTGCTGGAGAAAGCCAACAAGACCATCTGTGTGCCCGAAGCCTCGCTTGAGTTTGCAGGCGATTCCACCTATGTGTACCTTCTCACCGACAGCATCCCAGAGCAGAAGTTTGAGCGTCGTCCCGTTGTGACAGGCATCAGCGACGGCATTCACATCGAAATCAAGAAAGGGCTGAAGGTAGGCGACAAAGTGAGAGGCATTGAAATCATTGACAAATAGTGAACAAGAAAGACGATTGACATGAGCATGGAATGCGCTCCGTCTCTACCGCCCTACAGAAGCGTTGATTTCCCACCATTCGCTTTCCACCATTTACCTACCACTATTCACTAAAAGCATATATATCTATGAAAACCCTATTATTCTATATCTGTATGACCATAGCCGGAAATGCCATGGCACAGACCCAGACATGGAACTTGAGGCAATGTATCGACTATGCCATCGAGCACAACATCAGCATCAAACTACAAGAAAACAATGTAGAGAGCCAGAAGGTGACACTCAGCACATCAAAGAACAGCCGTCTCCCCAACCTGCAGGCTTCCGCAGGAGAAAGCCTCAGCTTCGGACGTGGCTTGACAATGGACAACACCTATACCAACCGCAATACCCAAAGCACCTCATTCGACATTAACACAAACATTCCCCTCATCACAGGCGGACAGATTCCGAATTATTGCTGTCCGGTAAAACTTTTTGCTTGATGAAAAATTAGAGCTGACACTTCTCACGAGGTATCAGCTCTTTTTGCTAACTTTGAGTTTGAACAAAAAAACAGCTAGCAATGAGCAAAAGTAC
>Ga0209510_1002985_pt1 | contig 16509 bp, 10 predicted proteins | sample BiotimSIPDNA_FD_185749 | JGI IMG/M metagenome (GOLD analysis project Ga0209510, IMG submission 185749) | Anaerobic biogas reactor microbial communites from Washington, USA - Biogas_R1 time_0 SIP DNA (SPAdes) (version 2) | ecosystem: Engineered > Bioreactor > Anaerobic > Unclassified | place... | reverse complement strand
ATCAGTCCAAGCCCCCTTAGGCCGCCCCCTTTGCGCCGCCGCTTCGCGGCCTCCCTTGCCCGGCCCCCCTAGGCGCGGCGCTTCGCGCCGCTGGTGATGACCCTCGCTCCGCTTCGCGTCGCTCGGGGGATGGCCGCCCCCGCTTCGGCCACGGCCCCGCCGCTGGTCCCGACGCGACCAGCGGTCGGGAGCCTGCGCCGGGGGCTGGCCATTCCTCGCCCCGCCGTCATCCCGACACACTTCGTGGTCGGGATCCACGGCTGGGCTCCGGGTGGACTCGCTTCCCGACACACTTCGTGGTCGGGACGCGCTCGCCTCCGCCTCGGGCGTTGCCCTCGGCGAAAAGACCGGCGGGGTTCTTCGCGGCGTTCTGCCGCGCTCTTTGGCCCTTCGGGCTTCGGGTGGGGGCGCGCGCGTCTTTTTGTTAGTCGCCGCTGAAAAACCCTGTTTTGGCCGGCAAGGGCATCAGGCCGCTTTCGGAAGCGGCGTTGGAACAAATCGGAACGCGTTGAGTAACAGGCGCAAAAGAAGGGCGAGGCCCTTCATCAACTTCCTGAAGTTGTAGGCCGCCGCGGCCAGGATGGCATTGACCTTATCGCCGTCCGAGCCCTTGAGCCGATTGCGATTGCCTCGGCAATCGGATTTGACGTGTCCGATGACCGGCTCAATCGCACTGCGACGCTTCCACCATTTTCGCAAGGGCCCGGGCAGGCGTTTTCGGAACCGATTGACGACTTGAATATCGCATGGTCCTTCGTATCCCGATTTCCGATAGCCCAAGTCGCAGCAGGCCATTTCCGGTATGGCGCCCATGAGGCGCTCGGCCTGCTCCAACGATCCCTGCAAGGTGTGTCCATCGTAGGGATTTCCCGGAAACGCCTTCGCTCCCACGATCCAGTTGCCCTTCGATGTGCTGACCAAGCCAACCTTCACGCCAAACTCGTATGGTTTGTGAACTTTACCCTTGGCAATGCACTCCACCTCCGGCGCATGAACGGAATAGACCTTGCGCTTGTCGTGCCGTTGCTGGGTGCGGATGCGCTCAATCCGGTCCAGCAGCACTTGATATTCTTGCCGCACCTCATTCGGGGCCTTGCCTTGAAAGTCCCTCAGCACGCGGCCCAGCCGTGTCCGCAGGAACTTCGTTTCCCGTTTCGCCCGCTTAAACTGCCTGGCCTTGGCATACCCACCGAGTTTCAACATGCTTTTCTTGGCCACGCGCACATACGTTTGCCGCAGGCCAATGCCGTGGCGCTTGGCCAACCGAACCAGCACCTCCAATGAACGGTGATACAAACGCGCGTCCGTGGGAAAGCGAATTTCCTTTTCCTGCACGGTGGTGTCCACATTGACTCGCTTCAGATCCTTTGGCCGGATCATTTTTGTCTTCAAGCCGGTCCTCAGCGTTTCCGCCAGCATCTGCTCGGCCCCGGCTTCGCCAATTCGCTTGCGCCAGTTCGTCAGGCTGGAGGGATCAATGGGCGGGCGGTGCTCGAAAAACACGGCCCCCGTGAAATACTGCCAATAGGGATTCTCCACCCAGAACTCCACCACGTCTGCATCGCTCAGATCGTAGGCATACTTGAGGTACATCAGCCCGATCACCAGCCGGACGTCTGCCGATGGTCGGCCTTGTTCATCCGCAAACACAGGAGCCAAGGCTTCTTCGAACTGATTCCAGTCCACTTGGTCAGCCAATCGAACCATTGGATGGGCCGGATCGACGAGGTCTCTCAAAAACACCTTGAACAAATCGCCTTGGTGGGGATCAGAGGTCTTATTGCGTGTCATCATTTTGCAAGGTTCTCCGCATTCCTGTCGGGAATTCTTGCAATATAATGGCATGATCCTGATATATAGTCAACTCTATTGCAATAGGATATGACTATTTCAGCGGCGACTTTGTTATTATTCCCGCCCTTGTTGAAGTTAGAAGGCTATGAAAACGGTAATTCCCCGCCTGGTTGACGCCAGGCCAGTTTCTTGGCGCGTCGAATTGTTTTTTCTTCGATCAGGCCAGCACTGATAAGCTCCTTGACCCAGTCTTGCATTTGCGGTTTCCGTATCTTTAGTGACTTGGCCAAGTCATCCAGTTTCTTCGGCTTTTCGAGTGCCTTTTGAATAAACGGCTTCGCGGCCTCCAGGACCGTGGTAGGGGCACAGTAAGGCACTTCGAAAACAGCGGTCTTGCTTGCAACTGCTTCTTTCCCATCTTGCTGATATGATGAAGAATTGTTCTTAGAACCAACATCTATGGGCGTAGTGTCTTGTTCCCGGCCTTCTGGCAATGGCTTACCGACAGCATTCTGCATAAGGAAGTCGCGCAGATTACTACGAAGCGCACTGCCGGGAATAGGGCGACCGCCCATCTTCAACAATTCAGTATTGCCCCTGGGAACATCGGGACCAACCCGGATGAAGACGGGACGCCCACTGTCACGGCGCAACTCCTCCTCGGCCCCAGCCCAAGTTCCGCCTTCTTGATAGTCTGAATTTACAACAACAGCATAATCGGCCAAGGCATAGATATACTTATTACGCCCCATGGCATTGCCTACATTGAACCCCGCTTCAGGGTTATAAGGGGAAATCAATACCAATTGCCCGCTACGGATACCCTCGCGATATTTCCCGGATACAGCAGCCCGCAGTAGGCTGTCCGCCATGACGCCAACAACACTCCCGCCCTCCTCGAAGGCTCCATGCATCGCAGTTTGGTCTACCCCGCGGGCAGCACCGGAAACCAATTGCATCCCCGATTGCGCTGCTGCACGCCCGACTTCGCGTGCAAACGACTCGGCTTCTTGGCCGATATGGCGCGAACCAACAACTGCTAATCCGCCCTTGGAGAGCAAGAACTGATCTCCGGCACCATACAAAATGGGCGGAGCATTCCGTTTAAGATGTTGCTTTAGACGTTGTGGATAGTCCTTGTCGCTACGGCAAAGTACCCAGAGCCCCTTGTTAATCCACTTTTCGACGGCAATTGCCATGCTTGCACCCCGCCCCAGAAGAGATTTCATCCGCTGGTTATCAATTGGTACAAGAGCCTCATCAAGTGCTGCTTGATTCTCTTCACCGAGTAAATCTGCCGGCTCCCACCCCTTGCTGATCAGCCACGAGAACACTTCGTCATATTCGCGAATATTGAGAGGCTTGACCCTGGCATTGTCCGCTGGCCCAAAATGCCCGCAAAGCAGTAGGATGGCCTTTGCATTCTCAGTAATCAATTCTGTTGTCATTCTAAAACCTCAATCTGAACGTGGCGAATTGAGCGCCAAAGCCAAAGGGACGACTGCCGGGCATTCCGCCAACCGAAATAGCGCGCCAGCAACAGTGAACGTCCACCGGGAATCAACCATATCATCCAACAACAGGACCGGCCCTGCAAGCATGGCCGCCTTGTCCACCTCGAACACCCCATCCAAGTTCTTGGCCTGCTTGTAGCTATTGTGCATGGCCTTCTGTTGCTCGTTAGAGCGCACCTTGCGCAGACATGCCGAAAAAGGCAGACCTAGCCGTCCGGCCAGCCGATGAGCAAAGTCCGGAACAAGGTTCTGGTGCGTAAATGAGGGGATGCATGTTACCCAGGCAGGCATGGGGTCGGGCTTCCATGCATCCAACATCTGAAGACAGCCCTCCACGAGTTCATCCCGAAAACGCCCTGCCTGATACTTGTCTTCCCGAACCATGTGCCCCCAGCCCGCATCCCCCCAGAGCGATAGCGCCCGGCCCTCATTCACCATCAACTCAGGCGGGATAACCGAACCTTTGAAAGGATAATGCTCGAACATGTCTTTTACGGGCCATCTCTTGCGCGCCTCGACCGGCTGATAGCTCCGCTTGAGGAAAATGGCAGCCTGATTGGCCGTGTCGGGGCTGAACTCTTCTGGGACAATGGAGTGGCCCACACAAGAGGCGCATTTACCGCATGGCTGGATTGTTTGATCATCCAGTGCCCGCCCGAGATAGACCATCAGGCATTCCTTGGTCTTCATGTAGGCAATCATTTCAGCCTGCTCCGCCTGGCGAAGCGCACACAATTCCTTGATTTTCTCAAGGTCCATCCTGTACTCGACGGGGGTGGCATGCCATTTGCTTCCCATCTTCGCCACAGGGGATGGAGTCTCCACGGCCAGCAACTTAAGGCATTTATTGATCTCGCCTGAGGATAGATTTAGCTGCCTTTGCATCATGGGGACCGAAAGCCCGTTCTCGGCCGTGTTCAATGCCTCAAGAATCTTGTCCACATGCGCCTGGGGCGGGAAAGCACTTCGTATGAAATAGTCGGTAATTTCCTGGTCTTCTTCACCGCTCAATAGAATGCCATGGGCCGAATCGACCGCCCGGCCCGCCCGGCCAACCTGTTGATAGTAATGGACGACTGAACCTGGCCGTTGGAAATGAATCACAAAACCCAGATCCGGTTTGTCAAAGCCCATGCCCAAGGCAACCGTCGAAACCAAAGCTTTCACCTCGTTATTCAACAGGCGGACTTCAAGCTCCTCGCGGCGCAATCGCTCTTTCTCGCCGTCATCTTCGTTGTTGTTTGCATCAATCTGCGAGTGATAAGCCTCGACCTTATAGCCGTTCCGTTTGAGCCATTCCGTAACTCTTTCCGCATCCCGGATGGTCAGCGTATAGATGATGCCGCTACCAGGCAGATTTTTGAGGTGTTCAGCAAGCCAGGCCATCCGCCCCGCAGGGCTTGGCAGCCAGATATTCTGAAGGGCCAGCGTCTCGCGCATGAGAGGCCCGCGCACGACGGTAATGGCTCCAAGTTGAGCCGCCACATCAGCAACCACCCGGTTATTGGCTGTGGCTGTTGTCGCAAGAACCGGGATGTTTTTGGGCAATGCTTGCAGAACCCGAACGATCCTTCGATAATCCGGACGGAAATCGTGCCCCCAGTCCGAAATGCAGTGGGCTTCATCCACCACAAACAGGCCGACGCGGTTGGCCACCTGCTGTAAAATGCGGTCCCGGAAGTCGTCATTAGCCAACCTCTCAGGAGAAATCAGGAGGATATCAACCTTGTTGGCCAACAGGCGGGTTTCGATCGCCTCCCAGTCGTCGGTGTTGCTGGAATTGATCGTTTCAGCAATGACGCCAATCCGTCTTGCGGCAAGGATCTGGTTTCGCATCAACGAAAGCAGCGGGGAAACCAGCAAGGTTGGCCCTTTGCCCTGATCCCGCAGCAGGCGCGTACCCAGAAAATAAACCATGCTCTTGCCCCAGCCAGTCTTTTGAACAACCAACTGACGCTGACTCCGTAGAATGCCATCAATACACTCCCACTGCCCCGGACGAAAGTCCGCTGTCGGATTCGCGAGGGCTGTCCGCAAAAGTTGTAACGCCGTCTCACGCATCACTTCTGAGTCTTTCTCTGTTGCAGAGTCTGAATAAAGTCTGAAATCGCTTTCAGGTCCTTCTCCAGTTCATCGGGCTTAGGTAAATCGACCGGCGCTTCCGCTGGCTGTGAATGCTCGTAACGTGAATAGGCCGTCATTACGTCATCAACAAACTTGCAGTCCTCTGCGGTAATCTTGGCCAAATGCTGTACCCTGCCCTTAGTTTGCACTTCAGCGCTGAAACGGCGAACCACGCCGCCTATAAGGTCAGATTCAACGATTTGCTCCATCAATATTCGGATATCCCGGCAAAGCCCTTTTGCAACTTGCTCATAAGCCGCATCGCCATTGTCCAGAGCCTTCTTTGCTGCGGCGAGACCCTCATTGAGCAAGCGATTAGCCGCAGGCTTTGTCTTCGTTAATGTAATCGGCAATTCAGCGATATCGCCGGTTCTGAAGCGACTAATGCAGACAACGGATGCATCAACGTGTTCCTTGTCGCTGTACTTTTCGATCATGCCGATAAGCGAAAGCCGATGAGTGAATACGAGAACTTGGCGATTCTTGCTCAAAGCCACGAGCCGTTGTACCGTGCTTTCCTCGTAGGTTTGATCAAGAGACGATATAGGATCATCAAACACAAATGTCGTCTTCGCGCCACGGCCCTCAGTATCTGCGAGGAAAGCGGCCAAGGACACGATACGGAATTCTCCTTCGCTCAAAATGTCAGAAGTGCGGACTTCGCGAGTGGCATTGCGGAGCGTGATTCGATGATAAACGCGCCCCACCTCGGTTCTGGTCTTCCTGATTTCAACCAGAAGATGACCCGCCTTCAAATTCGCAAGCTCATCCTTGAAACGATTGATATAGGCGGCCGTAATCAACTCGTCCGCCAAAGCTGACTTTTTGCGCGAGAGCGCAACGGTATTGGTGATATCCTGGGCTTTGCGTAACGTTTGGATCTGGTCGAGCCGAGAGATCTCGCCTTCTATCGCTTGCCGCTGCTGGTTCAACCATTTCCGCGCCGATAACTCCTGCTGTTGCGCCTGTAGTTGCGGCCTATTAGTCCCTTTCGCGTCCTCGTCGCAAGCAGCAGCCTGATTCTCATACTCAGCAGCGAGAGCATCAAGGCCCTGCAATACCGTTGTCGCGGGCAACGCGGGAAGTTCTGCGGCATCGTGTAAGGCCAGGCAGGTTGCCTTGCGATTCGATAGCCCGGTAACAAAATCCTGTATTGCGAGCCTATCCTCCTCCTCGACAACGCCTGCAGCATCCACTTGCAGGCCGAAAGCCACATCGTCCGGGAATTTGGGAAGGGCTTTTTCCAGTGCCTGCATTGTCTCGAAAGCCTCATCAGCCTGTTTCTGCATCTCACCCTTTACGAAGCTCTCAAAAGACTGGAAGCGTTCGCAACTCTCGGCGTCGAGTTCACGCTGGCACAAGATACAGCGAGCATCGCCGGCAATGTTTGGAAACAGCGCGTCGCGATAAGCGACAGCAGTTGAATATGTTCGCGCTGCCTCCCACAGTAGCCGCCATGATTCTGACCCGACACCGTCGAGAGGCGCCTCTTCAAAAACCTTCTTGGCGTCTTCGTCGGCAGCAAGACGTTTTGCCTTCGCCGATGCCTTCGCTTTGAGATACTCCTCACATTTCTCTGTCGAGAGGCCGTCATACATTGCCCGTAGACTCGTCGCTAGGTCCGACGCGGTGCTCTTCTGGCGACGCAATTGAACTGCTTTCAGAGCCGGATTCGCTTCAGCCAATCTGCGATTGAGGTCATTCAGCGCGGCTTCGTCCGCCGTTGACCAAGCGGATTTCTGGTCCAATTCTGCGGTTGTGGTGGCGGCGGAAAGATTCGAATACCACTGACCCGATATCGTTGCGGCATAAATTGGCGGTAAAGGTGGCTTGCTCGAAACGCACAACTGAATTTTGCCATCGATTTGTCTGCTTAGATTCTCACAAACGGCGGTGAGCTTTGTGAACAGCCGGAGAAGCCAAGGTTCAAACGCTACTTCATTTTCATCATTCACGTAAATCAAGCCAGAAGCCGTATCGTAGATGTCCACACCCCGGAGTTCCGCCACAGGCTGCCCGGACCACGTTGCGGTCTTGGCTTGGTTGTCGAATGAGTATGCAATGTTGGCGGTTTGAGGCTGTTGGGCCGCCGCAAAGATGTTCCCGAGAAGTTCACCGGGGCGGCGCGCCCCGCAAACATGCTTCAGCAAACGCACATAGCCTGACTTCCCGGCCCCGTTCCGGCCATAGATGATGCAGATTGGAGTGTTCCCAAAGCTCAAAGGTTGGGTCGGGACAAGCGCGTTGATTCCCTTGACTTCAGAAACTGAATCGAGGCGCAGCGGCTTGGATGTGTCCTGCACCGCAAGGCTACCTGTCGTAAGACCCGTGAAGACGACATTCTGCCCGGTTACTTCAGCATTGCAGATAGAAAACAGTTCTGTGAAATCCTGTTCAGACAGTTCTCCCTTTTGGATAAGACGATGCGCCGCATCCTGCAGCCACTTCGGACGCGTTTTAAACCACTCTTCAAGCTCTATAAGGTCGATGGCCATGCGTCTATAACTGCCCTTTCGCACCATTTCCGAGGAATACATTCACCCGTGCCGCAATGAGTTTGCGGCGTTCCGCCAGAAATGCCTTGTAGTTAGAGAGCGTGAGAAGGTCAGGTGTTGTGGGTATGCACTGCGCGTCAAAGGACGCGCTTCCTGCCTTCGAAATAAGGTCAGGGAAGTAATCAACCGGGGGCTTGTCGCTGATCTGGCGATTTGTCTTCCCCGAAATGAAGCAGAGATTCGCAATGTCGTCCGATTCACGCGGCGTATAGGCAGTCTTGAGCACGGCCTTGGGGAAGATATGGTGAAACTGAAGCCGGTGCTGAGTCCCGGAATGGTCCAGTGCGATTGCCAAATTTGACCGCCAATCTCTCGCACCCGCAGCACTGAAAGCAAGGAACATCGTCTTGAACAGGGAGCTCCGCTGATTGCGTCCTTCAAGTTCGTTGGGAGAAACATCAAGACGACCGACCTGGAGGCGGAGTCGCTCAATGAGTTCCGCTGCTCCGCCGCCCTGCTTCACGGTGGTTAGGTCTTGATCCAGCAATGTTTCACTCGAACCTCGGGAATAGCGGCCCTTCGCGTTGGCTGCCAAGACCCAGTAGCGAAGCCGCTCCGCTTCTTCCGGGGCAATTTGATAGTCACGCTTTTGTCCGAAGAACCCGAGCGTCACCGTAATGAACGGAGAAGAAAGCAAAGCAGGACTGACGATGCCAGCGTTTGACTTGAGGAAATTCAGGGCGAACTCCATCCCCTCACAAGACTTCTCCCAACTGCTCTTGAGGGTATCGAGGGGAATTGTTCCGACTGTCAGGAAGCGCGACTGACCGGTGGCAAATGCCACCAGGTTCTTGAGGTGAAGTCCAAGATCAAGTTCAAAGCCCATCTTGGTGCAGTGCGTCTGAAATGCCTGAAACGTCCGCAGGGAGTTGCGCCATTTCGCCGTAATCTGTGCCAAAGCCAGGTCAGAGCTTCGCAGCTTTGCGCCCAGGGAGTTCACACGTACGAAGATCTCAGTAACTTCATCGTAGGACAGCTTCCGCTCCAGAACGTCCATGCGGTACACATACTTCCTGATGCCGCGAAGCCGCGCTAAACGTTGGCTGTACTTCTTGTACCGCTGGTCGCTAACCATCTCGACACCAGCCCGCTCCAGAAAAGGGGCGTCTTCATCGGTCTTGAATACATCGGTCACCTTCACCCAGTGTGGCAATTGCGCCAGCTTTCGAGTGGAAACGACAAATGTCATTTTGTTGAACCGTTTCTGAAGCTCGTCTTCGCTGGAATCGGTTTCGTCCTCGATCAAATTCTCCTCGTCGTTATCTTCGTTGACTTCGGTCACGACCGCCAACTCGTCCGGGTGTTCCAGATTGAAAAGCAGTTCTATTGGCCGCTTCCTCCCTCGGACCGCAACGGGTGTTCCGCGGATAACGGCAGAAAGCGAAGTCAATCGTTGCTGGCCGTCGAGAAGGAGCCGCGTGCTCTGATAGGGATTGCCTTCCTGGGTGACGGAAAACTCTTGCAACGGAATCGCCTCATCGGTCTCCCAAAGCAGAATGGCCCCGGATGGGTACCCACGGTAGAGGGAATCGAGCAGATCGCGTACGCGCGTGGATCGCCATACATACCGCCGCTGCATCTCGGGAAGCCTCAGCTCCCCGCGCTCAATCATGCTTACAAGTTCCTCTACGGTTGCTTCTGCTTTTGCCATATGTCACATCCTTCCGTCAGCCATTCCCATGGGTCCGCAAAACAGCCAGGGCTTCGGCAATTTCACGGCCTTTGGCTTCGATCAAATCAAGAAGCTCCTCGGGCGTGCGGGTATCGACGACCGGTTTTTTGTTCGGGTTGACGGCCTTGAGATCGTAGACGGCATCCTCGATTTCCTTTGCCTTGGCTGCTGCCGCCTTTGATTCCTTGTTTAGCGCCTTGGTCTGCTCTTTGTCCTTACACTCGGCGGCTTCGCGCGCTTTCTTCTGGGCCTCTTCTTTGAACGGGCGGGACTCTTCGGCGGCGAGCCGCTTGCGTTCGTCCATGTCCACAGTCCAACTCAATTCGGAATCCGCGCGGTCCGGCAGCAGGCGGAAAAAGTCTTCGAAATGCTTGAGTGTGAGCGGTGTCTTTTTGCGGACCTTGATGTCGGTCATATCGTAGAACCAAATACTGCGCGTAGGGCGGCCCTTCTCAAAGAACAGCAGATCCGTCTTGACGCTGGCCCCGGCACCTACGAAAAGACCTTCTGGAAGGCTGACAATACACCAAAGATTGCAGTCGTTTAGAAGCTTCTGTTTAGTTTTGACAAACGCATCTTCGTTCGTCCGGAAAAGGAGTCCTTCATCCAGTACGATGCCGCACCGGCCACCGTCTTTCAGACTGCGGATCACGTGTTGCAGGAAGAGGGCCTGGGTAGCACTGGTCTTGTAGTCGAAATTGGTTTGGGCATCTTTTGCCTCCTTGCCACCAAACGGCGGGTTCGTGAGGATTACATCGAATTGCGTAGGCGCGCCTGCGAACAAGCCCCCGTAGATTTCCATGCCGGTCAACGTGTTGCCGTGCCAGAGGTTCGGCTTATCAATGCCGTGCAGGACCAAGTTGGCCAGCGCAATGGGATATATCAGGTTCTCTTTTTCCCGACCCCAGAAAGTACGCTGCTTCAGCGTTTCCAGCTGTTCGGCGGTGGCCTGGTCGCCTAGGTGGTCATGCATGAATTCGTAGCTCTGCGCTAAAAAACCGCCGGTGCCGCAGCCAGGATCATAAACCGTCTCACCCACGGCCGGCGCGATGACCTGCACAATCGCCTTGATGACCTGTCGGGGAGTGAAGAACTGCCCGCCGTCGTTACCCTTCTCGCCCATCTTGAGCAAAAGCCCCTCGTACACCTGCGAGAGCGTGAAGACGTGCGTTGGGTCAACAGTCTCGGCAGTAATCTCGTTGACCTTATCCAGCACATCGAGGAAGTTGCGCTCCGTGTCGATGCGGACGCGCTCAACGCCGGTCATCACTTCGCTGATGACCTTCTGGCGCGGGGAGGCGTCGGGCTTGTTCTTGAGGCCCTTGAGATAACGCAGAAGCTCGGTGTTCACGAACCCAAAGAACGAACCCAGCGCACCTTCCTGAAGTTCTCTCCGCTTAGCGCCATCGGGTGCGGCCCAATCCTGCCAGCGGTAGGGATGCTCCAGCGAAGTCCTGAACGACACGCCCAGCGCCTCGGCCTCGTGCTGTTCCCGTTCCTCGCGTTCGTCGAGGATGCGGAGAAACAGAATCCAGGTTAGTTCGGGAACATACTGCAACGCCCCGGCACAGTTGCCCCGGCGCATGATGTCGCATATGGACTTGACTGCGCGATTAACGCCATTGCGATCTTGGAGGCCGTTATCTCCCATTTTACTTCCCCTTCTTGGCTCTAGTGGCTCGGCGTTGCCCAACGGCATCGCAAAACTGCAGATATTTCTGGATGTGACTGGAAAGGTGAAACGGCTCAGCCTTTCGTTTCTGGTGCACCAGCCTAAGAATCTTGCCAGCATTTCCCTTGTCTTCGGTGAGGGTCCCTCGTTGCTTCTTGCTCGGAACAAGGATGCGGTCCTTCCTCACGCGACCACCTCGGAGGACCACGCTCTTGTCGCGCTCTTGCGCCAAGTCCGCGGCAGGCACAACTATGAAAGAGAAGATCTGCGGGTACTCACACTTGGTGCCATTCGGAAGCCGCGAGAGAAACCATTTCCAGCCGATGAGTGCGACGACGTCCTTCTCCCCCTGTATTAGTGATGTCAAGACGTCAAACCTTGCTGCTTGTTCTGCTGATTCTGCATCAACAGCCTTCATCTCAATTCTTACTCGTTGACCTAGTACTGCGTCTCGGATGAAGAAATCGGGATATTCGTGCGCAACCGCGAAAGTAAGCCGCAGATCATCTCGAAACACCTTCTTTATGCGAGCGTCCATACTGGTGCTGATGGCATATTCGAGCATCGTACCTATTCTCGTGCGGTAACTTGACAATTGCCGTTTCTCGACAGGAAGGGGCTCTGCCTTGCGATCCTTCTTGATCAGCTGCCTGGGAGAGAATGCATTGTTTACCTGATAAACTGCGTCGGGAAGGAGGAGGCCAACAAAGTGGGTGATATCATCGACAGACGCTCTTCCTCTACCAACTCTTCGCCCCATAGCCGTGAACTGCCTTGCTGTAGTCATCATGCTCCTTTCGTACTTCCAAAGTCCTGAAGTAAGCGACTGCAAAGAGCGTCAATGAGGTCGACTTGCTCAAGGCAGGACTTCTTAGCATTAAGCGACGCGGCAAGGTTTCGCATTAGCTCTTGTGCCGCTATTTCTTGTTTGTCAAATGACTTGGGAACAAGCACCGTTAAGCGCATAATATGTTTTATACTCGCTCGCGGCATGCGAGCCCCGGTCTTGTTTTGCATTGCGGCATCTACTACTTGGGGCTTTCTCAACAAAGCAGCCAAGAATGTCCGCGAAATCCCTTCTCGGGGCCGGAGAGGGATCAACTCTGTAGTGCATCTGCCGACGAAACTAGGAAGTGCTACCTTGTTTAAATACGGACGGAGCTTCCCGTATAGGATATGCTGTTGATCGAAAAAAAATGTGGTACTTCTGCCCTCGCCACTATTGGGCTGGCGGGGGTCAAGCAGAATGCGCCCGGTCACACTCTCAACGTTCTCCAGGCTGAGGTATGGCAGGGTTCGGGCAAGTTTCGATTCAGGCTCAATGATCCGCCTATCCTCAATGCAGAGATCCCCGATGGTTCTCTTCTCCCACTTTGCTGAAGTTGATGAAGTCATGCGGCGAATATCCTTTCCTTCGTTTCGCACAGGAGCTCAGCGGGAATACCGGCGGCTTGTAGTGCGGCGAGACCGCCGGCCTTTTTGACATCGGCAACTTGAAAGATGTGCGGGTTTTCCAGTTCGTCGGTTCCCCCGCGTTCGAATTGGCCGGCGATGGCGCGGATGGTCTTGCAGGCGGGTTTGGGTAGGGCGTTCAGCCAATCTTCATGCTTATAGGAGAAGGCAAGCGCCCGGTCCTGGCGGGTGCGCGGGTTCATGCCCCAGCCAAGCTCGGCCAGCACGTCATAAAGGTCATAATCCTGCTTGTCGTCTACCATGCGGATGACGGAGGGCGAATAGCCCGTGGTCACCAGCGCATCAATCAACTCCTTTCGGGACGGCGGGTCTACCCAGACCTTGCGGAAATCATCAAGCGTATGGGCTTCCTGAACAAGCCGGGCTGCCAGCCGGGCCTTGTACTCGGCAATCGGAACCGGCATGGCCTTGCCGTCCACGTCGGTGACGATGAAGCTGCCCGCATGGGTCACATGGACGTCAAAGCCCTCTACGCTGATGGTCGGCTCAAGCGGAGGCTCCGGCCCCGGCCCACCACCGCCCCCACCTGACGGGGGCTTCGTGATAAACTCCTCACCGAACAGCCGCGTGGCATCGGTGTAGTCATAGACGCGGAACATGAGTTTGCCGGTCACTTCATCAATCCGGGTGCCGCGGCCGACCATCTGGTAGAAGCTTATGGGTGATTTGAGGTACTTGAAGAAAACAATGTTTTTCACGCAGGGCACGTCCACGCCGGTAGTTAAAAGGTCTACGGTCGTGGCGATGAAATGGCTGCGCGATGAGGCGCGGAGGTCGGGAAGCTGGTCGTTGCCGCTGCTCGCCGCCGTGCACTTGAATGCGTAATAGTCCAGCCGTTCCTTTCCGTTGGCCGCGCACCATTGGGCGTAGAGGTTGTTCATGCCGGTGGCGACATCGTCCGCGTGCCGGTCCCGGGCGCAGAAGATGATGGTCTTCTGCTCCGGCCCGCCCGTTGCAAGCAACCGCTCGAACAGGTCCTTGCACATGGCGGCAACCCGCTCAGGAATCAGCAAGCGGTCTTCCAGATTGATAGCTTGATAGTGCTCCTTGGCTTGGGCCTCCGATATGGGAGACCCGGTCGTAGCATCCGTCAGCTTTTTGCCCTTCAAGTCTTTGCGGGAAACCCCGCTTTCGCGTTCGGTCTCCTTTTTCTTGTCATGGAAAAGATCGAAGGTCTCGATATCGCAAGCCGCCAGGTATCCATCTTCAATGGCCTGGGCCATGTCGTATTCATAGACCGGTTCGCCGAAGTATTTCACGTTATTGGCGGTGATTTGGGCGTCTGCTTCTGCTTCGTTGGTGACCTGGCTGCATTTCAATCGGCGCGGCGTGGCGGTCAAACCGATCTGGGCAGCTTCCGCATTGCGCGTAAGAACTTCTGACCATTTGCCCCACGCCGACCGGTGGCACTCGTCAATCACAACGTGCGTGAAGAAATTCTCGGGATAGAAGGTGGTCAGAAAGCTGTCGTCGCCGTCTTCGGTATCGATTCCAAGGGTCTGATAGGTGGCAATGTGAATTCGGGCGTTCTTGGCGTTGTTGCTGCCATCCGACTTTCGATACACCTCGGCGGCATCGGCCCCAAAAACGTTCTGGAATACCCGCAGCGCCTGGGAACGCAATTCGTCGCGGTCGCAAACGAAAAGTGCACGCTTCAGTTGCCCCGCATCAGCGGCGCGTTTCAGCAGATTGACCGCGATGAAGGTCTTGCCGGAGCCAGTGGCAAGCGAAAGCAACGCCCGCTGGGGCTGTTTCGCCAAAGCGCATTGCGCGAACTTCTCGAAGACGGCTCGAATGGCGGCATCCTGGTAATAGCGCCGGGTGCCTTCCCCGCCCGTGTAGGGCTGGAGAAGCGGCTTTGCCTGCGGCGTGGCCAGGGAAAATCCCATTTTTTCCTCGTAGCGGGCCCGGAGCTGTTCTGGTGACGGAAAATCAGCCAAGGGCTGCGGTGCACTTGTCAGCCCGGTAAAATTGTCAAACTCGACGAAAAGATGGCCGTTGGAGGAAAAGACAAAAGGCACATTGAGCCGTTTGCAGGAGGCATAGCCCTTGGCCTGGTCGAGACCATGGCCCGGCGGCAGCGTGTCTTTCTTTGCCTCGATGAGCGCCATGGCGACCGGCTGGGTATCGGGGTTGATTTTAACCCGCAGCACGTAGTCAACTCTCCCCCTTGAACGACGCCGGGCTTTGCCCCCGATGATTTCGACCGCCCCGGCCGTTTCCTCGCGGCGGATCAGATCTTCGTTCCAGCCACACTTGTGAATGGCAGGATCGATCAACTTCGCCCGCGTGTCTGACTCATTGTATCCAAACGACATTGAAATAATCCTATAAACCAATCCAACAACCACGGAATGCACCGCATTTCTATCAGACCAAGGGCACGGGAACAAGTTGAAAGCCGAAATCAACAGGGGATATGGGACGAGGTGGGAAAGTTTCCACAGTATGGAAAATATTTTTCCACACTGTGGAAAAAACAGGTCGAATTTTCCACAGTATGGAAGATTTTTTTGTGATTTTTCCACGCTATGGAAAATTTTTCCGCGAGTTTTCCACACTATGGAAAACTCCTCGAAAAGGCCCGTTTTACGGGCTTTTCAGGCTGTTATTCGGGGGCTGTTGAGCGGAGCACGCGGCGCCCCTTGTGAGCCGTAGAGCGCGGCCGTTTTCTGGCTGCGAGGTCGGGGGTTCTACGCGTTCTCAGGCGAAACGGGGGCGCGACGGGCGGAGCGTGGGTTTGGTTGGGGGCTGTTAAAATATGTCCGGGGATTGGGAGACCGTACCGCGGCGGGCCGCAAGGCCCGCCCCCAGTCCCGACGCGCCCCGCGCGGTCGGGACGGTGACAGGCGCGGTCAAGAGCCCGCGACTGGCAGGCTGGCCGCCGAAAGCAAGTGGTCCCGAGACTTTCGCGCAGCGAAAAGGATCGGGACGAGTTGCCGGCGGCCTTGCAGCGCCTTCGGAGCCCGTTTTTTGGTCAAAATTGCGTTGCGGGGGCCATTTTCGGCCCCAAAGCGACCGATTTTGAACGAAAAATGGCCTTGGAAGGCGCGGACGGACAAGCGCCAGCGCAAATCCGCCGTCTTCGGCGGGTTTGTGCGGCGCGCGTAAGCGAGTCTCGACCGCGATGCGTGTCGGGACGAACGCGGATCGGAGGCGGGGTTGGGCTCGCGGCGGAGTCAGCCGCGTACCGCATCCCAGCGCGCGCCCCCACCCGAAGCCCGTCCGGCGAATGCCGGACCAAAGAGCGCGGCTGAATCCGCCGCGAAGAATGCCGCCGTGGCGGCATGAACCCCGCCGATCTTTTCGCCGAGGGCAACGCCCGAGGCGGAGGCGAGCGCGTCCCGACCACGAAGTGTGTCGGGAAGCGAGTCCACCCGGAGCCCAGCCGTGGATCCCGACCACGAAGTGTGTCGGGATGACGGCGGGGCGAGGAATGGCCAGCCCCCGGCGCAGGCCGCGCCACGCCGCGACAGCGGCGGGGCTGTGGCCGGAGCCGGGGCGGTGTCCCGAGTGGCGCAACGCGCCGCGAGGGGGCGGAAGCGATGGCGCGTGGAAAGAGCGCGGGCATCGCGTATCCCGAGCGACGCGAAGCGGAGCGAGGGTCATCACCAGCGGCGCGAAGCGCCGCGCCTAGGGGGGCCGGGCAAGGGAGGCCGCGAAGCGGCGGCGCAAAGGGGGCGGCCTAAGGGGGCTTGGACTGAT
>Ga0209510_1002976_pt1 | contig 16532 bp, 15 predicted proteins | sample BiotimSIPDNA_FD_185749 | JGI IMG/M metagenome (GOLD analysis project Ga0209510, IMG submission 185749) | Anaerobic biogas reactor microbial communites from Washington, USA - Biogas_R1 time_0 SIP DNA (SPAdes) (version 2) | ecosystem: Engineered > Bioreactor > Anaerobic > Unclassified | place... | reverse complement strand
CTACAAGAAGCCAGGGCTGAGCAAAAGCATTATCAATTCCGGGATCAGATTGCGGGACCTGACATCATAGCCATGATTTCAGGATTCGAGGGAAAGGAACTTAATGATTTTATTGTTTACTGCAACAAGAACCTTAAAATCTCCAATGCTGACAATATTATCATGGCAATGAACAAAATCGAATTACTTGCTAAAAAGTACAAAGAGGAAAAGGGGATACAAAAAAATTAACCTTCCTGCATAATGCTCAGCGTTCCCTTTGACTGGCTCAGAAACCCAGAAAAGAGCTTAGGAGCCGGAGATTCCTGACGTCTGAACGATATGATTTTCCAGAATAGGGGCAATTGCTTCATGAAAAAGTATGGCATCCAAGAGAACACAACTGGGCATTCATCTGTTATACAATCGATTCGAGAAAAACAGGATTCGATAAAACCTGTAGGCGGGCAGTGATCACTTTAAACGACACAGCAATGCAAAAGCCAATCTACCCATGTATCTGGTCAAACAACAACGCACTGGAAATGGCTGAATTCTATGTTTCAGTTTTCCCGGATGCCGAGATCGTAGATCAGAACAGCGCTGCAACAGTTTTTACAATCAGCGGACAGCGCATATTGATCCTCAACGGAGGCAACCTGTACAGACCCAATCCTTCGATATCTCTTATGTATTTGACGGAAGATGCGAATGACGTAGTTAAAATCCATTCCAAACTTAAGGAAGGGAGTATGGAGTTGATGCCGCTTGACTCCTATCCTTTCAGTCCGAAATATTCATGGATAGAAGACCGATATGGCGTATCATGGCAACTGTACACCGGTGACGCAGAAAACATCATACAAAAGGTGGTTCCCACAATCATGTGTATTGGTCTTAACAATGGCAGGGCTGAGGAGGTAATGAAATTCTACACTTCTGTATTCCCACGCTCCGAAATGAGGGGGATACTCAGATATACTGGAGAAGAAGGCGAAGCACCGGGGAATATTATGCATGCCGAGTTTAAAATACTCGACTATCTCCTTATGATTATGGACAGCTCTTACCCTCATAACTTTGAACTGTCCGAAGGAATGTCGCTTGTAGTTGAATGCGACACACAAGATGAAATTGATGCTTATTGGTCTAAACTCACGTCTGATGGTGGTTTGGAAAGCATGTGTGGATGGCTTAAAGACAAATTTGGTGTAAGTTGGCAAATTACACCATCAGATATGAAAGATCTTGTACAAAAACCTGATGTTATGCACGAAATGATGAAGATGAAAAAACTGGATATCGCAAAACTCAGAGCTGCCGCCAAATAATAACCTCCAAAAACACTACAATGATGAAACAACTGAATCCGTACCTCAACTTTCCCGGAACCTGCGAAGCAGCATTCAATTTTTACAAAGCCGCATTCCGTACAGAATTTTCTTATTTCTCCCGCATGGGTGATACTGACGCCATTGAAGTGCCTGAAGAGGACAAAAACCTTGTTATGCATGTAAGCATATCCTTTGGTGACAATCACCTCATGGGATCTGATGTGCCCAAATCAATGCGCAAGGACTTTGTTGCGGGAAACAGCAATTATGTTTGTGTTTCTACAGAAAGTCGCGAAGAAGCCGACAGGTTATTTAGTGAACTATCTGCCGGAGGCAAAGTTGAGATGCCAATGTCAGATATGTTTTGGGGCGATTACTACGGAAGCTTCAGAGATAAGTTTGGCACCTACTGGATGATAACTTATTCCAAAGAACAGTAATCAAAAGCAAAACGGCATCTCCTATCTTTAGTTTGCATCCAGGCACTTGAGGCACAGAGGTAAACTTAGATCATCTCATTAGGACCGGTGGTTGTACACGGCACTTGCCTGTGCCGTGGGCATAATCAGAATGTCGTTGATATTGACGTGAGGTGGACGACTTACTATAAATTCAATAGCATCTGCAATATCTTCAGCAGTAAGTGGAGTTAACCCCTTGTACACTGCATCGGCCTTGTCCTTGTCTCCATGATAGCGAACTATTGAGAACTCAGTCTCAACCATACCAGGTGAGATTGAAGAGACTTTAATACCATACTGAAGGAGGTCAATGCGCATACCTTTGGTAAGGGCTTCTACTGCATGCTTTGTTGCACAGTACACATTGCCATTGGCATAGGCTTCCTTGCCTGCTATTGAGCTGAGATTGACAATATGTCCACGACTCCGCTTAATCATTCCAGGTATTACTCTTTTACTTACCGCCAAAAGCCCCTTGATATTGGTATCAATCATCCTCTCCCAGTCCTCCCAGGAACCACTTTGGATTGGCTCAGCTGTAGCAGCCAGTCCGGCATTGTTGACCAAAAGATCAATATTGTCGAGCTGTTCTCCCAGGCTGTCCATTGCCTTGTCAACCTCATCCTTACTCTGAATATCAAAGCAGAGCGTACGGCAGCTCCCTCCTTTTCCTTCTATTTCCAGGGTCAGTTTCTCAAGTCTTTCTGCCCTGCGACCGGTCACTATGACATCATATCCCATTCCACTCAGCTTTAATGCAGTAGCACGGCCAATCCCAGCTGTAGCTCCTGTTATCAATGCAGTTTTCTTCATTTGCCAATTTTTTCAATCCGATAGCTAAAGTACACAGACTTCTCCCATATAGGATAATCTAACAGTTAAAATATTGAACATTTAAATGGAGTAAAGCGTATAATGGTTAAATTTAGTCAACGAAACAACTAAAACATAAACAACCTAATATTTCACTAACCAAGCCCCATAATTATGTCAGAAGTAATAATTTATGTAAGCCTTAATAGAAAAGGGCGTTTAGAGTATAGAGATTCAGAAGGACACAAGGGCGAACATATTGTCACTCATGCCAAGCATGATTGCAAGATTGTATGGAAACTTGACAAATGCTCAAGAATCTCTGAGATTACCGGCATTAAACTCAAAGGAGACTTAAGCATTCTTAATGGAAAGCCCCGCAAAGTTGACTTCAACCAATGGGAAGTCTATGCATCAGACAAAGAAGAAGGAGAGCTGACCTATGCTATCGAATTTGAAATGTGTAAAGACATTAATGAGTTGAATGACGAAAACCAAAAGTTGAAAGACCCTGATTTACCATTGCTAAGAATTCCTTAATCCGAAAAAGAATCAATGCTCTCAGACCAATGGAGTGACCCATCAAAACAACCTTGAATTATGCGGCAGTTTATAATTTTAACCATTGGACTTCTCATAATATGTTGTACCACAAATGCCCGATCAAGGTCTTTGGCGGATAGTTGTTTACATATCCTTAAGACTAATAGCTCACTTTCATCTCTCGAGAAATGCGATCTTCTGCTTACTACAATACATAACATCAATTATGAGGATAGTTTCATAAGTCTCACCAACCTTTTAATCAAAGAAGCTGAAAAATCAGGCTCCTACTATCACCTGTTTTACGGTTATTATGAACAAGGCCAATACAACATTATTCATGCTGCTAATAATCAGGAAGGACTTGAGTTACTTTTAAAGAGTTTGGAGATAGCCAAAACAAATCAACTCACACCAGAAGAAGGATTTGCTTCCTTTACAATTGGGGGGGCCTTTTATCAAATTAAAGACTACTATACATCCATAAAATACTTACAAATTGCCCTCAAACAATTCAAGGCAATTTCAGCTGATCAATATATAGCCAGCACCCAATTTCAAATGGCCAACAATTATATTGCAGTAAATAATCTGGATTCTGCACTGATTCTTTACAGTAAAGCCAAGGAGTATTACGAAACAACAGACAACCTGCCAGTATTAGCTTATATTCAGGGTAATATTGGTGTTATTCAGAAGCGGCAGAATAAACTGGATTCAGCTCGCGTCAACCTTTCCTTTGCTGTGAAATTTTTAGAAGAAAAAAAAGATATACAAGCGTTAATCCCATATTACATTCACGCATCTGAAAACGAGATGCTTGCTGGTAGGATGGACATAGCACTTAATTACGCGCAAAAAGCTGTGGAATCAGCAAAAAAAGAGGAATCACCAATTAGAAAAAGAGACGCCTATGCACAACTGATGAGTGTCTATGCGGCTATGGGCGAATACCATCTGGCCTATGACTATCAAAACAAATACCTGCACTTGCGCGACAGTATTATCAATATAGAAACAATAACCCAGATGGCAAATATGAGAGCGGACTTTGAAGTGGCTCAAAAGCAAAATGAACTTGACCGAATGGAGGCATCAAGAAGATTGATGCACATTATCCTATGGCTTACTATAATAAGCTTTGTTGTCGTTGTCTTCCTCCTTGCTGTTGTCTATCGAAATGGTAAACGAAGAAAGGCGATGAACAAGGAACTGCTGCAAAAGCAACAGGCTCTTAAGGCGAGTAAGAAGGAACTGGAACAAGTTAATGCATCCAAAGACAGGCTGTTCTCAATTATCTCCCACGACTTACGCAGTCCAGTTGCAACAATGTCGGGGCTATCTGATATACTAAAGCAATATCTGGACAATAACCAGATTGATGAAGCTAGGGAACTTAATAAGTCAATATACGATACACTTGAAAGTATTGAGTTCATGCTCAATAACCTCCTCCACTGGAGTGTTAACCAGCAAAACATACTCAATACCAATAAGGAAATATTTGACCTGATTCCTTTTGCTTCCAAACTTACAAAAGCATATAATCAAACGGCTATTATCAAGCAAATTGATCTCAGGTTTGAAACCGAACTGCAAACTTTTGTAATTGAGTCGGACATCAATAGTTGGGGTATTGTGATTCGCAATCTTGTCAATAACGCACTGAAATTTACTAAGCCAGGAGGTCAGGTGGTGGTTGGAATCAGCATCCAGGAAAACTCTGCAGTACTGGATGTTACAGACAATGGTGTGGGAATGGACGCTGAGCAGTTGGGCTCTTTGTTCAAGTTGACTGAACAAAAACCCAGCTGGGGTACAAGAAATGAGAAAGGGCAGGGACTCGGCCTGATTCTGACCAATGAATTTGTTTCCCGTAATAACGGTTATATAAATGTAACAAGCGAACCAGATAAGGGAACTCATTTCAAAATCATTATCCCCGTTGCAATACATCACGTACAAACGGTGTCCGAATCATATACTATTCCTGCAGAACATTCCGTACCACAAACAAAAGCCGGAACACAGTCCACCCTCCTTCCCTGAAATAAGTAAGTGTCCCTCCATGTAATCTCACTATATAACGTGACAAACTCAGTCCGATACCATTGCCTTGCTCCTTGGTTGTAAAAAAGGGCACGAAAATATCAGGCAGTACATCATCGGGGATACCCGGTCCGTTATCATATACATCAAGTATTACCTTATCCTCAGTGGCCTTCAGGACTAACCTTATACTTGCATCTGACCTGACTCCAATAGCTTCTACAGCATTCTTGATAAGGTTGATCAGTACCTGTCTGATCTGAGCCTCGTCAATTGCAATGACAATATCCCCTTCAGGTAGTTCCGCGCTTAATTTCACCCCTCTCCTATCTGCCTCAGAAACCTCAAGTGCAATGGTATCTTCTATCAGTTGTGTTAATGACACAGGCTTTAGACGCGGCTTTGGCACACCTGTAAACTGCCTGTATGAATTTACAAATGTTATTAGTCCATGTGCTGTGGAATTAATTGTTTGCAAGGCCTCAATGGTATCCTGACGCAGTGAGAAAGCTTCTTCAGATTGTAGAGAAGTCTCATCATTTCCATTAGCTTGATCAGAACCGTAATCTTCACCACCTACCTCCTCCGGGTAATTGTCTGCCTCGGTATAGGCGGACAACAGAGTATCAGTAAGAGATGTTACCGGAGCAATCGAGTTCATAATCTCATGGGTCAATACCCTAATAAGCCTGATCCATGAGTCCATCTCCGCATGTTCCAGTTCGCTGCCTATATTCTGAAGAGTTATAATCTTCATCTTCTCACCCTTCACAACTGTCATAGATGATCTCAGACTGAGTTGCAAAACTTCCCTCTCATTTGGCACCCTGATAGTGGTAATATCATTAGAGCCAAGGTGTCTGATGGTATCCGGCAAATCCCTTCCTACCATCGACAGCTGGTTGATATGGGTTAAAACCGGAAGTCCTAGGAGCTGTAATGCTGCACTGTTACAACTTAGCACCACGTCTTCGCTTAGTATAAATATACCTGTTGGTATGCTTTCCAATATCACTGAAAGAAACTTCTCATTCTCCTGAACCTCATTCCTGGCTTTAATCAGGATTTCCTTAATCCTGTTGAGCATACGATTGAGTTCCCTCTCCCTTGCCGACAACCTTGTCTCCCTGAACCTAAAACTAAAATCCCCGTTTTCCAATGCGTTAAGCAGAAAAACGATGTTCTTGTTAAACTTGCTAAAATGCCAACGTAACAGCACAAGCATCCATAGTGTCACCAATATGGAAAGCCCAAAATAAAGATACTCACCACTAATGGCAAAGTAGGTTGCTGCCGCCACAGACGCCAGCAACAATGCCATCCCTATATATAGCTTATACTCTATTGATTTGAACATGGAAATCTGATATTTATTTCCTACCAGTAGACTAAAGCCCAAATTTCTTAAGCTTACTATAAAGTGTAGGCCGTGAAATTCCAAGTTCCTTGGCCACTGCAGACATATTGCTATTATTTCTCTTTATTGCATTCTCAATCATAACGCGCTCCATATCCTCAAGGGTCATATCCCCTAGATCGGGTATTGGTTCCTGTCTGCCCGGACCTAGATAGAGGTCGCCTGGCCCAATTGTAATACTCTCAGATAAGATCACTGCCTTCTCGACAGTGTGTTGCAACTCCCTAATATTCCCAGGCCAGTTGTACTCCTGCATCCTTACAAGTGCTTCTTCGCTAAAACGAACTCCCTGCTTGTTGTACTTGTCAGCAAAACGCTGAAGGAAATACAATGCAAGTCCCGGTATATCCTCTCTCCTTTCTCTCAATGCCGGCATCTCAATATGTATTGTATTGATACGGTAAAGAAGATCCTCCCGGAATTGCCCGTCCCTGACTGCCTGAAACAGGTTCTTGTTTGTTGCACAAATCAGACGTATATCAACAGGCACGGGCCTGTTGCTACCCACCCTCACAACCTCTCTAGACTGAATAGCCGTAAGCAACTTTGCCTGAAGAGGAAGGTCCAGATTACCTATCTCATCCAAGAATAGAGTCCCCTTATCCGCAGCTTCGATCTTGCCTGCCCTGTCACTTCGTGCATCTGTAAAGGCTCCTTTGATATGTCCAAAGAGTTCGCTCTCGAATAATGTGCCCGTCAGGGCTCCCATATCCACAGTCACCATAGGCTCCGAAGCCCTTAGCGACAACCTGTGTATCCTTCGCGCAATAACTTCTTTACCGGTTCCATTCTCCCCTGTAATAAGCACATTGGCATCAGTCATTGCTACCTTGTCAGCTATCTTCAGAAGGTTCTTTATTGACTCCGACCTGCCCCAGAACTCATCAGTGTTGCTGACAGTATGTGTCAGAACCTGCTGCTTCTCTTTAAGCCTTGTAACTTCCTTCCTTGATAAGCTCAGTTCCATTGCAGACTGCAAGGTAGCAACCAGCTTGGCATTATCCCATGGCTTAACAACAAAATCCACTGCACCTTCTTTGAGGGCACGCACGGCAAGGTCAACTTCACCGTATGCTGTTATGAAGACTACAGGTAAATCCGGAAAGTACTTCCTGATCTCCCCAAGCCAAAACAAACCCTCATTACCCGTATTTATTCCGGCTGAAAAGTTCATGTCCAGCAGTACTACATCAGGGGACTTCTCCCTGATTGTGCTCAACAGTGTATTGGGTGAGGAAAGCAGTGTCACCCCGCCAAACCGCGACTGAAGTAGTATCTTTAAAGCACTGAGCACGTTCTTGTTGTCGTCAACTACCAGTATATGACCCTTTTTCATTTCTACACGGATTAAATATCTGACATTTAGCGCAAAACTAGTATTAAGGTAAGAAACTATACAGTAGCTGTAAAATATCTTTACATTAAATTTCGCCACATAATAACCAAAGCACTGTATACCAACATATTTATGCGATTGGCATGGTATTGGACTCAGCTTGAAACAAATAAGGTCCCGTGACCTTATTTGAACCGAACATATAAGTACTATGGATAGGATTATTGAAAAAAAAACGGGTATTAAGAAAAAGCATATTCCAATGATTGCAGGAGGTGCTTTCCTTGCAGTTATGTTACTATGGCTGATTTTTGGCAACCACGTAAAAAGACTGAATGTTGAGAACAACCGTGTTACCATATCAACAGTTACCCAAGGTGAGTTTAACGATTATATCAGGGTCAATGGACAGGTGCTCCCGGTAAGTACTATTCAGATAAGCGCCATCGAAGGTGGTATGGTTGAAGAGAAACTGGTGGAGGAAGGAGCCAACCTGAAACAGGGGGATGTAATAGTCAGGCTGAGCAATCCAATGCTTAGTCTCAACATCCTCGATAGTGAAGCCCAACTGGCTGAAAAGGAGAACTTCCTGCGTAATACACAGATTGCCATGGAACAGGAGCTGCTCAACCTCCGGAAGGAAAGACTGCAACTCGAACTGGATGTAAAACGCAAACTGCGCAACTTCGAACAGCAGAGCTTTCTATTTGAGGAGAACCTGGTATCACGCGAAGAATATCTAAGGGCTAAGGAAGATTATGAGTTTGCCCTTGACAGCAGGCAACTGATTGAAGCGCGACAAAGACAGGACTCAATTTACCGCAGTATACAGGTCAGGCAACTTGAAGAAAGCCTAAGTAATATGAGGGAAAACCTCAAAATAATCCGTCAGCGTAAGGACAATCTGAATGTTAAGGCCCCTGTCGATGGCCAGCTTGGACTACTGGATGTTGAGATTGGACAAAATATCCCAACCGGTGGACGTATAGGGCAGATCAATGTATTGTCCGACTTCAAGGTAGAGGCTATGATAGATGAGCACTACATTGACAGGGTGAGGACAGGACTGGAGGCTACTTTTGAAAGACAGGACCGCAACTATGCTCTGAAGGTCAGAAAAGTCTTCCCGGAAGTCAGGAACAAGCAGTTTAAGACCGAGTTCAGGTTTGAAGGCGAAAGGCCGGATAATATCAGGGCCGGACAAACTTATTACATCAGTTTGCAACTGGGACAACCGGTAGAAGCTATTATGATACCACGTGGAGCATTCTTCAACACTACAGGAGGACAGTGGATCTTTGTCCTGACACCCGACCAAAAGAAGGCCGTGAAGAGACCTATAAAACTGGGAAGGCAAAACCCCAATTTCTATGAAGTTATTGACGGACTGCAACCCGGAGAAAAGGTAATTACCTCCAGTTATGATGCATTTGGAGATGCCATGGAAATAATACTTAAATAAGCTAATTTATAAACTCAAAATACATTAGTCATGATCAAGGTAGAAAACCTAACCAAGGTATTCCGAACCGAAGAAGTGGAAACTCTTGCACTTAATGAAATATCATTTGAAGTGGCAAAAGGTGAATTCGTTGCAATAATGGGTCCATCCGGCTGCGGAAAATCCACACTGCTCAACATACTGGGTTTGCTTGATAATCCCACTTCTGGCAACTACCTCCTTGACGGGATAGAGGTAGGCAACCTGAAGGAAAAGGAAAGAACACGCGCACGAAAAGGCAAAGTCGGCTTTGTATTCCAAAGCTTCAACCTGATAGAGGAAATGACCGTTTATGAAAACGTTGAGCTCCCACTCAACTACCTTAAGATAAGGAGTTCAGAGCGCAAAGCCAGAGTAGAGGAAGTTCTACGCAGGATGAATATCAGTCACAGGGCTAATCACTTTCCCAACCAACTCTCGGGAGGTCAGCAGCAAAGGGTCGCCATAGCCCGAGCAGTTATTGCAAACCCAAAGCTAATTCTTGCCGATGAGCCTACAGGAAACCTTGACTCCAACAACGGAACTGAGGTAATGAAGCTGCTGACTGAACTTAATCGTGAGGGCAGCACTATAGTGATGGTTACTCACTCATTGCATGATGCTTCTTATGCGCATAGGACTATTAACCTATTCGATGGTAAAATAGTTCCCGAGACTCAGCTGTAGGGCAATATTTATCAACCTTATCATAATACCAGGAAATGAAGCAGTTTGTAAGAAACTTCAAAAGGCAAAAAGTAGCAGGTACGCTCAATCTTATTGGTCTTGGGATCGGTATTGCAGTTGCTCTGATTATCGGGCTCTGGACTATAAACGAATTAAGCTTTGACAACTTCCACGAACGGGGGGATCGGATGTATCGAGTTACCCAGTCCTTTGTGATGAACGAAAATGAGATCACTGCCGCAACTTCGTTCAAACCTCTTGGGGAACTTGCTATTAACCAGATATCGGGTATTGAGGCAATGTGCCGGGTAGTGAAGAAAACGGATGGTGTAATCATTGATAATGAATTACACTTAGGTATGACCAATTTGGTATGTGACAGTAATTTCTTCACATTCTTTACTTTCCCTCTTAAGGATGGTGATCCGGCATATGTTCTAAGTAATAGTGATAAGGTTGTAATTAGTGAATCAGCTGCCCGAAGACTGTTTCCGGATGTCGATCCAATCGGGCGCCGTCTCTTTTTTCATACACAAGATTTCACTGTATCGGGTGTTATGTTCGACATGCCATCCAATTCCCACATACAGGCAGATATAGTCTTCCCTCTTTTCGCAGATTACAAAGAAAGTCAATGGGACAGCGGTTTTAGTTATGACACTTATTTCATACTCAACGAGAATGCTGTTATCCCTACCATTGAGGAGCAGCTTTTGGAAATCGGCAAATTCGGTGTCCCTTCCTTTCTAAGGGAAGGGAAAATCGGGATTGAATTGCAGCATTTGAGAGATATCCATTTCGGAAAGGGTGATGCCGAATTCGACAGTGCCATTAAAGGTAACAAGAAAGAGCTTTATACCCTCCTTGTAATAGCCCTGGTAATACTTGTTGTGTCCTCGGTCAACTTCTCCAACCTCTTTGTATCAATTACCTTCGTCAGAGCAAAGGGGATAGGAATAAAAAAAGCTCATGGTGCTGAAAAATGCCGGCTTGTTAAGGATTTCTATCTAGAAACCCTTATGTATGTACTATTGGCACTTGCCGGTGCACTTTTGATCTGCCTTGTGCTCCTACCTGTATTCAATGCCCATATGGGAACAGAAACCCGTATTGACCTTAGAGATCCTCTCCTCTATCTTTTTATGGTAGCCATAATTATTGTAACCTGCCTAATGGCAGGTACAATTCCTGCTCTAAAACTAACAACTATCGGAATCACCGATACCCTGTCGGGAAGGTTCAAGAGGGAGCAACTCACGTTGCTTCGCAAACTGCTTGTCGTTTTCCAGTTTACTGCTTCCATTTGCCTGCTTGTTATTGTACTATTTATAAACAAGCAGATACGGTTTATCCAGGCATATGACCTGGGTTTTGACAACGAAAATATTGTCTATGTATGGGGCTGGGGAGACTTTGGCTCTGATTACAAGAGCCTGAAAAATGAGATGATGGACAATCCCTACATAGTGGATGTTGCAATGAAGCAGTACGACCTGCCTCTTTGGTCGGGAAATGGTATCGGAGTAAGAAACAGGGAGACAGGGCAATCTGTATTAATGGACCTCGCAGAGATTAGTGCCAACTATTTTGACTTTTTTGGAGTTGAGTTTGTTGCAGGCGAGAACCCTTTCCGAGATGATAGACCTTTTGTAAGAGAATGTGTTATCAATGAGAGAGCCGCAGAAGTCTTGGGATTAACCGATCCCATTGACAAAACCATCCAGTTTGTTTCCGTTGGAGGCAAGCTGGCTGAAGAAGAAGGTCAACCATATATTGTAAAGGGAGTTATCAGGGATGCCTATTTCAAGTCCCTGCACCATGCTCCTGAACCACAAGTCTTTCTGCCCTTGTCACGCGAACAGAGCAATCCCATTTTCTTTAAAATTACGGGCAATCCCATTATGGCAATAAATGCTATTGAAAAGGAATGGAAGGAAAAGGCGCAAAATGATTCTTTCGAGTATTATTTCCTTGATGAGACATACCAACAACAATATGAAAGGGAGCGTAGTATCAGGAGAATACTAAATATTGCACTGATAGTAACTATTGCTATAAGCATTAGTGGTTTATTCTCGATTACCTTCCATGAGTCTCAGAGGAGGATGAAGGAACTTGCTATCAGAAAAGTGAACGGTGCAACGACGGAAGGGCTTATCCACCTGCTCAATAAAGACCTCATCAGGTTGTATGCCATAGCCTTCCCACTGGCATCTGTTATTGCAGTATTATTCCTTAAAAACTGGCTTAAGAGTTTTATTGTCAAAGTTCCTATGGAACCAGGTCTCTTTGTTTTGGCCGGGGTGCTGACTCTGGCTGCCGGATTAATCACAGTAAGCGGTCAGACATGGAAAGCAGCTTCAGCAAATCCGGCGGATTTGCTGAAGACTGAATGATACACACTGGTATTTTTAGTAAACTAATGCGACTCTGATCCTGGTTCTTGCTGGTTGTCCAGCACCGGTATAGAAGTCTGATGGTGTAAGATAAAAGGTTATTTTACCTATTTCATATTCAAAGTCAAGATGTTCTTCCCAGAAATAAAGCTGTTCATCTATAACATCCTGTTTGTATCTGGTAAATGGAAGTGGAGTCTGAAACTTTCCTTCAGTTTCAATATAGGCCAGAACTATTCCATTATCATAAATAAACTTGGTTAGTTCCGGGAAATTATACTGAGCATAAAAGAATTCGTCTTCAACCTCTGTCCAGTTGATAATATCAAAGTCCATTATCCTCCAATATGCTCCTGGTTCACCGTCTTCACCATCTCTTCCGGGAGGTCCTGCAGGACCTGCCGGTCCCCTGCACGACGCGGCCAACAGCGCCATTGCAAGTATTGTAAATATTTTTCTCATGATAGTAGGTGTTTAATCTTTGTTAAAAATAGCAAATTGCATACCAACCCAAACTATTCTAATAATAATCTGATGGCTTAACTTTCATTTCTGGCTTACGGGTTGGGTCTATGTAATCAATATCAACCATTAAGGTACGTCCTTCAAGCATTAGCAAACTTATGAAAGACTCGGTCTCAGGAATCATCTCACTCATTGGAAATTCAGCCGCCTCATGACCTACGTCCTTTAAGGAGTAAAAAGCATAAGTGTAGCCTTTCTTTCTAAAAGCCTTGGCAAGGGCGTGAGAGCCAAACATACCAAGATTCATGAAGCGGGTCTGCTTATAGGGAACCAGTTTATCGGCACTTCCGTGGAAGAAGAGTGTCGGTGCGGGTCCCCGTTTATAATCAGGCACCCCTTCTTTACTGAACACGCCCCCAGCAAAGGAGATCACACCTGCATAACGAAAGTCACGGGGTAGTTCTGCAGCAATGTCGTGTAAGTTGCTCAGGTGATAATCGGCTTGCAGTACTGTGATAGCACCTGCACTGGATCCACTTATCAGTATCAATGAAGAGTCTATGCCCAATTTGCCGGCATTATCCAGCAAATAATCAGTTGCCGAGTACAGATCGCTTACAGCCAGACTTATCGCATTCTGCAGAGGCTTGGTATCAAATATCCCGGGGGCCCCTGTATCTTTCATGCCTAGCCTGTAATCTATAGAAGCCACGATGTAGCCCCTTGCGACAAAATACCTGAAAAAATCAATGTATATCTCATTATCGCGTGTGCCATCCTTAAATCCACCACCGAAAACAAAGATAAGGCATGGATGTAAGCCGGCTCCGGCTGAATCATCACTGTAGATATCCATTTTCAGCTCCTGTCCGTCTTTCTCGGCATAAAGGAAGGTCTCCTTGGTGATTTCCTGAGAAAAACAGGTAATGGAAATGAAAATGGCAAGTAGCAAAGTGCATAACCTGAAGTTATAGTCTCGCCCTCTGGGGTGAGACTCCATAATTGAATATTTGGCATAAGCCCTTACAAACAAAGAATTAGCAACTCCTTTGCGGAGCGACTTAAATATCGCTATGTATCCATTGGCCTCCATAATCATAATTTTGGGTCAAGATATGAAAGCTAGACGAGAAACGCAGCAGTCAGGCGTCTTTTTCCCTGTTCACCTCAGCATTTCGCTCCTTGTTCCATATCTGCCATGAGTTGACAATGTTTTGCCATATCACATACATACCCGGTCCCAGTGTGGCAAGCGGATTCAGGTAAGTCTGAGTAAGCCAGATGGCTAGGATAGTGTTCTTCTGTCCGAGGCCCTGACCTCCGGCAACTGTACGGCCGAATCGCTTGCCGATGGCACGACCTCCGCTAAACTGCAAGAGACAAATTACCATAGCAGCAATGGCTATATAGATCTCTAGCGTATAATTGCCATCATCGTGTAATACGACAAACTGGGTCACATTACCGACTACGACAGTGAGGGACGCTGCCCACAGATAGAAAGTAAGAATCTGGGCATTCTGAACTTTGCGGTGGGCAGCTGGCGAAATCTTTTGCAAAAGAATTGCCCCCACAAAAGGAAGTACGAGTACCGGCATCACTCTTCGCAAAATCATCCAAAATGCTGTGAAGAATGGCAGGGTCTCCTCTCCCCCTCCAATTGCACTAAGAAACAAGGGACCGACAAAAGCAACCGAGAGGTTGCTGATAATTGAATAAGCAGCAGTAGCAGCAATACTACCACCCAGGATACCGGCGACTACAGGAGCCGAAGTTGCCGTTGCCGTCAGCACGCAGATCATAGCAGCTTGCGCCAGCACCTCATCAAAGGGGCGAAGCGCCAGGTAAAGTAATACACTGCCAACATACTGAATTGCAAGAAGTATATACTGAAACTTTGTGATTTTTATGTCGCTCCAGCTTACACGGCTGTATGTGATAAACAACATAACAGCCAGCAACCATGGAATAGCAGGTGATAACAGTGCAAGTTGTTTGTGAAAGCTAATCCCGATTACCATAGCTATCGGGAGAAGATATTTCTCAAGATACTTCTTCATCAAAACCGAAAATTTGAAAGGACAAAGATATTGTCTTATTCTGATAATTCTGCCCACTCATCTACTAAACCTAAACCCAGCACCTGACAATAATCAAACTGATTCTGGTAAACCTAAAAGAATGCTTACCAGGAAGAAATAACAATAAGCAACCGATGAGGCAAGAAAGCAATGATCTTGGCTTACGGATTGTTAAATAACGTTGACAATGTCAATCATTTTTCCTACAATTGTTAGACATATAGCAACATCAAGGTTGACTAACTAAATATAGACAATTTGTCTACATAGTCGTTAAATCAAGCACTTACAACACAATTTTTTGAATCATATAATACTCATAAACGCAATTGCCCCTATTTAGGTGTTGTAAGCCATTTTAAGACCGAAAAAACATAACTTGCATGAAAATAGAATACACTTTAGACAGAGTTGATTTCTTAGAATACCAACTTTTTGCTGCATCGAAATCGGAAAGGATTATAAAGAGTAGAAAAAAATCAAGAATAAGGCTACCAGTTGTTTACTTCATTTTAGGATTTCTACTTTTTTTATTTGCTGACTTAATTTTTTCACTTATTTTTTTTGGAACTGGGGTAGCATGGTACCTTCTTCATCCATACTTTATGAAAAACAGATACATACGCCATTTTGAAAAATACATAGACGAAAATTACCAAAACAGATTTGGAAAGCTGGTTACTTTAGACTTTGAAGAAGAGTATATTATTGCGACAGATTACTTAGGAGAAAGTAAATTGAAAATTAAGGAGATAACTGAAATTAATGAAATCAAAGATTATATTTTTTTAAAACTCTCATCTGGAGAATCACTGATAATACCTAAAAACAAAATAAATAGTTTGAAAGAATTAAGCAGTTTATTAACCAAAATTTCTTCCGATTTGAGTATCAACCATAATATTGACTTGAATTGGAAATGGAATTAAAAAATCAAATAAAATGACAATCAGAACTTTTTGGACACTATTTATAAAAATCCTTGGGATTTGGCTTATTTTAAGCGGGTTGACTGTTATTCCACAGTTTATAAGTGCATTCACATTTTTTGGAAACCAGCACGATGACAACATTTTGGGAGTTATTTATATCATCGTCATATTGCTATTAACCGTAGGATTATATTTTATCGTACTGAAACTATTTGTTTTTAATTCAAACTGGATAATAGACAAACTAAATTTAGACAAGGGATTCCAAGAAGAAACAATAGATTTGAATATAACCTTACGAACAGTACTCACAATCGCAACTATAGTGATTGGTGGACTTATTCTCGTTGATTCTTTACCGATGCTATGCAAGCAGATTTTTACATTTATTCAGCAGAAAACTGTATTTAGAGAAGACCCTCAATTTAGTTGGATAATCTTCTATTCCGTTAAGACACTAATTGGATACCTAATGATGACTAATAGCAAATATGTGATTGATTATATACACAAAAAGACAGAAAATATTAAGAACTAAATAAAAACGGCTTACAATATA
>Ga0209510_1002970_pt1 | contig 16571 bp, 16 predicted proteins | sample BiotimSIPDNA_FD_185749 | JGI IMG/M metagenome (GOLD analysis project Ga0209510, IMG submission 185749) | Anaerobic biogas reactor microbial communites from Washington, USA - Biogas_R1 time_0 SIP DNA (SPAdes) (version 2) | ecosystem: Engineered > Bioreactor > Anaerobic > Unclassified | place... | reverse complement strand
CACCACGCCCCCGGAGGAGGCGGCTAAGGCCTTTGGTTTTCAGGTGGACCTGGACAAAAAGGTCTATGACATGTCCGTCAGCGAAAAGCAGGCGGTGGAAATCCTCAAAGTGCTGTGCCGGGGTGCGGACAAGCTGATCCTGGACGAGCCTACTGCCGTCTTGACCCCCCAGGAAATCAAGGCCCTGTTTGACACCCTGGACCGGATGCGGAAGGAAGGCAAGGCCATCATCATCATCACCCACAAGCTGGAGGAGGTGATGGCGGTGTCCGACCGGGTCACCGTGCTGCGCAAAGGGGTGAACGTGGGCACGGTGCACACCCGGGACACCAACCGCTTCAAATTGACCGAGATGATGGTGGGCAAGCCCATCAGCCTGGACGTGGCCCATGTGCCCATGCCCCCGGGACGCACCCTGCTGCGGGTGAAGAACCTGTCCGCCAGGGACGAGGGCGGCAGGCAGCTGCTTTCTGACATCCATTTTGACCTGAAGGCCGGCGAAATCCTGGGGGTGGCCGGTGTGGCCGGCTCCGGGCAGAAGGCACTGTGCGAAATCATCGCAGGGATTGAAAAGCCTGACGGCGGCGAGGTGTACCTCGGGGACACCCGCATCGACGGCATGAGCCCGCTGGAGATCATCAAGCAGGGGGTGTCCATGGCCTTCATCCCGGAGGACCGCCTGGGCATGGGCCTGGTGGGGGGCATGAACATGCCGGACAACCTGCTGCTGAAAACCTACCGGGACCAGAAGGGCTTTTTCTTAAGCCGCAAAAAGGCCCGGGAAGAAGCCGCCGCCATGGTGGAGCAATTGCGCATCGTCACACCGGGCATCAACACCAGGATCCAGAAATTGTCCGGCGGCAATGTGCAAAAAATCCTCCTGGGCCGGGAAATCAACCTGAACCCCCGGGTGCTCATCACCGCCTACCCGGTGCGGGGGCTGGACATCGGCGCCTCCATGACCATCTATGACATGCTCAACGAGCAAAAGAAAAAGGGCGTGGGCATCCTCTTTGTGGGGGAGGATTTGGACGTGCTGCTGGGCCTGTGCGACCGCATCCTGGTGCTGTGCGCGGGCCGGGTGAGCGCCATTGTGGAGACCCAGTTTGCCACCAAGGCGCTGCTGGGCATGAAGATGGCCGGCCTCACCACGGACAAGGAGGACGATTATGCCTAAACCCTGGGTGATGCCCCACATCGTGCAGCGGGGCGAGGTGAAGCCCGCCCTGGCCTGGGCCTACCGCGCCCTGGCTGTGGTCTTTGCCCTGTCCATGGGGGCCGCCTTTTTGGCGCTGCAGGGGCTGAACCCCCTGTCGGTGTACGGCACCATGCTCAAGGGGGCCCTGGGCACGGCGGGGATGCAGAAAGAAACCCTGAAAATGACCATCCCCCTGGCCCTCACCAGCCTAGGGGTGCTGCTGGCCTTCCGGATGAAGTTCTGGAACATCGGCGCCGAGGGGCAGATTGCAGCCGGGGCCATCGCCGCCAGCTATTTCGCCTATTTCCAGTCCCATTTGCCCACATACATCCTGCTGCCCCTGATGGCGGCGGCAGCCTTTGTGTTTGCCGGCCTCTGGGGCCTGGTGCCCGCCTGGTTCAAAACCCGCTTTGGCACCAACGAAACCCTGTTCACCCTGATGCTCAACTACATCGTGTTTTATTTGATTACCTACCTTAGGGAAGGCCCCTGGCGGGACCCTGCCGGCGGCTTTGCGGCCACCCCCCGCTTCCCCAGGCAGGCCCGGCTGCCGGAGGTGCCCTTCCCCTTTGTGGGCAACCTGCATGTGGGCTGGATTGTGCTGCTTGTCATGGTGGTGCTGGTCTTTGTCTACATGCGCTACTCCAAGCACGGCTATGAGATCACCGTGGTGGGTGAAAACATCCGCACCGCCCGCTACGCCGGGATGCCGGTGAACAGGATCATCATGCGCACCATGTTTTTATCCGCCGGCATCGCCGGCCTGGCGGGGATGCTGCAGGTGGCCGGGCCGGACCGGCAGCTGACCGACGCCGTGGCAGGCGGCCGGGGCTTTGCCGCTGTCAGCGTGGTGTGGCTGGCGCGCCTGTCCCCTGTGGGCTGCCTGGTGGTGTCCTTCCTGTTTGCCGCCATGCAGAAGGGCTGCAGCATGATGCAGACGGAATACCGCATCCCGGCCTCCATGTCGGACATCCTCCAAGGCATCATCCTGTTTTCCGTCCTGGGGGCAGAGTTTTTCCTCCAGTACCGCTTGACCTCCAGGAAGGAGGTGGCCGCATGAGCCATTTTGCCGACCAGGCCATCGCCTTCCTCTATGCCGCCATCCTGGCCAGCGTGCCCCTGCTGTACGGCACCCTGGGGGAAATCCTCACCCAGAAGGCAGGCAACCTGAACCTGGGGGTGGAGGGCATGATGTACATGGGGGCCATTGCCGGCTTCCTGGCCGGGTTCTACACGGATTCCCTGGTGATGACCCTGCTCTCCGGCATCCTGGCCGGCGCCCTGGGCGCTGCATTGTATGCTTTTTTAACCGTCAGCTTAAAAGCCAACCAGAACGTCACCGGCCTCACCCTCACCATCTTCGGCACGGGGATTGCCAATTTCCTGGGGGAGAAAACCAAACTGAACCTGCCGGTGGACACCGTCTTTATGTCCGCCCGGCTGAAGTCCCTCCTGTCCCCCCTGCACCTGGGCGCCCTGAGCGAGCTGCCGGTCATCGGCACCCTGCTGTTCCGCCACAGCATCCTCACTTACCTGGCGCTCCTTCTGGGCATTGCGATGAGTTTGTACTTCAGGCGCAGCCGCATGGGCTTAAACCTGCGGGCCGTGGGCGAGAACCCGGCGGCAGCGGACGCCATGGGCATCCCTGTGAACGCCTACAAATACGTGCATATAATTATCGGCGGCGCCCTGTGCGGCCTGGGGGGCGTGTATGTGAGCATGGTGACTGCCCTGGGCAACTGGCAGCCCAACATCATCTCCGGCCAGGGCTGGATTGCCATTGCCCTGGTGATCTTCGCCTCCTGGAAGCCGCTGCGGGCCATCCTGGGCAGCCTGGTGTTCGGCGCGCTGTCTGTGCTGCGCCTCTATGTGCCCCGGGAGGTGGCGGACATCCCCGGCGCGCTGTTTTCCATGCTGCCCTTTGTGGTCACCTGCGTGGTGCTGGTGTTGTCCTCCATCCGCATGAAACGGGAAAACCAGCAGCCCGCCTCCTGCGGCATCAACTATTTCCGGGAGGAGCGTTGATGGCCGGATACCAGGAGTTGATCGGGCGCATCCAGGCCTTGATGGCGGAAACTCAGCCGGTTGTCCTCGCCATTGACGGCCCCTGCGGCAGCGGCAAGACCACCCTGGCAGGGCGGCTGATGGAAGACTTCCCAGGCAGCGTCACCGTCCACGCTGATGACTTCTTTTTGCAGCCCCACCAGCGCAGCCCCCAGCGGCTGCAGGAGCCTGGCGGTAACATGGACCGGGATCGCCTGAACACCCAGGTGCTGTCCCGGCTGCGCGGGGGCAGGCCCTTCCAGTACCAGGCCTATGACTGTCAGGAAAACAGACTGAATCCTGTTTTATTTGCGCCCGGGCCGCTGGTGATTATTGAGGGCTCCTACTGCCTCCACCCGGATCTGACAGGGGCCTATGACCTGAAGGTTTTCCTGACCATCGACCCGGACACCCAGCTGCAGCGCTTAAAGGCCCGGGTGCCGGAAGCCATGCTGCCCCGTTTCCAGGGGGAGTGGATTCCCATGGAAAACCGGTATTTTGAGCATTTTAAAATCAAAGAAAACAGCGACCTGGTGCTGTCGCTGTAATCTACAATCAATCTCAACATGTGCTGCCGGGATTCTTCCCGGCTTTTTTATTGCGCGCTGACGGCGTCCAGGAGGGCCTTCATGGCCTCCAGGGAGCGCTGCTCCACCCAGGGGGCATGGTGCAGGCCATCCAGGAGCACAAACTCCGCGTTGGGGAAATGGCTCGCCAGCCGCTCTGCCTGCTCATAGGGAATCTGGCTGTCCTGCCGGGCTCCCAAGACCAGCACCCGGGCGTTAGCAGAGACCGTCTTGGCAGCTGTATCGTTGGGGTATTTGTTGCGCACCAGCAGGGATGCGATGGCCTTCACTGCGCTGCCCGCCTGAAACTCCTGCTCCAGGTAGATGTTCACCATCTCTGTCCCATTATAAAAAGGCGTCATCAGGATGAGGCCCGCCGCCTGGTTGTTGGCCGCCAGGTAGCTGGCAGGGCCGGAGCCCAGGCTCCACCCGGCCAGGACGATTTTGCTGCTGTCCACCTCCGGGCGGGTGATGGCATAGTCATAGGCCTGCTGCGCCATCTTGAGGATGCTCTCCTCCGTGGGTTCGCCGCCGCTAACGCCATAGCCGGGATAGTCCACCATCATGAAGTGGTAGCCGGCCAGGAAGATTTCCGCCTGGTTGCGCTTCAATTCGTGGAGGCGGCCGGCAGCCAGCTCGCCGTTGCCGCCAAAGTACAGGATCAGGCCGGCCTGGCCCGGGGTCGTCTTCCAGAGATAGCCCTGGTAGCGCTCCTGGTTTTCACCTGTTATCTGCACCTCTTCCACATCAGCCTGCTCCTTGAGGAAAGCTTCTGCCTGCAATTCCCGGCGGCCCGGCATGTAGAGCAGGTCGTTCTGGGCGATGTAAAACCCCCCCACACCCCACAGCAGCACCACCACCACCCCCAGGATCAGCAGACGCCACAGCCATTTGAACAGCCGGAAGGGCTTGTTGGCCGGAAACACCAGAAACAGAGCGATGACCAGGGCGCTGATGCCGGTCAGGTAGAAAAAGGGCTCCCGCAGGGCGCTTTGCTCCAGGTTTCTCTGATAGAACTGCTGCACCAGCATCAGGATGCCGCCGCTTAGAATCAGCCCCAAAAAGATGGTGAACACAAAGCGCAGGAAGGTGGGTCGTTTTTTGGTAAAACTCATCTTGGCACCTCGTTTTCTCTAAATCCTTGTACTACACCTTGATTATACACAAAGCGCCGGCTTTCCCAAAAGAAAAAGCCGGAAGGGCGCTGGCCCCTCCGGCAGATGTTGGGTTTAATTACTGCTTTCCGGCTTCCTCGATGGCAACCGCCACCGCCACGGTGGCGCCCACCATGGGGTTGTTGCCCATGCCGATGAGGCCCATCATTTCCACGTGGGCCGGCACCGAGGAGGAGCCTGCGAACTGGGCATCGGAGTGCATCCGGCCCATGGTGTCCGTCATGCCGTAGGAGGCAGGGCCGGCTGCCATGTTGTCCGGGTGCAGGGTGCGGCCGGTGCCACCGCCGGAGGCCACGGAGAAATACTTCTTGCCGTGCTCATTGGCCCATTTCTTGTAGGTGCCGGCCACGGGGTGCTGGAACCGGGTTGGGTTGGTGGAGTTGCCGGTGATGGACACGTCCACCTGCTCATGGCGCATCACCGCGACGCCTTCTGACACATCGTTGGAGCCATAGCAGCGCACCTTGGCTTTTTCACCGGTTGAGAAGGCTTTCTCGCTGACCACTTCCAGCTTGCCGGTGGCGTAGTCATAGCGGGTTTCCACATAGGTGAAGCCGTTGATGCGGCTGATGATGTAGGCGGCATCCTTGCCCAGGCCGTTCAAAATGACCCGCAGGGGCGTCTTGCGCACCTTGTTGGCGGTGCGGGCGATGCCGATGGCGCCTTCCGCGGCGGCAAAGGACTCATGGCCTGCCAGGAAGGCAAAGCATTTTGTTTCCTCCCGCAGCAGCATGGCCCCCAGGTTGCCGTGGCCATGGCCCACGTCCCGCTGGTCCGCCACGGAGCCGGGGATGCAGAAGGCCTGCAGGCCGTCACCGATGGCTTCGGCTGCCTCAGCTGCCGTTTTCAGCCCGCGCTTCACCGCCAGGCCTGCCCCTAAGGTGTAGGCCCAGACGGCGTTTTCAAAGGCGATGGGCTGAATGCCGTGGACGATTTTGCGCACGTCGATGCCTTTTGCCAGTAGCAGCTCGTTGACTTCTTCCAGGGAGGAAAAGCCATTGTCCTGCAGCACCTGGTTGATCTGTTTCTCCCGGCGCTCGTATCCTTCAAATTGCGGCATATGCGTTTTCCTCCTTACTGATGGCGTGGGTCGATATAGGACGCGGCGTCGTCAAAACGGCCGTAGGTGCCGACGTTTTTCTCGTAGGCTTCCTTGGGGTCGACGCCCTTTTTGATGGCTTCCATCATCTTGCCCAGGTGGCAGAACTGGTAGCCGCAGATTTCCCCGTTTTCATCCAGGGCCAGCTTCATCACATAGCCTTCCGCCATCTCCAGGTAGCGGGGTCCCTTGAGGAGGGAGCCGTACATGGTGGCAATCTGGCTGCGCAGGCCCTTGCCCAGGTCTTCCAGGCCGGCGCCCACCGGCAGGCCGCCCTCGGAAAAGGCGCTCTGGGTGCGGCCGTAGGCAATCTGCAGGAACAATTCCCGCATGGCGGTGTTGATGGCGTCGCAGACCAGGTCGGTGTTGAGGGCTTCCAGCACCGTTTTGCCGGGGAGAATCTCGCTGGCCATGGCGGCGGAATGGGTCATCCCGGAGCAGCCGATGCACTCCACCAGGGCTTCCTGAATGAGGCCTTCCTTGACATTCAGGGTCAGCTTGCAGGCGCCCTGCTGGGGCGCGCACCAGCCCACGCCGTGGGTCAAGCCGCTGATGTCCTTCACTTCTTTCGCCTGCACCCACTTCCCCTCCTGGGGAATGGGGGCGGCGCCATGGATGGGCCCGCGCTGTACGCAGGTCATTTCTTCCAGCTCTTTGGAATACTGCATAAAATCCTCCTTGCTCATCTGTGTAATCAGGCACACCTGATGATTGTAGCACAAACTGTGCAGGTTTTCACCCGCCTGGGACGTTTTTGATCCAGGGAACCTGTGATGCCGGAGGATTCAGTTGTGGCAAAAAGAGGTTTTTGCTTACCTAAAACCATCTCGCCAAGAGCAACATGATTTTTAATATTTGAAAAGAAGGCTGGCCGCCAGCAGGAACTGTGCGGCGTAATACAGGATGATGCAGGCCCGGTCCCAGGGGTCCTTTTCCGGAAACACCAGGCGGCGGGCAATGATGGCGTCTGACAGCACAAACAGCAAGGCCCCTAAAAACACCAGGGCGGATTGTTCCAGGGCCGCTGCCGCCATCCCGCTGATGAGGAGGGCATACAGGCCATGGGGCACGATGGAAAAGGCCACCTTCTTGCGCAGGCGCAGCACCATGATGACCACAAAGACCACCAGGCCACCGAACAGCAGGAAGGAGGGCAGACCGGGCGTCTTGCGCATCCAGAAGGAGACGATATAGGCCACATGGCCCAGGGCGAAGCAGCCCATCCCCGCCAGGAAATGAATTTCCAGCAGCACGTCTGCCACGGCGCAGATGAAGATGCCCAGGGCCATCACCAGGGCATGGGGCTGCCCGGTCTGTACATAGGCATACAGGGCCAGCAGGCCGGCAAACCCGGTGGTGACCCCTTTGAAGAACAGCAGCCAGGGCTTTTTGTGCCACTGCCGCTCGCTGCCCAGCTGGTAATTCAGGCCCGTCACCACCATGGCCGCCAGGGCGCAGAGGCTCAGGATGATGTCCTGGCTCACAGGATGTTTTCCTCTGCGATTTCAGAAGCTGCGTCCATGGCTTTTTCCTGCATGGTTTCGATGCGTTTCAGGGCTTTCTTGCGCCAGCGGCCGTACTTGAAGGCCAGGTAGTTGATGCCGGCCCCTGCCAGCCAGGTGGCCAGCATGGCGTAGTAGATGCTCTCCGGCTTGCCCAGGGGTGTCTCCGGGGTTTTGGTCCAGGCCACCAGCAGGTAGGACAGGGGCACCCGCAGCAGCACCGAGGTGATAAGGGAAATCCACATGGGGGTCATGGCGTCCCCCGCCCCCCGCATGACGCCGGACAGGGTCTGGATCACCGCCATGGCGATGAAACCCAGGGATAGGATGCGGATGAAATGCATCCCCAGGTCGATGATGGTTTCGGTTTTTGTGAACAGGCTCATGATGGAGCGGCCAAAGAGCAGCACCGCCAGGGTCATCACCGTGGCCACCCCCACTGCCAGGACCACACCCTGCATGGCGCCTTTCTGCGCTCTGTCGATCCGGCCAGCGCCAATGTTCTGCCCGGTGAAGGTGGTCATGGCCATGCCAAAGCTGAAGTTGGGCATCATGGCAAAGCCGTCCACCCGCATGGAAATGATGGCCGTGGCCACCACGTCCGGGCCAAAGCTGTTTTGCAGCCGCTGCACCAGGATCATGGCCATGGAGAAGATGGCCTGGGTGAAGCCCGAGGGCATGCCCAGCCTGAGGATCTCCTGGACGGTGTGCTTTTTCAGTTTGATGGTGTGGCGGTTGATGTCAAAGGTGGCCTGCATCCGGGACAGCTTGAAATAGCACAGCACCGCCGACACCGACTGGGCGATGACCGTGGCCCAGGCCACCCCGGCAACCCCCCAGCCAAAGCCGATGACAAACCAGAGGTCCAGGGCGATGTTGAGGGCCGAGGTGAGCAGCAGGAAAAGCAGGGCGGAAAAGCTGTCCCCCAGCCCCCGCAGCACGCCGGAGAGCACGTTGTAGAAGGTGAAGCCGGCGATGCCGTAGAAGTAGATCTGCAAATACTGGATTGCATCCTTGATGATGGGTTCGGGGGTGGCCAGGGCGCTGAGGATCAGGGGAGACAGGGGCACACCCAGGCCCATGATAATGAGGGACACGATGGCCGTCAGGGTGATGCAGTTGCCGATGGCTGTGCTGAGCATGGTCCGGTCCTTGGCGCCAAAAGCCTGGGACACCAGGATGCCGGCGCCGGTGGAGATGCCCACAAACAGGGCAATCATGAACATCAGGATGGGGCCGGTGCTGCCCACAGAAGCCAGGGCGTGGTCCCCCACATACTGGCCCACTACCGCAGAGTCGGTGGAGGCGTAGAGCTGCTGGGCGATGTTGCCCACCAGCATAGGCAGGGCGAACTCCAGGATGCGCTTCCAGGGCGCGCCTTTGGTCATATCCCGTGGCGAAAAAAGAACTCTCAGCTTCTGCATTGATTACCTGCTTTTGATGTGATAGGAGCATTATAGCCCCTTACCCCCCCTGATTCAAGGAATACCACGGCGTGGTATAATGCTGTGAGGTGTGTTATGGACAAGAAGATGGTGCCCGGGAACAAGCAGTCAAAAAAAGCAAAGCGCCTGGCGGCAGCAAAAAAGCGGGTGACCTGGGCCTTTTCCCCGGTGAGCCGGGTAAAACAAAGCAAAAAGCGCTACCGGCGCACCGATAATCAACAGCGCATCCGGGAAATGGAATAAACCGGGCTGTCCGGGCGACGGGGCCTCAGGATGCAGCATCCATTGACCTGATTTGGCCCAACGGGGTAGAATGAACCTGCCGGCGCAAATCCCGGCAGGAAAGGAACGCTATGAGCATCGTATTTTCAGCAATCGTGGGCATCGTGCAGGGCCTTGCAGAGTTTCTGCCCATCTCCTCCTCCGGCCACATCATCGTGGCGGAAAAGCTGCTGGGCCTCCTGGGCTATGAGGGCAGCGCCAACCCCCTGGCTTTTTCGGTGATGCTGCACATGGGCACCCTGCTGGCAGTGGCAGCGATTTTCTTCAGGGACTGGGTGGACATGATCCTGCACCCTGTGAAAAACCGCACCCTGCTGCTGCTGGTGGTGGCCTCCCTGCCGGCCCTGGTCCTGGTGGTGCTGTTGGGGGACCGGATCGACAGCCTGTTTGAAGGCTGGTTCCTGGGCATCGCCTTTTTGATCACCGCCCTGTTCCTGGTGCTCATCGAGGTGTACGGCCGCTGGAACGCGGGCCGCACCAAAAAGAGCGAGGTGGGCATCCCCGCCGCCCTCACCATGGGCGTGTTCCAGGGCATCGCGCTGCTCCCCGGCGTCAGCCGCAGCGGCTCCACCCTCTTGGGCGGCGTTCTCAGCGGGCTCAACCGCAAGACTGCTGCCAAGTTCTCCTTTATGATGTCGGCCCCGGCCATTTTGGGCGGATTTTTGTCCGAGGGCAAGAAAGCCCTGGAGATGGATGCCCTGCCGGCCATGTTCAGCCCCGAGTCCCTGATCGGCATGGTCTTTGCCGCCATCTTCGGCTTCCTGGCCATCCGCTACATGCTGTCCCTCATCGAGCGCATCAGCTTCTACAAATTCGCCCTGTATGTGGGCCTGCTGGGCATCCTGGTGATCATCTGCCAGGTGACGGGCTTTTTGGGCTTTCCCCCCATCGCCCTGCCCGCAGCCGCCCCCCTTGGATAAGGAAAGGAAACCATGAAAAAAATTCTGTCGCTGCTGTTTATCCTCCTGCTGCTGGTGGAATTGCCCGTCCTGGCAACAGAGCAGGAGGACAGCACCCTGTACCCCGCTCCCTCTCGCCATGTCACCGATGGCAAGGGCTACTGGGAAACCCCCATGGACATCCGCAATGTGCAGGCGGTGTGGGAGATGCTCATGGCCCCGGTCACCGTGGTGAAGGGCCACCAGAAATCCCAGCAGCTGCTCTACAGCGAGCCGGACAGCAATTCTGAACCGGTGGGGGACGTGACCCGGGATTCCCAGGGGGTCCATGTGCTGGAAACCCGGGACGACGGGTGGAGCCTGGTGGAAACCTATTCCAGCTCCTTCTTTGACAGCAAAATCAAAGCCTGGAACCAACTGGTGCAGGGCTATATCCGCACCGACATGCTGACCACCGTCACCCCCAAGGACAAATACGCCCTGCTGGTGGACAAGCTGGACCAGCGGATGTACATCTTTGAGGACGGCGAAATCTATGACGTGCTGGTGATTTCCACAGGCCTGCCCAACGAGCGCCAGCCCTACAATGAGACCCGCAGCGGCGAGTTCCTCCTGGTGAGCGCCGTGGGCGGCTTTGAAGTGGAAGGGCTGAACGCCGCCATGGGCCTGCGCTTCAACTTCGGCGACATCCTCCACGAGGTGCCCCACTCCATCAGAAGCGGCCAGAAGAACTACAGCCGCTATGAGGCGGTGCTGGGCCAGCGGGCCAGCCACGGCTGCATCCGGGTGCAGCGCAAGCGCACCCCCAAGGGCACCAACATGACCTGGGTGTGGAACACCTTAAGGAAGCGCATGGGCACCAAGCTGGTGGTCTGGGAGGACCTGCCCGGCCGGCAGCTGCCCCATGTGGACCCGGACACCCCCTTGTACTACAACCCCAAGGGCGGGCAGAACTACCATTCTGCGGACACCTGCTATGGCGTCAAAAAGCAGTTCACCCCCATGACCCAGTTCAACTACGGGGAGCTGGGCACCGGGGACTACAGCCACCTCACCGCCTGCCCCTACTGCGTGCCGCCCCGGACGGTGGAAGAAATCAACGAAATCAACCTGGCCCACCGCCTGCCAACAAGCCCCTGATTGCAGGGATTCCCGGGATTGTGCAGGGGCTGAAAATTCGCCCTTGCAGGAAACCCGGATTTCATGTATATTACGTAATTGGCACATCCTTGCGCCATGCAAGACATGGCGCCATACGTCCATGAGGAGGTGAAAGGTATGGATTACGAACTGCTCTACATCATTGACACAAGCCTTGAAGAGGAAGCCCGCAAGGAGCTCATCACCCGGTTCAACACCCTGATTGAGCAACACGAAGGCAAGGTGGACAAGGTGGAAGAATGGGGCAAGCGCCGTCTGGCTTATCTGGTTGATGACAAGCCCGAAGGCTACTATGTCCTCGTCCACTTCTCCGCCCCGGCGACCTTCCCCAAGGAGATGGAGCGCGTAATGGAAATCGATGACAATGTGATGCGTTATCTCATCACCCGCATCGAGCACAAGCGCGCCCACGTCAAACCCCAGCCGCAGCGCGCAGCGCAGCAGGCCCAGAGCGCAGACGTTCCGGAACCCGGCATCGAAGCGCTGCCCAGCCAGGTCGACGAGTAAAGGAAACCAGGATGAACAAGATTTTTCTCATCGGAAATTTGACACGGGACCCGGAATTGCGCACCACGCAAAGCGGCATCCCCGTGTGCAGCTTCACGGTGGCAGTCAACCGCCGCAGCCGCCAGGGCGCAGAAGCCGGTCAGCCCGATGCTGACTTCTTCCGCATCACCACCTGGCGCCAGCAGGCAGAAAACTGCAACCGCTACCTGGCCAAGGGCCGCAAAGTTGGCGTCACCGGCACATTGACCCTGCAAAGCTACACTGGCAACGACGGCCAGCAGCGCTACAGCCTGGAAGTCCAGGCCGACGAGGTGGAGTTCCTCACCCCCCGCGGTGAAGGCTCCAGCCCGGACAACCGGCCCGCCGGCAGCGTGAATGAGCCCCAGGACAGCAACAACGGTTTCGTCCGGGTGGAAGATGATGATCTGCCGTTCTGAGCAGAAAATTGAGGAGACGATAATATGTCAGTAGATCGAGGAGCCGAAAGAAGGCAGCGCCCCCGTGGACGCCGCCCCCGGCGCAAAGTCTGTGATTTTTGCGCCAACAAGGTGGAATACATCGATTACAAGGATGTCAACCGCCTGCGCCGCTACGTGAATGAGCGGGGCAAGATTTCTCCCAGGCGCATGATGGGCACCTGTGCCAAGCATCAGCGCCAGCTGTCCGGTGCCATCAAGCGCTCACGTGCCATTGCGCTGATGCCCTACGCGGCAGACTGAGAAACGCCACACCATGAAAAGCTGACTCCGGTCGGCTTTTTTATTGCGCAAAATTATACTGTACTTTGAAGAGAAGATAGCATCCGTCGGTGCATGGCGCCTCTTTCAGCCTTGTGGTGCACACATGAAATGACAAAGAAGAGGGCTTGTGCCCTCTGAAACTCCCCTTTGATATGGTCTGAAACTGCTAAGTCCTACCGCCTCATCAGCTGCTTGCTCAGGTCGTTCACTGCCGCCTTGATGGGCGGGGTGGTGGTGATCATGGTTTCGATCTTGGCGCAGCCATGGAGGATGGTGGAGTGGTCCCTGCCCCCCAGCATCTCGCCGATTTTGGGCAGGCTGGTGTCCGTCAGCAGGCGGCTTAAGTACATGATCATCTGCCGGGGCACGGAGATGTTGCGGCTGCGCCGGGGGCCGATCAAGTCCTCCACGCTGATGCTGTAATAGGCGGCCACGGCGTTGAGCACGTCCTCGCTGCTGACGCTGCGGGGCTGGTGTTCGGAGATGATTTCCTTCAGGGCCTCCTGGGCCAGCTCCAGGCTGATCTCCTTGCCGGAGAGGCTGGAATAGGCGGACAGGCGGGTCAGACTTCCCTCCAGCTCGCGGATGTTGCTGTCCACGTTCTGGGCAATCATCTGGATGACATCCTCCCCCACCACCATGTTTTCCTCCCGGGCCTTGGAGCGCAGGATGGCGCAGCGGGTGTCCATGTCAGGGCGCTGGATGTCGGCAATGAGGCCGGACAGGAAGCGGCTGCGCAGCCGCTCCTCCAGGTGGGCGATTTCCTTGGGGGGCCGGTCGGAGGAGATGACGATCTGCTTGCCGGAATTGAACAGGGCGTTGAAGGTGTGGAAAAATTCCTCCTGGGTGGAGTCCCGCCCAGCGATGAACTGGATGTCGTCAATGAGGAGGATGTCCACATTGCGGTATTTTTCCCGGAACTGGATGTTGCGGTTGGTCTGGATGGCCGTGACCAATTCGATGGTGAAGGTTTCGCTGGTGACGTACTCCAGCCGGGCTTCAGGCCGCTGCTCCAGCAGGTAGTGGCCGATGGCGTGCATCAGGTGGGTTTTGCCCAGGCCCACCCCGCCGTAGATGAACAGGGGGTTGTAGGCATCCGCCGGGGCTTCCGCCACCGCCAGGGATGCCGCGTGGGCGAAGCGGTTGCCGGAGCCCACCACGAAGGATTCGAAGGTGTAGCGCTCGTTCAGCTGGGGCGCAGGCTTCCTGATGACGGTGGCGCCGCTCTGGTATTCCTTGGCCTGCTTGGGGGTTAAGATGTTCAGGCGCAGGTCCTTCCCGCTGGCTTCCTTCAGGGCCGAGGTGATCAGCGCAGAATAACGGGGCACCACAAACTGGTGGTAGAAATCCGTTTCTGCCTTGATGAAGTACTGATCCCCGCTTAAGTCCAGGGGGCGCAGCGCCCGCTCAATCCACGTGGAATAGGTCACGTCGGACATTTCCGCATGCATGAGTTGACAAGCCTTCTGCCAGATCATCTGGTAATCCAAATCGCATTCTCCAAGTACAATATACACGCTGTATACGGTTCAGCGGGGGTAAAAAAAACAGATATGCTCTGTTTCTGGGTGAACAACTGTGGATAAACTGCTGTGGATAAGTCCCGGACAGCACCTGACCACGGCCACATTCTATCACGGATAAAGGCTGGAATCAAATAACCGAAACCAGGGAAATCCTGCATGAACCTCAACCTGTTGATAAGGCAAAACCCCATCCCTTGTGGTCGCGGCAGATGCCATCCCCAAGAAAACGAAGAGAAACGCATAATTATACGGATTACGGCGCATGTTTTTTAAAGATATTTCTTTTTGCTGTCAAATATTAATTTGCAGCGTCAAATTGATACAGCCCTTTTACAATGCGCTGCCTGGTCCCTTTACCCGGATTTTTCAAAATAGTCCTACCATTTTACAGGCTTTGTCTGTATACTATGCGGCAACAGCATCATTCACAGGAGGTATTGCATGATGAGCCGACAAACAGGGCGTTTTACCAAGAAAGAACGCAGCTGGATCATGTACGACTGGGCCAATTCCGTGTACGCCACCAACATCATGGCCGCCATCTTCCCCACCATCTTTGTGGCCTTCGCCGGGGACCAGGGCGATTTGTGGTGGGGCTACGGCACCAGCATCGCCACCCTGATCATCGCCATCCTGGCCCCCATCCTGGGTTCCATCGCGGACTACCAGGGCATGAAGAAAAAGCTGTTCACCGCCTTCATGCTGCTGGGGGTCATTGCCACGGCCCTGATTGCCGTCACCAACGACTGGCGCTTCATGCTGGTGGCCTATGTGCTGTCAAAGATCGGCTTTTCCGGCTCCAACCTGTTTTATGACAGCTTCTTAACCGACGTCACCACCAATGAGCGCATGGACAAGGTGTCCTCCTGGGGCTACGCCATGGGTTATATCGGCGGCAGCACCATCCCCTTTGTCTTATCCATCGGCGTCCTTTTGGCCCTGGGCTATTCCAGCCCCGTCGCCCAGAAGTTCTCCATCCTCATCACCTCCGTCTGGTGGCTGGTGTTCACCATCCCCTTCCTCAAAAACGTGGAGCAGGAGCACTACATCGAGCGGCCGGAGCGCATATCCCTGAAAACAGCCTTTGATAACGTCTTGAACACCGCCCGGGACATCGCCCGGCAGCGGGGCCTGTTGATGTTCATCCTGGCCTATTTCTTCTATATCGACGGCGTGGGCACCGTCATCAGCATTTCCACCGCCTACGGCGCTGCCCTGGGCCTGGGGGCCACCGGCATGATCCTGGCCCTGCTGGTGACCCAGATTGTGGCCATGCCCTCCTCCATCCTCTTTGCCAAACTGGCACAGAAGATCTCCACCCGCCGGGCCATCCTCATCGCCATTGCGGTGTACATGTTCATCAGCATGGTGGGCTTTTACATGGGTTTCAGCCTGGAGCCCCACCAGGATGCCTACCGGGATGCCTTCAAGATCCAGCGGGCTGCCATCACGGAGCAACTGGAGGGCTATGGCTTTGCCCAGCAGGATGAAGCCAAAAAGGCGCTGGAGGACTACCTCAACAAGGCGGAGACCGCCCTGCGGGACAGCGACCCCAAGGCCTTTGAGGAATTGACCTTCATCATCCCCGGCGCCAGCACCGCTGACGAGGCCGTCGCCCGCGGCATGGAGCAGGACATCCGCACGGCCCTTACAAGCTTCCAGGCTGACAACACGGGCATCATTGAAAACTATCAGAAGGCCATCGGCTTCTCCACCACCCTGTTCTGGGCCATGGCCGTCATGGTGGGCACCATGCAGGGCGGCATCCAGGCCACCAGCCGCAGCTATTTCGGCAAGCTGGTGCCCAAGAAGCGCTCCAACGAGTACTTCGGCTTCTTTGACATCTTCGGCAAGTTCGCCACCGTCATCGGCCCCTTCCTCTATGCCGTCATCGGCGGCATGAGCGGCCGCTCCTCCTACGGCGCATTGGCCCTTATACTCCTGTTCTTCATCGGCTTTGTCATCCTGATTCTGGCCCGCAAGCCCCTGGAGGGGCTGGAAGCCCAGCTGGCTTTGCAGGAAGAGAATTAGATTAAGTACCGGCAGAGGACTCCTCCGGGGGATGTCATCCCCCGGTCCCCCTGCCCGGGGCCATCGGCCCCGGACCCCAGTATGAACTCAATATTAAACCGCTGCATGTTTCCAATTCACACAGCGGTTTTCAGTTTGATGGGATGTTATACCAAACACACGAGTTAATGCACTCATGGGGCGAGGATTTTTGATGGCTCTGCTAAGTCGAAGGAACGAGGCGTAGCCTCGTCGGGACTCCCTGCGTTCCCTTTCCACCTCGCAAGCTCCGCGGAGGCGTCCACTCCGGGGTCCCTCCTCTCGCTTGAAAGCCTGCTTTCAAGCGCAAGGAAGGATTCCGGAACATAGTGAGCTGGCAGGCTTGTCCTGGCAGCGAACGAAGTGGAGTGAATCCTGA
>Ga0209510_1002962_pt1 | contig 16602 bp, 13 predicted proteins | sample BiotimSIPDNA_FD_185749 | JGI IMG/M metagenome (GOLD analysis project Ga0209510, IMG submission 185749) | Anaerobic biogas reactor microbial communites from Washington, USA - Biogas_R1 time_0 SIP DNA (SPAdes) (version 2) | ecosystem: Engineered > Bioreactor > Anaerobic > Unclassified | place... | reverse complement strand
GTTGTCCGTCTCGTACTCCACATGGGAGGTGTTGATCGTGATTCCCCGGGCCTTCTCCTCCGGCGCCTTGTCGATCTGGTCATAGGCCATCGCCTGGGCATGACCGGCCTGCGCCAGCACCATCGTGATCGCCGCCGTCAGCGTCGTCTTGCCGTGGTCCACGTGGCCAATCGTGCCGATGTTCACGTGCGGCTTGGTCCGCTCAAACTTTTGCTTTGCCATGGGTTCGCTTCTCCTCCTGATTTTGCGTGTTGTGCCGGGCAGACGCCGGCCGGGTTTGCCGGTTTCCCGGCGTCCTGCCCATGCGGATTCGCAGTGGGCTCATGGAGCGGGTGATGGGAATCGAACCCACGTAGCCAGCTTGGGAAGCTGGAACTCTACCATTGAGTTACACCCGCACAGTGAGTGCTTTGGATATTCTATCCAAGAGCACCCACTTTGTCAACAGTTGCAAGCCCTCATTCCAGGCCTAAGGCAGGGGATTCCGGCTGGTGAAAACAGCATACATCAAAATGCCGGCGGCCACCGAGGCGTTAAGCGAACCAATCGTGCCGCTCATGGGGATTTTGAGGCGATGGTCACAGAGCGTAAGCGTCAGCGGGCTGATCCCCTCCCCTTCGCTGCCGATAACCAGCGCGCAGGGGCCTGTGATCTTGGCCTTTCGGTAATCCTCCCCCGCCTGATCAGCCGCATAGATCCAAAGCCCTTTTTCTTTCAGCTTCTTGATGGTCTGGTTCAGGTTGCCCACCCGGACCACCTTGATGTGCTCCACAGCGCCGGCAGAGGCTTTTACCGCAGCGGGGGTCAGCCCCACCGCCCGGTGTGTGGGCACAATCACCCCGTGGGCGCCGGCACAAACAGCCGTGCGGATAACGGCCCCCAAATTATGCGGGTCCGTCAGCTGGTCTAAAATCACCACAAAAGGCGGCTGTCCCTGATCCTTGGCGGCCTGAAAGATCTCGTCCAGCGAGGCGTACTGGTAGGCGGAAGCATAGGCCACCATGCCCTGATGGTTCTGGACAATCTGGTCCAGACGCCTGCGCTCCACAAACTGCACCAGGACGCCCGCTTCCCGGGCCATGCTGACGATCTGCCGCGCGGAACCGGAGATATCGCCTTTAGCTACCATCAGCTTTTCAAGGTCCCGGCCGGTTTTGATTGCCTCGCGGATGGGATTGCGCCCTGTCAAAAGATTGATCCCGGCGGGAATGGCTTCCTGTGCGGGCTGGTAGGACCCCTCCCCCACCACTTCCTGCGGCGGCGGCGCAGGCCGGAAGGCCCGCCTGGGCTGTGGCGAGAAGCCGGAATCGCTGCCGGGGCCAAAACGCCGGGAAGCCGGGGACGGCATGCCAGGCTCCGGGCGTCCGCGGTCCTGGCGGGGCTGATAGGTGTCCCGGCTGCCAGGCCTGCTGTAACGCTTTTCAAAGCCCGGCTCATTGCGCCTGCCTGAATCTTTGCGATAAGGGCCTGTGCCGCGGGGGCCCGCGGCCGGCTTATCCTTTCTCCAGGGGGCTTGATTCTCGGCGCTAAAGCCGCCCTTCCCCTTTGCCGGCCCTTTGCCTTCCCAGGCGGGCCGCTGGCCTGTTTTTACGCTGCCGCTTCTTGACTTGTTCTGCTGTGGTTTTCGACCGCCTAGGCGGCCGCCGCCTGATGAGGCGGGGCTTTTTTCTTTCATTTTTTTACCTTCTGTTTCATAATTGCTTGAATTTTTCTCGGATTTCCTTGATTTTGCCACAGGTCATCCTGCCTTCAGGGCAGGGGCCCGAGACACAGCCGGGGCCATCCTCGCTAAAAAGGCCCGGCAGCTTAGCCCTGGCGATGCGAAGCATCTCGGTTGCCAGGGCACGGATCTCCCACTGGGCGCGCTCGCAGCAGCGAAGCTTGAAGAAATGCTTCAGCTCCCGGGCGTTCATGGTCATGACCAGGCGGGTTTCACAGGCATTTGGCAGGACAAAGCGGGCGTCCTCGTTGCCTTTTTCCCCCTGCCCCAGGACCTCCTGCCATTCCAGGTACCAAGTATGCATCTGCGCCATTTGGGCGTGATATCTGGCCGCGACCTCCTCCCCCAGCTCCTGGATTCGGGGCGGCAGAATATAATTAAAGCCCTTCTCCAGCGACACGTAGCGCTGGCTTTGTACGCTGAAGGAGGCGATGCGGTGCCGGGTCAGCTGCGCTAAAAGGGCCCGGCTCACCCCTTCCACGGCAAAGGTGAGGGACACATGCTCCACCACAGAGAGATGGCCGGATTCCAGAATCTTCCTTAAAAAAGCGCTTTGGTCATTGGCGCTCACCTTTTCTTTAAGGCTTGCCACATCGCTGTTGGCATAGCAAAGCTTGGCCGCAAGGGCCACCAGGGTTTCCCCCTCCGGGGTCATGGACAGCAGCTCCACCTTCAGATGTGCTTCAGGCATTCTGCGCCTCCTGCGCGTTTGTGCGGGTTTCTATCAACTCCACCAGCGTGTCAATCCTCTCTTCCTGCCCGGTTAAATAAAGATACCCGATCAAGGCTTCAAACCCGGTTGCCGCTGAATACTCAGCAGTGGTGGCGGACCTTGGCCCCGGGTGACGGGCATGGGCGTTGCGGCCTCGTTTCACCAGCGCCAGCTCCCGGTCCGTCAAGCTGTCCACAATCGCCTCCAGGGCCTTCGCCTGGGCCCTGGCGTTGACAAAGCCGGTGGTGAAACGGTGCAGGTGCTGCATGCCGCGGCCGGTTTCCAGCGCCTTGAGCCGGATGCGCAGCGCATACACCGCGTCCCCTATGTAGGCCAGCTGCAAAGGGGGCAATAGCTGGGTTTGCCGGTGTGAAAGGGTCATACGTGGGTCATGATGGTCTTGCTGTAGTGGGAGGGGCTCATCCCCACGATGTTCTTAAAGGTTTTAGAGAAATGATAGGGGTCCTCCATGCCCACCTCAACGCCGGTCTGCCGCACGGTCATCCCGGTTTTCAGCAGCGTCTTCGCGCGCTCCATCTTGCAAAAAAGCTGGTAGCTCTGGGGCGGCATGCCCACCTCGGAGACAAAGCGCTTTCTGAAGGTTTCCACCGGCATACGGCTAAGGCTGGCCATATCGCTTAAAGAAAAGGAATCGCGGTACTGGTTTTTGCGCATGGCATCGATGACCTTTGCGATCTCATGGGAAAGCACCGCGTCCATGGCCACCGCCTGGCCGGAGTGGGAGGCCAGCAGGCCCCAAAGCAGCTGCTGTAGCTGGGCCGAAGAGGCTTCCTTCACCGAACCAATGCGCACAGCCGCCTGCACGATGTGCCGCGCCAGCTTCAGCTGGGAGGGCAAAGCGCCCTGCTTCATGGCCCGGTGCTGCATGGCGCCCAGCCTGGCCATGAAATCATCCGCCAAAGGCCCGTCCACCAGAAGCCAGATAATCCGCGCATCCTGCTCCATCCTCAGGCTGACGTCCTCCTGAAACCGGGGAATCATGCAGCATTCCCGGCTCTTAATCTTCAGGTCATTCAAGCTCAGGTAAAAGGAGCCCTGCTGGCAGATGATCATCGTCCACGCATTCTGCTGGTTAAGCTCATAGCTGCCGGGGGTCAGCATAGCAGAACCGGCGGTGGCAATCCATACCCCGCTGTTTTGTGCCAGCTGATCCGGCTTGTGGATGCCCTCCACCAGAAGGGACTGGCCTTCCTTCTCCCCTAATTTGGATTTAAAAACAATTGAATTCATTCCCTGCCTCCGTCATCATCATGCCTCCTATTATGACAACCACAATGTACAATGTCAATATCTGGTTCCGAATTTTACATTGTAGCGCCCGGTGCAAGTTCTGCCATGATTTGCGGCTTAAAGCACGACAGGGTATAATGAGGCGGTTGATGATCCAAATGACACCCATAAGGGAGACAGCCTTGAAACGAACCGCTTACCACACCCAATCCACCCGGCTGGCCATGGAAAAGCTGCGGCAGCTGCAGCTGGAGCTGCCCAAGGTCTGCACGGATTATTTCCGCGCCATCGCCCAGACCACCAGCGCCCTTACCCGCCAGGCCTACGCCTATGATCTGCGGCTTTTTTTCCAATATCTCTGCGCTGAGGAGTCGGATTTTTCAGACACGGAACCCCGGCTGATGGGCCCTGATCATCTGACACAAATCAATGCCCGGCATATCACCGGTTTTCAGGACTATCTGCAGATGTATGTCAAAAACGATGCTGACAATGAGCAGGAGACGGTGATCACCAATCAGTCCCTGGGCATCATGCGCAAGCTGAGCTCCCTGCGCTCCTTTTTTGACTATTTGTTTAAAAATGAGCTGATCCCCGCCAACGTGGCCACCCTGGTGTCCATGCCCAAGCGGCATCAGAAGCCCATTCTGTACATGGAAAAGGAAGAGGTCCAGCGGATGCTTAAGGCCATGATGTCTGGCGAGGGCCTTAATGAGCGAGAGAAAAAATACTTGGATATCACCCGTAAGCGGGACATCGCCATCGTGATGATGTTTCTGGGCACAGGCATCCGGGTGAGCGAGCTGGTGGGGCTGGATATGGATCACCTGAATTTTAAGGACAACTCCTTTTTAGTCACTCGCAAGGGGGGCGATCAGACGATTCTATATTTCCCCCAGAGCGTGGCCGGCTATTTGCTGGATTATCTTGAGGAAAGAAGGGAAACCCAGCCTCTTGAAGGGCACGAGCACGCGCTGTTTCTCTCCCTTCAGCGGCGCCGGATCTCCCAGCGGGCGGTGGAAAAGCTGGTGAAGAAATACGCCTTATTGGGCGCGCCTTTAAAGCCAAAACTAAGCCCGCACAAGCTGCGCAGCACCTTTGGCACCAATCTCTACCGCGCCACAGGGGACATCTATCTGGTGGCGGACACCCTGGGCCACGCGGACGTGAACACCACCCGGCGCCATTACGCCGCCATGTCCGATGACAAGCGCCGGGAAGCGGCCAAGCGCATCGAGCTGCCCACAATTCAGGAAGAAACCGTGGAAATACCAAAAAATTGAGATGTAAGCAGTTTGCAAACATATGTTTGCATGCTATAATGGGGCAGACCTTTGCAGGAGGTAAACATGAGCGAAACAGGAAGACGGCGCAAACACGGAGAAACGCAGGGCATTATCCTGCGCTTTATTCAAGAGCAGATCGAGGAACGCGGCTACCCCCCCTCTGTTCGGGAGATTTGCGATGCCACAGGCCTTAAGTCCACCTCCACTGTGCACGGGCACCTGAAGCGCATGGAGAAGGCCGGCCTGCTTCAGCGCGATTCCATGAAGCCCCGGGCCATGACCCTGCTGCAAAAAGAGGAGGAGCCCACCGGCAAACAAGGCGTGCGCCTGATTCCCCTGATGGGCCCCGTGGCAGCGGGCAGCCCCATTTTGGCAGAGGAAAGCCTGGATGAGACGCTGCCGGTGCCTGATCATTTCTTGAAAAAAGAGGGGGATTATTTCGCCCTGGTGGTCAGCGGAGAGAGCATGATTGACGCGGGCATCTTAAACGGAGATTATCTCATCGTCAGAAAACAGCCGGTGGCCTCCAATGGCGACATCGTGGTGGCGCTTTTGGAGGATGACGCCACGGTCAAGCGCTACTTCAAGGAGAGCGGCCACTTCCGCCTGCAGCCGGAAAACGCGGCCATGAAACCCATTATTGTTAACGAGCTGACCATTTTAGGCAAGGTGGTGTCCGTCTACCGCTCCTTATAAACATTTTATTTCAGCAAAAGGGACGGGTTTTACTCCCGCCCCTCTTTTTTTGTGCCCTTCTATAAGCTCAGCTCATAGCAGCCGCGCAGTAGCTGATAAACGGGTTTTAACAGCAGAAAATCATCCGACAGGCGCTTGGCAATCCCCGGCTCAAACACCCATTGGGGCCTGATGTTCTGGCGCATAATCAGCAGCTCTTTCCGGGTATACCAAGGCAGCAGCTGCTGATTCAGCTCTTTGGGGATGGCCAGGCGTTTGAAGCTGTCCCCTCCCAGGGCAAAATCATGTTTGTTCAGCATCTGTGATATGCTCAGCAGTTCATCCGGGTTGGCCAGCATGCGCCGCCTTAAGATGTCCATGGCAGGCCGGTTGTGACCCCAAAACCCCAGGCCCCAGCTGACCCACTCCACCCTGATCTCAAACCACAGCATAACCGCCTTCTCCCGGGGTTCTCCCTGATGCCTGAAAGCCAGCCAATGGTGATCCCGGTAAGGGGATTTGTCCCGGGAAAAGCGGGTGTCCCTGAAAATACGGGAGAGAACCCGGGAGGGCCGCACCTCCATCTGGGGGTCAATGGCAAGAGCCGTTGGCGTCAAAGCTTCAATGAAAGTGTAATACGGCGTGCGCAGCTTCTGGATATATTCGGCGCGGTTGGCGTCCATAAAAGCCCTGCTGTTGTTCAGGCGGATCTGCATCATAAAATCCACCATATCCGGCTTAAAATGGAAAGCCAGCGCCTCCTGATTTAACTCAGTCAAAGCTTACAAACTCCTCCCTCACATAGCCTTGGACAACATCTGTTTCAACCAGCAGCCAGCCATCCTCAGACTGCTGAAGCACCACCAGCTCCTGGCCAAAGAACAGGCGCATGATCACCTCGCTGTTCAGGCTGGCTTCCGCGCGCAGATTCAGCGAGGAATTAGCCGGAATTTCCGTCACCCGGGCAATGGGTTTGCCCTGGGCTTTCTCCGGGTCAACCGGCATCAGGGTGGGGCGCGGCGTAGCCGTGGGCGCAGGCCCGGGTGTCGTCAGGTATTCCCGGCCGATGGCCTCCGGCAGTTGAAGGGCGGTGTCCACCACGCCCAGCTCAGTGCCTGGATAGTAAAAGCGCAGGATCTGCTGGAAATTCCAGCCATAGGTGGCAGCCATCCATTCCGCTCCCCGCTGGCTCAGCCCCACGCCGTGGCCATATCGGGTGAAGGAAATGCGAAAGCTGTTCTCAAGCGCCTCCACCCTGACCAGCTCATTGGGGTTGCGGTTGATGGAGAGGTTAAGCGCTGCCTCAAGATCCGGGAAAATCTCGCAGTCAACGGAGATGGTTTCCGGCAGCGCTGTAAAGCCGGAGAGCGCGGGCGGCGCCACTTCAAACGCGGGGGTGCCAAAGGACACCTCCTGGTCCGGGCTTTGGCTGGTTTTCCCGCTGACCTGAAGGTCAAAGCGCAAATAGCGCATCACGCCATGCTCCCCGCCGAATTTGGTGGTGTGGGGCTGGATGTTGGTCACCCCGTCAATGCGGATGTCCTGGGTTTCTTCGCTGTAGCCCAGCGCCTTTAGGCGGGGGCTTAGCTTATCCAAAAGCAAAGACAGTAAGCCGGGGTTTAGCTGGCTGTGATCTGTGATGGCCTTGGGAACGGTGGCCTGGCGCACTTCGCTGGCGGGGTTTTCCAGGTCATAACGGTCTTCTGTGATGCGAAGATAGGGAATGCTCTCCCTTCCCCAGGCGTTAAGCGCGGACTCGGTATAGCCGCCGTTGCTGGCGGTGTAGTAGCACTGGGCCAGGGCCCCTTCGTAAAAGCAGGCGATGCCCCTGGTCTCTTCAACCGCCCTGATGGCGTTTATCTTTTCAGGGTTAAGGCCATAATAGACCTGGTCATTGGTGGTGTCGCTCATGTCATAGGGCTCCGACGGCTTCAGGTTTCTAAGGGTATAGGTCCGGGCCGCGATGGCCTGGGCCTTCAGCGCCTCCAGCGGGAAATCATCGCTCATCTCATAGGGCACAACGCCTAAAAGGTATTCCTCAATGGGAGCCGTCAAAACCGCCTGAAGGGCGCCACTTTGCACGCTCAGGCGCAGATCCCCCGGGTAGAGGTTCAGGCCGTCCTGCAGGCGCAGGCCGTTTTCTTCCCTCTCCTGTCCCGTGTGGCGCGTAAACTCAAGCGCATTGCCCGCATAATAGGACATCCCTTCATAAAACAACACAATGCCCTGTCCTGTTAAGCGCAGCTCAAGCTCCGTCCCGCGCTGAAAAGTCAGGCGCCCCTCCAGGCTATAGTTGCCATAGACGCCGATTTTCAGGCTGTCCTTCAGCGCCAGGTTGCTCAGCAGAATGCGAACGCCCCGCCCCTCCTCCGCCCGGCCGGACAGGGGGCCCAGGGCTGTTAGCAGGAGGATCATAACTAAAGCGCGCAGGAGATATCTCCGGGCTGTTGAATGGCACATCTTGGTCCTTTCCCAGTCCACCCTTCAGGGGGCTGTCGCAACAGAATTGTAACATAAAAAAGCCCTTCATCGCCAACTACCTTAAAAAGTTCAAAAGAAAAGGCTGGAACGAAGGGCTTTTATCCGCTAAGACGCCTGTGGGTGTTCTTTTCGGTAGGCCGCGGCCTCATTCAGCAGCGCCTGGGCATGCTGGCGTCCGCTTTCCTGCTGGGCCTTGCTGCCGCCCAGCATACCGGCCAGAGAATGAACGCGCCCCGCTTCGTCCAGATGGCGGATGGCGGTCTGTGTTCTGCCTCCCGCTTCCGCCTTTTCAACTTCCATCTGCGCGGAAGCCATGGCGGCGATCTGGTGCAGGTGGGATACGCAGATCACCTGCCTAAAGCGCGCGATGTCCCAAAGCTTCCGGGCAATCACCTGGGCTGTGGCGCCGGAGATGCCGGTGTCGATCTCATCAAACACCATGGTGGGCACGGCGTTGGTCTCAGCCGTGATGGCCTTTAGGGCCAGCATCAGCCGGGAGAGTTCACCACCGGAGGCGATTTTTGCCAGGGGCTTAAAATCCTCCCCCAGATTGGGGGCGATTAGCATCCGCACCTCATCCATCCCATCCGGGCTGAAACGGCTGGCATCCGCCTGCACGGACACCTGAAACTGGGAGCCGGCCATGTTCATCTCCCGCAGGTGCCCTTCAATCAGCTTTTCAAAACGCCGGGCCAGATTCTGCCGGGAGGCGCTAAGGGCCTGGGCGCTGCTCTGATACTGCGCTTTTTGCTTTTCAAGAGCCAGGGAGAGCTCGTCTAGCGTCTCCTCCAGGGTTTCCAGCTGATGAATCTCCTGGCGTATGTCCTGCCAGCTGGCCAGCATCTCATCCGCCGTCGCGCCATACTTTCGCCCCAGCCTGCGCAAAAGATCCAGGCGCTCCTCCACCGCATCCAGACCCCCGCTGTCCGTATCAAAGTCTTCGCTTAAATCCCGCAGATCGTGCCCCAACTCCTCCAGCTCATAGGAGGCGGACTGAATACGCTCCAAAACGCCCTGAAAACGGGCGTCCATCATGGCGATATCCCCTATTTGCTTTTGCGCCTGTCTGGACAGGGTCCAGGCGGAATCCCCATCCGAATCGCCCTCATACAGGGCCTCATAGGCCCCATTAAGGGCGGACTTGATCTTGACCGCGTGGCGCAGCAGATCCCGGCGCTGCTCAAGGGCCTTGTCCTCTCCTGGCTCCAGATTGGCTGAGGCCAGCTCTTTGTCCTTCAACCGTAAAAGCTCCAGCTTTTCTTCCCGCGCCCGGACGCTCTCGGTCGCCCTTTGGTATTCCCGGTTCAGCTGCCGGAAAGCCTCATAATCCGCCCTGACCTTCTCCAAAAGCCGCTGATGGTCTTCAGCGCCAAAGCTGTCCAGATAGCGCAGGTGCCGCCCCTCCTGCAGGAGGGATTGATGCTCATGCTGGCCGTGTATATCCACCAGCGCCTGGGTCACCTGCTTAAGCAGAGCAAGAGATACCGGCAGCCCCCCGATGCGGCAGACATTGCGCCCGGAATGGTTCAGCTCCCGGGAGATCATCAGCACCCCGTCCTCAGGTTCTATCTCAAGGGCGCTTAGGGCATCCAGAGCCTCCTGATTGCCCACCGCTAAAAAAACGCCCTCCACATAGGCCCTCTGGCAGCCGGTGCGGATCAGCTCTTTATCCGCCCTGCCGCCACAGAGAAAACTCACCGCATCCACCACAAGGGACTTCCCGGCGCCGGTCTCCCCGGTCAACACAGACAGTCCCTTGGTGAAGGTCACAGTGATCTCTTCAAACAGGGCGAAATCCCGGATCAAAAGCTGTTCAAGCATGCAAATTGGGGCCTGTCACCTGAGAATGTTATGGAATTTTTCAACCACCAGCTCAGCGTCCGCCTCATCGCGCACCACCACCATGATGGTGTTGTCGCCAGACAGTGTGCCCAGCACCTCCGGCCAGCGCATGCTGTCAATGGCCTCCCCGGCCACATTGGCGCTGCCGGCAAGGGTTTTAATCACAATGATGTTGCCTGCGGACTGAATGGAAATCACCGAATCCACAAACATCCGCACAAAGCGCTCGGATACGGAGTGCTCCGCCTGATCCGCTGTGGCATATTTATAGCCGCCTGTCCCGGACAAGACCTTCAGCAGGCGCATCTCCTTGATGTCCCGGGAAACTGTGGCCTGGGTTACGTTGATGCCCTGGCTTTTCAGCTTGTCCGCAAGCTCCTTTTGCGTTTGAATGTCCTGCTTGTCAATCAGGTTCAGGATGGCGGCGTGTCTGGTGCTTTTCATCATACTCCTCCATTCGTTTGCTGGGTCCAGTCCCGCTGTTTTTGATGCAATTTAGTGATAAACCCCTGATGCGAAAACCGAATGAAACGCACGCGGTCCTTCGCTTTTGATACCCTGATTTCTGTGTGCCCGGCCTGGCAGAGCACCGTTTGCCCGTCAATGGCAATCTGGTGCTTCCATCTGGGGTCGCCCTTCACCAGAAGCCTGAGGGTTTTGCCGGCCGGCAGCACCACCGGGCGCAGGTGCAGGTCATGAGAGCAGATGGGCACCACAGACATACACTCCAGCTCCGGATGCACCACCGGCCCCCCCGCTGACAGGCCATAGCCCGTGGTGCCGGTGGCGGAGGAAACCAGGATGCCGTCCCCGTGGCTGGTGTAGATCAGCTCCGCATCCGCATAGGCGGTCACAGAGATACTGCTGGGGTTCTCCCCCCGGGAGACCGCCACATCATTCATCACCAGGGCCGAGGAACCATCGCTTAACCGGCAGGTGAGCATCATGCGCTCCTCCAGGTCATAATCTCCGCTGACTAGCCTGCAAATGCCCTCTGCCAGCATCCCCGGGTCCAGCTCCAGCAGAAAACCCGCCTGGCCCATGTTGACCCCCAGCACAGGCACCCGCTGGGTGGCAGCCACCGGCAGGCACCGAAGCAGGGTGCCGTCTCCGCCAAAGGCGATAATGGCGTTGCAGGCGCCGGATACTTCAGACAGCTCCGCCCGTTCCCCCACTTTCAACAAGTCGTAAAGCCAGCCATCCAGACTGACGGAACATTTCTTTTTTATCAGTGCCTCTGCAAAGGCGCCGGCCCTTGCCACTGTATCCGGTTTGTAAGGATTTGCAAAAAGAAAGTAGCGTTTTCCCTCCACCTCTAAGCATCCTCCATCTGAGCATGATTATACCGTATACCTATAAATAATACAAGGCTGCCGAAATAAATTAAGTGTGAGCGCGTAACAAAAACAAACCTGTCGTCCAAAGCGCATAAATCCTCACCATGAAACAATAAAACGCGCTTTATGCGCATTTTATTGTGAATCAGGCCACTCGGCGGAACGGACCGTCCTTAATAAAAAGGAAACAATCAGCCTATGGCGCCGGGGTGTTGCCGCGGTAGTACACCGCCTTTTTGGGCTGATAGGTGTCGCTGGACACCAGCTTGCGCTCAATGACCTGGCCGTTTTGCAGCTTCTCCAGGTAGGTTTCCACCACATAGCCCTCCTGGGCCTCGGTCTTTAGCTTTTCTTCGTTTCTATAGGTGACGATAAGGCCTGTTTTGTCCACTTCGTATTTCTTGTCCTCCGGGGCCGGCAGCACCTCAACCGTTTCGGAACTCATGCGGTAGCTGACGCCCTCCCCCAGGCTCTGGCCATAGATCTTAATCTCAGTCACCAGGCGCTTGGAACTGTTGGAGGCGGGGCGCACCCGGGCGGCGATATAGATATTCTCCGGGGTGGTGTTCTTAAACGCGAAGTCGATCTCCCGGCCGCCATAGAGATACACCGTGGCGTCCTGGCCCAAATCTGAATAGCTCACCTTGTCGGAATGAATGGAGCGCTTGGTGATGGTAAGCCCCGCTGTGAGCGCCGCCTGATAAAGGGTGGTGCTGGACTGGCAAACCCCTCCGCCAACGCCGGTCACCAGGTCGCCGTATACCTGCTCCAGCGCTTCAAAAAAGCCGTCCTTCAGGGTTCTGGGCCCTACCACCTTGTTGAAGCTGAAGTTTTCACCGGGTTTTAGAATCATGCCGTTCATCCGGGCAAGGGAAACCCGGATGTTGTTGTTGCGGTTTTCAGGGGAGGAGGTGCTGACAGGGGTATTGACGCTGGAGCGCAGCGCCACCTTTTCCTTAAGCTGGGCCACCGTAACCTCCGGCATAATGGCCTCACCGGTCAGCTCAAATTCTCCGGACCGGCCTTCCGCGGCCCAGGCCATAACCTGTTCCCGGGCGGAGGCCGCGTCAAAGCGAACGCCCTGCTGCTCCTGCTGAAACACAAAGGGCTCCCTGTCATTATCCGGCTGAAAGTGCATGATGGCAGCATCAACCGGATCCTTGTCAATAAAGGGGGCGATTTGATGCAGCATGGCCTCCAGCTGCTGATCACTCAGCTCGCTTTGCACCGCCTGCCGCTGATAAGGGATTACCTGCAGCTGATCAATGGCGGCTTTTCGGGCATGGACATCCCCGGTGTGGGTCAGCTGCCAGGCCTCGTTCAGCAGGGCATAGAGCTGGTTTTCGTCCATGCTCATCCCCAGGGTGGCGTAGTTCAGCGTGGCAAAGGTATGCCCCTGATAGTTCAGGTTCAAAGACCAGCTGTTAAGCTTGCCCTGCATGTCCGTCCGTAAAGCCTCCAGGGCCTCCTGGGGGGCCATGCCGGAGATATCAACGCCGTTGATAAACACATTGGGGGCATATACTTCTTCATATGGCGCGATAAGCTCCGCCACCTGCCGCTCTCTTAGCGCCTGCACGCCCCAAAAGCCAAGCCCCAGCACCATGAGGATGATGACCAGCGCAAAGGGCCACTTGCGGCGTTTCGCCTTCCTTTTTGGGCCCGGCCCGTTTGGTCCCTGGGATTGCTGCCCATTAAAAGAACCTGGCGGGGGCGATTGATGGCCCTGAGGAGGCTGCTGTCCCTGCATGGAAAACTGCTGCTGAGGGGAGGGGGCATTCTGTGCATAGTGGTAAGGCAGCCCGGGCTGGCCTGAGCTGCCAAAGGGCTGCTCAGGCGAAACGGGCTGCCAGCTATTGGGACGCTGATTCATGGCAAAAACACCTTATCTGGGCTTGGCAGGCTGTCAGGCCTGCGCGGGGATAAGCTCCGGCACCTTCGCATCCATGAAGGCCACAAATTCCTCTCTGGTGACGGTTTCCCGTTCAATCAGCAGATTGGCCAGGCCATGGAGCTTGTCGATGTTGTCCTTGAGGGTTTTGGTCGCCACATGATAGCATTTCTCAAGAAGGGAAGATACCTCATGATCGATCTTCCGGGCGTAATCCTCGCTGTACTCACGGGATTGGCCAAATTCCATGCCCACAAAGACCTCCTGGTCATTCCCCAGGTACACGGTACCCAGGGCATCGCTCATACCCAGCTTGGTCACCATGGTGCGGATAACCTCCGTGGCTCTTTTCAGGTCGGACTGAGCGCCGGTGTACACGTCGTTTTCGATGATCTTAATCGCCGCGTGGCCGCCCAGCATCATGGACACCATCTGCAGCATCTTGGTGCGGCTTTGCATGTCAAACTCCTTTTCAGGCAGCGACAGGGTAAAGCCCCCCGCACCGCCCCGGGGCACGATGGTGACGGTGTGCACCTCGTCACACTCAGGCAGATAGTGCCCCACCACCGCGTGGCCCGCCTCGTGATAGGCTACGATGCGCTTATCCTCTTCCAGCACCTTGTGGCTCTTCTTTTCCGGCCCCATCTGGATGCGCTCCACCGCCTCGATCAGATGCGCCTGGCTGATTTCTTTTTTCTTATGCCGTGCCGCCACGATGGCCGCCTCGTTCATCACGTTCTCAAGGTCAGCGCCCGTGGCAAAGGGCGTCCGCTTGGCGATGTTCTCCAGGCTTACGTCCTGGCCCAGGGGCTTGCCCCGGGAATGCACCTTAAGAATGGCTACTCTGCCGTTTACATCCGGATAGTTCACCGTGACCAGACGGTCAAAACGGCCGGGCCGCAGCAGGGCCGGATCCAGGATGTCCCGCCGGTTGGTGGCGGCCATCACAATCACGCCTTCGTTGGTGGCAAAGCCGTCCATCTCAACCAGAAGCTGGTTGAGCGTCTGCTCCCGCTCATCATGCCCGCCGCCCAGACCGGCGCCGCGATGGCGGCCCACCGCATCAATTTCGTCAATAAACACGATGCTGGGGGCGGAGCGCTTGGCCTGGTCAAACAGATCCCGGACACGGCTGGCGCCAACGCCCACAAACATCTCCACAAAATCAGACCCGCTGATGGAGAAAAAGGGCACCTTAGCTTCACCCGCGACCGCCTTGGCCAGCAGGGTTTTTCCCGTGCCTGGGGGGCCCACCAGAAGCACGCCCTTGGGAATCCGGGCGCCCAGGTCAAGGTATTCCTTGGGATTCTTTAAAAAGTCAACGATCTCCTTCAGCTCCGCCTTCTCCTCATCGGCCCCGGCGACATCCGCGAAGGTGATCTTGTTTTTGCTGGGGTCCACCATGGTGGCCTGGGTTTTGCCAAAGTTCAGCACCTTGCCCCCGCCCCCGGTCTGCTGGCGCATGATGTAAAACCAGAACAGCATCACCAGACCCATGGGAAGCAGGTAGGGCAGCATCTCAAGATACCAGGGGGTCACCACCGGAGGCAGATAATCAAGGGCAAAGCCCAGGTTGTTAATGCTTACCTGCTCCACAGGCAGATTGTTTTCCGTGGCATACATGGTGCGCACGGTGTCAATGAAATCAGCGCCGATGGTGGTTTCAAAATCATAGCGCGCGGGATAATCACTCACCGCCACAAGGCTTACCTTGTTGCGCCCAATCAGCTGATTGCCCCGGATGGATACCCGGTCCACCTCATCCTGCTCAATCATCCGTAGAAGTTCGGGATAGGTGATGCGGTTGGTGGGCACCCGAATGCTGTCAGAAATAATGAAGGCCAGCAGCAGAAACGCCGCTATCATAATGATATAGCCCATCGCGCCGCGAGATTTGCGCAAAATCAATACTCCTCCTTTAATAGGATTCAATAATGAGTATACCACGCCTGGCAAATATTAGGCAATGTGAAATGAGGGCTTCTTTTTTGCATAAAGCCGCTGCCGGCAGAGAAACTGCCGGCAGCAGGGGAAAGTTGGCAAAATCACATAAAAATCAGGGGTTGATGCGGGTGAGGCCTTCCATGCTGTAGGTGATCTCCATGATCATCTCCGGGGTGTCCGTGATGATGCTGCGATACTCAGGGGCGGTGTACTGGGCCATGCCGCCGATGTTGTAAACCTTGGACATATCCCAGCCGCGGGCCTTCAAAATATTCATCAGCATGCCCACCCGGCCGCCGCTCTGGCACATGATAAAGAGGGTTTTGTCCTTGGGGAAGAGAACTTCCAGCAGCTCATCGCTCTCCTCATACACCGGCACGGGCTCGGTGGGGGTGCCGCCATACAGGTGGGGCAGGCTGGCGTCTTCGTTGGCATCCGCGTTAAAGACCAGGCCAAAGAAGGGAACCACCTCGAAGTTGCGGAAGTGCTTCTTCATGTAGTCGTTATGGTCGCGGGTGTCGATATAGAAGATGTCAGGGCGGTTGAGGTACTCAAGCAGGTTGTGGGGGCCGATGGAGGAGCAGGTAGGGCCATAATCCCCAGGCGTGCAGGGCACTTCCTCCTCATCATCCTTGTTTTTCAGGAAGGTGCGAGTTTCGTCCACCGGGGAGGGCAGGGGCGCCAGCTCGCCGGAGGCGACGGGGGCCGCGACAGCGGCTTCCTCGACCACCTGCGTCTCAGCCGCCACCTCGGCCTTCACCAGGGAAGGATCGTTGGCAAAGAAGGGGTCTGTCCCATGATACTGGAAGATGGCGTGCAGCATGCGCAGGATGTTGTTGGTGGACACGGTGGCGCCGGTGTAGGTGTCAAGGACATAAGCATCCCGGCCTTCGCCTGCCTGATAGTCCGCCAGGTCGATGTCCGCGATGGTGTCAATGCCCTTGATCTGGGCATAGGTCTTGCCTACATAATAGGGGATGTATTCCGTTTTGATCAGCTCATAGGTCTGCCCGGAAGGGATGGGATTGCTGTCGCCCCAGAAACCGGCCAGGTAATTCCCGGTGCCGTCCAGGTCAAAGGAGAGGGTGCGCACAACCGCGTCATCCAAAAGCCCACTGCTGGGCATGGTCAATTCCACAAAGGCGGTGGACCAATAGTTCACATCAGCGCTGCGGCAGGTGCAGGAGATGAAGCTCACCTGATACTTGATGTAGTTGCGGGCCACATATTTAAAGGTGACAAAAGCGTAGAACAGGTCCTCTTCCAGAGGGCCATCCACATGGTTGATGGGGATGATGGCCACGGGGTTGGCCTTTTTGCCTTCGCCAAGGCCGGCGCTGTTGTTAAGAAAATCGTTGATTTTCTCAAGCGTAAGCGCTTCTTCCGCTTTAGCGGGACTTAAAGGGGCGAACAGCGCCGCGATAAGGGCGAGCGCGAGCAACAGGGACGTGACTCTGCGTTTC
>Ga0209510_1002953_pt1 | contig 16648 bp, 25 predicted proteins | sample BiotimSIPDNA_FD_185749 | JGI IMG/M metagenome (GOLD analysis project Ga0209510, IMG submission 185749) | Anaerobic biogas reactor microbial communites from Washington, USA - Biogas_R1 time_0 SIP DNA (SPAdes) (version 2) | ecosystem: Engineered > Bioreactor > Anaerobic > Unclassified | place... | reverse complement strand
AGTTCATAATAATAAGCGTTATTCTGAAAAGACATTCCGTGTATTTGCTTCTAAAGATATAAATGATGGTTATCTTGGAAGATGTAAAGAAGAAAACAGCAATCCTGATAAATTTGGTAACTGTCCTGACCACTGCTTTATTTGGAATAAATCAGTTAAAGATGTTCCTATACCGTTGAAACTGGATAAGAAATGGTATATAAATCTTGCAAAGAAACGGCTTGAAGATTTTGGATATGAAATTAAGAAGTCTGAGCAATTGTTTTAAATTCTTTATATATTTTTTAATAGATGAATAGAAGGAGATAGTTCTTATGGTACAAATTGACGATGATGTATTTATCGACATGCTTTGGGAAAGAGTTAATGATTTTGGACCAGCAGGTGATTATGATGATAATTTTTGGGATAATGCATTTGATTATTTGAAAGAAACTGGTTGGTTGTCAGACCCTTTTCTTAACAAACCTAATTATATTGTTGACAATATTGCTGTAAACAGTGAAATTGTTCATAAAGATGACGCCGCAAAAAAATATGATGAAATCAATTCTCAATATAATGGAGATGTTGAAGAATGGGCTTATGAAAACGGCTACGATATTTGTGGAGATTATATCGTTCTGAACTGGAACTTGTAGTTAGTTTCAAATAATTCAAGCAACAAATATGAAAATGTCCTTGGTTTTAACTAAGGACAGACTTTGAAATTATATTAGGAAAAAAATAAAATGGCTTGGTTTAATAACGGCAATTTCAGAAAAGACAGTAAACAAACAATCCCACAACAGGTTAAGCATCTTATATTTCCTGAAGATACAGAAGAACTTTTTAATAAGGTTGAAGAGTATAATAATTATGCAAATTATGCTCTTGACAGTTCAATCTCATCACGTTCAGTTCTCAATGCACTTAAAGATGTTCCTGCAATGCTTGATGACCCGATATGCGGGCCTGCTCTTAAATGTGTTATGCAAACTGCATTCCAACCTGACAATGAAGGACGGTTGTTTGTTGTAAATACGCCTTATGAAAGTATTTCTAATGAACTTAATGATTTTCATGAGAAGATGAATGCAAACAATTTTATACTTATCACAGGGTATAACTGTTTACTATGGGGTCAGCTTCCTTGGAAAAATCATTATAATAAAGATGGGATTTTGGAAAGGGTTTCTCCTATACCAGACTTTACTTCTGTTACACCAATTGTCATTTCTGGAAAGACTGTTGGATTTATTAACGAGAACGGTGATTTTGTACCGTCTTATGAATATACATACGCCCAGCTTGATTTTTATAAGAATCTTGGTGGAAATTCACAGACAAAATATTGTACTGTCAGCAATGGCAACAGTAATGATGAGTTTAAGAATGAATTCACATACGCTAATTCATATCTTGGCGAAGCTTCAAAACCGTGGCGCAATGTCAATATAATTGAAGACGGACTGCTTTTGGCTAGAATGGACCAGTCTAATTATTATAGAATTATCTCAGTCAATGTTGGTGGACAGGTTTACAGCAAGTCTGCAATTCAAGTTCTCAATTATTATCGTAATCTTTTTAAGAAAGTAAGACGTGTAAATTATGATTCAAACGGAATGAATTCAAGAGGAAAGAATCAGGAATTTGAAGTCATTGTACCGCAGACACAGAATCAGGGTGTAAATGTTCAGAACGTTGGCGGTGAAGTTGATATTAAGGCTTTGAAAGACCTCGATACTCAGTATAACAAATTGTTTGCAGCTTTACAGATTCAGCCTAGCATGATTGGTTTCAGTTCTGATACACCTTCATCACTTGGTGACAGTGCGGCAAATACATGGGACAAACGATTTGCTAAGGTTTGTAAGACTATTTCATTTTCAACTTTCAACGCCTTAAAGAATATTGATTATCTTCATTTACGTTCATTAGGATATAATGTTTCCCTTAATGATTGGAGCTATAACAGTGTTTCAAAGACAATTCTTGAAGATATAGATAAGGGTGAAACATTAAAGCTTGCTTCAGAAAACCTTGAAAAGATTGCACAGACTTTGAACAATATGCAGGCTGAATATAACAAGGAATATCTTGCAAAGAGTATTCTTAATGAAGCTTTATCTAATTTTGGAATTGACTGTGAAAAACTTTTTGCTAAAGAAACTGACATAGGTGTTCCTCAAGACGGTGGTACGTTAATTGGTACTTCTTTCAGAAAAGGTGGGTTCAAGTCTTTCCAGAAGGAAATTCTAAATGAAGATACACACGTAATGGTTTTGAATGGTGTTTTGAACGACAAGTCTTCAAAGGAAATTATTTCAGCATTAACTGGTAATACTTCGAATATAAAAATTACCGAAACAGTTACTCCTATAACTTTGAAACAGCTTGTAAATTCATTTGCTGTAAAGCGTGATAATCCGTTGGATTTGAAAGGAATTGTTGAATTTACTGATAATGATGATTTTGACCAAGGTTATAAAATTAGTTCAAACAACGGTAATGGAATTTCTTTTAATTTTCCAATTTACTGCAATAAAGGCATTGAAATTACAGCAGGAGATTTGGAGATAGAAGGAAATCAGTATATCAAAAACTTGTATATAGATGAAGAAGGTAAACACCATGTAGCTTCAAAAAATGATTTGTGTGTTTATCTTCGTAATTATATTAATGGAAGTTTTGATAATTACGTTGCTAATTTGTGGACTAGAAATAACAAATTATTCTAAGGAGCATAATTATGAATAGAAACATTAAATCATCTAAATCGGCTATTGAAGTGTTTCCAATTAGCGAAGAACAGGCAGCTGATGTTGATGAACTTTTTGAAACCTTTAATGATGTACGTGATTTAAGAGCTGTTCTTGAAGATTATTTTCATATCTATGATGACTATTCTGAAATGACACCAGAAGAGTTTGATAAATATTTTGCTGAATTTGTTAAAGAAAATAATGTCACAGAAACTGATTTGGATGAAGAATTAGAAGAATAGGTTATTTCAAAAAAGGCTGTTTTTAAGATAACAGCTTTTTTTTAATTTAAAAATCTAAAATTTTAATATGACCCGATTAGAAAGACAAAAAGAAAAAGCTGAGAAAGAAAAAGCTTTTTTAGAGTATCTTTTATCACTAAATTTTCTTACCTCAGAACTTAAAGCAAAATTCAGAATCACTTCTGTCTGGATTAATTTTAGAAAGAAATGCTATGAAAAAAGCAAAGGTCTTGATGCAGTCACATTAAGAAAGCTTCCTAAAAGATGGGAAAACCATCATAAAGACCTTAATCCAAGTCCTTCTCATTATTGCAGCATGGATATAAAAAAGTTCTCATGTCTTAGTAATCAAAGCCACGAGTGTATCCATTATCTTTATGAAGTCTATCGAAAAGATAAGAATGTTCTTAAAAGGCTTAAAAAAATACTGGACGACATGGTTTACATTAATGACGGCATGAGTATAAATGACTATAAAAAATTGATTAAAAAGAACAAGGAGATATAAGAATAATGTGTTTCAGTGATGTTTTAAGACGGTATCATCTTCCGCAGATTCAGTATGTAGATGGAAATGAATTTGATGAAAAGGATTATACATATCTTTTTCAGTATCTTTTTAAGTATTTTTCCATGAAAAAATATTTTAAGAATACTGTTCAGAAAGATGTAAAAGAAGATATTGATAAAAAGATTGAATTTATGCAAAAGAATTCACTTATTCCACTGTCTGAAGAAGACGTAATGGATGTTTTTATGGATATTAAAGATAAACTTGTTCTGTGAATATTATGCTAAAAAATGGTAACATTTTTCTGTAATATTGTCTATAATATTAATATAAGGAGTAAATAGATTATGAGAGTGCTTGGTGACAGAATTTTAGTTAAGGTTTCAACTTCAGAAACAAAAACTGAAAGTGGAATTATTCTTGCTGCAATGAAAGCGGAAAGAAAATACGAAGGCGAAGTTGTTGGTGTAGGTGACCATGAAGACATTAAAAAAACAGGTATAAAAGTTGGTGACTATGTTTTCTATACACCAGGGACAAATATTGAAATGCCTAGAAAACAAGAGGATGAAGATATTTTGGATGCAGTAAGCATTTACGATGTTGTTGGTGTTGATGAGAAGGAGGAATAGCTTATGCCAGCTTTTGGAAAGGATGGAATTCATAATCTTAATCAGTCTGTAGAAAAACCTGCATGGGAAGTCGTAACAACAGAAGGCAAAGTTCTTATGATTTGTGATAAAGAGGAACAGGCTAATTCACATCGTCTTACATTGTCACAAAGAATGAATAAGGAACTTTTTGTAAGGAAAAGGGAACTGAAATGTCTTTAGAGAATCAAAAAAGAAGTCTTAATACCAACGAACAGATAATTGTTGGTGTAAGGATTGAAGTCAAGAAACGGACTGAAGTTGATGACGATTTCAAAGGCATCTTTCATGGAGATACTGTAATTGAAAGAGGAACCTACACTTACTGGTATCCGGTTAAGAATACTTCATACGCAAGGCTTGTAAATAAGCTTAATTGGAAATACGGTTTCAAAGTTCGTTACGGTATCTGCGGGAGCATGGAAATATAGTAAGCTATGGAAAAGACAGCTAAGAAAAAACAAAAATATTGTGGCTTCTCATCATACTTAGTTGAACATAAGATAACTAAAGAGTTCATTACTGATTATGAATATTGGACAAAAAAGATATTCTATCATTGGAAGCTCTTTACTGATTATGAAACATTCCAAAGCATTTGTTGGGAAGCTTTATTGTCAAAGCTTCCTGAATTTGACCCTGAGATTGCAACTATTCAGACTTTTTGCCTAAGCAGGATTAATAACGAAGCATGGCGTTTCTATATGAAAACTAAGGCAAAGAAAATTGAAATAGATTGTGAAAATCCTGTCTTGCAATCAGAGCTGGTATATAAATCGGGAACCAACGTCTATTTTCTTTTTTCTGATTTTGTAAGATATGCTAAATCAATGGATATAGATGTAGACGTTGATGAGTTGTATAAAGATTACAGTGAGGAGAAGCAAAGTCCTCCTGTTTTGGCATTTGTAGCATGGAAACAGTATGATAATGAGGACTGATTTATGATATTTCATAAGAACAACGATACATTCCTATCAAGTCTTGCGGTAAAAAATAACTTGGATATGGACAAGCTTTTGTCTGCATATTTAATAATGGGTGAAAAATTTTTGTTTCTTCTTCATGTATTTGAAGGGTGTGAACTTCACATTCCGTCAAAGAGAAGATTATGTTCACCGTCCTTGTATAACATTCAGTTTATAGAAGACGACAACAAAAATTATGAAGATTATAAGAAGGGTGACATTATTTGTTATAAAGGTAACAGCTATAAGATTGTAAGCAACGAAACAAAAATATTGAACCATTGGTATTTGGCTGTAATTCCATATACTGATAAGAAAGAAGAAGGTGTTGATTTATGAATAATGTTCCAACAGGGTGCGAAAACAACGATGAATTGAGAAAGATACTTCCAAACATAAGGAAGGAATTTGATATACTTTCTTCATCGTCTTTTCAGGAATATGAAAAGAGGCTTGAAACCGTTACAAATAAAGCAGTTGATTCACTTGAAGGAATTATAGATGACGGAACATTGGCAATGGACCCTGAACAGCTGGTAAGGGCTGTTGATGTTTTAACTAAAGCAAAGATTAATATGTTTGATTCAAAGAGAAAGCTTTTGGAAACCTTAGTAAAAGGAGAAATAATGATTAAGGCACTCGAAGCACCAAAAGACACAGGAAATTCCAGCGTTCTTGAAGAATACATCACAAAACAAAAAAACATTACTATGGCATCACAAGTAAATTCGGTTTTTGCGGATATAGAAAAATCTTCACAGGATTAATCTATCCTAAAATATACAATGAAAGGAGCTTAAAATGGCTAAAGAAACATTGCTTTTGCAACCTATCAGAGGTAAGTATTGTCAGTCAAACATTAACGGAAAGACAGTTCGTGTTTGGCTTGTGGACCCGGATACAAATAAGCAGGGTACTGAAATTCCGTATCTTGATGCAATTTCAATTCTTGCACTTCCTCATCCTGTAGTTTGTATGGCACAAATTAAGGATAATGACGGAAAATATTGTAATGTCTTAGATGATGAGGATAAGAAAGCAATTGAAGCAAAAAAACATGAATATATGTTTGGTAAAGATACTTCCTCTCCAAGTAATTCTCCAAACGAAGATGTTCTCAAGAAGCTTGTAGAAACACAGTCACAGTTGATTGAAAATCAGAACAAGCAAATTGAGGATATGCAGAACAAGTTTTCTGAAATGGAAAAGAATATTGACAAACTTTTGAAAAAATAAAAAAAGTCATAAGTTTTAGCAGAAAAAAACCATTCATTAAGCCATCTTTTCTAAGATGGCTTTTTTGTTGTCTATAATATTAATAAAATACTTTACAATTATTTTAGTTTGTGTTATAGTTATAATATAAATTATACAAGAGGGGTATTAATTATGATTGGTTACAAAGCATTTAATGAAAATTTAAAGTGCAGAGGTTTTCAATTTGAAGTAGGAAAGACTTACAAAACAAACGCAGAGAAAGGTAAATTAGAATTGTGTACTGATACAGTATTTCATTTCTGTCGTGAACTACATAAAATTGAAGCAGTAAGTAATTACACTATTTCTAATTCCAGAGTGTGCGAAGTAATTGCCGAGGGTGATATTGTAACTGACGGTGATAAATACGGTACAAATAAAATTACTATTCTTAGGGAAATACCAAAAGAAGAATTAAAAAAATATAATTGCGGTAACTCTGGTAATTGTAACTCTGGTGATTGGAACTCTGGTGATTGGAACTCTGGTAATCGGAACTCTGGTAATCGGAACTCTGGTAATTGTAACTCTGGTGATTGTAACTCTGGTAATTGGAACTCTGGTAATTGTAACTCTGGTAATTGTAACTCTGGTGATTGGAACTCTGGTAATCGGAACTCTGGTAATTGTAACTCTGGTAATTGGAACTCTGGTAATCGGAACTCTGGTAATTGGAACTCTGGTGATTGGAACTCTGGTAATCGGAACTCTGGTAATCGGAACTCTGGTAATTGGAACTCTGGTGATTGGAACTCTGGTGATTGGAACTCGGGATTATTCAATTCTGATGAACCTTGTGTAAGAATGTTTAATAAAATGACTAAAGAGAAAAGAATAAATATACGCATTCCGTCTTGGTTGTATTTCGATTTAACCGTGTGGGTATCACATGACACAGCTACGGAAGAAGAAAAAGCAGAACATAAGACAGAAATAGAAACTTGTGGTGGTTTCTTGAAGGTAATTGAATATAAACAGGCTTGGAGAATTGCATGGGATAAAGTAGGAAAAGAAAAACACAAAGAACTTCTTAAACTTCCAAACTGGAACAATAAAATTTTTGAAGAAATTACAGGAATTGACGCAGAAGCAGAGATTGCTAAGGAAAATGCTTAAATGGAAAGAGAGAAAATTAGCACATTAAATGAAAAAGACTTTGTAACAAGTCTTATCATGAGCAGTAAATGCTGTAAGGTTTTAGTTCCTTATATTAATTTGAGTTACTTTCAAACTGATTATTCAAGAATAGTTATAGACTGGGTTATTCAGTATTACAATCAGTTTAAGGTTTGTCCTAAAAACGACATACGGTCATTATATTTAACTCATGAAGCTGAGATACATGATGAAAGTACCAAAGACCTTGTTGCAACGTTTCTTCAAAATCTTTCTGACAGCAACCTTAATATTAATAATGAGGATTATCTTCTCGACAGAAGCAAAGACTTTTTGGATAGCCTGATATTAAAACATTATACGGAAGAACTTAATGCATGTCTTGATGTTAATGACATTGAGAAGGCAAAAAAGATTCAATCAAAATATAAGAAAGTTTCAGAACTTGAAACTAATGAAGTTTCATTGTTTTCAGAGAATTCAATAAAAGCTATTGAAGAAGCTTTGTCAGAGATAAATGAAGAACTGATGACACTTCCTGAATGCCTTAACAAGGTTACTGGAAAACTTCATAGAAATGATTTTTTGGCAATTCTTGCCCCACCTAAAACTGGTAAGTCGTTTCTTATGCAGTACCTTGCAACGGAAGCAGTAAGACAGGGATTGAATGTAGTTTTTGTATCAATGGAAATGACACGGAACGAAGTAGTACAAAGATTATGGAAAATGCTTTACGGTTCTAAATCAGGTATTATTTCCGAAGGTCTTTATAAGAGTGCAAGGATAGTTGAAGCTGACGAAGGTAAATATACAAGCGAGCCGATTGAAATTAAGGTTAAACCGAATAGTGGTAAATCAGTAAGATATTTACAGAAACAATCAAAGGCTCAAAATCAATATAAAGGTGACATCAGAGTTATTGCATATCCTATGTATCAGGCTTCATGTGAAGATATAACACAAAGAATTGAAGAGATAGCATTTAACGATAAGTTTATAGCGGATGTTGTCATTATAGATTATGCTGATATTACTAAGCCAATGGGTGGTGGAAGTGAACTAAGAAACCAGCTTGATGTTATCTGGAAATACCTTAGAGGCTTTGCTGCAAAGTTTCATTGCCTTATTGTAACTGCTTCCCAGACGAACAGAAGTGCATGGAAAAGTTCTAATGTTGACGGAAGTAACATTGGTGAGGATTTTAGAAAAATTGCTCAGGTAACTTCATTTGTATCTATGGAACAAAGTCCAAAGATGAAAGATGATTGTATTATGAGAATAAGAAACATTGCTGTAAGAAATGACAATGTTGAGGAAACTTGTGTATTCCCGCAATGCTTGTCTTTAGGTCAGTTTATGATTGGAAATCCTGTATTAGGTAAGGATTTTATCTTTAACAGTGGTGAAAATTATGAAGAGGTAGACGAATGAAATACATCAAATGTGATAGATGTGGACAACAAATTGGCAATTTTGATGGTAGTTGTGAAATTGAAATTACAACAAATTTTGAAGTGAACGTAAACAATTTTAGTTCAACAATAGATTTGTGTGAGAGATGTACTAAACAATTTTTCACTCATTATATAATAATCGAGCCAGATAAGTGCTAAGTCTTTAGCTTAGCACGTGAATGGCGCCAGTTCTTACGTTTCGATGGAGCTAACTAAATAATAAATATGAACAAAGCATTGAAGATTAGAATATTTCCAACAACTCAACAAGAGCAACTTCTGTTGCAAACATTTGGCTGCTGTCGTTTAGTCTTCAATGAACATCTCCAAGAACGAAATGAGTTCTACATCGATAATATCATTCCTTTGAAATCTAAAGGTGCCTCACAGAAAGAAATCAATGAAACATACAAACTGCTCAAGTATTCAGATTTGAAACAGAAATATTCTTTCTTGAAAGATGTTGAAGCTTGTGTATTGCAGCAAGCAACAAGAGATTGTGATGTGGCTTTCCAGAACTTCTTCAAATCTAACAAAGGTCAAATCAAAGGTGAAAGAAGAGGATTTCCAAAGTTCAAGTCAAGAAAGGATAACAATCAAAGCTACAGAACAGTTCAACCATCAAAGAAAGCTTTGAATCTAGCAACAATGACATTGAAACTTCCAAAGATTGGAGAAGTCAAGTTTGCGAATAAATGTGAGCATAAATGGTTTAGAGAAAATAAGCAGAAAGAAATCAAATCTATTACGGTTTCTAAATCTGCTTCAAATAGATACTATGCGTCTATACTATACGAAATACCAGACAAAAAAGTTCAGCTGAAAGATGAGAAACAAGCCATAGGTTTGGACTTCAGTCCTGCAGAGTTGTATGTTGACTCTAATGGAGAGTCTGGTTTGGTCTATGGTTATAGACCACAGAAGATAGCAGCAAAGAAGAAACTAACAAAGTTGCAAAGAAAGTTTGCTAAGAAACAAATGGTGAAGAAAGTTTGTGAAGATGGAATCACTAGAAAGGTTAGTTCAAACAACAGAGAGAAAGCGAGAATCAAGCTTGCTCGTTGTGAAGAACAGATAGCAAACCGAAGAAGAGACTTCATTGAGAAAGAGACTTTGAGGTTAGTCAGAGCTTACGACAAGGTTGTTGTTGAAGATTTGAATCTCAAAGGAATCTCAAAGTTCTTGAGAAATGCTCACAACATGAATGATACTTCTTGGGCAACATTTGTAAGTAGGCTTCAGCAGAAGGGACAAGACTATGGTTGTCAAATAGTGAAAGCCGATAGGTGGTTTCCATCAAGTCAGTTATGCCACGTTTGCCACTATCAGAAGAAAGACTTGAAACTGTCTGACAGAAGATGGACTTGCCCTAAATGTGGAACAAATCACGTTAGAGACGTAAATGCTGCTATCAACTTGAAACATTACGTACCGAAGGAACTTCGGGATTTTAGGTCTGCGGAGGCTGTTGAGAGTTTAGCTTCACAAGCTTTGTTCAATAGTGGAACTTCACTTGAGCAACCTAAGAAACAGAAACGTTATGCCGTGAGGCGAACGAAGAAAGTACTTGGTCTTTAGCCAAGTATTTGTTCATGAACAATCATTATTTTTATAAAGACAATGAAGAAAAAAAGGAGAAATAATGGCTAGGGTAATATGGGACGGTGAAAAAATAGTATTAGATTCTTCACGTCTTGATTCTGAAGAAGTCAATAATGTTTGTAAGAAGCATAACGGAAACAAGCTTCCATTTTCGTCATTTATTGAATTTTCAAGAAACAAGAATGTTGTTAAGGATATAGGCGGTATTAGCGGTATTGTAATGGACGAAAGTTTTAAAAAGCTTTATGACGTTATAATACGTTCTGAACAAAACAAAAGCAGTGAACTTGAAGATAAGATAAAGCAGATGAACCTTCCGGAAACAATGTATCCTTTTCAGAAAGAAGATGTTGTAAGCATGACGTCTATTCTTGAAAATAAAAGAAATATTCTCCTTTCCGAACCACAGGGTACAGGTAAAAGTTGCATAACTTCAGTTTTTATTTCAAAGAACAATTTGTTTCCTTGCCTTATAGTTTGTCCTGCTTCCTTAAAATTAAACTGGAAGATGGAAATAAACAAATGGATACCAGATGCTAAGGCATATATTATAAGCGGAAGAACTTCATATTTGGATTCATATACATTGGAAGCTGCAAGAAATGCTGACATTGTCATAATTAATTATGACATTCTCGGCGAGGATGACAAAGAGGCCTCCCAGAAAGAAAAAGAAAGAATAGAGAAGGCTAAGGAAAACGGCTGGAAATACAAAAAAGCTTTTGTTCCTGTAAACGGTTGGGCGGTGGAATTTCAAAAGAAATTTAACTTCAAATCAATTGTCTGTGATGAATGTCAGTATATAGAATCACCTAAGGCAATAAGAAGCCGTGCGGTTATTCAAGTTTGTTCTGACAACCGGATATTGAAAGTATTCTTGTCAGGAACTCCTTTTGAAACAAAATTAAGGCAATTCTATAATGCATGTCATATTCTTGCATCAGATTTGTTTCCATCTGAAAGTAAGTTTTTGTTTACATACTGTAATCCTAAGAAAGGATACTTTGGATGGACGTTTGACGGTGTAAGCAATCTTGATGAATTCAGACGTAAGACTTCATTGTTTACAATACGCCATAAAAAAGAAGAGGTTCTTCCACAGCTTCCTTCAAAACAAAACATTCCTATTTATTTTGAAATTGAACCGAAAATAAGAAAAACTTATGACGATATGGAAGATGAACTTCTTTCCAAAGAAGAAGGACTTCATCAGTTCTCATATCTTGCTGAAATGCGGAAAGCTTTGATAAACATAAAAAAAGATTCATCAGTTCAGTATGTTAAGGATATTCTTGAAATTGAGGATAAGGTTGTAGTTTTTGTTTATCATACGGAGATGTATGAATATTTCATGAACAAGTTCTCTGACATAGCTGTTGGATTTAACGGTGGGGTTGCAAATTTTAAGCGTCAGGATGCAATAAACAAATTTCAAAATGACAAAAAAGTAAGACTGTTTATCGGTCAAATTGATGCAGCTGCCACTGGAATTACATTAACCGCTTCTCACACTTTAATTTTTGTCGAATGGGGTAAAACAGCGGCTCAAATAGACCAGGCTGCTGACAGAATACACAGAATTGGTCAAAAAGAAAATTGTCAAATCTATTATCTTATTGTAAAGGATACTATAGATGAAACACCTCTTAAATATTTATCGAATCATTTTCAGGATATTCATGCCGTAATGGACGGTGACAATGAAGTTCAAATGATTGATATGAATAAGGCTACGATAGCATCTGTCAAGGAAAGAGTTCTTATGCGGAAAAAGAAAGGGATAAAAATAGAATATAATTCAGAAGGAGATTAAGATTATGAAATCTTTGTTGGAAGAAAAACTTACGAAAATTCTTTGTGAAACCTGCCTTTACTGGGTTCAATGTGGAAAGGACGATAAAGGAAACTTGAAAGGTTTTTGCCTTCTGAAACCTTTGTTTGAATATACTTTCAAAACAAGCTGTAATGAATATTTTGAAGATGAATCTTTAGTTGAAGATTAAAAAAAAATACTTTACAAATATTTTAGTATATGTTATAATATAAACTAAAGGAAAAGAAACAAATGAAAATTATTAAAAAATTTAAATCAGAAACAGCGCACATTGTTAGAAATGCTTTGAGTACAAGATGTGCGTATTCTATTCATGGACATTCGTATATTTATGAAATTGGAATTAAAGGAAATGTATCTGAAAAAGATGGTATGGTTTTAGATTTTAAAGCTTTAACTCCTATAAAAAACTTTATAGATATGTTTGACCACACTTGTATTTTATGGTCAAAAGAATCAGACGAAATAAAAGAATTTTTCATAAATAATTTTGAAAGAGTTGTTATTTTTAATAAAAATCCAACGGCTGAAAATATGGTTTTAGTCATTGCAAAATATGTTGTTGATTTTTTAAAAAATGTTGAAAGAAACAGTTGTGTTTTATCTCATATTAGAATATGGGAAACCGATACAGGAAGTGCTTTATTAACATCTTTCGATAATGTTTGTGATGATGATTGTATAGTTTTTAAATCTAAACAAATTGAATTAGAACAAGAAAAAAATAAAGAAATGGAAATTAACTTTATAAATTATTTTAAAGGAATATAATATGATTTTAAATTTAGCAGAAAATCCTTTTTTAGGTTTTCAAGGTGAAGGAATAACACAAGGAAAACACAGTTTGTTTATAAGATTTTCAAGTTGCAATTTAACTTGTAAATTTTGTGATTCAAAATTTTCTTGGAGTAAAAAAGGAATTCAATTTGAGTTAAATGATTTAGGCAAATTTAAAAATGTTTCAAATGTTGTTATAACCGGTGGAGAACCCTTACTTTATAAAAATGAAATTGTTGAAATAATTAAATTTTTTGGTAAAAAAGTAACTTACGAAATTGAAACAAATGGAACTATAAAATTGGAAAATAAATATCTAAACTTTTTTAATAAAAACAACGTTTTGTTTAATGTTTCTCCAAAAATAAATGTAGAACAAAATGTTGTATCAAATTTGGAACCAATTCTATTGACACAAAAATTAAAAAAATGTATTATAAAGATAATTATTTTTGATTTGGAAAAAGATTTAGAAACAATAAATTACTTTAAAAAATACAATAAGAAAATTGTTTTACAACCAGAAGGAACAGATAGTACAACAATTAAAAATTCTTTGAAGAAAAATTATGAAAGTTTAATAAAACTAGGTTATGATATAAGTATTAGAGAACATATTTTTCTGTTTGAAAATAAACAAGGAGTTTAAAATGAAAAGGGCTGTTATTTCAGTTTCTGGTGGAATGGATTCAACAGGTTTATTGTTGAATTTGTTAAGAGAAGGTTATAAGGTTGATGCAATTAGTTTTAATTACGGTCAAAAACATTCGGTTGAAATCGAGAGATTAAACAAAAATATTGATTATTTAAAATCGAATGGCTATAATGTTGAGTTAAAAAATCTTGATTTGTCACAAGTTATGAAATCTTTTAATTCATCTCTTATTGATGAAAGTCTTGATGTTCCGTCTGGAGTTTACGACAGCGAAAACATGAAATCAACTGTTGTTCCAAACCGTAACGCTATTTTTTCTGCAATTACTTATGGTTACGCTCTATCAATATCTACAAAAGAAAATTGTAATGTTGATATAGCTTTAGGAGTTCATTCAGGAGACCATACAATTTATCCAGATTGTAGAGAAGATTTTTTCACAGCTTTAAATTATGCTTTTAAAATTGGAAATTGGGGCTCAGAAAAAGTTGGTTATTATTTACCGTACATGAAAGAAAATAAATTTTTTATTTTGAAAGATGCTAAAATTTCGTGTGAAAAATTAAATTTAGACTTTACAACGGTTTTTAAAAACACCAACACTTGTTATAACCCTAGTAAAGATGGAAAATCTTGTGGAAAATGTGGTTCTTGTAATGAAAGGTTGGAAGCTTTTTTGTTTCTTGGTGAAAAAGACCCTGTTGAATATTTGGGAGTATAAATAATGATAAAAGCAAATGGAAATATTGTATTAGAAGATTCAGAAAAAATTTTAATGGTTGAAAAATTAACAAGTCATTTTAAAGATATATTAAAAGATATGAAATATGATTTGGACGATCAACAAATAAAAGAAACTCCAAAAAGAATTGCAAAAATGTGGGTAAACGAACTGTTTAAAGGAAATTATGAAAAAGCTCCAGAATTAACAGTTTTTGAAAACACAGAAAAAATAAATGACATTGTTTTTTTAGGACCAATCAGCGTTAAATCAACTTGTAGTCATCACTTTATTCCTTTTATTGGTAATTGTTTTATTGCATATATACCAAATGAAAAAATTGTAGGAATCAGCAAGTTGGCAAGAATTGTAAAGTGGTTTATGAGAAGACCACAAATACAAGAAGAACTTGTTAAACAAATTGCAGATTATATTGAGGGAAAGCTGAATCCAAAAGGCGTTGCTGTTTACATTGAAGCACAACATTTGTGCATGACAGTAAGAGGTGTTGAAGAGTATGACAGTAAGATGAAATCTTCAGCAATAAGAGGTGCTTTTAATGAAGATGCTTGCAGAAAAGAATTTTTTGATATGATTAAATTATAGGAGAAAACATGAATAATTATTTTAACGAAATGAAAACTTGGAAACCTTTATCAAAGATGGATGACGCTTCTCCAGAAATGTATAAAGAAAGAATTACAAAAGCTTATGAGTGTGATTTACCCAACAGAAAATTTGTCTTAATTCCTTATGTTGGAAAAGAAGAGGTTGTGGAATATGACTACCCAGAATTGATTGGTTTATGTCCCGTTACTTTTTTTCCAGATATATATAGAGTTTTAATAAGGTTTGTTCCAAATGATTTTGTTCCAGAGTTAAAATCACTAAAATATTATTATATGGACTATACAACCGTTCCAATATCTCACGAACACTTAGCTAGTAAAATTTATAAAGAATTTGTGGAGCAAGTAAAACCAAAAAAATGCTATTTGAAGCTCTTTACAAATGTTAGAGGTGGTTTAACAACAAATGTTGAAATTGGGGATAAAATTTGAAAATTTTAATGAGTGAGTTCAATAGATATTTTGACTCAATCAATGCAAAAGCTGTTAAAAATTATTTAATAGCTTTTGCTGTTGGAAGTTTAATTATTCAAGAACCCAACGTGCTTTAGCCGTTGGAGTTTCAGGCCAATATATCTACAATTCTTGGTATAGGTATCTTCTTAATGTAAAGAAAAATAAACAATACTTTAATCAGAACTAGTATTAGAAGTATTCCTGACAGGGTTATCAATATCTTTTTCTGCCGTCTCAACCGCTCTTCGTAAATCGTAATAGTCTTGTAATAATCGTTCAACTGCTCGTTGATACTCATCAAAGAGGCTGATAACTCCATCGATTGACGTTGCAACGCTGTCCGCTCTTCCTCTGATACTTTCAATTCGTTCTGCACTTGTATCAATTCTTCTGATATAAGTATCGACTGTAGCTTGATATTCTGCAAGCTGTCTTTGATGTTCGAGGACAGCGTTGTCAGTTCCTGCTCTGGTTGTGAGACATCCTGTGCATACAAAACAGAGCATGATAATAAAAGCACAAATAAAAAGCTTCTTAACCATTTCATTTCTTCCTCCCTTTATTTTTCATAAGGTTCTGGTTTTTCAAGTTCTTTTTCAGAAGTGTTATTATTTATATTACAGCTATGTTCTGTGATTATTTTTTCCATATATTTGAGGATATAATCGTAGAATACAACACCGACAGAAATTCCAAGAAGTGTTACAAACACCCATGACGGAAGATAATGCTGTAATATACCACCTACTGCACCAACTGCAATGGTAATAATAATTTTGAGCTTTTTACTTTGTGGCTCAAAAAACTGTTTGAAAATCTGAGTGATTCCGACCATAAATACAGCAATTTGAATAATTGCAGATACTGTTTCCTGATTCATGCTTTCTCCTTATGAATTGTATATATGTGAACTACCGACACCCTAAAGGGTTGTCAGCTTCCCACTTCAACGACTAAACTTGCTGAAACTGCCGTGAAACGGCAAGCTCAGCAGAGGTTAAAATCTCCATGGGCGTTAATTCGATACGTTCC
>Ga0209510_1002952_pt1 | contig 16649 bp, 14 predicted proteins | sample BiotimSIPDNA_FD_185749 | JGI IMG/M metagenome (GOLD analysis project Ga0209510, IMG submission 185749) | Anaerobic biogas reactor microbial communites from Washington, USA - Biogas_R1 time_0 SIP DNA (SPAdes) (version 2) | ecosystem: Engineered > Bioreactor > Anaerobic > Unclassified | place... | reverse complement strand
AAAGGACAGAAAAAAGCTCCTAGAAGAAAACCAGGTCGTCTTCTAGGAGCCAAAAAGGAAAACGGGCAAGCTTTCAAGGGGAAAACTTGTCAAGTCGTAGAAGAAAAATTATGATTCTTTGTTGTTGTCGGCAATCGGCCAACGTGGATGACAGCTATTTAAGCTTGGGCTACACAGATGGCAACTTATTTGTCGTCATCGCCATTGTTCCTGGCAGGGGGCGGAGTGCTGTTGGCCAGGCTTTCCAGTACCTTCGAACTGGCAATGCCGACTTCGCGCTTGGTGGCGACCTCCTCGCCGTTTTCTTTCAGGAACTGCTCGATTTCATTCTTGAACAACTCCTTGACTTTGAAGCGACGCACCTTGAGGGTCGCCGTCAAAGTGCCCTCGTCCATGTTGAAGTCTGGTAGGATTAGGACATCCTTAGGCTTCTGGAAGGCGGCTAAATGCGAAGTCACTTTCAAAACCTCGCTTTTGACGAGCTTTTTTAGATCAGCTTCCGAATTTTTCTGGCGGATGTCGTCATGGACGTTGACGCAGGCATAGACGTTTTTGCATTTTTCGCCGATGACCATGACTTCGGAGATGACCGACGAGGTGCGGATCGCGTCCTCGACGTGCTCGGGATGGAGCTTTTCGCCGCCGACGAGTACGATCATGTTGCCTTTGCGACCTTCGATGAACAGGAAGCCGTCTGCATCGCAGTAGCCGACGTCGCCGGTGTTCAGCCATCCTTCTTCAAAGCTTTTGGCTGAGGCGTCAGTGTGGCGCCAGTAGCCTTTCATGACGCAATCGCCTTTGACCAGCAGCTGGCCGCGAAGATGTTTGCCGAGATTGCCCTCGTCGTCCTTGAAGGTGTAGTCGCCGCCGTGTTCGGGCAGGAGCCAGGGGAGTACCTTGCCGGTGCTGCCGAGACGGTGGCTCTCGGGAAGATTGGCGCTGATGACTGGCGAGGTCTCGGTCAAACCATAGCCCACCATGACCAGGACGCCCATGTATTTGAAGAAAATCTGCAATTCAAGGTCGAGGGGGGCGCCGCCGCAGACGACGCAGCGGAGCTTGCCGCCAAAAGCCTGGCGGAATTTGCGGAAGACCATCGGGTCGTAGAAAGTGTGGTGGGTCAGCATCCGGAGGATGCCGCCGTCAAGACGGGGTCCAGCGGTGAAAATGCGGGAGGCATTGTAGACCGCCTTGTCAATCAGGGCTTTGACTTTGGGCGGCCTTTCTTCGATCTGCCTGTCAATGCCGAGCTTGATCGTTTCTACGATGCGAGGCACCGCCAACATGAAGCTCGGCTGGTACAAGGCCAGATTTTTCTTGAAGTCGCGGATGTCCTTGGCAATGGCGCAGGACGCACTGCCCATCAAGGGGCAGAGGACTTCGCAGATGAGGGCGTAGCTGTGCCAGTATGGAAGCAGGGAGATGATCCGGTCATGGTGTTCCATGCCGTAGATTTCCCGGGACCAATATGCGTTTATCCACAGGTTTTTTTGCGTCAGCATGACGCCTTTAGGCATGCCGGTGGAGCCGCTGGTGTAGATGATGACCGCGACGTCGTCAAGGTCGCAATCCGCCGTCGGCAGCTCAATTGGCGCCTGTGCGTCGCCGCATGGCAGGGCGTCGACGTCGATGACAGGGATGTTGCCGGAATTGGCGGTGATTTTTTTCACCAGGCTTTTTTCGGCGATTGCCAGCGCGGGGTCACTGTCCCGCAGGATGAAGCCCATCTCCAAGTCGCCCAAGGTCTCGCAAACCGGCACCGCGATGATGCCTAAGTACCAGCAGGCATAGAAGAAGTTAAAATGCTCAAGGCACTTAGGCGCGATGAACGCAATCCGTTCCCCTTTGCCGATTTGGCGATCCTGGAAAAACTTGCACCAGGCGAGCACGTCAGCGTAAAGGGTCTGGTAGTTCCGGAATTGGAGATTGCCGTCTTCCATGTAGACAAGAGCCGGCAGCTCTGGTTTCTTGGAACACCATTCCGTGAAATAACTGCCGAGGCTTTTGGTCATGGTTGCGGATTTGGCCATGTTTAGACTCCTGTCTGAAGATGGAGGTCGTGGTTCATGCTGGCGAAGCGTGCAAAATGCATGACATTCAAGGGAAAAGTGTCATAATATAGTGCGGCATGTTTTGGAAAACAACCTCCTCGCCCCTCGCCCCTAAAAAACGCCGTAATCGGTCACCGATTGATAGCGGTCATCCCGGTAGCATTTGTTTTCAGCGCTAATTGTAGCGCCTCTACAAGGCGCCAGTTTTGGGGTATGCCTCCCCTGAGCTAAAGCCTGGGGTTAAGCATGGTTAAGCGCCTACGGCGCAAATGGATGTGGACGATGTGGACATGGTGGACATGGTGGACGGTGGCCGCAGTATGTAGTTTAGGCGCCCCTCGCCCCGCAGCATTCCGCATTCCGCATTCCGCATTCGCCCTTCGTCCCTATTCTTAGGCTTGTGGCGGTGCGCTGTTGGCCAGGCTTTCCAGCACTTTTGAGCTGGCGATGCCGACTTCGTGCTTGGTGGCGACCTCTTCACCGTTTTCTTTCAGGAACTGCTCGATTTCATTCTTGAACAGTTCTTTGACTTTGAAGCGGCGCACTTTGAGGGTCGCAGTCAGAGTGCCGTCGCCCACGTTGAAGTCTGGCAGAATCAGGACATCCTTGGGCTTCTGGAAGGCGGCCAGGTGTGCCGTCGCTTGCAAAACTTCGCCTTTGACGAGCTTTTTCAGCTCAGCGTCAGACTTTTTCTGGCTGATGTCACTGCGGACGTTGACGCAGGCATAGACGTTTTTGCATTTTTCTCCGATGACCATGACTTCGGAGATAATTGGCGAGGTGCGGATCGCGTCCTCGACGTACTCGGGATGGAGCTTTTCGCCGCCGACAAGCACGATCATGTTGCCCTTGCGGCCTTCGATGAACAGGAATCCGTCTGCATCGCAGTAGCCGACATCGCCGGTGTTCAGCCAGCCGTCTTCAAAGCTTTTGGCTGAGGCGTCGGTATGTCGCCAATAGCCTTTCATGACGCAATCGCCCTTGACCAGCAGCTGGCCGCGCAAGTGTTTGCCGAGGTTTCCGTCATCGTCCTTGAAGGTATAGTCGCCGCCGTGTTCTGGGCGAAGCCAGGGAAGTACCTGGCCGGCGCTGCCGAGGCGATGGCATTCGGGAAGATTGACGCTGATGACCGGCGAGGTCTCGGTCAAGCCATAGCCGACTAGGGCCAGGATGCCTATGTATTTGAAGAAAATCTGCAATTCGAGGTCGAGCGGGGCGCCGCCGCAGACGATGTAGCGGAGCTTGCCGCCAAAAGTCTGGCGGAATTTGCGGAAGACCAGCGGGTCGTAGAAAGCATGGTGGGTCAGCATCCGGAGGATGCCGCCGTCAAGGCGGGACCCGGCAGTGAAAATGCGGGAGGCATTGTAGACTGCCTTGTCAATCAGGGTCTTGACTTTAGGTGACTTTTCCTTGATCTGTTTGTCGATGCCGAGTTTGATCGCCTCCACGATGCGAGGAACTGCCAGCATGAAGATCGGCCGGTATGCGGGCAGATTTTTTCTGAAGTCGCGGATGTCCTTGGCAATGACGCAGGACGCATTGATCATCATGGGGCAGATGACTTCGCAGATGAGAGCGTAGCTGTGCCAGTATGGAAGCAGGGAGATGATCCGTCCATGATAGTCTATGTTGGCGACTTCCAGGTTCCAGTGCGCATTCGTCCACAGGTTCTTATGCGTCAGCATGACGCCTTTGGGCATGCCGGTGGAGCCGCTGGTGTAGATGATGACTGCGACGTCGTCAAGGTCGCAGTCTGCTCTCGGCAGCTCAATTGGGGCTTTGGCGTCGCCGCACGGCAGGGCGGCGACGTCGACGACAGGGATATCGCCGGAGTTGGCGGTGACTTTTTTAGCCAGGCTTTTTTCGACGATCACCAGCGCCGGATCGCAGTCTTGCAGGATGAAGCTCATCTCCACGTCGCCCAAGGTCTCGCAGACCGGCACTGCGATGATGCCTAAGCACCAGCAGGCATAGAAGAAGTTAAAATGCTCAAGGCGCTTTGGCGCGATGAACGCAACCCGTTCCCCTTTGCCGATTTGGCGGTCCTGGAAAAACTTGCACCAGGCGAGCACGTCAGCGTACAGGGTTCGGTAGCTCCGGGATTGAAGCTTGCTGTCTTCCATGTAGACAAGGGCTGGCAGCTCCGGCTTGCGGGAACACCATTCCGTGAAATAGCCGCCAAGGCACTTGGTCATGGTTGCGGATTTTGCCATGTCTTAGGCTCCTGTCTGAAGATGAAGGTCGCAAGACCATGCTGGCGCAAGGCGCATGACATTCAAGGGAAAATCACCATAGTGCAGCGTGGCTTGGTATGGGAAACAACCCTCTTGGCGCAGCCAGGCGAGGGGGCGTCTTGTCGATGAAACGAAACAGGCGTCAAACGCTGGGAGCGTCTGACGCCTGGGAGGGCTGCGGCGAACAAGTCATTTTGTCATTTTGGCGGCGCGTAGGGCCAGCCGCTGTTTCTTGCGATTGGCCTTGTTGATGTGGATGGCACCGACCTTGGCGGCCTTGTCAAGCTCAGAATAGCATTTGGCGAGGAACTCGCTCACGCCGACTTTGTCCCCAGCCTTGATTTTTTCGTTCAAGGTGTTTTCGGTGGTTCTGACGCGTGACTTGCGCATGCGGTTGAACATGCGGCGCTTGAAGCTCTGCCTAAGTCTCTTGGCGGCGGATTTACTGTGTGCCATTGTCCTTTGAATCCTTCAATCTGAATATGCACAGTTATATATATTACGGCTTGACCTGCATGAATGGAAAGAAAAAAAGCATCGTATAATATGGTGTAGGAATCTGTCTTGTCAATCCGCGACCTCGGAAAAAGCATAAAAACGCATTTTTTGCTGGTTGCGCGTTCAGGGATTTCAGCGCTGGAGAGCGGCGATATATTTATCGGCTTCGTTGGCGGTGATGACGCCGTAGTTGGCGGCGCCGAGCCAGCCGGACATGATGATGCCGACCGAGCCGGTGTGGAACAAGCCGCTGATGTGCTTGCCCAGGTCCATGCTGCAGCGGAGACCCTCGAACTTGGTGCCGAAGGTCGCGCCGCCGAGATGGCCAGTGTAGCGCGCGAAAGTTTTCGGGGTGGCGGCCTCGGTGTAGTCGGCGATGGCGCGGATGTTGGGGATGTACTCGGTCAGCGCGTCTAGGGTGTTTTCGATCATGGCCTGCTTGGCGGCTCGATACTGCTGGCGATCCAGGCTGACCCAGTCCCGGTGGCGGGCGTTCATGGACGCGACGATGCTGTACTTCCTGGTGCCGGGCCGGATTTCGGGATAATAGACCGAATAGGTTCGGCTGGTGATGTCAGGCGACAACAGGGCCTCGGGGTCGAATTCCGGCCAGGTCGAGGCGAAGATCAAATCGCCGATGAATGGCAGTTTTTCGCCATCCTTGATGCCGACGTAGACTTGGCAGCTGCTGGTGGACAGCCGGACTGCGTTGACGTCGTCGATGAACGCCGGGTCGAAATGCTCGGCACCGGCCAATTCGCGGATGAGCCGGGGCAGGCTGCCGTTGCCAATGGCGGCGTCACACGCCACCTCGCGTCCGTTGAGGACAACGGCTTTGACTTTCTGTTTTTCGATGATGATGCGCTCGGCTTGAAGGTTGGTTTCGACGTCGACACCGTTGCGGCGCAGTTCCTCTGTCATCATGGCGATCATCAAGTCAGTGCCGCCGGTGAAGGTATAGACGCCTTCGCTCATGAAGTTGCCGAAGACGATGCCGTAGGTGATGGCTGGCTCGTCAAGCGTCGAGCCGTTGGCGTAGGTGATAGGCTCCATCAGGAAGCGCCAGACGTCCGTGCGGCCAGGGAAGAAGCGGTTGAAGAAGTCCCGGGTCGTTTCGTCGTTCTGGTCGTAGAAATTCATGTTGGCGATCGCGTCGAAGAAAGCCTGCACGGTCTGGGCTGGAATCTTGAAATGTCCAGTCAAGCGGGCGGTGAAGTCACGTGTATCGAAAGTTGATTCGAGGCGATACTGAGGATTGTGGAATCGTACAGACTTCACCTGGGTGACGCGGTCGGCAAAGTCAGCGCCCCAGTACTTCCGGAAGGACTTTTTCATGCCGACGGGGAAGCCGTGCAGGGCGACGTCAAAGACATGGTCTTTGCGCTGGAAGAAGGTGGCCAGCCCGCCGAGTTGGGAGTGTTGTTCGGCGAGGAGGACGCTGCGCCCGGCCCGGGCCAGGCGGTTGGCGGCGGTCAGTCCGCCCAGGCCGCCGCCGATGACGATGATGTCGTAGCGGTTCTTGAGCATGGTGGAGATAGTGTAAGTTCTGCTGGTGAACAGGCAACGGTCAGGCCGCCGCCAGGTTGGCGATGGATAAAAAAAAGGCAGGAACCTAAGCGCCTCTGGTTCCTGCGGCAACGAGTGTAGTCAGGGCATGGGGATATGGAGCGGGCGAACGGACTCGAACCGTCGACAGCCACCTTGGCAAGGTGGCGCTCTACCAACTGAGCTACGCCCGCACCTGAGAATCTGCCGTGGTATGATGGAGCGGGCGAACGGACTCGAACCGTCGACAGCCACCTTGGCAAGGTGGCGCTCTACCAACTGAGCTACGCCCGCATCTCATACAAACAGCCTATAAATTAATCGAAAAATTTGGTTTTGCAAATCGGCCGGAGCCGTTTTTTGCATTTGAGGGGGAAAATTGGTAGTACTGGGCGTTTGTCTAGGATCGACCCGGTCGGCTGACCGCTGCTTTAGCGCTGAAAAAAAAGACATTCGGCGAGTCGCATTTTTCGGGTCTGGCGATATGGTTATGGCATTGCAGACGGGGATGGCGCCTCGTCTAGCCAGGCGTTTCCCCCTAGGCGGTGGTTTTTGTGGTTTAGGCAATAATGGCCGTCAAAGTGCGTTTATTGGTCATGAGGTACCTAGCGTGACAGCGGATTTGGCAGAGCAGCCCGACCATGTTCTCGTGGAGCGTTGTCGGAAAGGGGATGAAAGGGCCTTTGAGGTCATCTACAGCCGCTACCGCCTGCCGTTGTTTTCTTATCTACATAAGTTGTTGCCTGGCAACAATCCCCTGGTGGATGACGTTTTCCAGCAGGTCTGGCTGAAGGTGGTGACGAATTGGCAGAACTATCGAGAACAGCAGCGCCTGCTGGCGTGGATATGCCGGATCGCCCATAATCTGGTCATGGATCACTACCGCCGCCAAGGGAGAGCAGAAATGGTGGAGTTGACCGACAACCTGGCTTCGCCATACACTTCCGCCCAGGAGGAAATAGACAATTCTTTGCTGGAGGCCGCCTTGGAGAAAGCAACGGAGCAGCTGTCACCAGACCAGCGCGAGGTGTTTCTGCTGCGGAAACAGGGAGTCAGCTTCAAGGAAATTGCCGAAATCCAGCAAGCGAACCTTAACACCGTTCTTGGTCGGATGCACTATGCGGTGCGAAAGGTAAAGGAGATGTTGGCGGAGTTTATGTAGAAGAAGCGGCCAGGAGGCGTTTTGCGGGAGGGGTGTCAATTTAAGGAGGTGCATGATGCAATGCACGGATTTTGAAAAACAAGTCATCGCCGAGGCGGGAGTTCTTAGCCAAGAGCAACAGAAGCATTTGCTTGCGTGCAAGTCCTGCCAGGACTTTCTTCGGGTCTATGGGCTGGCGTTGGCGCCCCCAGCGCCCTCGGCTAAGCTTGACGCTGCGGTGCGGCGCCAAGTCGCGGGCGTCATGCGCTGGCAGCGCCAACGGCGGCGTCTGATCCGGTTTGGGCAGGCCCTGCTCGGCGCCGCCGCCGTCCTGGTACTCAGCACGGTCGTCTGGCGACTGATGGCGCCAACGCCAACGCCGCCGCCAACGCTTGCAGCAACGTCGTCGCCAGCGTCTGCGGCTGATTATTGGCTGCTGGAATGCGCTCTGACTGACGCAGCGTTGGATGATTTGGAGACGGATTTGGGCTTGCAGGCAGCTCTGGACGGCGATTTTCGGGTGACGGCGACAGAGGTACAGCCCGTTGTTTCAGACGATCTCTATCGCGACTTGTCCAACCAGCTGTTGATGTTGGAATTTGATTTGGATGACAGCTTATAGGTGGGGGGCGGCCTGATTCAGGGAGAGTCGGCGCCGTAAGATGGCGTCATCGGCAGCAAGAGCGTTAGCCTCAATAATAATGAAGAAAGGGTGCAAAAGGACATGATGTGCAAATGGCATAATCTGGTGCTGTCGCTGCTGGCGATGATGAGCCTGGGCTTAGGTCTGATTCTAGGAACCGCCTGTGCGCAGGATGGCCGCAGGGCAACATCGCAGCACAAGCAGCCGAAAACAAGCAGTTGGCGGTTCGATGCCTGGGGCAAAGGCGAGGAAGTCGTCAAAATGCTTGAAAAACTCAGAGCTGAAGACCCCCAGGAATACGAGCGACTCGAACAACTGCGCAAGTCCGATGTGGAGAAGTTTTTCCGCGAGGTCCGCAGCAGGCTTCCGCGCCGAGAAGGGTTTTCGAGCAAGATTAGTCCGATTGAACAGCGATGCCAGGAATTGAGCCGCAGTTATCTTGCTGCCAAGGATGACGCGGAAAAGGCGCGGATTGCAGCCGAGTTGCGGAAGGCTCTGAAGGAAAGCTTTGATCTGGTGATCAGCGACGCCCAGGCTCGCATTGAGCGGCTGCAAAAGCAAGTGGGCGACCTGCAAGCGAAGGAAGAGCAAATTCTGGCAGAACGCTTGCAGATGTTTTTGAGCGGCGAGCAGGACGGCGCGTTGGCGCCACAGCCTCCTCCAGGGCCTTGATGGCGTTGGCCAGCCCGGCTTTGACGCAGGGGGGCAGTCGCCCCGGGGCAGAGATGTCCCGGGGCGATGCTTTTTTGCGGGGCAGGGGTGCTTTGTCCGGTCAAACCGGCGTTATATTGATTGGGAGTCGCGAGGATGTGGGATGGGCGCTGGCCTTAACGGCATGACTGGCGGCCTCGGGAGGATGTGGTGTTTTACGATACGGAAAGGCGGCATGACGATGAAATTGGCGGTGAACACAGATTATCAGAAGGGGACAGGCTGTCCTGAAGAGTACCTGCGGGCAGCTGCAGCGGCTGGCTTTACGCACCTGCACTGGTGCCACCAGTGGAACACGGACTTTATCTATGGCGAGGCCGAGCAAGAGCAGATCAAGGCGTGGCTGCGTGAGTTCGGACTGACCTTGCTGGATATCCATGGCTCAGTCGGGCCGGAGAAGAATTGGTTTTCACTGTTGGAGTATGAGCGCCGGGCCGGGGTGGAGCTAGTCGCCAACCGCCTGGAGATGCACGCGGCCTTGGGCGGAACCGGGGTGGTGATGATGCATGCGCCAGCTATCACAGCTAGAACCCCCCCGGGCGATGTCGATGTCATTCGAGCCCAGACGGCCGCCCTCCGAAAATCGCTGCATGAGCTGTCGCCGCTCATCCGCCAGACCAGGGTGCCGATTGCCCTGGAAAATACTCCCAATGACCGTTTTGAAGTCATCGCGGAGATGTTTGACGCCTTTCCGCCGGAAATCGTGGGCCTGTGCTATGACAGCGGCCATGGGCACATGGGCGAGGATCGCGGCCTTGATTTCCTGGAGGCCCATGCTGACCGTCTGCTGGCATTGCATTTGCATGACAACGACGGCAGCAATGACCAGCATCAGCCGCCATACATGGGAACGCTCGACTGGGCGAGACTGGCAAGCATACTGGCAGGGTCGGCGTACTGCCGCGAACTCAGCTTTGAAATCGCCATGCGGTGCACGCCATTCACCGAAGCAGCCCCCTTCCTGGAAGACGCTTTTGCGCGTTGCCGCCAGTTCGCCGGGCAGGCCAAGGCGGCCGGCTTTGTTTAGGGGCGAGGGGCTGAATGCTGAATGCTGAGTGCTGAGGCGCATTTCATCATTCATCATTCATCATTCATCATTCATCATTCGTTAGGGGCGAGAGTGAGCCTGGACTACGCTGTCCGCCATGTCTACACCGTCCACAGCTGCGGAGTGGTAATTATCAATCGCTGATCGATTACAGGCGAAATCGTTTCTTCCTGGCGCAAAATGACGCCCGGGAGTTATATTAATAATTTCCCTTTCCAGGCAGACAGGCAGGCGGAGCGAAAGCGTTCGGCCAAAACCGGCGGAGACTTGGCGATGACACATACTTTACCGGAAAAAATTGCAGGCCAAGAGCAGTTGGACGAGTTGCAGAGCCGTCCATCCCAGCGATTGATTGAGATGATGCAGACGCTTGACGGCGACGTGATGGTGATCGGCGCGACCGGCAAAGTCGGTCCGCACTTGGTGCGGATGGCCTGCCGCGCCGTGCAGGCTTCCGGGGTCTCGCGGCGGGTCTATGCAGTGGCGCGGTCAGATATGGCGGACTTGGAGCAGGCCGGCGCGACGACGATTCGCTGCGATCTGCTTGATCCGGAGGCCGTCGCACGTCTGCCCCTAGTTCGCAACGTGATTTTCCTGGTCGGCTTCAAGTTTGGGGCGGAGTCGGCCAAGTCAATGACTTGGGCGGTCAACGTCATCGCGCCGTATCATGTCGCCCGCCACTTTCAGGGTTCGCGCATTGTCGCCTACTCCACGGGCTGCGTGTATCCGGTGATGTCGATTCGTTCTGGCGGCGCCACCGAAGACACGCCGCCTGAGCCGGTGGGCGAGTATGCCCAGTCGTGCCTGGGACGTGAGCGGATGTTCGATGTGTTCGCTGACCGCGGCCAGGAGGAAGTTGTCCACTTGCGCCTGAATTACGCCGTTGAATGCCGCTATGGGGTGCTTTACGACGTGGCCAGCAAAGTTATGGCAGGAACGCCGATTGATCTGACGACCGGTTATGCGAATGTGATTTGGCAGGGCGATGTCTGCAACCAGAGCTTGCTGGCCCTGCCCGTGGCGTCCGCGCCAGCCACTATCTTGAATGTGACCGGCCCAGAGATGTTTTCCATCCGTCAAGTCGCCCTTGAATTCGGTCGGCTGATGAAGCGGACGCCGGTGTTCAGCGGCGAGGAAAATGGCTTTGGCTATTTGAACAATTCCACCCGCGCAACCGGTCTGTTCGGGTATCCGCAAGTGCCGCTGGCAACGCTGATACGCTGGACAGCAGCCTGGATTCTAGACGGCGGCGCCAGCCTGGGCAAGCCGACACATTTTGAAACCCAGGACGGGAAATATTGACGAAGCCGCCTCGATTTCGAACGGCAGAAGGATAATCGATGTCCCCGATTTTACATAGCATCTTGGAAGCGGTGGGAAATACGCCCCTGGTTGAACTGCAACGGCTGACATCGCCCGGCGACGCACGGGTCCTAGTCAAGGTGGAGGGCCTCAATGTCGGCGGCAGCATCAAGACGCGGACAGCCCTGAACATGCTGGAAGCGGCAGAGCGAGCCGGCGCGATTGGGCCGGGGTCGGTCATCATCGAGCCGACCAGCGGCAACCAGGGCATTGGCCTGGCGCTCGTCTGCTGCCTGAAAGGCTATCGCTGCATCATCGTCATGCCAGATTCCGTCAGCGTGGAACGCCTGAGCCTGATGCGCCTGTACGGCGCGGAAACCGTCATCATCCCTGATCACGACAACATCGGCGAATGCATGGACCGTTGCATGGCCAAGGCCTACGAGCTGCGAGACCAGACCCCCGGCGGATTCGTGCCGCAGCAGTTTGAAAATCCCCATAACCCAGAAGTGCACTACGACAAGACCGGCCAGGAAATCCTGAGCCAGATCGGTGCCGAACGCATCGACGCATTCTGCAGCGGATTCGGCACCGGAGGCACGCTGAGCGGCATCGGCACCGTCCTGAGAGAACGCTTCCCTGACCTGCTCATCGTCGCCGTCGAGCCGGAAAATGCCGCTATCCTGGCCGGCGGCGCCATCGGCTCACATCTGCAAATGGGCATTGGCGACGGCTTTATTCCAAAGAATTTGAATACGAGCCTGATCAACGAGAATTTCATCATTTCGGATGACGAGGCCCTCCAGGTCGCCCGCAACCTGGCGCGGCAAGAGGGACTGCCAGCCGGGATTTCCAGTGGGACGAATGTGGCCTGCGCACTGCGCCTGGCGCGACGGCTGGGCTCAGGCAAGACCGTGCTGACCGTGCTGCCAGACTCCTACGACCGCTACTACTCAACGCCGCTGTTTGACTGACGGGCGGCAGCCAGCGCCAGGTGCGGCCATGACATTTGCCGCCAACCGGCGGGCGAAACGGAATTTATTGCTTATAGTATTGATTTGATTTGACGGACTACGACGCGGTTCGATCCAGCTGTGGGAGACAGGGGCGAAGCGTAGGCATCAGCTAAGGAGATAGACGATGAGGAAGAACATAATCAGTTTGGCGGCGGCTATGACGCTGGTGCTGTCTGCGGCGCCGGCGTGGTCGCAGGCAGAGCAGCGCACCGTCGTGCGCAAGACGATTGTTGACAATCCCAGCATTGGCGTCGCCGTCTACGAGGGCAGTCCCGCTTCCCGTGCCAAGTTGGAATCCGTCCTCACTCGGTGCGGATGGTTCCGGATGATGCCGGCCGCCCAGGCGTCGTCGGCACAAATCCAGATTTTCGCTCGTTGCCAGGAAGTCGGCGGCAAGGCCGCTATAGTTGCCAAGGTCAAGGGCGGCGGCAAGGAATTCGACATCAGCTTCCAGGAAGCATCGGTCGATTTGGCCGTGTACGCAGCCGTCGATGAAATCCTGAAGCAATTGTACCAGGTGCCGGCTCTCTGTGCCAGGAAAATTGTTTTCGTCATGACTGGCCAGAATGGCTTGAAGGAGTTGTTCAGCTGCTATCTGGACGGGGGCGGCCTGGAGCGCTTGACCCATAATGACAGCTATAGCACTGAGCCGAGCTGGGGGCATCAGCACGCCCTGGTCTACACCATGGCCAAGAACAATGCTCTGAGCGTGGTTTTGATGGACGTTGGCAAGAACCGCCAGCGGGTCGTGTCCAAGGCGCGCGGCTTGAATGCGAGCGCCGCCCTGTCGCGTGATGGCAGGTACGTGGCTCTGGCTATGAGCGAAGATAATCGGGTCGATTTGTATATGCTCGACCTGGCAACCAATGCGAAGACGCGGCTGACGAATGACCAGCACGTCGAATCGTCGCCGTGCTGGTCGCCAAACGGCGAGGAGGTGTGCTTCGTGTCCGACAAGCTGGGAGTGCCGCAGATTTACCTGATGTCGGCTTCCGGCGGCGCCGCCCGGCGGCTCTCCGTGGGCGGGAATGAATGCGTTTCCCCAGATTGGTCGAGAGTGACGAATCGGCTGTGCTACTCCAAACGCAGCAACACCGGGCAATATGTCATCGAAGTGATGGACATGGGCAAGGGCGGCGGCGCTCCGGAAGCGGTGACCGTGGCAGCTGGAGACTGGGAAGCACCGTCATGGGCGCCGGATGGACGACACCTGGTCTGCACCCGACGCAGTGGACGCAGCCGAGACCTCTATATGGTTGATACCTGGCTGAAGGCCTTCTGGCCCATCACCAAAAATGCCGACTTCGCGTTGCCAGCCTGGACGCCGGCGCGGTGAGGCCGCGCAGCGCGGCTGCGGTGACCTTCCGAATTTATTCCGCCTTGCTCAAGGCACTGGCGGCTCTATCCGCTTGATTTCCTCGTACAGCAGCCGGGCCCGGATGGCGTTGCCATTCTTCACCAGTCGGCGGTGGAGTTCGGCTAGCGGTGCGCGTGGATCCTTGGTCAGGCGGGCGCATTTGCGGAATTCATCCTCGGCTTCGGCTAGGCGATTGCATTCCCAGTACGCGCAACCCAGCCAGTAGTGTACCTTGTCATCGCCAGGTTCATGCCGACGCAGTTCTTCCAGGCATTCGACGGCATCGGCGTAAAAGGCTATTTTCATGGCCGTATAGGTCATGCGCCAGAGCTGCTTTTTGCGCTCTTCCGGGTCGTTTTCTTCTTTTTCCAGCAGCTTTTTCAATTCTTCGTAGTGTTCGAGGGTCAATGTGGCTTTGGCGGCCATGCTGGGCCCGGTGCAGAGGTTGGTGAGGCGGGATAGGCAGGAATGGCACTCCTCATGCTCGGCATTGTCCAGCTGCAAGTCACGAAAGACGTCATAATAGAATTGCAGGGCGTCAGCATGGGTTTTGAAGGTCGTGACCGGCGGGCCGGGGAGCATGGACATGGGCAGGCAGTGAGCCAGGCGACCATCCGGCAGGACGACTATGTGTGGGTTGCAGGAATAACGCTTGAAGCTGATTTTGGCCAGTCGGCCGAAGTGCTCGTCGGAAAACAGGCAGGGCATGGCGCCGCAGTCTAAGATCAAGGAGTGGCCACGCTTGAGCAGAGCCGGAGCCTGGTCAGCGCACCAGGCGGCCAGCTTGAGCCGCTCCGGAATCGTCGCCGTACACGGCATGCGCACCATCAGCGAGGGCACCTGGAATTCCTCGAGCCACTCTAACGCAAAGTCATAGCTGGCGTCCAAATCGTCGGCCATCAGCAGGAATTGCATGGGTATGCGGGCCTCCCGGAGTTCTTTCAGATTGACGCGGATTTCGGCCAAGTCCTGAGCTGCCAGCAGCTCAGGCCGATACAGGCGCCAGAACAGCGTGCAGGGGTGCTCAATCAAGAGCTTCTTGGCACTGTCAGGCATTAGCCCGGAAACCTCGGTGACAAATTTCAACTTGCGCTTGCGGACGGCCGTGAAGATATCCTCTAAGTCAGGATGGAGAAACGGCTCGTTGCCCGTGAGCAGAACCGGGATGTCTAACGCGGTGGCGCAGACGTCAAGGGCGCGCTGGACGACCGCCAGCGGCATGTCCTCGGGGTGAATGTCCACTTGGAAAGGCAGCTCGACGCGCTTGCGACTGGTGAGAAACAGTTCCATGCTGAAAATCCTCGCTGACAGCAGGGCGCAGAAAGATGCGGAAAAAAATAAACGGCGCCCGCTAATCAAATTTACACTGGCAAATGACAATTCCTAACATCAAGTGCGCAAAATGGATTTGTTTTTGGCGTTTTTTAGAGTATGGTATTACTTTCCCTGTCAAATCGTCGAATGGCCGCATTGTTTCCGGCGCAGGCGCGTTTGCAGGCTTGCGTAGTGAGAGCTTATCCTAAGAATTTATGTTAGAGGCAGCGCATTATGGCAGATGAATTGCAAGCCCTGTTGGACCGTATCACCGAGCAGGAGCTGAAAAAAGTCGATGCTGAACGGGAGCAGATTCTGGCCCAGGCCAAAGCCGATGCCGCTGAAATCGTCAAAAACGCCAAGGCTGAGGCGGAAGCGGTGACGGCTAAGGCTCAGCAAGACGCCGACTCTTTGACCCAGAAGGGCGAGGATACACTGCGACAAGCCTCCCGCGACGTCCTCCTGTCCCTGCGCTCAGAATTGGAAAAACGGGTGACCAAAACGGTCGAAGCCATGATGCGTGAGACGCTGGCAGGCGAAAACCTGGCCGAGGTGATCGTGAACCTGATCACCCAGTTCCTGGCCAAGCAAGGCGAAACCGACCAGGTTCAACTCCTGGTCAGCCCGGCTGAATTGGCGACCCTGGAAAGAGCGGTCAAGGCGAGAGTGACCGAGGATTTGCGGAAAAACTGCAACCTGGCGCCGTCCGCCGCAGTCACGGGCGGCTTCAAGCTGGTTTTCAAAAATGCCGGCGTTATGTACGACTTCACGGACCAAGCCCTGGCAGAAGCGGTCGGGGCGTATCTGAGTCCGCAGATCAGCGCCAAATTGTAAACAGCAGGCAGCTCCTAAGATGTTGGGACAGGGACGGGTTTCGTGTTTTTTTTCACCATGGCAGCGGATTGATTTTTGGCGGAAGCAGTAGATGATCGGTGATTTGTTTTATTTCCTAAGCAGTCTGCCGCTGTTGCGTTGGGGCGAAAAGCCGCCAATGACATACGCGGATTTCCTGGCTAAATGCCGCGAGGCCCTGGGCGATGGCAAGGCCGACTGGCTGGCCAAGGTCAGCCTGACTCTGGACAACGCGCCGACAACCGCCCTCGCCGCCCGCTGGCAAGAGAGAGAGACCTTTTTGCGCAATGTCCTGGCAGAGATGCGGGCTTCCCGGCGTCGCCAGAACGCTGAGCGCTGGCTGCGACCGACGCCCTTGCTGTCCTCCGGCGAACGGAAACGGATTGAGAACGCGATGAGCCAGGCCACGACCTGGAGGCGAGAAGAAGCACTCGACCACCTGCGCTGGCAGTACCTGGATGACCTGAGCGTCGGCTATGCCTTTGATACAACCACGCTGGAAATATACGCCATGCGGCTGCGGCTGCTCGAAAAGCAGCATTCGCGCCAGGCCGAGCCGGGCCAGGAGGCTTTCGCGGCCATGGTGGCGGCAGGCGTGGAGCAGGCAGCCCAGCCAGACGTGCGCACCGCAGAAGCATAAAGGCGGCACAGTTGATTTTTTTGTCTGGAATGAATAAGAGTGGAGCCAGAAGGGCCTGATCAATGAGCGAGAACAGTCTAGGCGGCAAAGTCACCGGCGTCAACGGCAACATGGTCAGTGTTGCCTTCACAGATCGAGTCACCCAAAATGAAGTGGCATACGTGGTCACCGGCGACAAGGCTCGCCTGAAGTCGGAAGTGATCCGGGTGCGCGGTCGCGAAGCCGATATCCAGGTGTTTGAAAGCACGGCTGGCGTCAAGATAGGCGATGACGTCGAGTTTACCGGCCAAATGCTGT
>Ga0209510_1002943_pt1 | contig 16695 bp, 11 predicted proteins | sample BiotimSIPDNA_FD_185749 | JGI IMG/M metagenome (GOLD analysis project Ga0209510, IMG submission 185749) | Anaerobic biogas reactor microbial communites from Washington, USA - Biogas_R1 time_0 SIP DNA (SPAdes) (version 2) | ecosystem: Engineered > Bioreactor > Anaerobic > Unclassified | place... | reverse complement strand
TGTGTGTATGTGTTTCGTAGTCCTACATCGCTTATAATTGAAGCCCCGTTTAGGTATTCACCTGTTAATGAGTCGCATACGATCCCTTTTACAACAAATCTGTTTTGTCCGTAAACACTAGCCGGTATCAGCAATATTAACAATTTACAAAGAACCAAGAAAAGAAATGCCCTCATTTTACAAGTATTCACGTAACAGATTGCCCCAGAATCTGCAGCAGATGATACAATATATCTTCCCTTTTCTTCATCATTCTTAATATAATTATTTCGTTAAAGACAAATATAACATAAAGATACATAATTCTTTGATATACAACAGAAAGCTGCAAAGCATAGCCTTTTGATAATTTTTGCAGGGCATATTTTGTTCGCCATTGCACGCATTGAACGGGAAACACCTCCCAGTTGCTAAAGCAACCGGGTCCCTCCCTCCGCGGGACGAGGTTTCCCTTATCAATCGTGCAAACGGCTTTTTAAATAAAAACCCTGCAGTAAAAACTGCAGGGTTGATTTAACAGCAGCTGTCTGCTGCAAAGCCCTTCCCTAAAGGGAAAGTGTCTTGTACCAGTAAAAGAAAGCTTCCGGGTTTGTTTTTTTGAGCTTATTCAGCTTGTTATATAATGGATTGGATATCGTCCAATCTTTGATTTGCATAGGATTATCAAATTTTTCGATTTCTGTCTTATCTGATAAAATCAACACGGAAAGATAAGAGGTTTTGGATGCGGATACAATGGCTTTCTCAATATGGTAGTTTTCGGTAAAGATGAATCCGGCAACCCGCCTGATACCCGCCTGTAATTCCTCAAAATCTCCTTTTCCCAATTCGCCTCGACTTGTAATGCAAAGTGCAGTTTGAAATATATCCTCTATCACATCTGTTTCAGTTTTGTCTTTTGCTTTCCTGTAAGACAGCTCTGTTCTTGAAAATCTGCAGAAAGTCTCTTTCACGATTTTTAAATTTTCACTTCTATCAAACAAGTTTCCAATATCGTACAACTGCTTGATGATTTCCATGCTCATGCTATCTTCGCCCTTGTAGTAAGGGATTCCTGTACTGTTTGGAGCAAAGGCAGTTAATTTGTCTCCTAACAGATCTTCAATACAAGGAACTTTGACCATTATGGGATCTTCTTTCACGGGCGTAAAGAGAGATACAATAGGAAGTTCTGTTATTTGAGCATATAATACTTCTTCAAACAGGATATCCAGTAAAATATAATCTTCCTCGTTTGCCGTTTTGTGAATTGGTGAATAGAAAAACTTGTAATGGGCCTTTTCTATACGACTTTGTGTGATACGATGTTGTGGTTCAAAACGTATAAATCCCTGTTTACTTGCCACGCTGCTCAATATTTCGTCATGAAATTTCATTTTCTGAGCGACAATGATATCAACATCAATGAGGTCCCACCCTTGAAAACAAAGAGTATTTCAGATTGCACAAGACCTTCCAGTAAGAGTAATGCCCGGATGACTTTTTCGATCAGGATCTTATCTGCATTCCTGTTCAATTTTGAGACCTTGCTGATCCATTCGATGTTTAGCTGAGTTGTGTCAATCATGTCAATATTCCGGTAAAAATCGATCCTTATTGCCGTTAATTTGATTTATCATTTTCTCTATCTCATCCTTTTTCCCCCTGCGCGATGCATATCTCAACAGTTTGTTATTGTTAATCGTGTATTTCGCGTAAGCTTCTTTGAAAATTCTTTTTTTCTCCCTGCCCTGGTAAAACTGAAACAAATCCTCATTGCTGAACAAATCGACCAGTATCTTTTCAATGGTAGTTGTATTGATATTACTGATAGATTGGAGAGGAGCTTCAGAGATCAGGGGTTGTACAATAATGGGAGCTTTAGAATTGAAAACGTATTTTTCCAGGATGCCATTGTTGGGATTTAAGAACACCTGGTTATATTTATCCCTTAGTGAATAGAAAATGGATTCCAGGCTCTCTTTATCAACTTCGATCAAGGTAAGGTTATTGTTGGAAATATGTAACGTGAATTCATTCAACAACGACATATTCCATACACAAACGGTACTGTAAGGAAAATCCGAAAGAATTTTCTTGTATATAGATTTGGTTTTGTTATCTAAATCGGGAACGAAAACAGTAGTTTTGCCAATCTTGAATATTCCACGCCCTTTGCGTTCAAGGACACCTTTTGAAACCAAATAATAGACTCTCCAATTAATCGTTGCTTGTTTTAAATCAGGCTCAAGACTTCTATAAAATTTGGCAATGTCATCAGTTTTGAAGTATTCCTGGTCTCCAAAACAGTCTTTTAACTTATTGATATGTAATCTGTCTGATGTCATGATGATGTCTGTCTAATTATACAAATATAAATCTATATTTTGGCAAAAAGAAATAAATATTGCCAAAAATTTGATTACTCTGCAATCTTTTTGAAATTTCAATGCCGTTGTTGTAGCCGTTGCACGTATTGGGATAATTTCGTAGAAAGTGTATGAGATTTGCAAGGAATATTTGTTGGGGGAAATGCTTTTATCATCAAAATGTGATTATATTTGCGTTTACAAAATAACTTGAGGTGAATATACGGAAGAGATACACCGTAAGTAATTATGTGGATGACCTTCAAAGAAAGGGCAAACTGTCTTTTTCCCTTGAAAGTGTTTTTGATACATTCAAATCTGTTGACAAAAGAGCTGTACGAAATAGTCTGTCCAGATTATCCGGAAAAGGAAGAATCGCTTCAGTCTGGAATGGCTATTATGTAATTGTTCCCCTTCAATATTCCAATATGGGAACGCTTCCTGCCGTTATGTATATAGACCAGCTGATGAAATATCTTGGAAGAGCGTATTATATTTCTCTCCTGAGTGCAGCTACTTTTTATGGGGCATCTCATCAACAGCCGCAAGTCTTTTTTGTAATTATCTCTCCCCCTCAACTTAGATCTTCATTAAAAAAAGGAATACGAATTGTTTTCAATCAAAGGGCAAAATTCCCCTCTGAATTTCTGATCACTAAGAATTCTCAAACAGGTACCATAAAAATCTCTTCCGCAGAACTAACTGCCATAGACCTGATACTGTTTGAGAAGGAGATCGGTGGTATAAACAGGGCGGCTTCAATCATCAATGAATTGGCAGAAGTTATGGATTTAAGCACATTGCCCAAACTGTTTTTTGAATATGCGCCACTTTCCGTCTTTCAACGACTTGGATACTTTTTAGAAGTAGAACTGGGGTATACAGCTCTTGCCGATGCATTGTACAACAAGATGCAAGAATTTGGACTTGTCTGTAAAAGGACGAGATTAAGCATCAGCAAACCCGCCAGTGGAAATTACAATAAGCGATGGAATATTGTTGTTAACACTCAAATTGAAATTGACGAATGATCCCCGAATATGCGATAAACCAGTGGCGGTCCTACGTTCCATGGAACTCTATGCCTCAAGTAGAGCAGGACTTAATTATCAGCCGATCATTAATTGAATTGTTCAATGACGCTTATTTGTCTTCTCATCTGGCCTTCCGTGGTGGAACGGCTCTTCATAAACTATACCTCAATCCTCAAGTCAGGTATAGCGAGGGTCTGGATTTGGTACAGATATATGCTGAACCAATTAAAGAAACCATTGAGCATATCCGGGATACTCTATCTTTTCTGGGTGTACCGGTGATTAAGCAAAAGGCCAACAACAATACCCTTGTTTTCAGAATGGAATCTGAGTTTGCCCCTGTGGTTCCCATCCGATTGAAGGTGGAGATGAATTGCAGAGAGCATTTCAGTGTATTGGGTCTTACGCACAGCAGCTTCTCGGTAGATAACAGCTGGTATTCGGGCTCTGCCCAAATAACCATATACAAATTGGATGAACTCCTGGGCACCAAACTAAGGGCATTATACCAGAGGAAGAAAGGACGTGACTTGTTTGACTTGTATCACGCCATCACTACCGCCGATGTGAATGTTGACAACATAATCAGCTGTTACAGAAAGTATATGGAGTTTGTGGTCGGTGCTGTCCCTGGTAAAAAGGAATACCTCGCGAATATGGAGGCAAAAATGCTGGACCCTCAATTTCTTGCTAATTTTTTAGCCATTTTGCGAACACCTTCTCCTGCACCAAAATTGACGAAGAACCGAATATACAGCAGTATTATAAGATGCCTGTAAAAGTTTCCGTGCCTGTAACATTTATTTTTTGTGAGAAGGAGGAAGTATTCAGCATTCAAAGGTTAGCCTCACTGGAGCAGGTACAATGCTTCATTGAGACTTTCATGGTGAACTAAAATTGGATTTGGATGTTATTCAGGTATAAATTCATGTTACAACAGGAATACAGAGCATGATATGAACCAAAAAGCGACTTAGCCTACTATAAAACCTAAAACCTTTTGTGATTTGAGAAGCAGCACTGCCAAAAGGTTGCTTAGAGCGCAACACGATCGATAATTTTAATAAAGAAAGTACTCGGTTATTTGGATTTATCAAAAATAATTTCTATGTTTAATTGCCGGAGTGTTTTACTATCACAACTGTAAAAGTGTTTTCGCTCCTCGAGTGATTTAAACCTCTGATATTTAAGCTCGTTTTATTGCGTAAGGCCTCACACTTTTATTAAATCATTATTTGGCTCATCGGGGCCGGAGCCGGACGTTCTCAATTATGAAAAAATTAATTTTTGGCTTTTTTTTTCTTGTAGTTATTAGTCTTTCTGTTTTTTTAACAGTGAGTGTCTTACAGACAAGCATATCAATCACCGCGTTGTGCCAAGACGTCCCGGAGTATATGGACGTAGGTGGTAGTGGTGGTGGTGGGTATACAACAGGTTGCCCTGGAGTGCAAAACCGTCGCAAGTCTCAAGCCGTACAATGTGCTGGGGGCGGATGGGTAATAAAACCTGGCTGTTGCTCGGGTTATATGCGTTGTGACGCTATGAATCCATGTAATGGTCAACAGTTTATTTGTCATGGTGGTTTGTGTGACCCTGAATCGTAATCTTGAATAACATGAAAAATTTTCGTTCAATTTATGTTCTTTTACTGCTGATCTTACTTGTTACTAGCTGTTGGTCAGATCGTAATGAAGAGGAAACTAGTGTTTACGAGTCTATCTTGCCTCTCGACTCCACTGTTGAGATTGATGGCCTTTCTCAATATGTTGATTCTCTGGAGATAATACCCATTATTAATAATGCTGGTGTTAGTTTGAATATAATATCGAAGATGCTCGTAACGGAAAACAATTTCATTGTTTTGGCAAGCGGTTCTGTTTTTTCTTTGACTAAGGACGGCAAAACTGTCAAGCAATATGGAGAAAGCGGTCGAGGACCTGGAGAATATCATTCCGTTTTCGACATATGTCTCGACAACTCGGAAGAGGAAGTCTGGTGTCTTTGTTATTCATTTCCACCCAAAATTCAAAAATATGATTTAGTGAGTCATATTTTAATAGAAGAGATTGAAATCGAGCCATTAATTGATGCGACCGGAATCATCCCGTTAAAAAATGGCGGTTTTATGTTATATGTACCGAATCCTGATTATAACGATCATGCAAATTCCGAAAAGGATTTTTATTGCCTGAAAATTTTCGATCGGAATGGTCTTTACAAGGGAGAGAAATTGAAACAGAAAGATTTTAACTTAAACGCGGCTTTTTTCAGACCTGTTTCACAGTCATCTGGAAACAGATATGTTCTCGCTCCCGGATCCTCAAGTGAATCCTGTCTTATATATGAAAATGGAGAATTGATGAAAAGAATCAATTTTGATTTTGGAGATAAGACATTACCTGCTGGTTTTGCATTCCAAGGAGTCAATAATCCATGGGAAAATATTGGAGTGATTTTCAGCCTTGATTATTATAAGTATGTGTCATCTATTTATTTTCTGGATAATGGAGTATTTTTTACTGCACATGGTAAACAATCGTCAGTATGGCATTTCTTTAAAGGAGGATCATCTGGCATACGTTGGAGATCAATAGGTAAATTAACGCCTCCAATGCGGGCAGTGGGAGCGGATGACACATATGTTTACTTTATTTGCTATGACTACGGAGAAATACCGCTTAAGGAAGAGTTGGATCCATTAAAACGATATGTAATTCAGACAAAACGATTCCCCTGTGAAAACGAAGTCTCAATTATTATAAAAGTGAAATTCCGTGTTGAATAAAAATACATTGGTTATTTTTACTCTTGTTTCACTTACTCTTTTGTTGTTTACTTTAATAGTGTTACAACAAAAGAAAACGTCTGATTTGAAAAGTGTATTTATACAGAGAGAACATATTTTGAGTAATTATATTCTCAACTCTAGCTCTTTGATAAGTCGTGATGAGGAGAATATGGCCTTGCTAGAAATGTCAGAGTTATTAAGCGACAGCGTGCTTGTAGTGTTTGTTCCAACGGGATTATGCCAGTCATGTCTTTCTTCTTTATTTCTATGCTTACTGAAACGGAATGGCCAATGAACAATGTGAGGATCTTAAGCACTTCTGATGATTTTTTAATTAAGAAAGTAATTAATTCTACTGGTTGCCAATACTTTTTGTCCAATAACGATTATCAGGAATCAACAAGTATAATTATATTACGAAAAGTCAAGGGATATAATCCGATTTACATAAAATATAGTGACGAATATGAATTTATATTGAAGCTTTTTCTGGCACAAGAAATTTAACTCCGTTTTTTAGCTCTTATACGAATAAACTGTACATATAGAGATTTTATTTTATAACCTCAAAACCTTTGATAACCTGCAATTTACGGGGTTTTCATAGGTATATCCTGTGTTACTTCATATATAATTTAAGGATATGAGGATGTTGAAGAGACAATATCTATGGGCCAGAAAATTGAAACGAGGCATTTCAATGATTTGAGTCCTAGTATAATTGCATTGAAAATATAGTATTTAAAATACTCGATTCATGAATGGTAGAAATAAAGTGAAAGTGTTCCGAGTTTTAATAACTATATTGCTTAGTGTAAAGCTACTTATCTTCATATTTGCCTTTACTCGGCTATTCATTATCGATCGTTTCCCTCTTTATGGTTGTTCTGATGATAGCGCTGTTTACGGCAGTATTATACACCTCCCTCCGTGGGACGAGGTTTCCCTTATCAATCGTGCAAACGGCTTGTTCCTTGGGAGAAGGTATAATCAGTGGGTTAAAGAGACCTGAAGACCAACGGCCTGGGAGATCATTATAAAAGTGGAGAGTTGCATATCAGTCTCTCCTTTTTCGAGTGAAGCTATATATTCTCTCTTTTTGCCGATTCTGTCGGCCAGTTTCTGCTGGGTCATTCCGGCTGCCTTACGGGCATCTTTCAGGACTTCTGCGTAGTACCAGGCTTTTGCTTTTGCTTCGAAAGCATCTCTTGCAGGAGTACCGATTTTGCCATATTTTTCATCCAACATATCGTTTGTGGTCGAAAGGTTGGCAATCTTTAATTTATCTATTAACGGTCTCATAATGTAAATTTTCTTAATATTGCCTTAGCTCTCTTTATCTGTGGCTTATAATCCTTCGTGGATTTTTTCTTAAAGCCATTTAATAAAAGAATCTCACAAGATTCAATAAAATTATCTTTGTCTATTGTGAAAAATATTATCCTGTATTCATTTCCAACTGATACCCTCATTTCATAGAAATCAGTTCTTTCTAATTTCTTAACAAATTTCGTACTTACGACTTTTATCTGTGCAATCAAGGTGAGAGCATAGTCTATCTTCTCACGTACTTTTGCATCCACTGAGTAATAGAATTCTTCAAACGCTTCTGTCCTTCTAATCGTTCTCACTTTACAAACGTAAGGAATATATTACATTTATCCAAAACTAATATCCATTTTTCGAAAATAAATGTTCCACTTAAAATTAGATGGTTCTTCGCAGTTGCACGCATTGAACTCTCGGGACGAGGTTTCCCTTATCAATCGTGCAAACCGCGTATTGGGATAATTTCGTAAAAAGTGTATGAGATTTGTAAGGAATATATGTTGAATAAATGCTTTTATCATCAAAATATGATTATATTTGCGTGTACAAAATAACTTGAGGTGAATATACGGAAGAGATACACCGTAAGTAATTATGTGGATGACCTTCAAAGAAAGGGCAAACTGTCTTTTTCCCTTGAAAGTGTTTTTGATACATTCAAATCTGTTGACAAAAGAGCTGTACGAAATAGTCTGTCCAGATTATCCGGAAAAGGAAGAATCGCTTCAGTCTGGAATGGCTATTATGTAATTGTTCCCCTTCAATATTCCAATATGGGAACGCTTCCTGCCGTTATGTATATAGACCAGCTGATGAAATATCTTGGAAGAGCGTATTATATTTCTCTCCTGAGTGCAGCTACTTTTTATGGGGCATCTCATCAACAGCCGCAAGTCTTTTTTGTAATTATCTCTCCCCCTCAACTTAGATCTTCATTAAAAAAAGGAATACGAATTGTTTTCAATCAAAGGGCAAAATTCCCCTCTGAATTTCTGATCACTAAGAATTCTCAAACAGGTACCATAAAAATCTCTTCCGCAGAACTAACTGCCATAGACCTGATACTGTTTGAGAAGGAGATCGGTGGTATAAACAGGGCGGCTTCAATCATCAATGAATTGGCAGAAGTTATGGATTTAAGCACATTGCCCAAACTGTTTTTTGAATATGCGCCACTTTCCGTCTTTCAACGACTTGGATACTTTTTAGAAGTAGAACTGGGGTATACAGCTCTTGCCGATGCATTGTACAACAAGATGCAAGAATTTGGACTTGTCTGTAAAAGGACGAGATTAAGCATCAGCAAACCCGCCAGTGGAAATTACAATAAGCGATGGAATATTGTTGTTAACACTCAAATTGAAATTGACGAATGATCCCCGAATATGCGATAAACCAGTGGCGGTCCTACGTTCCATGGAACTCTATGCCTCAAGTAGAGCAGGACTTAATTATCAGCCGATCATTAATTGAATTGTTCAATGACGCTTATTTGTCTTCTCATCTGGCCTTCCGTGGTGGAACGGCTCTTCATAAACTATACCTCAATCCTCAAGTCAGGTATAGCGAGGGTCTGGATTTGGTACAGATATATGCTGAACCAATTAAAGAAACCATTGAGCATATCCGGGATACTCTATCTTTTCTGGGTGTACCGGTGATTAAGCAAAAGGCCAACAACAATACCCTTGTTTTCAGAATGGAATCTGAGTTTGCCCCTGTGGTTCCCATCCGATTGAAGGTGGAGATGAATTGCAGAGAGCATTTCAGTGTATTGGGTCTTACGCACAGCAGCTTCTCGGTAGATAACAGCTGGTATTCGGGCTCTGCCCAAATAACCATATACAAATTGGATGAACTCCTGGGCACCAAACTAAGGGCATTATACCAGAGGAAGAAAGGACGTGACTTGTTTGACTTGTATCACGCCATCACTACCGCCGATGTGAATGTTGACAACATAATCAGCTGTTACAGAAAGTATATGGAGTTTGTGGTCGGTGCTGTCCCTGGTAAAAAGGAATACCTCGCGAATATGGAGGCAAAAATGCTGGACCCTCAATTTCTTGAAGACACAAAGGGATTACTCTTGCCGGAAAAGCATTTTGATCCGGTGAAAGCTTATGAGGTAATACGTAGCAAGGTACTAGTAAGGTTATGAACTTAATAATTTTTCGCCGTTACATACATTGAACGGGAAACACCTCCCTCCACGGGACGAGGTTTCCCTTATCAATCGTGACAAATAAAAACCCTGCAGAAAAACTGCAGGGTTGATTTAACAGCAGCTGTCTGCTGCAAAGCCCTTCCCTGAGGGAAGGGTTTGGGAAGGGGTCAGAAATGAATGCGGGTGTACCCGCGCAGGCAAATAAAAACCCTGCAGAAAAACTGCAGGGTTGATTTAACAGCAGCTGTCTGCTGCAAAGCCCTTCCCTGAGGGAAGGGTTTGGGAAGGGGTCAGAAATGAATGCGGGTCTACCCGCGCAGGCAAATAAAAACCCTGCAGAAAAACTGCAGGGTTGATTTGCCTGTGCGGGTAAAGGGACTCGAACCCCCACGCCTTTCGGCACCAGATCCTAAGTCTGGCGCGGCTACCAATTACGCCATACCCGCGAAATTCCGTATATACGGTGTTTTCTTTAATCCATAGGCATTTCTGTCATTATTTTATTTATTTTCTGTTCACGCCTGTACACGAATTTGTGTACTTTTGTGTTAATAATCCTTTGGTAATCCTTTGGTAAAAAATCATAATTATGGCAAATATCACAGTCTGGGTATACGAAAAAAAACCTCTCGCAAATAAAAAGCTCCGTGTATATATTCGTTTGATCCATAAAAATCGTATTGCTTATCACGCTACAAATATAGCAGTTTTTCCAAAAGATATTGCAAAGTCAGATAATGGGTATCGCATAAAAGACAAACGCATTGCTTTGGTACTTTCTCAAATAATAAATGATATGGATCAGGAAATTCTTGACATGGGTATAAAGACAGATCATTATTCTGCTTCCATGCTGATAAATACTGTCCTTCGGAGGTACAAAAGAAGACAGCCAGATTTTGTTGATTTCTCCAAATACTACATTAAAACAAATTTTGCAGGAAGAAATGGTTCTGCAGAAAATTATTCATTATCAGTGAAAAGATTATGTGAATTTTACGGAAGAGAAAAGATATTAGCCAATGAGATAACTATTTACAAATTGAATCAGTTTGAAAAGTGGCTGCGCGATCGGGGCCTGGAAAGAGGGGTGACATTGTACCTGACATCCATTCAAAAATTATTTAAGGAAATGCGACTGGCATACAACGATTACGATAATGACGATATCGTTATCAAGAATAATCCCTTTGAGGCATATAGGATTCCACGGTCAACGCCAAAACGTAAAAAAAGGTCCCTTACCCTGGAAGAACTAATGGAAATCCGGAATTATCAATGCAAGAACTACAAAGACACTTTTACACGTGATATGTTTATGTTATCATTTTACATGGTTGGCATGAACTCCAGGGATCTGTACGACTGCCCTGCACCAGTTATGGGTCGTATAGAATACAACAGAGGAAAGACGAAGGACCGAAGAGAGGACGAGGCGTTTATCTCAATCAAGGTTGAGCCTGAGGCCCAGGAGATCATTAACAAATACAAAGGGAAGAAGAAGCTCCTGGACCTGAAAGATTTTGTTTCTTTCAAACAATTTAACAATATACTGAACAAACATCTGAAAAACATAGCCCCAGGCCTGTTCTTCTATATGGCCAGACACACCTGGGCATCCCTGGCCAGGAATAAATGTGATGTATCAAAAGACGATGTGGCAATGGCCCTGAACCATATTGATCAGGCATTGAAGACAACAGACACCTACATTGATCCGGACTGGACCATTATTGACCGCGCAAACCGCAAGGTGCTGGATTATGTCGCAAGTATTGAATAATTGCTTATTTTTATGAGTTTCATATAAGACATCTTTACTATCTGATACGACATAATAAGCGAAATATATTCTTTAGGTCATTTTTGGATATTTGCTTATTCATGGTAAAGGTGTCAGGCAATATGATACAATAGGGCACTTTTGTTTGATAAAACAATATGTACTATGCCATGAATTATGTCTTTAACACAGTTAAGTTGATTAACTTTGATAAGTGTTGTCTCATTTTTTTATGCATTTACAGATAGAATTATTTTAAGTTAACTAATAAAAATGATGTTTGATGGAAACGTTTGACTCCAAAAAAACCAATCTCTATGAAATACTAAAGAATATAGAGATGGGAAAGATCCAATTGCCCGACTTTCAACGAGGATGGGTATGGGATGACAATCGCATAAAAGGAATATTAGCTAGTGTCGCGAAGTAATTTCCCATAGGAGCGGTGATGCTGCTTGAAAACGGAAATGAATCCATCCGGTTCAAGACAAAAGCCATTGAGGGTGCACCTGATGTAAACGGCAAAAAACCAGAGATGTTGATTCTTGATGGACAGCAACGGCTCACGTCACTTTACCAGGCAATCATATCCAATAAAGTTGTAAAAACAAGAAATGCTAAGGGGTATGAGATAAAAAGGTGGTATTATATTGATATGCAGAAAGCCCTGGATCCGGATACTGATCTTGAAGAAGCAATATTTTCAATCAACGAAAACAAAATAGTAACTGAGAATATTGGTCGCGATGTAGTATTGGATCTAACAACCCGAGAGAAGGAATTTGAGAACATGATGTACCCCGTTAGCCTTATAGACGAGTATGATACATGGTTCCCATCTTTTTTCGAATTTTGGGAATATGACAAGGAAAAAATTAAGTTTTGGAATGAATTCCACAGAAGAATTATTCTGGGTTTTAATAATTACTCGCTTCCTGTGATTGAAATGACTAAAGATAATCCTAAGGAAGCAGTATGCCAGGTTTTTGAAAAGGTAAATACGGGTGGTGTATCGCTCTCTGTTTTTGAATTGCTTACTGCTTCTTTTGCCTCTGAAGAATTTGATCTGAAGGAAGATTGGAATCATATTAAATCGAAATTCAAATCTTTTAAAGTACTCGATAAGACCAGTGAGATTGATTTTATTCAGGCTATCACTCTCTTTTCTACTTATCGGAGAAAAATTGATCTTGAGCAGGTGGGTCAAAAAGATAACTTTCCTGCAGTAAGTGCCAAGAGGAAAGAGATGCTCAATCTGGAGTTGTCTGATTATAAAAAGTATAGAAATCAGATTGTGGATGGTTTTATCAAAGCCTCCAAAATTCTCGTAGAAAACCATATCTTTCACTCAAGAGATGTCCCATATACAACTCAATTGGTGCCTATGGCAGCCATTCTCTCACAACTGGGAAAGGATATTGACAATGTGGGAAACAAAACCAAGTTGATGCGGTGGTTCTGGTGCGGTGTTTTCGGTGAATTATATGGCTCTGCAAACGAAACAAGATATGCCCTCGACATTGTACAGGTTGTTGACTGGATATTAAGGGATGGACCTGAACCGAAAACAATCTATGATGCCAATTTTGTTCCGTCACGACTACATACACTGAGAACACGAAATAGTGCCGCATATAAGGGAATTTATGCCATATTGATGGATGACAATACCCGTGACTGGTTATCGGGTACCAAGATAGATTTCAGCACGTACTTTTCTGAGTCTATAGACATTCACCATATATTTCCTGTTGCATGGTGTGAAAAAAAAGAAAACGCCATTTCCCGAAGCGATTACGATTCCATAATCAACAAAACGCCTTTGTCAGGCAGGACTAATCGTATTGTTAGCGGAGATGCTCCCAGTAAATATCTGGATCGTGTAAAGAAAAATGTGGGTGTTTCGGATGAAGACTTCATTGAAATACTACAATCTCATGTTGTCAACCCTGCATTTATGTATCAGGATGATTTTTATGGATTTTTCAACGACAGAAAAGAGCGTATCTTAGATAAAATTGAGAAGGCAATGGGCAAAACAATTGTACGTGAACAAGCAATCGCAGAGGAGGGTATATATATCAATGATCAAGAGGAGAATGAGGATGTTGACTAAATTGTTTTGAAATGGAATTGATCGACAATATCAACTGCAAACTCGGGGATGAGTTAACCAAAACGATTGAGAAGGCTAGCAAGCTTTCTGTTGCGTCGGCCAGTTTCTCCATTTTCGCTTATCAGGAACTGAAGAAAGAGTTGCAGGAGATTGATGAGCTGCGTTTTATATTCACCTCGCCCACTTTTCTGAAGGAGAAAACGCCCAAGGAAAAACGGGAGTTTTACATCCCGCAGTTAAACCGGGAGCGTAGCCTATACGGAACAGAGTTTGAGGTGCGACTGAGAAATAAACTGTCACAAAAGGCAATTGCACGGGAGTGTGCCGATTGGATCCGTCAGCGGGTACGTTTCAAGACCAATACTACCCACGATCAGATGGGCGGGTTTATCCATCTCCGTCAGGAGGAAGAGGTAGCTTATGCCCCGGTGAACGGTTTTACCACTGTTGATCTGGGAAAAGAGAAGGGGAATCAGATGTTTAGTCTTATCAACCGCATTGCTGCTCCATTGAGTACGCAGTATCTAGAAGTATTTGACGAGTTATGGGAGGATGAAGAACGGATGCAGGAGGTGACCGATCAGGTGGTGGAACACATTTCAAACGTTTATCGTGAGAATGCCCCTGAGTATATCTATTTCATCACCCTCTACAATATCTTTAATGAGTTTCTTGAAGATCTTTCGGAGGATGTGTTGCCCAACGAAGCAACCGGCTTCAAAACGAGTGAGATATGGAACATGCTATACAACTTCCAACAAGATGCCGCCCTGGCCATTATCAATAAGCTGGAGAAGTTCAATGGCTGTATTCTGGCAGACAGTGTGGGGCTGGGCAAAACATTCACCGCCCTGGCGGTAATCAAGTATTACGAGAACCGGAACAAGTCTGTGCTGGTGCTCTGCCCCAAGAAGCTGGGTGATAACTGGATCACCTTCCGCAGCAACCTCACCAACAATCCCATTGCCAAGGACCGCCTGCGATACGATGTGCTGTATCATACCGATCTGTCCCGCGACAATGGCACGTCCAATGGGCTGCCGCTCGACCGGATCAACTGGGGCAACTACGACCTGGTAGTGATCGATGAGAGTCACAACTTCCGCAATGGAGGTCAGATCTACGGAGATGAAGAGAAGAAGGAGAATCGTTACCTGAAGCTGCTCAACAAGGTAATCCGGACAGGCGTTCGCACCAAGGTGCTGATGCTCTCCGCCACTCCCGTCAACAATCGCTTCTTTGACTTGCGCAACCAACTGGCGCTTGCCTACGAAGGTGAACCCGAAAAAATTGAGCAGCTGTTGGAAACGAATCAGGGCATCGACGATATCTTCCGTCAGGCGCAGGCTGCTTATAACCGGTGGAGTAAACTGGACGTCAGTCAGCGAACAACCAGTACGCTGCTTGGCATGCTAAGCTTCGACTTCTTCGAACTGCTCGACAGCGTCACCATCGCCCGCTCCCGGAAACACATTCAGAAATACTACGATACAACCGCGGTTGGAAACTTCCCTACACGCCTGAAACCGATTTCCATCCGCCCGTCATTAACCGAGAAGAACGGGGCCATCAACTACGATGAAATATATGAGTTGCTCACCCAGCTCAACCTGAGCATCTATACCCCATCGGAATATGTTTTCCCCAGCAGGCAGGAGAAGTACGAGAAAGAGTACGGAAGAGATATGGGTAATACCTTTTTCCGTCAATCTGACCGTGAAAAGGGCATCCAGCGACTGATGAATATCAACCTGCTGAAACGGCTGGAAAGCTCGGTCCACTCGTTCCGTCTCACCGTAACCAAGATCAAGCAGCTGATTGATGATACCCTCGACACTATAAATTCAAAGAGCTATGCCGAATCGTTACAGGTGGATGAATTGGTCAGTGAGAGCGATTTGGAGATCGATGACCAGAATACAGATCTTTTTGTGGGAAGAAAAGTGAAGATATCCCTGGCCGATATGGATACCGCTTCCTGGGCTAACGAGCTGTCGCACGATAGTGCTATCCTGCACGAACTACTTTTTTTTGTCAATGATATTACTCCTGAGCACGACTATAAATTGCAGACCCTGCTCTCTGTTATCGACAATAAGATGGAACATCCCATCAATGGAGATAACAGGAAGATATTGATCTTCACCGCTTTCTCTGATACATCGGAATACCTCTACGAGCATGTCAGCGCCCACGTAAAACAACAATACGGTCTCAACACCGCACTGGTCTCCGGCTCCGTTGAAGGACGTTCCACCTGTCCCCGTCTGCGGAACGACATGAACACCGTGCTCACCTGTTTCTCCCCAATCTCCAAACAGAAAGAGCTTGTGATGCCGGGGAATCACGAGGTGATTGATGTCCTGATTGCTACTGACTGTATTTCTGAGGGACAGAACCTGCAGGACTGTGACTACCTGATCAACTACGATATACACTGGAACCCGGTGCGCATCATCCAGCGGTTCGGTCGCATCGATCGCATCGGTAGCCGCAACGAGGTGATCCAGCTGGTCAACTTCTGGCCCGACCTCTCGCTTGATGATTACATCAACCTGAAAGCAAGGGTAGAGACACGCATGAAGATCTCGGTGATGACCGCCACCGGCGACGACAATCCCATCAGCGAGGAGGAGAAGGGTGATCTGGAATACCGCAAGCAGCAACTCCGGCGTCTGATGGATGAGGTGGTTGATATCGAAGAGATGAGCAGCGGCATATCCATCATGGATCTTGGGTTGAATGAGTTTCGCCTGGATCTGCTCGATTATATGAAATCTGATCCCGACATCTACCATGCTCCCTTTGGATTGCATGCTATTGTTGAGGCTCGTGACGATGTACCCGAAGGGGTGTTTTACATCCTGAAGAACATTAGCAACGGCGTGAACATTGACAACCAGAACCGGTTGCATCCATTCTACATGGTATACATCTCATCCAATAAGGAGGTGATCTGCAATCATCTTTCCCCGAAGAAGATGCTGGACCTGATGCGTCACCTCTGCAAGGGTCAGTCTGAGCCAATCCTGGATCTATGCCGCAAATTCAATTCAGAAACTCACGATGGTCGAAGAATGGATCATTACTCCAGTCTCCTGGAAGCTGCTATTGGCTCCATCATTCAGGT
>Ga0209510_1002942_pt1 | contig 16695 bp, 12 predicted proteins | sample BiotimSIPDNA_FD_185749 | JGI IMG/M metagenome (GOLD analysis project Ga0209510, IMG submission 185749) | Anaerobic biogas reactor microbial communites from Washington, USA - Biogas_R1 time_0 SIP DNA (SPAdes) (version 2) | ecosystem: Engineered > Bioreactor > Anaerobic > Unclassified | place... | reverse complement strand
AAGGGTAGTTGCAACTGCATTTGCTACTGCGTCAACGCCATTCTTTAAATAACGACGTGCTTCATCTCCAAAAACTAATTGTTTTGCCATATTTATATCTCCTGTCCGTTATGCTGATTAAAGAATCGCGAGGATATCGCTCTCGCGCATGATTAATAACTTCTTACCGTCATATTTGATCTCAGTGCCTGAATATTTGGCAAACAAGACCACGTCGCCTTCCTGAACGTCCATCTCGATGCGATCGCCATTTTCATTGCGATCACCAGGACCGACTGCAACCACGGTTCCTTTTTGGGGTTTTTCCTTGGCTGTTTCGGGCAAAACAATACCGCCAGCGGTGATATCTTCTTGCTCGATAGGCTCAATAACAACGCGATTGCCTAAGGGTTTCATAGAAATTGTCATGTTTCCTCCGATTTAATTTTTACGATATTTTAGCACTCTAAACTTCTGAGTGCCAAACTAAATAATAAGGTTTTTACGAGGATAAGTCAAGTATTGTATAGCTTTTCTAACAATTCTTTTACATTTTTTTAGCATCGGTTTTTACCCTTTTTACCCTTTTTGCACTGTTTTTTGATAGTGCAAAAACCCATTTTGACTGCAAAAACTCCTTTTCTGTTAATGTGCGGCTTGCTATTCTGATCGAACGGATATATAATAGCACATATGTTCTATTTAATCAAGGCAGGTGACAGGGTACAGGGGATGGTTTTTGAGATCTCCCTTGCGAAAGAAAAAGATGAAAATCAGATTGCCGCAGTCGCTTCGCTCCTTCGCAACGACGGATTATGAGAGGCAGATTGCCCCGTCCGCTCCACTTCTGGGGCAAGCCCCATCCGCTTCGCTCCCTCATAACGATGGATTAATAAGTCAAAACCGAAAGGACCGGGTTTGAACGTTAACGACCGAAAAAATGTAATCAACGCCGCCGAACTGGTCAGCAGGCAATGGCGACCGCGCACGTGGCTGTTGTGGCAGATGATCCCCATGGGCGGCATTACCCTCCTCGCAGGTGAAACCGCCTCGGGCAAAACCATTCTGGCGCTGGACCTGGCGCTCGGGTTGGCTTCGGGCAGGGGTAGGGCATGGGATATGGAAATAGATGTTAAACAAACTTTTGGGACAAGTACTGCTCGCTGCGCTCCCAGCATCATGACCGCGTTCCCTACAGGGATGGGGCTTGGCCCCATCCGCTACGCTTCTGGGGTAAACCCCATCCGCTCAACTTCTGGGGCAGGCCACGTGCGCTACTTCTGCCGCGACGCTGACCCACACCTGCTTGCCGAGCGCATCGACAGGCTCTGCCGGGGTTACCATCCTGATCAGAAAACCAGCGGCATCGAAGTGCCCGTCAACCTCGATTTTGATTTTAGCACGCGCGTTTTCAGCGAGCCCACAGACTTCACCTGGCTGCAAAACGAAATCGAAAAAAAGGGTTACCAGCTGCTGGTCTTCGACAGCCTGGCGCAATACCTGCCCGCCATGGCAGACGGTTCCGCCCGCGCCGTGGGTGCTTTTCTGGGAGGGCTCAGGCAGCTGGTCAGCCATACAGGCGTCACCATCCTGATCCTGCACCAGTTCAACAAGCGCCTCCCATCCCGCACCGATAAATGGGGTCTGCCGATTTCGCAGGGCGAAGAGCGCGTTCGCGGCAGCAGCGAACTGCTCGCCGGAGTCGACACCGCCCTGCTCGTCAGCCGCCCCGAAGCGATCAGGCTGGGCAACCGCAGCCGAATCCAGCTCAAGGTGGTCAAAAACCGCCTCGGTCAGCCCGGCGCGCACCTGCAGTTCACCATCGTAGACGGCGAGCCCACTAATGCCGGTGGGATTGGGACACTCCCTAACAGCCTGCATCTGCTCTTCGAACCTCACACCCAGCAGGCGCAGGTCAAACCCCGCCGCCTGGTGGACGCCGCTTTCGACGAACTGATGAAAATTCTAATGAAGCAAGACGCTGTCAAATTCGACCGACGGGAGCTGGTAAAACTGCTCCAGGAGCAAATGTTTTTACCCGGGTCGCGGGTAGTGGCGGAGGCTTTTAACCTGCTGGGGAAGGACGAACGGGTTAAGGTCGAAAGGAATGAAACCGGAAAAAAGCTCTATTCCTGGGCAGAGCCGGGAACGGGGCAATACGCCCACATCACCTACGGTCTCCCGCCGCTGGAAGCAATCGACCTGATGGGCAAATATATGCTCACCAAAGCGCAGATGCGCCTGGTTGACCACCAGATCGACAAAATGACCGGCAAGAAAGAAAAGTCAGAAATCGAACAAAAAATAGATCAGTTCATCAGTGAACAGGAATCAGCTGATGGAAAAGCAGCTCATAACACATAGAATCGAATAATTCCCATCAGATAACACCACCGTATGGGCGGGTCCAAATCACGAACGCTCGATATTAACATCAGAAGCACACCAAATACCGGGAAGCGGAACGGGACAAGTACTGCTCGCTGCGCTCCCAGCATCATGACCACGTTCCCTACTACACAATCGCCTTGCCAAATTCGGATTGTGGGTCGTGGCTATGGGCGGGTTTGACGGGTAGGTTGATAGCAAAGCACTCACCTATTGAACCCGCCCGTACATTTTTTTGGCAAAATGCTCACGTACTGAACCCGCTCCTTGTGATAAAAAGATTGTTATGTGAATCTGTCATCCTGAGCCTCAGTTGCGAAGGATCTTGTAGGACGGAAGATAAGATCCTTCGTTCCTCAGGATGACAAGTAGGGGCAGGTCCCAATCTCGAATCTCAATAAAGGCTCAATTCGTTAGACCTGCCCATACATTTATCTTGAACAAGAGCAGAACAGCAACCTGATTGACCGGAAAAAATCAACGGACAGACATAAAGCCTGTCCGTACGAATTAATGATGAGAGCCATGCGGAATTTCAGCGGATTCCGACCCTTCGGATTGTTTTTCTCGATGTAAAGTGATCAGTTCAGCTGATAGATTTTCAAGGTCCGGAAATAAATTGGCTCTAGTAATACCCAATACTTTAAGCATCACTCGCAAATGTTCTTTTGCGGTTGAGGGAATAACAATCTTACCTAAAAAATTATCACAACCATCAAGCTCTTCCATAGCTTTTGCAGAACCGTGAATGGTGAACTCAGATTGTTGAACTAAATGCCGAACATCAAATTGATCGGTTTGAATAGCTGCGATTCTTTGATCAGGATTCGTTTCATTTTTATTGAATGCCTCATTAAATATTGGTGCAATTTCTGGATGCCAAGGGGCTAGAATGCTTTCTATTTTGCATTGTTTGAAATTTAGATTAAACGGTTGCAATGCATAAATAACAGCATCTTTCTCATTTTCCTTTTCATTCTCAACAGCAAAATACAATGCAATCAATGGAGATTCCGTCCAATCGAGAAGTCGAGTAGGCATACCGTAATGCTGCATCAAGAACAACCAAGGTGATTGAGTATCACTGGTTGGACAATTGGCAGATCTAGACTTGGCTTTCAACCTGAAAAAAAAGGATAAATTTTGTTCATTTTTTTCATATCCAGGCCTAAAAACACCAGGCGTTAGTGGCCATTTAGAATCTGCCTGTCCTCGCCACCACAAATTGGGGTGATGAAAATCAATGATTAAATTTCTGACAGCGGTTATGAATTCTTCCAAAGTCGCACTAGTGTATTCTTTCATCTTAGCCTCCTCGAAATTGAAATAAGCTGATAAATGTAGTAGAAAGAATTGTTCTCTTAAGCCATCATGCTAATTTTATTCTAATCCATTCAATCCATTGGGCGGGATTGGGATTTTGGGTCGTGTGCTATGGGCGGGTTTGACGGATTGGTTGAGGTTACGAAGCTCACGTATTGAACCCGCCCGTGCATCTGTTTTGGGTCATAGCTAAGAGAGCAGTACTGGTCCCCCCTACTGTGTAATCAGTTAAAATCCATGAGAACAGGCAGATCAGAAATACAAAAAACTTGACATTATGTCACAGATATAAATAATGTATATATAGCGGTAGATTTGGGCTTAAGAAGGCAGACCTCGCGGTCAGCAACAAGTTACAACTTGTGGGATCCTTCGTCCAAAATATCGCTAATGTTTTTTAACAAGTTCCTGTCATCTGGTGAAATTTTTAGATTGTCGGAGTCCGCAAAAGAAGCGGATTCCGACCTACAGGTTTTTTTTTAAGACTTCACCCCCTTTAATTCCCCCTCTCCCGCAAGCGGGACGCAAGCAGTAAAGAGGGGGTCAGACCTACAAGGTTAATCCATTGGGCGGATCATGGATTCGATGAAGGCGATTTCTTCATCGTCCAGATTATATTTTTTATAAAGTTGGCGATCGATTTCATGAACAGGTTGATTCCAATCAATATCCGAGTTAGCTGTGAAATCCTGATTAGGGACATTTCGCCAGGTTGCCGTGTTGTTGTCTTGTGTTACTTTCAAACTCCCCAAGAGAGTTCTTGCGAACTTAGTTTTTATATACTTGTATAAAGCTTCAGCTTCATTTTTTGTTTCAAACCTTCCAATACTAATAAATGATTGAGTGAAAGTAAATCCAGGTGTACCTATCATTGGGTTTGCCAACTCCTCACCAAAGGTGCCCGAGCCACTTGACTTAGGAATAATAACCTTGTAAAAATAAGTATTCGCATTGGGGTCAATATACTTTAACGGCACGTATCGATACACTCTCAAATTGTTTATTAACCCTAAAACCAACAAATCATCTTCCTGTTCTTTTTCAATTGAAAAAATGTCTAAAACAGAAAAAATGTTTGTTGTCAGCCTGCGCTCCTTACCTCCGCTACCTATGAATTGAAGAAGATCAGATCTATCCTGAAGAAGAATCTCTAAATTTAACTTACTTTGAAGAAATATTTGATCAATTATTGATACAGAATTATTATATTTCATCTTTTTTATAATCGAATTCAAAAGAGGGTTTTGTGTAAAAAAGCCTAGAGGTCCATACTCATCTTTGATGTCCCGGATTGTGATCGCCACCCCTCCTTTTATTTCGACATTTCCTGGAAATACTTTAGAACTATCCTCTTCAAAGAACACGACCTTAAGATATGGATCATTCAACATCAGCTTATTCCAAGCCTTTGGGGTTTTCCCCGCATCAAATAAAAACCTTGCTGGCGTAATGAAGCAAACTTTTTCAGCTAATTTATACGCTTCAATCATGAAATAATGGTAAATAGGGTTGTCACTCGTCCCTTCTGTTTTTTCCTGATACGGTGGGTTGCCGATGATTACATCAAATTTCATTTTTCTACCCATGCTTTCTTCTAAAACTTTTGCCACTTTGCCGGCTTTGGCTGCTTCAACCAAATCCAATTCAAGCAAGTTATCCGTCCTAAGCTCCGGATATCCGCCGTAAAGGTAATTTTTGACCATGTTATAAATGATATTGCTAGGCGCACATCCAAAAACCTGGCGCTCCAATATCCACTTGATTCGCTCTTTTTCATCGGGGATTTGCTCTGCCAGGCCGCTAAACAACCTTTTGGCAACTTCGCTCAGAAACAAACCGCTCTTGCTGTAAAGGTCAATAAAGGTGATTTCCTTATTTTTGAAAATATCCGGGTCGTGCTCTTCGAGCAAATCGACCATCATTTTGACCACTCTTTTCGGGGTGAAAATTTGATTGGTTTGTTGAGGGGGAATGTAGTTGAAGATGTCTTCATCTTTTTCGCTCTGCAAATAATCAGCCAGGCGGTCTTTGATGTTGAAAAACTCAACGACCGAGGCGTTGAAAACCACTTCATCAAACAAGCCTTTGAATGACTTGTTATTACCTTGCTCGTCTACATAATCAAAACCATCGCGCAGTTTGCGAAATTCGTCCAAAGTGATACTGGTCAGTTCCTCAAATGTCTGCGGGTCGATGTTATCGTCATAAGTTGCCAGGGTGGTTTCGGACGTGCCATAAGCCATGAGGAAGGCGGGGATTGTGCGGGCGAAGCCTCTCAGGTGGTCGCGCACGTCGTCTTCGGTGGTCTTCTTTTTTGTTTCTTCGCGCTGGACGAGATGTGGTTGGACCACTTCCTGGGTGGTTTGCTCGATGCTTTCCTGAAGATCTGCGACAAATTCAGCTTGAATTTCCTGCTTTTTTGCCTGGTAGTCTTCGGTGATCTGCTCTCTAAGCGCATGGCTTTCTGGCTTTTTGAGCTCTTCCTGATAGTTTACCTCGGCTAATCGCTCTTTTTCTTGCTTTTGATAAAGATTTTCTTCAACTTTGGTGGCGAGAATTTCTTCTGCTTTTTTTACGTCTATTACAATGTGTTTTTTCTTTAGCCCAAACTCTTCTTTAACCTTCTCAAATTTTGGCTCAATCGTTTTGATAATTTCTTTGGCAACTTTTGTAGAAGCCTTTTCACGGTTGTCGAAATCCTTAACCTGCTCCAGGACCTCTTCGAGGTCGATAGCCTGATAAATTTTCTCACCAAAGAGATTGTTGGCGGTGTTGATGGTTAGCGTCTGGGGTATTTGTACGTTTCCTTGATCATCCAGCATCGGATTTGTCGGCTCAAGTTCACGTTTTTCCGCCAAACGTTTATTCTTTTCAGGAGCGATCTTACTCAAGATCTCTTTTACGAGAGCAGGTGCGGAGAAAATGCCACTGATATTGGCAAAAAGCAGGTTGGACATAAAGCCGCGCTTGACCACTTCGCTTGCCTTGATGCGGCTCGGGAAGGTGAGCACCTGATCGGGCGAAAGTTCAATCATCTCGCCCTCATCGTCTTCGGCGATGACAGGGAAGAAGTTGATTAGCTTTCTGATGTTTTCTTTACGTTCGTTTTCGCTACCCTTTAAGCCTTCGTCGGTCAGGTTGTTGGCGAATTCGTCAAAAAGGATCAGGGTGCGGTCGGGGGCAAAGTCGAAAACGTAAGCGTTTTCTTTGCGGAACCATTCACCTGTATCCGGATTTTGAAATTCGTATGGGTTTTGCGCTCTGAAAGCCGCCTGGAAATAACGTGCCGGTGATTTGATGTTGCTGAGCATCAGAACCGCCGTCCATTCCGGGATGGTTACACCGGTAGTTAATTGTCCAACCGAGAGGGTGATTGTTTTTTCGTTATTGGCAATCGCTTCTCTTACACGATTAAAGCTCAAGCCGATGTTTTTGGTGTTGTAAGCGGAAGAGTCTTCGTCTTCGATGTTTTCTTCATCAGGCAGGCTAATTCCGTCTCCGGCAGCGAGGACAATTTCATAGGTGTTGAAGAAGGGATGGGCTTGCAGCTTCTTCTGGAGGGCTTTGACGGAGGAGACGCGGTCGAGAAGCCAAAAGCTATGCGCTAATTCGCTGCGGTGTTCCTGCTCGGCGAAGGGAAACTTGCCGCTGGATAAGTTATCCAGAAATTTATCAACATCTGCCTCATAAACGAAGCTGCCGTCCTCTTTTGTGCTGAAAAACTCGTTTAGATCAAAAGCGTAATCGACGTTGGTTTCTTCATCAAGCTGTATCCCCCCGGCGACTTCTTTGGCAATCAATTTGCTCATTTGGTAGGTAAAAAGGCTCAGGGTGGGCAAAGCGGCATAGGGGTTGGTGTCTGCCTGGGTTTCATCCCATTCTGCTTTGGCGTTTTGTTCGTCGAGGTAGGACCAGTTGAAAATTTGTTCGCTGTGAAATTTTTTGTTTGCCAAAGCCTTAAAGGGCGTGCCGGAGAGATGGAGGGTGAATTTGGTTTTGATTTTCTCGAAAGCGCGGTCGGTTTTGAGGGTGTCGATTCCCTCGTGGGCTTCGTCCACGACCAAAAGGTCCCAATCCATATCGGCAACCCATTGAAGTTTGTCATAAATTCCACCGGCAAATTTGGCGCCTTTCAGGTCTTGAAGCGAGATGAAAGCCAGGCAGCGGATATTGATTTTTTCATCAACATCTGCATTGACGTATTCGAGGAAATTTTGCCGGCTCATCGTCGGGCGGTCTTTGAGGGCATCGGTTTCGGAGACAAACTTGAAGCCTTCTTCCTGCCAAGCGATAAATTTTTCGAAGTCGTCATACCAGGAGTTGGCGATGGCGGGACGATTGGTGACGATGAGCACATTTTTTGCTTCGATCTTGCGCATAAAATCGTAAGTTGTCAGCGTTTTTCCAAAGCGCGGTTTGGCATTCCACAAAAATTCTGCGCCATGAGTAGGCTCGCACCAGTACTCAATGGTATCTTCCACTGCCCGGGCTTGCTCTTCCCTGAGGATATAGTCGGAATGTTCTGCGCTGACCTGAACTTCGCTGTAATCCGAAACAATGTAATCATCGGTCAATTCTTCAGCCAGGGAGAGGTCGCCAAATTTGAACCATTCTGAAGCGTGTTCGTTCAGGATTGCCCGGGGAATCCCCCTCAGTTGATAGTAGGCGTGCAGATCGCGATCATGAAAAAGCCTGCCGTCGCTTCGGACTGCATTTCGCTGGAAGAGCAATTTGGCTCTCAGACCGGCTGTTGCGGTTTGTTGCAGGATACGGTCTTTAACCTCATTTTGGGTTTCACCAACTTTGACACAACCCTCATGAGTGGCGAGGTCTGGGAGGGTGTAGCCGTAGACTTTGAGGTCTAACCTGCGATATGGAGCGATAGTTGTCTTGTTCATTCGATGATTTCCTCCCTTACTTCCTTGTACACTTCGGTGATCGGGGTGGGCAGGTATTTATACAATGGCGCGATTGGCAGGTCTTCCTGTTTATCAAACAAGCCGAGTTGTTCGGTTTTGGGGATTGGGGTATAGACTGAGCCGGGTTCGAGCTCGACTTTTTCAAATATTTCCTGCAGGGTGTATTCCGTTCTGAGCACCTGGATATGTTTTGTGTTTTTAGCGATCTTGTGCGGAGCCCATTCGCTGAAAATGATCGGACTGCCTGTGATTGTAGTGCGTTTCAAAAAATCGCCCTGGACAATATTGATGATGATGAGCGTTTTTGCGCTTTCTTCGACGTTGCTTTTGGGCTGCTGGTTAAATTTTGAGGCGAAGTCTTTGTAAAAATCGTGGAAGGTTATATAGAGATTGATCAAACACTTTTTGAGATTGTCATCCAGGAGTTCGATCCCATACAAAGATGAAATGGCGAGTAGGGAAAAATTCTCAAAACGAACCAGGTCGTCAGAAAACTGTTCAGCCAGTTGGGCAAGTCGTCTTTCGAGGATGTTGACCAGGAAAGCCCCTTCGCCGGCTGCAGGTTCGAGCACGGTTGAAGCAGCCTGGGTGATCACCTCGTCGAGACCTGGGAGGGTGACCATGGCGTCGACGATGGCTTTTGGAGTGAACACCTCGCCGTGCTGTTGGACACGTCTTTTGTTTTTGATAAGTACTTCGTTTTCAACCAATATGCTGACCTGTTTCTGTTATTTTCAAAATTACGAATTTTTTCCAAAATATTACCTGCCACTCTCAATTATACATGGCAATCCTGCCCTTATTCCGTCTTTGCGAGCGAAGCGGCTGGACTAAAGCCCAGCCGTACGGAAGGGGTTTGCTCCTTCTGCCAAGATAATATCAGGCTCTGTGCAAAGCGAAGAACCTTTTCTTAGGCAGGTTAAGATCCTTCGTCCCTCAGGATGACAAAACCCAGGGAGATCGCTTCGCAAAAGAGGCTCGCGATGACGGGTTCTCGACTTTTGTCATTCTGAGCGTTAGCGAAGAATCTTATCGTTCTAACGGCAAGATCCTTCACTTCGTTCAGGATGACAAAACCCAGGGAGATCGCGTTGCAAAAGAAGCTCGCGATGACGGGTTCTCGACTTTTGTCATTCTGAGCGTTAGCTAAGAAACTTGTCACTTTTACGGTAAGATCCTTCACTTCGTTCAGGATGACAAAACAAAAAACAGTGGTAAAAGCCCAAAAATTCTACGGTCGGGGGGTCAAGGTTGGGATGAACATGGGGGTTTCGGTTGGGATTGGCGTAGGCGTGCCGGCGGGGGTTGGGCTGGGCAATTCTGTCGCTACCGGCTCATCGGGGTTGATGCGGCAGATGTTTTCGCTGGCGGTTACGATGCCCATGACGATGTCGTTATCCAGAAACTGCTCGCGGACTTTCTGGAAGACGATCGCTGCTTCTTCGCAGTTGTTATCCAGACCGGGTCGGTGTAAACCAGCGAGGGCGGAACCAAAGGTGTAGTAATAGAGCACGGTCGTGTTGGTGAGCGGCAGGGGCGAGATGACGATATCACTTTCGCAGGGAACATCTTCCCGCGCTTCGCAGGATTGTTCGGCGGTGCAGCCCATCACGGCGCAGCGCAGCATGAGAATGGCGCCTTCGTAGTTGCGGGCGCGGTAATAGATCACCCCCACCTGCCCGTAGGTATCCGAGTTGTAAGGGTTGATCTCGAGGGCGCGGTAAGCGTTGCGCGAGGCGATCATGGCTTCACCCATGCGGATGTAGGTGTTTGCGATTGCCATGTAGGGGATCGGGTCGTCAATCCCGAGCTGGTTGTTTAAGCCAGCGGCTTTTGCGAAATATTCGAGCGCGGTTTCGTAGCGGGAATCGTCGTACTGACCGAGGAAACGGTATAAAACACCGATGCGGTTGTATAAAAATGTCAGGTTCGGGGCGATATCGGAGGCTTTTTTGTACCAGTCGATCGCGAGGTTATATTCGCCGAACATCTCGTAAATGTATGCCTGGATCCGACAGACATCCATCAGCTGCTCGCCGTCTCCCTGGCGTGCCTGGGTGATGTAGTCGTTTGCCTGGGCATATTTGAACTGGTCCATCAGGATTTCGGCATAATAGGCTTTTGCCAGCAGGTTGTTGTTGTCGAGCTGGATGGCGATGAGCGCTTCGGACTCAGCCTGGTTGCGGTATTCATCACGCTGTGCTTGCGGCAGGTTTGAGTTGGAGAGGCTGCTGAGCACGTTTGCTCTGACTCCCAGCACTTCGGAATTGTTGGAAGAATCTTGTTTCGCCAGGTCGATCACTTCGAGGGCTTCGTTCAGGCGGTCGAGCCGTTCCTGGTCGGTGGTCATCGTATAAGATGAATAGACCATGATATTGGCGAGGTTCGCGCGAACATGCGTGTCATTGGTCTCAAGCACGAGCGCCTGGCGATAACTTTCGATCGCCTTATCGAGGTTGCCAGCCTGAAAATGTGTGTCGCCTTCGATCACAAATGAATTGACCGTCCGGGTTGGGGTTGGGGTGGGCACAAACGGAGGCCAGATCTCCCCCTGGGCAAAAGCGCGAACGACAGCGACCAACACGACAACTACCAGCAAAATCGCCATCGCAAAGTAGGGGCTTGAAGTACCGCGGGGGCTGCGGAAGAGATTCTTACGTTCGTTGATATACATGATCAGGGTTGAGGGGTCGCTGTTGGACCGGTCACGAATGTAGCGGTGGGTGCCGGCGTTGCAGTGGGTGGGTTGAGCAGGTTTTCTGCACAAATATTTAAGACTTCGTTTGCGTTATAGACCGCGTTGTCGTTGTCTGCTACGGTTGAGAGAAGTGCGTTTGCAATCGAAACAGCCTGCCCACAGTCATTGGTGCGTGCAAGGGCAAGCCCATAGCGGCTGTAGGTTTCAATTATGGTCAGGTCATAAGAGAGCGGTATGCCCTCCACAACCACACCATCTTCATTGGCACCACCGCGCACTGCCAATTCGAGATAAGCTGCCGCCTGGTTATAATCGCCTTTGCGGAAATAGAGCGTGCCAAGATTTGAGTAGAGCGTGGGATCTTCGGGACCATCACGCAGGGCGGCTATTCCGTACTGGATGCCCTTTTCCCATTCGCCCAAGGTGCCGTAGATGCGTGAGATAAACAGGTTTGGGGTCGGGTCGGTTGGGTTGAGCGAATATGCCTTGGTGAACTGGAAGACAGCCTGGTCGAGCTGACCGGAGTTCATTTGGTTTCGCCCAAGCGCCATATAGACCCGGGCAATGTTGGGATTGAGTGAGACCGCAAGTTCGAGCTCGCGCACGGCTTCTTCGTAATTGCTGGTAATCTCGAGCACATAGCCGCGTGCCCAGTGAGCCTCGAGAAGGTTCGGTTCAAGGGCAACGGCAGTGCGTGATTCTTCGATGGCTTTATCCATGGTGCCTAAATCATCCATGCCTGCTTCTACACGAAGTGCAAGAATGTAGGCGTAGGCGGCGTGTGCGAGCCCTGAGTTCATGTCAAGTTCGATCGCTTTTTGAATGTCAACCTCGCCTGCGAGGTATTCACGTTGAAAGCCTTTTGCCCAGCCAAGCAGAGCAAAGGCGTTAGAAACCGTGTTGTCCAGCAAAATTGCATTTTGGGCATTTACCTGCGCCTGTTCGAGTTGGTTGGTGTAGATTTGGAGCCGGGCGATCTTGAGGTAGTTTTGGATGTTTTGCGGATTGGCGTTGATCGCACCCTGGTAGACCTCGACCGCCTGGAGGTATTTACCTTCGGCAGCCAGCTGGTCTGCTTCTTCGATGTAAGAGAGCGGGTCGCGTGTGGGTGTGGGAGTTGGCACAAAGAGTGGATTCATCACCGGCACAACAACAATGTTCAGATAGAGTAAAAGCCCAATCCCGGCAACGAGAAAGAGGATCAGCCCAACGTTCGGTTTACGCCGTTTCTTCTTGAGGGAGAGCTTGCTTCCTTTAAGATACATATTTCCATATTATCACTATTTAATATTGAGCGTCAAATAGATCTGCAGAATGCTTATGCTTCTATAACTGATTTGCGTCTTCACTTGTTTTATAAAAATTGTGTATCGCCTTCGCAATGGGAGTTGGCCAGAAAAGTTTTAGAATCACGAGGTCTTCGCTGCGTCTTATATTTTCTGAAATCGTGCTTGAAGTGACACTGTTCTCGTGAATCCGGTGGTTAATCAACACTTCCGGAATGTAGATAAAACCACCATCCATTTTAGATAAATCTTCCCAAGCCTTCCAGTCGAGATTTGTTTGTAGACGCGTGTCAAACTCGAAATTCCGCCCTATCAATTCCAAATTATAAGTTACTGAGGGACAACAGATGGGGTTTCCGAGTGATAGTAATCCACGTCTCAACCACTTCACCTGCGGAAGAGTTGCCAAAGGACGAAGCATTATAGATTTTATCAACAAATTCTTGTTACGTGATGCGGCTATCGAACCGCTACGTATTTCTCTATAGTCGGTAAAAGCAATCAGAGCATCTGGGTGGTTTTCTATTGAGTGGGTTATAGTACTGGCATATTGTTGGAGATAGATATCATCTTGATGTGCAATTGTTACCAGAGGTGTTTGAGAATTGTGGAGAGCAAAATTCCAATCTTTCCCGATACCCCCATCATTATTAATTAATAACCGAAGTTGATATTTTGTTGCAATATTTCGAATATGGGAATTATCTGTCGACGTAATGACACTAATCGGACTTTGTTCAGTTTGGGTCAGCAAAGATTGAACACATTCCTCCAAGAAAGGAGATTCCCCGAAGGCGCTAATTATGAAAGAATGTTTATTTTCCATCAAACCTTCCAGTTTTATAATACTATTGTGCTCAGCTCTTGATGTTCATCAGGATTACTCCAATAAGAATGAACACTAAACCTGACCATTGAAAGGGAGAAATTACTTCTTTCAAAACCAGGAGGGATGAAGCTATTACTAAGAAGTAGGCAAGCCCTGTCGCAATTGGAAAAATGTAGCTAAGGTTAAATCGTTGAATCAGCACAGACCATAAAGCGAAACTTATAATGTAAAGGAGCAAACCCAAAAGAGTGGCAATTGAGATTTTTAGATTTACGATACTGTTAGAAATAACAATATCATTGCCTCCGCCGCCAATTTTTAATAAGGTTAATCCACCAACGGTACATAAGAGATAGATTGCTAATAACAAATATACCATTCGACCCAAGCCTCTCCGCGGTAATTCCGCTTATCCAATTGTAAAGTAATTAAAATGAAATGCAAGCAACTTATCTTTAAGAATACTCCAAATGGTTCACTGTGAAATTTGCACGCGAAACTTTGATTATTTCCTGATAATTGTTTCCTATCTGATTCTTTCCATCGGCAAAACAGTCATTTATGCTATAATCTATCAGAAAAATGGACACTAATCTACTCACTTGTGTTGTTCCTATCTATAACGAAGCTGGAAGTTTGCCCAGCACCTTAGAAAAGTTGCTGCCTTACTGCGAAGAGAACAATTATCGTTTGGTTTTTGTCGATGATGGCTCGACAGATAACAGCGGCTCAATTTTAAAAGCGATTTCAAGTCCTTCCTTAGCAAGAATCATTACACATAAAGTAAATAAAGGATACGGCGGGGCATTAAAGACAGGTATTTCCTTCACGGAAACGCCCTTCCTGGTTACTTTCGATGCCGACGGGCAACACGATCCTGAAGATATTAAAGTGTTACTTAATTACTTGGTGGAAAACGATGCTGACTTGGTAGTAGGATCGCGTAAACGCAACATACAAACCGACAAGTTTAGATCTACAGGAAAGACGATAATCAGAAGTTTTGCGAGTTTATTGATGCCAATCCCAATCACTGATTTAAACTCAGGGATGAAAATCTATCGCACCGACCTTGTGCAGCGATACGCAACTGTTGTATCAGACACGATGGCATTCAGCGATATGATCACCCTGGTTTTTATCAACCAAAAGCATAGGGTAATGGAGCATCCGATAAATATCAGTGAACGGCAGGCAGGCAAGAGTACTGTCAATCTAGGTACTGCATTCGACACCTTGATCAACATTCTCAACATCACCATGTTGTTCAATCCTTTCAGGGTTTTCCTTTTTCTTTCAATGTTGTTCTTAATTGCAGGACTGGCCTGGGGACTTCCAATCATCTTCTCTGGCAGAGGTGTAAGTGTCGGATCACTGCTCTTTTTGGTGACAAGTCTCTTGTTTTTCAGCCTCGGTTTACTTGCCAGTCAGTTAGCCGAAATTCGTCTAAAAGACATAAGAAATCCACATACTCATGACAACTGAGAATAAAGTAAGCAAACAGGAATATCTGCTTGTTCTTGCAGCGACCCTGGCAGGTTGGATCTTGCTTTCCATACTCGTACGACCTGCGCCTATTTCTTCTGATATCTTCAAGTATTTTCAGGTCGGCCAGTTAAGAATTGCCGATCCGTTCCTCCTGAACAGGTATTTTCACATCTTTTTGCAAAAGTTTTTTATAGTTTTCGCACAGACACCGCTGGAAGGTCTTCAATATTTCTGGGGCTTTATGATGGCTGGTACTCTGAGTTTGGTTTATCTGAACGCAAGATTAGCAACACCAAAAAGCACTCCTTTACACGGATTATTAGCAATCCTTTTCTTATTAGCGATACAACCTTTTAAGGAAGTTTTTGGGATTTCTTATGTTGATGTGACTGTAATGTGGTTGGCTCTTCTACTTTCTTTTCTCTACTTGTCTTTTTTGAAGAGCCTAAATAAACAATCCGCCTGGTTAGTATTGATGGGCATTGTTACTCTTTTCGGACTCAAAACCAAAGAAACATTTCTTCCTTTTTGCTTATTGATCCTTGGTATAGGCTTTGATGGAATTCGTTTTTCAATCAAGACCTTTCTGTATCATCTTAAATTTGTCTTTCTTGGGATTTTAATTGGTATTGGTGTGATAGTACTTCTCAATACAATCTTTCTAGGTGAACCATTCTTCGGATTTCGAATCGCAGATATCCGGAGTTATTTCAACTCCTATTATTCAGGAATACAAGAATTCGAAACCGTTCCCTTAAAAATGGATTGGCTTTATTACTATTTAATTCCAGAAATGTTCCTCCAAATTGTGTTCTATCTCTTTAGCGCCCTTAAATGGAGTGACAAACCTCCTCAGAGAAAATTTTTTGTTTTAGCCCCAGTGTTCTACTTCTTGTTTCTGTTAATCTCAATAAACACCGATTTCGGACTGGAAACTCGCTTTATCTTGCCGATGATCCCTTTACTTTGTGTTTCGGGAGCGCAGGCTTTTCCTTTTGAAAAATTCTCTTCAGCTACCAGTAAATGGCGTCGGGCGGGCATCTGGTCCGCATTTTTACTACTTGGGATCCTGATTTGGGCTTCATTTTTCTTCACAGCATCTCGGTTAAATCAGGACCCATTCCTTCAATATGATATTGTTTACAAACCCTTCCTGTTTATTTTTTTGACACTATTTCTTGTCTTTTACAAACAGAATAACCGTTGGTTGCTGCTATTTTTCTCTCTGATAATTGCCTGGATTGTTTACCCGGTCGGTTCAAATCTGAATAAACTCTTTATTTCACAACCCAATTCAACTATGTTTGAGCAAATAGTGGAGCCTCTCCGACTCCTCGATAAAGTGACCGAACTGAATGAGGATCAACAAGTTATCATTGACACTCAAGTAATATCCCTGAGTTCCCTCCCAATAATTAAAGAACGGAACGAAATAGTCTCTGCATACAACTTATTGAATAACACATTTCACGAGAAGTATAAATTTGTAATTTTCAATTCTTCCGAGTCTACAGTTGAAGAACTTGAATTAGCGAATGATCCAATCATCGTTCTGGCAACTGACACATGGCGCAAGGGTCAGAATCGTTTTACCACTTCCGCTATGAATGACCAGGAGTGTTATCAGATTGCATATACCACTGAGGAAATCGTTTATCTCACTCCGTGCGACCGACCGTGATTCTGACGTTAAATGAGACATAAATCTTGCCCAATTAGTTCCAATCGTCTAAAATTCGGTTATGCGATTTGATGTTTTCAGCCTTTTTCCGGAGGTGTTTCAAC
>Ga0209510_1002927_pt1 | contig 16755 bp, 9 predicted proteins | sample BiotimSIPDNA_FD_185749 | JGI IMG/M metagenome (GOLD analysis project Ga0209510, IMG submission 185749) | Anaerobic biogas reactor microbial communites from Washington, USA - Biogas_R1 time_0 SIP DNA (SPAdes) (version 2) | ecosystem: Engineered > Bioreactor > Anaerobic > Unclassified | place... | reverse complement strand
TGCCATTGTATCTCTTTACGCATTTATCAAACTCATATCTCGGTATGAGCGACATTATCTGAGCGAATACGGTCTTTCCCTGATTCATGATTTCTATCTCTTGCAATACTATTTGCAAAAGTATAAATTCAAATCCCGGAAAAATTTTATTCGCGTAATGCATTAATATAAACTAATTTAAATCATGTCTGAGAAAATTTCTTTGGACAGTAGTGAAATATCATATTTAAAAGTTTATAAATCATTTTCTTCAGTTATTAGATTCAAAGTGTTATTATATTTGTGACACGTTGCTCACATATACCTGAAAATTATACAAATATAACTTTCGATGTTTGATAAAATTGAGACCAATGCGCAAATATGTAATTGCTTGTTTCAAAAATTGAGGATAAAACCTTGTTATAACTGCTTCCGGGTCCTTTTTGATTATTCCAATATTATATAAAACAAAAAATGAAAAGAATTTTTAATCTCATCGTTCTGATCCAGTGCCTTATGATTGGATTATCTCTCCAGGCACAGATAGGAACCCGTTTCCCATCAGAGAGAAAAGTTGTCAGGGATCCTGTGACAGGCGTAGATCTGGTCTTCCTGACCAGTAGCCCTACAGGTGAAAGAAAGATCTATCCGACACACAACCAGTGGACTTCGGATGGGGAATGGCTGATCTTTCATTCGCAACGTGTGCCGGGAGAGGCAATGGCTGTTCATGAAAAAACCGGTGAAATGGTTCAGGTTACCGAGGGCGGTTTTTCCGGTATGCTGAGTGTGGCCAGAAAATCGATGAAGCTATATTATATGCGTCATCCGCGTGGAAATAATGCAGCGAAAGGAGCCATTGAGGTGGTGGAAACCGACCTGGCAATGCTCTTTGCCGATTCAAAATCGGGTATGCTGAAACCGGCCACTGCATATGAACGGATCTGCGGTATCACACCCCCTGAGATGCAGGCTGGTGGTGACATGGCACTCGACGGGAGTGAAGAGTGGGTTTGGTTTCGTGTGGGGAGGGAAAAAGCCATGAAGCACCTCCCCGAAGGGACCGAGATCGCCAAGCCGTTTGGCCCCCGCAATATGGGAGCCGGCCCTGCCGGTATCGCCGGAATGAATATTTTAACAGGAGAAACAAAGTATGTGGTATCCGTTCCATTCCAGGTGGGTCACATCCAGACAAACCCATGGGTGCCTGGACAGATTCTCTTCTGTTGGGAGACTGGTGGCAAATCACCGCAACGTACCTGGATAGTCAATGCGGACGGTACCGGCTTGCGCCCGCTATATCCCGAGTCGGAATATGAATGGATCACCCATGAAGCCGTAATCACACCCGATGAGGTGGCCTTCGCCATCATGGGACATCGTCCCATTCCGGGAGTCGAAGATGAAAACAGACCGCAAGGTACGGATGTGAAAGGTGCCAATCCCGGTCAGGAGTCTGCATGGGGTCCTTCGGGGACACGTGAGAAGCCTACCGGACTCGGAATCGTGAACATCCGTACACGGGAGATGACAATTGCAGGTCAGATCCCTTACGGAAGTGGATTCTGGCATGTCCATGGCTCTGCTGATAAACGTTTTGCGGTGGGTGATAACTTTGCACGTGAGCTCTATCTGATCAATCGGGAGACCAACGAGATGATGCTGCTGACGGCCGGTCACAAGACCACAGCCGCCGATCATCTGCACCCCACCTTCAGTCCCGACGGCACGAAAATACAGATCCAATCGGCAATGATCTCTGAGGATGGTCGTGCAATGGATATCTGTATTGTACCGGTACCTGACAAATGGCTGAATCAATAAGAATCATTATGCATACAAGAGCATTTATTCTCTCTTTCGCAGGGCTGTTACTGATGACACAGCTTACAGCACAGGAGGACAGGGGGTTCAAAATTTACCAGTTCCCTTCCGACATGATCCCACGTATCGACGGTAACACTGGCGACTGGTCGGAGTTCCCCGACGAATATATCGTGGGGACAGACCAGTTGTGGGATGACTCAGGGAAGTATCCCGAACCCGATCCCCAAAACCTGGATGTAAAAGTGAGGGTTGCATGGGTGAAAGGGCTCAACAGACTCTATTTCCTCTACGAAGCCTATGACGACTATTGGGATTTCACTCATCCCGGGTTGCACAATGATATCTTCGAGATTGTGGTGGATGGCGACCTCTCCGGTGGCCCGTTGATTGATGAACTTCATCCGCTTCAGAGTCTCGACTGGAGTGCGAGATATTTTGACTTCCATGGGGTTCATGCACAGAATTATCATATTTTCACTCCTGCCGTGGGAAAAGAGTGGGCTCTGGTCTGGGGATCTCAGCCCTGGATCAGGGAGCTACCCTATGCCAATATGGCCTACTCCTACGATTTTCAACCGGGTGAATCGGGAAAACTAATAGCCGAGTTCTGGATCACACCTTTCGATTATGCCGGTCCTGAGGGTCCCGAAAGAGCGGTTGAGTCAGTGCTGAAGGATCACAAGAAGATTGGACTGACCTGGGCTGTGATCGACTATGACGATGTGGATGATACCAGTAAGAAGGGGTTCTGGAACTTGTCGAAGCATCATAAGATGTATGGAAACGCAAGCCTGGGAACCATTTTCACCTTGATGCCACTCGATGAGAAATACCAAAAGAACTTTGAAGCTGACTGGTCTTTCCTGATTGTTGATTCATCAGAGAGAATGGTTGCATTCAGGGATCAGAGCAGGGGAGAGATTACCTCATGGCATTGGGATTTTGGTGATGGAACCACCTCTGACCAACAAAACCCGGTACACCGTTATCGCCAAGCCGGCAAATACATCGTTGTGCTGACAATAGAAGGTCCTGATGGGACATCTCGTTTGGCCAATGTATGGGATGTGGCTCTAGAGTGAGTTGAGATATATTGTGAGATTGAGAATATTAAAATATTGATGTAATGATACAGTGTCAAAAAAAGATTTTTATTGTTGTAATCGTCCTGCTGGCTTCATTGTTCTCGAATGTAGCCAAAAGCCAGCATATGCCCCGATTGGAGAAGAGAGGTGCAGCTATCCAGCTGATTGTGGACGAAAAACCGTTTCTGATACTGGGAGGAGAGTTACACAACTCCAGCAGTTCAAACCTCGATTACTTGGAACCTGTCTGGCAGCAGTTAAAAGATATGCACCTGAATACAGTGCTGGCCGCTGTTTCCTGGCAATTGACAGAGCCAGAGGAAGGGAAGTTTGATTTTTCACTGGTCGACGGTTTGATACGTGAGGCAAGGGAACATGACCTGCGGCTCGTGTTGTTGTGGTTTGGCAGCTGGAAAAATGGGCAATCCCATTATGTGCCCGACTGGGTGAAACAGGATCCTGCACGCTTTCCCAGGGTGATACTTGACAATGGCAAAGCTACCGAGACAGTAAGTCCGCTAGGTTTGGAATCCAGGAAGGCTGATGCCGAGGCCTTTGCTGCTCTGATGGCACATCTGAAAAAAGTAGATGGTCGCGAGAACACGGTTATCATGGTACAGGTGGAAAATGAGGTGGGGGTGCTGGGAGCTGTGAGAGATTACTCAGATTTGGCTAACAGTGCTTATCATCAACAGGTGCCGAAAGCACTTATCGACGGCTTGAAAATGTATGCAGATAACCTGCATCCGCAAGTAAAAGAGTTGTGGGAGCATGACGGTCGTAGGGAAACAGGCAGTTGGAGTGAGGTATTCGGCAACAATAGACTTACAGAAGAGTATTTCATGGCCTGGCACTATGCCGACTATATCAATACTGTGGCTGCTGCTGGTAAAGCGCAATACAACCTACCCATGTTTGTCAATGCATGGATTGTGCAGCCTGAAGACAAAAGAGCGGGTGACTATCCCTCCGGTGGTCCTCAGGAACATGTTCATGATATCTGGCGTATAGCTGCTCCTGAAATTGATATCCTCTCTCCGGATATCTATCTTCCCGATTTTCCGGCTATTACGGAAGCATATACCCACTCGTGGAATCCGTTGTTTATTCCTGAGTCGTTTGCCGGCGAAACGGGAGCGGCAAATGCCTTTTACGCAATAGGAAAACATGCGTCAATCGGTTATTCACCTTTCGGCATCGACGGGATCCCTGATTCACCTCAGGTTTCAGCTTTGTCAAAGGCTTACAGCGTATTGGGGCAGCTCACTCCTTTGATTACCGGGGCTCAGTCCGATAATAGGATCACCGCTTTTATGCTCACAAAGAACCAGAGCCAGATAACCCAAAAACTGGGAGGATATAAGGTGACAGCCTCATTGAGTCAGAATATGAGATCCGGTGTGTTCTTATCAGATAACGGTTATGGCATTGTGATTTGGGAAGGTGATGATGCATTTGTAGTTGCCGGTTCAAACATTAACATTACTTTTGTTCCAGATACACCCGGTCCCCGCATGGCTGGTTTTCTGTCGGTATACGAGGGAGAGTATCAGTACGGGAGCTGGAAAAGTGGCCGGTTACTCAACGGTGACAATATCATGGTTAACTATGATCTTTCCAGTGAAGCGTATCATAACCGAACCGGCACCGGTGCCAAACTGGGAAGTGACCCTTCAATTCTGAAGGTGAAGCTTTATCGATTTGAATAATCATAATTTTTAAACAAATGAAAACGAAACTATTTTTATGTGCCTTGCTCCTGCAGGGAAGTATACTCACAGCACAGAACATGACAGATGCAAGCCTCTTCTTGCGCAGTGACAGTACACGCTACCTGGAACAAGTCTCATCAGAATCAGGCGATCTATACAGTGCGCTGGGACACCACGGACCGGCAATTGAGAATGAATGGCTCGGACTGAGACTTTATTTTGACAAAAAAGCAGCTATTGATGTCTATTCAAAAGCCAACCGGGGACTTGAACTCGCAGATTATAAATGGTATCCCACAGCGGAACAGCAGATGAACGGAAAAGGTGCCGACTACTACAAGGTAGGACCCACCGTCGGCCTGGGAGGAATCCGTTTATGGGATGGCGAGAATGTGGTGGCACTTCATCCGGTTACGAAAAGATCGGCAAGAGTGGTGAAGGAGGGTTCTGTCTCTTTTATGGAGATGCTGTCGGAAGATGTGCCCTATCGCAACAGCAAGGTGGATATCCTTGTAAGGGTTACCGTCTATACAGGTCTCAGAAAGGCCAAAGTTGAGGCATTTGCGTTAAGTGATGAAGATGTAGCGTTTGTGACCGGCATCAACTATCACCCGGGACAACAGGTGGTGGTGGAAGAGGAATGCATCTTCACCTGGGGGTTGCATCCGGAGGATGTGGCAGCTGAGCAGGTGGACCTGGGTGCGGCGATCTTCGTGAATCAGGATGACTTTTCTCAGAAGATGGATGATGGCAACCAGCATCTCTTTGTCTCAAAACCGGCCAGATACATCAGCTACTGGATCTCTTCTGCAAATAGTAAAGAGCCGCTAATCAACTCGCTTGAAAGGTTTATCGATTTTTCCAAAATGGAGATGAACTGCCCCTGAGACAATCCTTAAACCAGTGATATACCATGAGAGAGATGATTAGTAAAGAGAGGCGATTGGATATGATCTGCCGTGATATCAGATCAGGAGTGTTGCTTGTTACTCTAATCCTGCTACTTGGCGGTGCCGGATCCTGTGTGAGTAAGAAAGGAGGATATTACGACATTACTGATTTTGGAGCCATCGCTTCCCCTTCATCCGTGAACACAGAATCCATACAGGCTGCCATCGACATGTGTGCCGATGAGGGTGGCGGAACGGTACTGGTGCCAGCAGATACCTTTCTTACCGGTGCCATCTTCCTGAAACAGCATGTAAACCTGGAAATAGCAGCGGGGGGGGTGCTGAAAGGCACTACCAATTTATCTGACTACAAATTGGTGCGTACAAGATGGGAAGGTGAAGAACGAATCTGGATCAGCGCACTGATCAATGCTTTTGATATGGATGGCTTCAGCATCAGTGGCAAAGGCACGGTGGACGGATCGGGTGATGTATGGTTCTCTCACAGAGGAGCACGTAACCGGTCGGCCGCAGATACGATCGGTGAGGGCCTGAGGTCTGCGCCTCTACATATTGGACCTTTTCGTGAAGGTCCACCCCCGTTGGGCCCCGAGGGTGGATTGATACCCGATAAATCTTCACCCGCTTTTGAACTCAGGGAGGTGGAGCTACCCGGCTATGCCCGCCCGCGGCTCATTGCCATACAGAACTGCAGCAACGTGGTTGTGCAGGATCTGCATCTGGTCAACCAGTCGAGCTGGGGTCTCTTTGTCCTATACAGTAACCGGGTGGAGATCCGTGACCTTGTGATCCGTGCCGAGCACTATATACCCAGCTCTGACGGCATCGACATCGATTCCAGTGATGGGGTGCATATCTCTCATGTAGATATCGACGTGAATGATGACTGTATCTCTATCAAGTCAGGAAAAGATAAGGATGGCCGGCGTGTGAACAGACCTGCTGAGAATATTCTGGTTGAACACTCCATTTTCAGGTATGGCCATGGTGGCGTGGCAATGGGCAGCGAGATGTCAGGCGGCATCCGCAATGTCACCATTGCCGATTGCATTATGGAGGCCGACAACTGGGCACCCATACGTTTTAAGTCGCAACCCAGCCGGGGCGGTGTGGTGGAGAATATCACCTATCGCGATCTGGTATTGAACGGGACGCGTCAGGCATTTGAATTCAATATGGAGTGGCGCATGGTTCCTCCACTCAAAGCTCCTTCAGATCCACTGCCCGTGGTGCGTAACGTGCAAATAATCAACGTCAGCGGTACTGTCACGGAGGCCGGATTCATTCACGGCTTGCCCAATAGTCCTATCGAGGATGTGATTTTTGAAAACTGCAATATCAATGCTGTGAGAGGCCTTAGGGTAGAGAACGTAAAAAATCTGGATCTCTCCGGTCTGACAATTAAGACGGAAGAGGGTGAACCGGTGATCAGACGGAACATATCCGGAGAATGAGGCTGGCAGAGATGGTAAATACTTACCGCTCCATCCACTTTGAACGACTATATGTAAATTCAAATGATTTATAACTCAAGGACAATGAAATGAAAAAAATAGTTTCTCCTCTTATTCCTTCTTTGGTTTTATTATTGATTCTGGTCTCATGTGGAAGATCTGCGGATGAGAAAAACGGAAAGATCAACAATCCCTCTGCATCCGAAGTGCTTGGGAATTTTGCTGCCCCCCCGGTGGAATATTCACTTTCCTTTTACTGGGGATGGGACGGAAATGTGACGGAAGAGGTGATGGCCCGCGATTTGGACACTTTCCGTGCCAACAACGTCCATATTGTCTCTCTGGAGGCGGGCTATGAGATGGGTGCTTCCTATCTCTCCGATGGATGGTTTATGAAGGTTGATACTGCTGTTCAACTGGCGAAAGAGAGGGATATGCGGCTCTACCTGGTGGATGAGGGTAAATATCCGAGCGGTTTTGCCGGAGGCATGATCGCCGACAAAGTGCCGGAGTTGGGAATGAAAACAGTGGTTCCCTGCGACACTCTGATCATACTGAAAGGGAATGAGTCCATCAATATCACCCTGCCGGAAGAGGTGTTGAGTGCAGCTGCTTTCAACAGGAAAGACAATTTGATTGAAGTGCTGGAAATTAAGGAGGGTTCGCTTAACTGGGTAGCTCCCGAGGGTGAGTGGACCATCGTGATGGTTAAACATCTGTTGCGATCATCACCCACCCGTTCAGTGAACAACCCCACCAGGGGGAAAGATTCCTCGCATGCTTTGATTGATTATTTGGACGCTAACGCAACCGGTAAATTTATTGAGTTCACGCATGAGGAATACAAGAGATATGTGGGAGAGGAGTTTGGTAAGACCATCCTCGGTTTTCGTGGCGATGAACCGGATTACTCCATCAGGGGGTTCCCCTGGACACCCTCTCTCTTTGATGCATTCAAAAACCGAAAAGGATATGATCTCCAGCCTTTCCTCGCCGCCCTGTTTGCTGAGCAGCTCACCGACGAACTGCGCCGCGTGAAGGCGGACTACTGGGATGTGTGGTCGGCATTGTTTGCAGATCACTTTTTTAAGGTACAGGCCGACTGGTGTGCGGCAAACAACTTGGACTACATGGTGCACCTCAACCACGAGGATGACTTGATCAAACTGGTTCGTTCTGAAGGAGATCTTTTCAGAACACTTCGTTCGGTTCAGATGCCGGGGGTTGATGCCATCTGGCACCAGATATGGCCGGGTGAGGTAAACCCGCTCTTCCCCAAATATGCCTCTTCTGTGGCACACCTGAACGGTCACCCCAGATCCTTCACCGAGAGCTTTGCTGCTTACATGCCCCGTCCCGATCTGGACCAGGCCAAATGGATCCTGGATCAGCAACTGGTAAGGGGAATCAACATGGTGGAGGTGATGTTCGTCCCGGCGTCCAGCAGAGGTCGCTCGGGTATGATGGGGTGGCTGGCTGATGAACGATTTCCTGAGGTGGCCAAGTATATCCACAGGGCATGTTATCTCCTCTCTCAGGGTAAGCCGGCGGCAAAACTGGCGCTTCTCTACCCCGTAAGCAGTATATGGCTGGGTGATCATGCTGTGGATAGCTGTGCCGGCACAATCATGCAGCAACTGCTCGATACCCAGAATGATTTCGACCTGATAGATGAAGAAGCCATAGCATCATTGATGACTCTTCAGGGAGGCGGATTTATGAACAAAAGCGGACAAACCTACACTACCATCATTGTTCCGCCGCTCACCGCCCTCTCTTCCGTAGCTATTGACCGGTTAAAAGCATTCCAGAGTGGAGGAGGAAGAGTGATTTCCATCGGCAATGATTCAATTCTCTCGGTAAATGAGAATTTCCGCAATGCACAACGTATTCCCTTTCGCTGGGATATTGAAGAGCCATCCGGCGTGTTGACACCAAAGGTACTGGAAGCTTTGGGTGTTTCTGATTTTCAATTTGACCGGCCTTCATATACTGTCAAATATAACCATCGCAGATGGAAAGATGCAGATATCTATTTTGTCTTTAACGAGGGTGAAGAACGACAGGAATTGAATGTCACACTTGCCGGAACAGGAGACCTGCAGGTCTGGGATGCGATGACCGGTCAAGTTGTTGAACTTCCGGCAGAGGTAACAGAAAAGGGTTATATTACTACCGGATTGAGGCTTGAGCCATGGGAAACCCGGTTTCTAGTGATCACAAAGAAATGATATGACCCGCTAAACGGCAATCCATTTGTGGATTGCCATAATTGAATCTTAATTATTTATGCTAAAAGACAACACGATATGTTCCAACTGGTAAATCATCTGAAAGAAAACATCACTCATTGGTTGATCATTCTTTCTTTGCTTTTTCTTTGTGAAATGGTAGGTGCTCAACAACAGGATACCGTTGCCGGCATCCCTGTCAACTACGATGAATCAAAGACAGGCAGCTGGGTGCTTCCCGACCTCTTTACCCTGCAAAACGGTAGCAGGGTGACCAATGCAAAGGAGTGGATGGAGCAACGTCGCCCTGAGATTGTCCGCCTCTTCGCATCGGAACAGTTTGGCAAGAGCCCCAAACGTGTGCCACGCGATGTAAACCTCTTTGATGCCGGCAGCCTGGCACTCGATGGTAAGGCGCTCAGAAAGCAGGTGAGGCTCTACTTCACAGAAGACACCGCCAGACACCATGCCGACATGGTGATCTATCTGCCGGCAGAGGCAACAGGTCCGGTGCCGCTCTTTTTAACGATCAGCTTCTTGCCCAACGCCTTGATGGTAGATGATCCCGGACTCACTCCGGGATACTACTGGAATCGTGATGGTGAAAGAGTCCCGGTGCAGCTCAGAGCCGAAAATCCCCGCATGGGCGGCCTTGATGTGGAGAAGTTTATCTCGCAAGGGATGGGTGTGGCCACGCTCTATTACGGTGACATTGAACCCGATTTCCCCACCGGCATCCGTCACGGCGTCAGGGGTCATTACCTGCCCGCCGGGCAGGAGTGGCCCGCCCCCGATGAGTGGGGCACCATCTCTGCCTGGGCCTGGGGCCTGAGCTACGCGATGGACTACCTGGAGAGAGAACCCGGCGTCGACCCCTCTAAGGTGGCCCTGCATGGTGTCTCCCGGCTGGGCAAGACGGTGTTGTGGAGTGGAGCCCTTGATCAGCGCTTCGGCATGATCATCGCCAGCTGTTCCGGTGAGGGAGGGGCAGCCCTCTCACGACGTGACTATGGTGAAACCATCGCCCACATGATCGCCCCCACGCGTTACTTCTACCAGTTTTGCGACAACCGTGCCCGCTACGGTGACGACCCCCACCAGTCACCCATAGATGCCCACATGCTGGTCTCGCTGATTGCTCCCCGCCCGCTCCTGTTGCAAACAGGAGATAGCGACGGCTGGTCTGACCCCAGGGGTGAGTTCCTGTCAGCTGTTGCCGCCGAACCGGTCTACAACCTCTTTGGTAAAAGAGGCCTTGAGAGAACGGAGATGCCTGCCCCGGGTGAGCCTATCCTCAATGATCTGGGATACTACATGCACGAAGGCGGTCACGGTACCATCCCCGAAGATTACGATATATATATCACCTTCATGAAGCAACACTTCATGGAAGGAGCCCCTCAGACAGTGCTCCCCCCGGTTTTCGGCCCCGAGTACAGTGGAACCGCGCAAAAGGATGAACTGACACGGGTCTACATCTCACCTGTAAGGGTTGTCTGGAGCTCCGACAGCACGGAGACGATGGTCAAGAACAGCCGGGTGCTGCTGCAACCGGGCAACAGTCAGTCGGACATGAGCCGTACCACACGCTTCTGCTCGATCACCAGCAGCGAGAACGACACCTCCTCGATTATGCTCGACTATGGCAAGGAACTGCACGGCGGCCTCCAGCTGGTGATGGGGGGCTCCTCCCGCCGCGAACCCTCGCTGGTACGCATACGTTTCGGTGAGTCGGTGGGGGAGGCCAACAGCACTACCTACAACTCCGACTGGCTGATGGGGTTCTCCACCGACGATCATGCCAAGCGGGACATTATCATGGAGATTCCCCGCACTGGAATGATCGAGATCGGCAACACGGGCTTCCGCTTCGTGCGGATCGACCTGCTGCAGCCGGGCACTACCATCAACATCAAGGAGGCACGTGCCATCCTGCGCTACCGCGATATCCCCTACCTGGGATCATTCAGAAGCAGCAACCCGCGGCTCGACTCCATCTGGATCACAGGAGCATACACCACCCACCTCAACATGCAGGAGTATCTCTGGGACGGCATCAAGCGTGACCGGTTGGTCTGGCTGGGCGACTTCCACCCGGAACTGAAAGCGATCAACACCGTTTTCGGGTACAATGAGGTGGTTCCCAAGAGTCTCGATCTGGCCTGTGAACAGTACCCCCTGCCACAATGGATGAACGGGATGAGCTCCTACTCGATGTGGTACCTGATCATCCACCACGATTGGTACATGCAGAACGGAGACCTCTCCTTTTTGCAGAAGCACCGCGACTACATCGTGGGACTGATTGATCTGATCGATTCACGCATCGCTGCTGACGGTACAGAAACATTGAGCCCCTTCCGCTTTCTGGACTGGCCCTCCACACCCAACAAAGAGGGGGTGGAAGCCGGTTACCGGGCCCTTCTGACATGGGCCTTGAGAGATGCACAGAAGTTGTGTGAGCTGCTCGGAGAAGCTCGCTCTGTCAGTGTGGCAGCCAATGCTGCAGAGAAGCTGAACAACAAGGTCATGCCCCACAACGACCTGAAGCAGGCAGCCGCCCTGATGGCGGTAGCAGGGATTCTGGATCCTCATACTGCCAGCCAGGAGGTGGTGGCGGTTGATGGTGCCAAGCGCTTCTCCACATTCTATGGCCTCTATATGCTCGATGCCCTCTCGTTGGCCGGTATGCAGGATGAGGCGCTGCAAATCGTCAGCGACTACTGGGGTGGGATGCTCGACATGGGTGCCACTACCTTCTGGGAGGACTTCAACATAGAGTGGATGGAAAACTCAGCACGCATAGACCAGCTTACGCCGGAGAGGATGAACGATATCCACGGCGATTTTGGCGATTACTGTTACCCCAGCTTCCGCCACAGTCTCTGTCATGGCTGGTCATCCGGAGTGACAGCCTGGCTCACGGAGAATGTGCTGGGCATCACGGTTGTTGAACCGGGATGCCGCACCCTGCAGGTGAAACCCCACTTGGGTGATCTCCAATGGGTGGAGGGTACCTTCCCCACACCCCATGGGGTGGTAAGGGTACGACATGAACGGTTGCCAAACGGTGAGATAGGCTCACAAATTGATGCACCGAAGGAGGTCCAAATTATCAGGTGAAAACCTGAACCGCCCTGCTGAAAATGAAATCACCCCAATAGTTGTTGAAAACTATTGGGGTGATTTGTTCTGATGGTATGGACTACTATGCTGTTCAGAGCATTTTATAGATCTCAGCTCCTGCCATCAGGAACGCGCCCAGCCCGTAATCGTCAAAATCGGGTTCCCGCTCATAGGTGACCGGCTGTGCCTCTTTGGGTTCCTTGCCTGTGCCCTGTACATATCCCAGAAAACCGTTGGGATGCAAACTTTCACTTACCATGGCATTCCATGCCTTGTAAATAACCGGTGCATATTCAGCCCTGTCGAGCAGTCCGTTGTTCACACCGTAGGCCATTCCGTAGATGAACATAGAGGTGCCGGTAAGTTCCTTGCCTCCGTAGTTATCCGGATCATGCAGGCTGACATTCCAGTAGCCATCTTCCCGCTGCACTTTTTTGAGTGCTTCACTCATCTCTACGAGCATGGTTTCATACTCTATCCGATGCGGTTCATCCTGAGGCAGGAGATCCAGCATGCGTGCCATGGCTACCACCACCCATCCGTTGCCGCGCGACCAGTAACAGTCTTCACCGTTCGGTTCGGTATAGGGAGGATCAAAGTCGGCATCTCTCCACCAAAGCTGGTCTTCCGGGTTGTAAAGACCATTCTCACCATGTTGCAGCTTGCTGTACATGTACATGTCGTAGGCCCGGTTGTAATAGGCCGTATCGCCGGTGATATTGCCCAGCTGTGCAAAGATGGGCATCGCCATCTGAATGGCGTCGATCCAGTTCCAGTCGTCGATCTTATTGGTAACCATCATCGAGTCAACCGATCTTTTGATGTTTTCAATATAGTGAGTCGGCTTAGCGGGATCCTGCTCGTAAAGGAAGAGATATGTCTGGCCGGCACATTGGTTGTCAGCATTACGGGTCATCCATCCCTCAGCTGAGTTTCGCAGACCCCACTCATGTATATTCCCCCATTCCAGGGCATAATCAAGGTAACGCTGCTGGGGATCGATCTTCCATAACTCAATCAATCCTTCGTAATAGTAAGCCCGGGTCCACAGATTCGATTCATACTCTTTGTTACGGGTGGGATAGGGAATCGGTTGACCGGGATCGCTCCACTTGTTCATGAAATAATCGTTGGCCAGTCTCAGTGCTTCCAATACCTCCTCTTTTTCAGGAGTGGTTGATGCGGCGGTGTTACCATTGTTGCACCCCACCAGAAGTGTGAGGCAGAACAACAAAATAAACAGTCTGTGCATTTTATACATTACGAGTAAATTAGTGAATTATTGATTTGAGTTGTATGTTGCATTGTTGATTCCGGAGAATGATCTTATTCCGGTATTCATTTTATTCTCCCAGGTACCATCCAGGAACAGGTGCTTGTGGATAACCCTGTGAGCGTTGCAACACATAGCTCCTGTAAATGGGATCCTGCATCAGAGTAATCTTTCTGTCAGCAGCCGGAATCGGTGTATGATAGATGCGCAACTCTCCCGGCAGCGAGGTGACCACCTCTTCCCGCCAGTCTCCCATCAAGTCGGCTATCATGATGATATCCCCATATATTTCATGGGCTATCTTCTCTCCTTTCCAGTATCCGATTTCTTGCCCTTTATCTCCTGAACGTGAGTCTGATCCCCATCGGTTGTCATCTCCGAAAAATGTTTGTCTGATGTAGCCTGCATCCCACCAGATCCAGTTGCGACAGGGGGGTACATCGTCATTGGAAGCAATTCTTTGCCCATCGGAGCTGAATAGATATTTGTCGGTAGAACCACCTTTTCGATCTTCACTGGCAAAGCATTCCAGCCCAGGTGTAGAGGGGTCGATGTCGGCTACCATCCCGTCTCCCACGTGATAGGTCTTGTGACCGATACCCCATACCCGTTCACCTGTTGCGGCATCGAGCACAGATACACCATAACCTGTCTCCTCAAAGGGCTCGATTGCAAGGAAGACTTCCATGCCGGGTCTCCTGGGGTCGATATCGGTAAGATAGGCTTTGTCGGAATGCCCCAATCCGGAGGACCAGAGCAGTGTACCATTGTCATCCAGCATGCAGGAGCCCAGCAGGATCTCATCCCTGCCATCTCCATCCACATCGCCGCTCACCATGTTGTGGGCTCCCTGGCTACGTACTACAGGGTTCTCCTCATCGCCGTCCCAGCGCCATTGCCTTTCCAGCTTTCCGTTGTGAAACTGCCAGGCATCCACTACCATCAGTTTGTAGGTACCTCTTGCAGCCAGGATGGAAGGTGTCTTGCCATCCAGATAAGCCATCCCTATCTGGTTCCGATTTTGTCTGTTGAGGTTGCCGTAACGGAAATTACGTTCAGGCCATTCCGCTTTTGCCAGCTCCTTGCCGGTCATGCCATCCAGTATGGTGAGATATTCACTGCCTCCGTAAATGCGACCACTTTCATTTTTCAGGTAGTCATCTCCCGTTGTTTTGAGTGCAATCTCTGCTTTTCCGTCGCCATCAAAATCATAGGCTATGAAAGGGGAATACCACACTCCCGGTTCAGTTCCCAGACCCAGGTCCTTTGTCCAAAGCCAGGTGCCGTCACTCAGGTAGGCCTCTATCTTGTAGGTGGTTCCATCATCGGGATTGGCCACACCAGGATCCACATTGCTATTGGGATGACGGATGATAAAGTCGTAGGTACCATCTCCGTTCAAATCGGCAACTGCCACTTTACCGGCTGTGACACCATTTTTGAGGTTAATGCTTCTGTAACCGGGTGAATGCAGACCGGAGAAGTCAACTTCGATTGTTTCAGATTGATTTTTTTTCTTTCCTTCCACGCTTTCGATCCAGTAGGAAGCTATTCCAGCTGACGGAGCATTGTCGGAAAAATCTGTCGTCATGGAAATAGGTACTCTGTTTAGTTTTTTCTTTTTGCCTTTCACCGAACGAAACACATTGAATGTAACCCCCTCTGCATCCGATTGCAGTAGACGCCAATTGAGGTAGACACCTTTCCCGTCAACAGACAGAGCTGCCTGTAATCCCCTGTTCAAGTTTTCTGTTATCCGTTCGCTGGTATAGCCTTCCACGGGAGGTTTGGGTTCATGTGAGGGGGTGAGGATCTCATAGTAATAATGGCGTTCTTTCAGATCCTGTGCAAAAAGAGCAGAGATCGTTGCAAAGATCAGCAACGCTGTAATAAGATAATGTTTCATAGTATTCCGCTGATTTGATGGAAGAGTCGTTCAATTGTTTTGATTTACACCATTGGCAGTCTACAAAAATAGGGCAATCTGAATTGTTTTGACTAACATTTATGACAATAGAGATATGATAATTGACATGCCTGCAAAAAAAAACGGATGGAAACCGGGATATTTATCTATCCCTGGTCTCCATCCAATAATCACTATTAAAAGGTTGTAACCAACCGTTTACCAGCCCTGATTCTGGAACGATGCTTTCTGTTCTTCAGTCAGCGGTGAGCCATCATCTTGTGTCAAACCATCGATAAAGGTTTGGGGGATAGGACGAAGCTGATGCTTTTCCTGGATGTTGGGAGCAGCCTGTGGATTGAATGCCCGGGCACGCTTTACCAATAGTCCGGCACGACTCAGCTCTTCCCAGCGGTTCCATTCTCCGTTCAACTCACGTGTGCGTTCATTGAAGATGAAGTTCAACATACGGTCGTACTGACTTGAGACACCCAGTTGGGTGAGAATCGCCTCATCTTCCTCCGGCAGATTAGCAGGACTACTGATCTGCAGTGAGGAGGCAGCCGTTGTCTTGGCAATTCCTGTCGAGAGGTAATAGGTGTTTTTTGTCAGGTAGACATTGCCTGCGGCATCCTTCAATGCCCCGTCGTTATAACCAGGATGCGAGTTTGCAAACCAATTGACATAGTTGTCTGTCTTTCCGTTTTTGCTGAAGTTGGTGGAGGGGGAGTAGAGAGAGTTGCTCATGGGGAACGCAATGCTTGCATCCACATATAGTTCGCGGTCTTCTCCAGCTTTCCACTGGGCACGGGCCCTCAATTGGTTGACAGTTGAAATAGCCTCCGCAAACTTGTTCTGCCTTACTTGTGCCTCTGCCTTTATGAGATAGGTCTCACCAGTGCGCGCCATAATCACATCGCGGTAACCGTCGCCACCCTCAGCCGTACGGGTGCCATCCTGGGTCTTGTTCAATCCGGCAAATACATTCGATTTGCTGGCATCTCCATTGCTGTTGTAGTTTGGCAACACGTATTCACCTTCCAGATAGAGCGGAAATGCATTGGGTACCCATTTATTGGTCTCCGGATTGATAAAAGTGCCACCGGCGTTGGGACGACCAAATTTGCCGTAAGGTTCTCCATCAAAACGGGAGTCATCCTTTTTGTTCAGGATGAAAATGATACCCTGGTCACCCAGCTCAACCGCATGTTCGCCGAACGACTGGTTCAGGTTGTTGTCCCTGATGTT
>Ga0209510_1002918_pt1 | contig 16793 bp, 16 predicted proteins | sample BiotimSIPDNA_FD_185749 | JGI IMG/M metagenome (GOLD analysis project Ga0209510, IMG submission 185749) | Anaerobic biogas reactor microbial communites from Washington, USA - Biogas_R1 time_0 SIP DNA (SPAdes) (version 2) | ecosystem: Engineered > Bioreactor > Anaerobic > Unclassified | place... | reverse complement strand
CCCAGTGTTTTGAGATCGAGGATGAGAAAATCTTCGAGACTCTTATCAACCGTTCTGATAAACTTCAGCATTTTATACAGATTTATGAACTAAAAATGGCAAGTTAAGGAACTTGCGAAACTTGAATAAAGAAGAATAATGAACGTACTCGAACTTTCCGAGCAGGAGATTAACAGAAGGAATAATCTCCAGGCATTGAAGGACATGGGCATAGACCCTTATCCAGCAGCAGAATTTCCCACAGATGCTTTTTCGACAGATATTATAGCAGAGTTTAAGGATCCACCGGTGGACGAGGAGGGTAATCCTACCGAACCTCTCAGGGAGGTGTGTGTGGCTGGTCGCATGATGAGCCGCCGTGTGATGGGTAAGGCCAGCTTTGTGGAACTTCAAGACTCGAAGGGCAGAATTCAGGTGTATGTGACTCGTGACGACATCTGTCCAGAGGAGAACAAGGATCTTTACAACCAGGTATTTAAGAAGTTGCTCGACTTGGGTGACTTCATAGGCGTGAAGGGTTTTGTGTTCCGCACGCAGACTGGCGAGATTAGTGTGCACGCTCAGTCGCTGACGGTGTTGGCTAAGAGCCTGAAGCCTCTGCCAATCGTGAAGGAGAAGGATGGACAGGTGTTTGATGCTTTTGAGGATCCAGAACTCCGCTATCGTCAGAGATATGTGGATCTGGTGGTGAACAATGGGGTGAAGGACACTTTCCTGAAGCGTGCAACAATTTTGAGAACAATGCGTCAGGTGTTTGACGAGGCTGGTTTCACCGAGGTGGAGACTCCAATTCTGCAGCAGATTGCAGGTGGTGCGTCAGCCCGTCCTTTCATTACTCACCACAATGCGCTCAATGTGGATCTTTACTTGCGTATTGCTACGGAGCTTTATCTGAAGCGTCTGATCGTGGGCGGATTTGAGGGTGTGTATGAGATTGGTCGTAACTTCCGCAACGAGGGTATGGACCGTAGCCACAATCCAGAGTTCACTTGCATGGAGCTTTATGTGAGCTATAAGGACTACAACTGGATGATGACATTCACGGAGCAGTTGCTGGAGAGGATCTGTGTGGCTGTGAATGGCACGACAGAAGTGAAGATTGGTGAGAACATCGTGAGTTTCAAGGCTCCTTTCCGACGTTTGCCTATTCTTGAGGCAATCAAGGAGAAGACGGGCTATGACCTTGAGGCGATGAGTGAGGAGGAGATGCGTGAGGCCGCTAAGAAGGTGGGCGTAGAGGTGGATGACACGATGGGACGTGGCAAGTTGATTGACGAGATTTTTGGTGAGACATGTGAGGGTTCTTTCATTCAGCCTACTTTCATCACGGACTATCCTGTGGAGATGTCTCCGCTGACCAAGATGCACCGTTCTAAGCCGGGCTTGACTGAGCGCTTTGAACTGATGGTGAATGGCAAGGAGTTGGCTAATGCTTATTCTGAGCTGAATGATCCAATAGACCAGGAGGCTCGTTTTGTGGAACAGATGAAGTTGGCAGACAAGGGTGACGATGAGGCAATGGTGATTGACCATGACTTCTTGCGTGCCTTGCAGTATGGCATGCCTCCTACCTCTGGTATAGGCATTGGCATTGACCGTCTGGCAATATTGATGACGGGTCAGCCCACGATTCAGGAGGTTTTGCTCTTCCCAACCATGAAGCCTGAGAAGAAGGCTCCACGTGATGGTGTAGAGAAGTTTGTGGAGTTGGGCTTTAGCGAGGATATCGTGCCTGTGCTTTATAAAATTGGCTATAATCTTGTGAGTGATTTGGCAGAAGAGAAGGCTCAGAAGGTGCAACAGCAGATTGGCGAGGTGCTGAAGAAGTATAAACTCGACATTCAGAAACCTTCTGTAGATGAGTTGGATGTTATTCTCTCAAAAATCGAGAACTAAAGTGAAGAGTGAAAAGTGAGGAGTGAAGAACTGGGATTCCTTGCAAAAGGGCTTGTTTTTCACGAAACACGAAACGCTAAACATTAAAAGCTATGCAGTTTCAATCTTGTGGTAGGGTGGCAATCTTGGGAGGCGGCAGCTGGGCAACAGCAATCGCAAAGATTGTCATGAGCCATGAAGAAAAGATAACTTGGTACATGCGCAGGGAAGACCGTATTGAGGACTTCAAGCGCTTGCACCATAACCCTGCTTATCTGACAGGACTCCACTTTGATGTGGACAGAATTAATTTTTCGAGTGACCTGAATGAGGTGGTGAAGAATAACGATACGCTGATATTTGTGATACCTTCGCCTTATATGAAGAGCCATCTGAAGAAGTTGAAGACAAACATGCGGGAGAAGATGGTGGTGACGGCTATTAAGGGTATTGTGCCTGATGATAGTCTGACGGTGAGCAGGTATTTCCAGAGGCAGTATAATGTGCCGGAGGAGCAGGTTGCGTGTATTGGTGGTCCGAGCCATGCAGAAGAGGTGGCACTGGATCGCCTCTGCTATTTGACTGTGGGATGCACCAATGAGGAAAATGCCCAAATGGTGGCGGATCTCTTGTCTAATAAGTATGTGAAGACCAATGTTTCTACAGATATTGAGGGTATTGAGTATTCTTCAGTGCTAAAGAATGTGTATGCCATTGCGGCAGGTATCTGTCATGGCTTGAAGTTGGGCGACAACTTTCAGGCAGTGCTGGTGTGTAACGCTTTGCAGGAGATGAAACGTTTCCTGAAGGCTGTTCAGCCTGGCGACCGACATGTGAGCGACTCGGCTTATATGGGTGACTTGCTTGTGACGATGTACTCTAACTTCTCCAGAAATCGTGTGTTTGGCACGATGATTGGTCAGGGCTATAGTGTGAAGACGGCTCAGTTGGAGATGGAAATGATAGCAGAGGGCTATTATGGCACTAACTGCATGAAGATTCTCAATAAGCACTATCATGTGAATATGCCTATCTTGGACGCCATGTATAATATTCTCTATGAGAAGATTGCACCTGCTGTGGAAATCAAGATTTTGAGTGACTCATTAAGATAATTATATTAACCTGTTTTATTAACAATATAGAATATGAAAATAGATATTAGCAAAGCGAACGCATTTGTAGAAGCAGACTTTATGAAGACTTTTGAGCCTCAGGTGAAGGCTGCGCAGGAGGCTCTTGAGGCTGGAACTTGTGAGGGAAATGATTTCCTCGGTTGGCTTCATCTGCCCAGTTCTATCACTCCCGAACTTTTGGCTGAATTGAATGCGACGGCTCAAGTGCTGAGAGATAACTGTGAGGCTGTGGTCGTGGCAGGTATCGGTGGTTCTTACCTCGGTGCTCGCATGGTGATCGATGCCCTTTCAAATAGTTTTGGCTGGCTTCAGCCTTCAAATGCTCCACGCATCCTCTTTGCGGGCAACAACATTGGCGAGGATTACTTGACTGAGTTGATGGGTTACCTGAAGGGTGTGAAGTTTGGTGTGATTAATATCTCTAAATCTGGTACTACTACAGAGACTGCCATCACTTTCCGTCTGTTGAAGAAGATGTGTGAGGACCAGCGTGGTAAGGATGAGGCAAAGAAGGTGATCGTGGCAATTACTGACGCAAAGAAGGGTGCTGCACGTACTACAGCAGATAAGGAAGGATATAAGTCATTCATCATCCCTGACAATGTGGGTGGACGTTTCTCTGTGCTCACTCCTGTGGGTCTGCTCCCCATTGCTGTGGCGGGATTTGATATTGAGGCACTTGTGAAGGGTGCGCAGGACATGGAGAAGGAATGTGACAGTAGTGTGGCATGTGAGAAGAATCCTGCGGCTGTGTATGCGGCTATTCGTAATGCTCTCTATCAGAGTGGCAAGAAGATTGAGATTATGGCTAACTATCAGCCTAAACTTCATAACCTTGGTGAGTGGTGGAAACAGTTGTATGGCGAGAGCGAGGGAAAGGATGGCAAGGGCATCTTCCCTGCGTCTGTAGATCTTACGACCGACCTTCACTCCATGGGACAGTGGATTCAGGATGGTGAGCGCACGATCTTTGAGACTGTGATTTCAGTGGAGAATCCTAACACAACGTTGGAGGTGCCTGCTGACGAGGAGAACCTTGACGGTCTGAACTTCTTGGCTGGCAAACGTATTGACGAGGTGAACAAGATGGCGGAACTTGGTACTCAGTTGGCTCATGTGGATGGTGGCGTGCCAAATCTCAAGGTGTCTATCGAGAAACTGGATGAGTATAACATAGGCCAGCTTATCTATTTCTTTGAGAAGGGCTGTGGTATCTCTGGTTTGGTGTTGGGTGTGAATCCATTCAACCAGCCTGGTGTGGAGGCTTACAAAAAGAACATGTTTGCACTCCTCAATAAGCCTGGTTATGAGGCTGAGAGTGCTGCCATTCAGAAAAGATTGAAGTAATAGAGATGTAATAGAAGTGTGGGGTGAAGTGTTTTCCACTCCACACATTATATATAATAGACAGATGAAATATGATATGATAGCACCTGGTGTGAAGTACATCGGTGTGGATGATCTTGACATTGACCTCTTTGAAGGTCAGATTGAGGTGCCATTGGGCGTTTCGTACAACTCTTTTTTGATTGATGACGAGAAGATAGCCATTATGGACTCGGTGGATGTGTGCAAGAAAGATGAGTGGCAGAAGAATCTTGAGGTGGCTCTGGCTGGCAAGACTCCTGATTATCTCGTGGTGCAGCACATGGAGCCAGACCACAGTGGTTGCATTCAGATGGTCATGGAGAAGTATCCCAATATGGTGGCTGTTTGCTCGCAGAAGGCTGTGACGATGTTTAAGCGTTATTTCGATGTGGATTTCTCTGATCGCCTGCAGGCTGTGAAGGAGGGTGACACGCTCTCTCTCGGTCAGCACACATTGCAGTTCTTCATGGCTCCTATGGTGCATTGGCCAGAGGTGATGGTGACTTATGATGCGCAGACTAAGATTCTCTTCTCTGCAGACAGTTTTGGCAAGTTTGGTGCGCTCTGCAAGGAAGAGGAAGATGAAGAAGGTTGGGCATGTGAGGCGCGTCGCTATTATTTCAATATTGTGGGTAAATATGGCGCAATGGTGCAGCAGTTGCTCAAGAAGATAGCAAAACTTGACATTGACAAGATTTGTCCGTTGCATGGTCCTGTGTTGGAGGGCAACCTTTCTGAATACACACAACTTTATGACACGTGGAGCAAATATGAGCCAGAGAGCGAGGGTGTCTTTATTGCTTATTGCTCACTTCATGGAAATACGGCTCAGGCTGCTATGAAGCTGGCAGACATCATCCGCGAGAAGAGCAATGTGAAGGTGGCTACAGCTGACATCGTTCGTGAGGATATGCATGAGGCTGTGGAGGATGCGTTCCGCTATGACAGGATGGTGCTCTGTGCTCCAACTTATGATGGTGATATGATGCCAATTATGGAAGATTTCATCAATCATTTGCGCATCAAGACCTATAGGAATCGCAAGGTGGGTATTGTGGAGAATGGAACATGGGCTCCTATGGCAGGAAAAAAGATGAGGGAAGCAATGGAAAGCATGAAAGATGTGACCATTGTTGAGCCTGTTGTGACTGTTGAATCAACGGTGAAAGCAAAGACGATTGAGGCTCTTAAAACCTTGGCTGATGCATTGATAGGATAACATTTTGGGGCTGAGAGGTACGTTTTACGTGCTCGAAAGCATAAAAATCACGTAATGCTGGAAATTTATTGGGGCTAAACTTGTATGGTTCAAATAAAATTTCTACCTTTGCATCCGCAAATTCCGCAGGCTTGCTTGCGTAGTTGTATAGTGTGGTCTAACCACATGCAATCTCATAGAGGTTGGTTCGGTAGCTCAGCTGGATAGAGCAACAGCCTTCTAAGCTGTGGGTCTTGGGTTCGAATCCCAACCGAATCACGAGGATGTACTCTCTTGAGGAATGAGAATGGAAATTCAAAATACTGAAAGAGAAAGATATTCGTAAGACTCTTTTGGCAGGATAGAGAGGATGATCTCAATCTCCAAAGACGACTTGAAGCCTTTATAGGATTAAGAAGAAAAAGAAACACCCCCAATTTTCAAAAACAAAAAGGGTTAAGCGTTCCAATTTCGCAAAACGGGCATTGCGGGCTCGTGGGAATGGCAGAAACCTGTACTTCTCCAAAGTAAAATTTAGATTTGAAAATTACAAAACGATAAAACAAAATGTCAAAAATTTGTCAGATTACAGGTAAAAAGGCAGTGGTTGGTAACAACGTATCTCACTCACTGCGTAGAACTAAGAGGACTTTTGATGTCAACTTGTTCACAAAGAAATTCTACTATGTAGAAGAAGATTGCTGGATTGTGCTCAAGGTGAGCGCTGCAGGTTTGCGTATTATTAACCGTATTGGTCTTGACGCTGCTTTGAAGCAGGCTGTCGCAAAGGGACACTGCGAATGGAAGGACATCCAGGTTATTGGCTAATCAATTAAAGTAAGGAGAACAAAACAATGGCAAAGAAAGCTAAAGGTAATCGTGTGCAGGTAATTCTTGAATGCACAGAAATGAAGGATAGCGGTCTTCCAGGCACATCAAGATACGTCACTACAAAGAACCGCAAGAACACTCCAGACCGTATGGAGCTTAAGAAGTATAACCCAATCCTTAAGAGAATGACAATTCACAAGGAGATTAAATAAGATAGACTACTATGGCAAAGAAAACCGTCGCAACCCTCCACATCAAGGATGGTCGCTCTTACACTAAAGTCATCAAGATGGTTAAGTCTCCAAAGACTGGTGCTTATGCATTTGATGAGCAGATGATTCCATCAGAACTCGTTAAGGAGTACATGAAGAAATAATCCAAACATCTGACGGATTCTATTCAAAACATATTGTTGTGGAATGCTTTTAGAGACTCTCTGCAACTAAAAACACAGAACCTCTCCATTTTTTGGAGGGGTTTTTTGTTTCTTTCACAGAAAGGATGTATCTTTGTACATCTTATAAGACATAAAAGAGAGGATATGGGATTTTTTGATTTTTTTTCCAAAAAGAAGAAGGAAACACTGGATAATGGTCTTGCCAAAACAAAGGAAAGCGTGTTTGGCAAAATTGCTCGTGCTGTGGCAGGTAAGTCAAAGGTGGACGATGATGTGTTGGATAGTTTGGAAGAGGTGCTCATCACGAGCGATGTGGGTGTGGAGACTACACTGGAGATTATTCAGCGTATAGAGGAGCGTGTGGCTCGTGACAAGTATGTTGATACAGATGAGTTGAATAATATTCTTCGTGAGGAGATTGCCTCGCTATTGACGGAAAACAATAGTGAGGATACGGAGGGATTCCAGATTCCAGATGGGGCTCACAAGCCATACATCATTTTGGTGGTGGGCGTGAATGGTGTGGGTAAGACCACTACCATTGGTAAGTTGGCTTATCAGTTTAAGGAGGCAGGTCTAAAGGTTTACTTGGGTGCTGCTGATACTTTCCGTGCTGCTGCAGTGGAACAAATAAGTATTTGGGGCGAGAGAGTGGGTGTACCTGTGGTAAAGCAACAAATGGGTAGTGATCCTGCCAGTGTGGCTTTTGATGCAGTGGCTTCAGCGAAGGCAAATGAGGCAGATGTTGTGCTGATAGACACGGCTGGTCGTCTGCACAATAAGGTGGGTCTGATGAATGAACTGACTAAGATGAAGAATGCAGTGAAGAAGGCTGCAGGGTATGATGCAGATGATGTGATGCTGGTATTGGATGGCTCTACAGGACAGAATGCTTTTGAGCAGGCTAAGCAATTTGTCAAGGCAACAGAAGTGACCTCAATGGCAATCACAAAGTTGGATGGCACAGCTAAGGGCGGTGTGGTGATTGGCATCAGTGACCAATTTAAGATTCCTGTACGTTACATCGGATTGGGTGAGGGTATGGAGGATCTTCAGGCTTTCAACAGAAAAGAATTTGTGGATAGTCTCTTTGGAGAGTAATTGTCTGTAGAAAATGATTTGTTCCCCTAATGAAATATAAATAAAGGGAATGAACTCGCAGGCGAGTTAGATCAAAGATTAATGAGAAAGAATACAATAGATATTATCACGTTGGGATGCTCCAAGAATCTGGTGGATTCGGAGCGACTGATTCGTCAGTTGGAACTGAATGGTTATCGTGTTACTCACGATAGCGAGAACCCTCAAGGGGAAATTGTGGTGGTGAATACATGTGGCTTCATTTCGGATGCACAGGAGGAGAGTGTGAACATGATTCTGGAATTGTGTGAGGCAAAGGAAGAGGGTCGTGTGAAGGAAGTGTATGTGATGGGTTGTCTGTCACAGCGTTTCATGAAGGAACTGGGACATGAGATTCCTCAAGTGGATAAGTTTTATGGCAAGTTTGACTGGACAGAATTGCTGAATGACCTTGGAAAGGCTTATCGTGCAGATTGTCAGTATGAACGAAGATTAACAACTCCAGGGCATTATGCATATTTGAAAATTTCAGAAGGATGTGACCGCCATTGTGCTTACTGCGCCATTCCTATCATCACGGGCAGGCACCAGAGTCGTCCGATGGAGGAGATAGTGGAAGAGGTGGAGCATTTGGTGGGCAAAGGTGTGAAGGAGTTTCAGGTAATCGCTCAAGAACTTACATATTATGGACTTGATTTATATGGTGAACAAAGAATTGCCGAACTCATAGAGCGTATTAGCGATGTGAAGGGTGTCAAGTGGATTAGACTACATTATGCTTATCCAATGAATTTCCCTTGGGAATTGCTTCGTGTGGTCAGAGAGAGAAAGAATGTGTGTAAATACCTTGATATAGCACTTCAGCATGTGAGCACGAAGATTCTTGCAGGCATGCAACGCCATGTAAACAGGGAAGAAACTTATGAACTGATCAGACGTATCAGGGAGGAAGTGCCAGGCATTTGTCTCCGTACCACGTTGATGGTGGGCTTCCCTGGTGAGGGAGACAGGGAGTTTGAGGAACTCAAGGAGTTTGTGCGCTGGGCTCGCTTTGAGAGGATGGGTGCTTTTGCTTATTCTGAGGAAGAGGGTACACCTGCTCAGAAGAACTTTGAGGATGATGTGCCTGATGAGGTAAAACAGAAGCGTTTGAGTGAACTGATGGATATTCAGCAAGGTATCTCTGGCGAGGTACAGGCAGAGAAGATAGGCAAGACTTTGAAAGTGATTATTGACCGAAAGGAAGGCGAGTATTATGTGGGAAGAACAGAGTTTGACTCGCCAGAGGTTGATCCAGAGGTGCTGATTCCTGTTGCTGATGGTGTGTTGAGAAGAGGTGCTTTTTATGATGTGAAGATTGTGGACTCTGATGACTTTGACCTATATGGTCAGGTGAGAAAATAGGAGTCCGATAACGATAATGCTTGCTAATTGATTAAGGAGAAAAAATATCAATGACAAACAAAGAGTTTATAGAAAAGTTGTCTCAGAAGAGTGGTTTTGAGATTGACGAGGTGAAGGAACTTTCTTCTTCGCTGATTGATGCTGTGGTGACCAATATCGCAGACGGTAACAGTGTGACCATTCAGGGCTTCGGCTCTTTTGAGCCTCGTGAGAAGGCAGAGCGTAAGATTTATAACCCAACGACTAAAACTTATATGGTGATTCCTTCAAAGACAACGTTGAGTTATAAACTGAGTGCGGCATTGAAGGAGAAATTAAATATGGAGTAACTTTTCTATCAACAAATAAAGAATAAACTGTCTATGAACGAGAAACTTTCATTCCAGAATATTGTTGATGCGCTCACACAGCATTCCAATATACAAAAGAAGGTAGCGGAGGCTTTTGCCAAGGCCTTCTTTGACACGATTATTGATGCTTTGCGAGGTGGTGAGGATGTGGTGAAGATTAAGGGTTTGGGCACTTTAAAGTTGGTGTCAGTAGAACCGCGTGAGAGTGTGAATGTGTCGAATGGTGAGCGTATCGTCATACCTGGCTATAAGAAGGTGTCTTTCACTGCCGATGACACGGTAATGGAACTATTGAACAAGAAAGAAGGAGAGATGGCAGAGAGCGTGGTGGAAGTAGAGAAGTTTGCAGATGCAGAACAGCCTGCGGAAATGGATGAGCCCATTATTGAAGAGCCTGTGAAGGAGAAAGAAGAAGCAACAGATGAGATAGAGGAGTTGATTCAAGTTCCAGAGCCCGAGAAGGTGGAGTTGCCTCAAAATGATTTTGCAGGAATAGATCTCTTGATTTCTACGCCAGAGAGTGTGGAAGAGGTGCGCCAACAGTATGAAGATGCTAAGTCTAAGATGGAAACTGCTGTGGAGGAGGCTCGTAGAGCCAATGCTGAGAAGATTCGTCTTGAGAAACTGTTGGAGAGATTGGAGTCAAATGCTACTCCAGAGGAAAAGAATCAGGCTGAGGCATTTGCGAGTTCTTTGTCGGAAGAGGAAGAGTCTGATTCAACGGTAGATGTAGAGACAGAGAAGACGATGGTTGAAGAGCAGATGCAGGCAACCAATACTTCTATTGAAAAAGAAAAACGTCAGGAAGCATTCAACCGTGTGATGGCTCCTGCTTCTCCAGAGAAGGAAAAGAAGGAAGATGATGCGGAAGAAGTGGAGAAGAAGGAGGTGCGCAAACGAATATGGATTGTGGTTCTGGTGCTAATGCTGCTGGGTGCTGTGGCATTCTTCTTGGTGCGTACTTTCTATAATATAGAGAAGGTGGAGAAGGTGCCAGAAATAGAAAAGAAGACCAAGACAGTGAAGCCTGCTCCAAAGGTGAATGAAGATTCGCTGAAGTTAGCGATACAAAAGGCGGATAGCATCAAGGCTGTGGAAACTGCTGCTGTTGAGGCTGCAAGGCAAGACAGCATCAAGAGGACTGAAGATGTCGCTAAACCTAAAGAGCCTGCTCGACCATCTACCCACAAGATGCAGAAGGGAGAGTCGCTCACACGTATCTCTCAGATGTATTATGGCACAAAGGATTCGGTAAGGGCTATCATTAGGGTAAATACCTTTGCTGATCCTAACAATGTACCAGTTGGGGCGGTGGTGAAACTTCCTTAAGATGTAAATTTGCGTGAGTTTGACGAGTTTACCACGCCTACCTCTATTGTTAGGAGGGAGAAATAAAAGCAGGTGTGTGTAAGAATGAAATGGCAGGGAGATCCTGCCATTTTTTTGTCGCATGCCCGAAGCGTTCTTCGTGCTCCAACGCACCATTGTTCAAAGGCCAACGAACAATGCTTCAAGTGCCCATGAACAATTATTCGATACCCTATGAACAATGGTGCGTTTCTGACTCCATAAGCATGGTGCTCTATGGCATCCATAAATTATTATGTTTGAAGAAGATATGTGGATTATTGGATGCAGGGATAACATCGTTCGCGTTCTTGTGAGAGCCAGTCAGCAACAAAACGTGCCAGAATCGTTTTGTTCTTCTTGCACTGTAGGGAAAAACCTCTTGAATCACCCATGATTTTTAGCTAAAAATGAAAGAGAAGAAGTATGATTGAAAAGGTGTGCTGACAACCATTGAAGCCTGCTGCTTCATCTTCTGAATTCGTCGAACGCATGTTGAATGATGAGGACTTTGTTGATGGGTGATCAAGAAAACCCAAGACAAAGTTCTTTTCTTTTTTATCTCGGAAAAATATAATTACTCTTAAAAACAGGGAAATACAAGAATTTTTAAGAGATGAAAGGAGTGGAAAGTGGGTAAAATGGTGTATCTTTGCATGTAATAAGTATGTAAAAATAGAAAAATATGGCAGAAGCTATTGACATTAGAGAATTAAACGAGAAAATTGAACGTCATAGCACGTTTGTGACCAATCTGATGACAGGTATGGATCAGGCCATCGTAGGTCAGAAACATCTGGTGGAGTCCCTCTTGTTGGGTCTTCTTTCTGATGGACACGTGTTGCTTGAAGGTGTGCCAGGTCTTGCGAAAACAAAGGCCATCAAGACCTTGGCGTCTCTGATTGATGCTCAGTTCTCTCGTATTCAGTTTACCCCCGATCTTCTTCCTGCTGATGTGATAGGTACGATGATCTATTCACAGAAGGATGGAGAGTTTAAGGCGAAGAAAGGCCCTGTGTTTGCTAATTTCGTGTTGGCGGATGAAATCAACCGTGCTCCAGCCAAGGTGCAGAGTGCATTGCTTGAGGCGATGCAGGAACGGCAGGTGACTATCTCTACTCAGACATACGAACTTCCAAAGCCCTTCCTCGTGTTGGCCACCCAAAACCCTATTGAACAGGAGGGCACTTATCCTCTGCCAGAGGCTCAGGTGGACCGTTTTATGCTGAAGGTAGTGATAGACTATCCTAAGTTGGAAGAGGAGAAGAGGATTATTCGTCAGAATATAAGTGGGGAGAAAATGGATATTCGTCCTGTTATGGGCACTCAGGAGATAGAGGAAGCCCGTAAGGTGGTGCGTGAGGTGTATTTGGACGAGAAAATAGAACAATACATCACAGATATTGTCTTTGCCACTCGTTATCCTGAGAAATATAATCTCAAGGAGTTGAATGGCTTGATTGGCTTTGGAGGTTCTCCACGTGCCAGCATCAATCTTGCTTTGTCAGCTCGCTCTTATGCCTTTATCAAGCATCGTGGCTATGTTATTCCAGAGGATGTGCGTGCTGTGGCTCATGATGTGTTGCGCCACCGTATAGGCTTGACCTATGAGGCAGAAGCAAGCAACGTGACATCGGAAGAGATTATCAGTAAGATTTTGAACAAGGTGGAAGTTCCATAATGGAGACAGAAGAACTCTTACAGAAAGTCAGAAAGATAGAGATCAAGACCAAGGGTCTCTCCAATAATATCTTTGCAGGTGAATACCATTCAGCCTTCAAGGGTAGAGGTATGGCATTCAGTGAGGTGAGGGAATATCAGTATGGTGATGATGTTCGTGACATCGACTGGAATGTGACTGCCCGTTTTGGGAAGCCTTATGTGAAGGTCTTTGAGGAGGAGCGTGAACTGACAGTGATGCTGTTGGTGGATGTGTCGGGCTCTTTGGACTTTGGCACTCAGAAGCAATCGAAAAGGCAACTGCTTACAGAAGTGGCTGCCACTTTGGCTTTTTCCGCCATTCAGAATAATGACAAGATTGGCGTCATCTTTTTTTCTGACAAGGTGGAGAAATTTATTCCTCCAAAGAAGGGTAGAAAGCATATTCTTTTTATCATTAGGGAATTGCTCTCTTTTCAACCAGAAAGCCAGAAGACGGATGTGGGTTTTGCTGTTCAATTTATGACCAATGCCATCAAGAAGCGTTGCACAGTGTTTCTCTTGAGTGACTTCTTCGACCCCAATGATTATACCAATCAATTGACTATTGCAAACAAGCGTCATGATGTTGTGGCTCTTCAAATTTATGATCGCCGCATGGTGGAACTGCCAGATGTGGGCATTGTGAAGATGAAGGATGCGGAGACAGGCAAGGATATTTTCGTGGACACCTCTTCAAGTGCTATGCGTCGTGCACATCATGAGTGGTGGGTGACTCATCAGGCATGGCTGAAGCAGGCTTTTACGAAGTCTAATATTGACAATATTTCTGTGAGGACAGATGAAGATTATGTGAAGGCATTGATGAACCTCTTCAAGAGAAGGGCTTAGTCTATGGATGCAAAAACATGAGGAATATAAATGAAAACTATTGACCGATATATACTGTTACTTTTCCTTTCATTTGCAGTCTTTGTACAAACAAAGGCTCAAGTGACAGTGGAAGCAAAATTGGACTCGGCTGGCATCTTTATCGGACAGAGAATAGGTCTGACGCTTGAGGTGACGACTGATGTCAAGAAGCAAGTGGATTTGCCAGAATGGGACTCTCTTCAACAGGTTGCTCCTGGATTGGAGTTCGTAAGATCAGAGAAGGTTGATACGAGTTTCTTGAATGACGGTAAGCGCATGATGCTCTCCCGTCGGTACTATTTCACTTCTTTCGATTCGGCGTTGTATCTCTTCCCCGAGATGAAGGTGAGCGTGGACGGTCAGGAATATCTGTCAAAGAGACTGGCACTCAAAGTGCTTACTTTTGATATAGACACCCTTCACGCAGACAGCATCTTTGGCATGAAAGGAGAGTTGGCTCCTCCTTTTGATTGGGCAGAGTGGCGTCAAGTCATTTGGTTTGTCCTCTTGGCCATGTTAATTGCGGGTCTGTTGGCTTATGTGATATATCGACTGAAAAAGAACAAGCCAATCCTCCGTCGTATTCGTCGCAAACGTCATTTGCCTCCTCACAAGGTGGCGATGGAGAAGATAGAACAGATGAAGGAGGAAAAGATCTGGCAGAAGGAAGACTCGAAGGAATACTATACTCAATTGACTGACACGCTTCGTAATTATATTCATGAACGCTATGGCTTCAATGCCATGGAGATGACTTCATTTGAAATCATCCAGAGGCTTCAAGAGGTCAATGACGAGAATGCTATCAATGAACTTCGTGAACTCTTCCAGACGGCAGACCTTGTGAAGTTTGCAAAATACAGTACATTAATCAATGAGAATGACCGCAACTTGGTGAATGCCATTGAGTATATCAATCAGACAAAGTTGGAGGAAGCAGAGCAGAAGAGTCAGCCAGAAGTGGTTATTGTGGAGGAGAAGCGTTCTAAGGTGGCTAAGATGGTGCTGATTGGCAGTCTTGTTGCGGTGGGGCTCGTGTTGCTTGGTGTGTTGATATTTGTTGGTTATAGAATTTATATGATGACGTTATAAGATGGAATATAAGAATCCTTTATTCTTCCTGTTGCTATTAGTACTGGTGCCCTATATAGTATGGTATGTGATGCGTTTTAAGCAAAGCCTGCCATCTTTGAAAGTGCCAGACACTTCCAAGTATGTGAAAGAACCAAAGACGTTCCGTCTCTATCTCATGCATGTCCCTTTCTTGCTTCGATTGATATTGCTCTCGCTTGTGGTGTGCATCCTTGCTCGTCCACAGAGTAAGCACTCTTGGAGCGATACAGATGTGGAAGGTATAGATATCATGTTGGCGGTGGATGTATCGACCTCTATGCTGGCTCAGGATTTTAAGCCTAATCGTGTGGAGGCTTTGAAGGAAATAGCTCAACACTTTATAGAGAGGAGACCTAATGACAATATAGGCTTGACAATGTTTGCGGGTGAGGCTTACACGCAATGCCCGCTCACCACAGACCATGCTGTGTTGATGAATCTCTATAATGGTGTGGACTGCAATATGGCTGCTCGTGGTGTCATTGATGATGGTACAGCGATAGGTGATGGCATCATGAATTCAATTCTTCGTCTGAAGGAGAGCCCTGCCAAATCAAAGGTGATTATCTTGCTGACAGATGGTGTGAACAACTCTGGCAATATTTCTCCACAGACAGCAGCAGAGATTGCGAAGAAGTATGGAATTAGAATCTACACGATAGGTATTGGTCAGAATGGTATGGCTCCTTACCCACTTCCTACAGGTGGAACAGCCATGTTGCCTGTGGAGATTGATGAGTCTGCCATGACAAAGATTTCGGAAGAGACAGGAGGACAGTATTTCCGAGCAAAGAAGAATGCAGAACTTGATGTCATCTATCAGGAAATAGATAAGATGGAACGCACAAAATTCAAGGTGAAGCAGTTTAGCCGAAGAGGAGAACTCTATCAACCTTTTGCCATTGCAGCCTTGTTCGTTCTTCTTCTTGAGATATTGCTGAGGACGGTCATTTTGAAAAGATTGCCTTGACAAAGGTGTTGAAAAGTGTTGAACCAATTAAAAAGGAGAAATTACAGTGTTTAGATTTGCAAGTCCATTATATTTATATCTCTTGTTGCTCATTCCAGTACTGACAACCGTCTATGTGTTGGTGCAGTTAAGAATGAAGAAGCAGATGAAGTCGTTTGGCGACCTCAACTTGATGCGTGACCTCATGCCAGATGTCTCTCCTATGCGTCGTCACGTCAAGTTTTGTCTGATGATGTTGGCTTTAGGACTGATTGCTGTGTTGCTGGCTCGCCCTCAATACGGTACTCGCAATGAGGAAGTGAAGCGTTCGGGCATTGAAGTGGCTATTGCTGTGGATGTGTCAAACTCAATGCTGTGCAAGGATGTGAGTCCAAGTCGATTAGACAAATCAAAGATGATTGTAAGTAAGTTGGTGGAAAAGTTTGATGATGATAAGATGGGACTTGTGGCTTTTGCGGGAAGTGCCATTACTTTGTTGCCTCTGACCAGTGATTATGTATCTGCCAAGATGTTTCTTGATCAACTGAATCCATCTACAATATCTATTCAAGGTACGAATATGGCAGAGGCTATCAATCGTGCAAGAGCAGGCTTTTCCAAGAAAAAGAATGTGGGTAAAGCTCTTATATTGATTACGGATGCAGAGGACAACGAGGAGGGTGCTATAGAGGCTGCTAAAGCAGCCAGAAAAGAAGGCATTCGTATTTTTGTCCTTTCTGTAGGCACAGAGCAGGGCGGTCCAATCCCCATGAGCGATGGAACTTATAAGCGTGATCTCTCTGGTAATGTGGTTACAACAAAACTCAATGAAGAGATAGGGAAGAGCATTGCTCAAGCAGGTGGAGGTCTTTATGCCCATGTGGATCAGACGGATGTGGCGCAGTCCATATTGGAAAAAGAGATAGGAAAGATGCAGAAAGAAGATATATCACAATCTATGTATTCAGCGTATGACGAGCAGTTTGTAGCTGTTGCGCTCTTGTTGTTTATGGTGCTGATAGCGGAACTTTGCATCATGGAGAGGAAAAACCATTTGTTGGGTAAATTCAAACTATTTAGATAATCAGCACTCTTTAATGAGGTGCTGTTCATTGAAAATGAGGAGATATTTAGTAAGTATATTATTGATGACGCTTGTGTTGCCCATGATGGC